>Ga0074195_1000973_pt1 | contig 46369 bp, 46 predicted proteins | sample EPASupsiteHSE623_FD_64525 | JGI IMG/M metagenome (GOLD analysis project Ga0074195, IMG submission 64525) | Bioremediated contaminated groundwater from EPA Superfund site, New Mexico - Sample HSE6-23 | ecosystem: Environmental > Aquatic > Deep subsurface > Groundwater > Contaminated ...
TGGAGGCCTGGACGACTACTGGGGGCAGTGGCACGGAGCCACCATGAACGTGGTCCTGAGAACCAATGACAAGGATGAACTCTCTCGCATTTGGGAGGCATTCATCAGGAAGTGTCTGGCCACCCGGCGAGATCTGCTACTGCGAATTGATGGTGTGCAGTTTGATGAGATCCTGAACTCGGCACCACTGGCCCCCGAGAGACTCGATAACGGAAAAGACCTCTACTGGGCGCAGGTGGATCTCAAATTTACTTATGAAATGAGCGATGTATCCGAAGCAGAATACATCAAGACCGTTTATACGGACCTCCGCGTGCAGACCGCAAAGCCTGCATCGCATCTTTTGTTTGAACGGGCCGTGCTGGTACGCGAATTATCGGTAGGCATCACGGCCACGATTGTTGACAATAACTAAAAGGTGATCTTTTTGGTCAAAAAGAAGATTTCAATGAGGGTAGCCGATCTGCTCGGCGATCCGGACCTCATGAGAAAGGCTGGGCTGACACAGGAAAAATACCAGCTCATGGTCAAACAGAATGGACTCGACAAGGCCCGAGCCACACGCATGCCGGTCGAAGTTGATGTAAACGAGTGAGGGGTGACAATGGCGGAAATCGATCTTGGAAATAAGTTCAACTTTCTGAGACACATTATCCAGATCCAGTCAATCGGACGGGTAACGGTCTTAGTGGGGCGCGGTGTCTGCATAGGCATAGGAACCGCAGCTCGTGGCCCGGCTATGGAGCCCTTCTTCTGTATGGGTTCGCAGCCTTCGCAGATCCGGGCGACATATTACTCCGGCCCGCTCAAGGAAGGCATGGAGACTGCGGCAGACCAGGGCTGCAGCGTGATTGGCGGCGTGCGTGTGATGGGTGCGAATTATGCCAGTGCCCTCCTGGAGCTGAACGACAGCCAGACCCCAGGCAACCATGTGGCCACGCTCAATGCAGCAGGACCGGGCGCGTGGGGCCAGATACCCAGGTTCACCATTGACTACGGAGATCTGGATGGCAGGAAAACTGAGATCTTCACGGGCAATGGCGGCACGACTCCCTATGCTTTGCTCTTTGACGATCTGGTGGAAACCTCGACCAACTACATCAAGGTCAAGGGCACCAGGAAGACACTTGTTTACACAGGCACACCGGATCCAGGAGAGGCCAAGTACGACAAGGCGACAGGAAAAGTATCATTTGCCACTGGCGAGTGGCCAACTGGAGCCGAACAGGTCGAATGCCGGTACAGCTACAAGTCCAGGAAGATCACAGTCGAGGACGAGGTAGGGCTCCCGACAGTCTACAACAATCTCATGGACCTGACACAAATCCAGGCCCAGATGTATAACTCCTCGATTGCTACATTTGATCCGGTCGTGGGTGCCACTCACCTACCCAAGAGGACCCTGGATGTCGGTGGCAATGTCGTTGCGGTCAACATGGCCGGCGGATCGGATGGCGATGAGATAACCATAGATGACTGGGAAGCGGCCTTCAATGCGCTCATCGAGTATCCTGACCTCGGCAACACGATCTTGCCAAGCTCCATCTTCGTGACTCAAAACGAGGTCACACTCGGCCAGAAGGATATCGTGCCCCTGATGGATGCGTTCCTGCGCAAGATGGCCAATGGCCGGGGAGCTACCGGCAAAATGCCTTGCCAGGGCTTCGTGTCTCTCGTGGATTCCGGTCAGACTATCCTGACTGCCCAGGAGATGGCGGACTTTGCGGAGGGCTATGATAACCTCTGGATGACTTTAATCGGCAACGGCCTATCTAAGACAGAGAGGAACCTGGCAGCCGCAAGAGCCGGCCAGGAGGCTGCATTGGCGCTGGGTGTGTCACCGGCCACGAACTCCAACTGCTTCAAGGGCGTGGATGGGCTGCTCTTCCAGTTCACTGAGGTCCAGAGGGAGGTGTTCACCTACGGCCAGGTCGAGGTCCTGATCAAGGACACCGGCATCCATCCCTATGCGGGCATCTCCACGGATCCGGATGATAACTTCAAGCGGACTGTGGATGTCAGGACGATCGCGGAGTGCGTGATCCTCATCGACCAGGTGGTCAAGAAGTTCCTGAACGAACGCAGGACCCTGACGAACCTCGGCAGGATGCAGGACTCGATTTACATCCTGCTCGACCAGCTCGCCAACCAGTCGGTGCTGGACGACTTCAGCATCAAGGTCACGCCGAATGCGAGCGACCACAATGCGGTCGATATCAGCGCAATGATTCAGCCGGTGGGCCACATAGAAAGAGTGTTTACGTGGTTGGGCGTGGGGTACTATTCTGACAAGGTGGCGGCTTAGGAGGTGAGAAGAAATGGTATCAAGAGGACAGCATCCATATTCGGAATATATGGTCACCCCGGGAAAGGCGCTTTATGCCCTTTCCACTTTGGATATCCTGATAGATGTAGCCGGGATGTACTTCAAAGCCCGCTCCATCAAATGGGATAAGACATTCACCAACGAGGACATGTACGGCAGCGGCACAAGGGATCCTTTTGCAAGAGTTAGCCACGAGCACAAATACACCGGGACCCTGACATTTGCATCGTTCCTGGTGGACGGGACGCCGGCGCTGACCACGCATGAAGTCTTGGCGCTCACGAATGCCCTGACAGACCAGGATGATGAGGGTGGGGCGAAGTACTTCGACGTAATTATCCGGGAGGTCCCGGGCAAGCACGCCGAAAATGCCAACTTCGGAGACAGCCCAACATCTGTGGAGAGTGCTCTGCTAATCAACCTAGGATTTATCGAAGCACTCATTGATTGCAAGGTCGATAAATTTAGCCGAGATTACGCCGATAAAGGAACGATCGTGACATCATTGGACTTTGGATTTAGTCGCAAAATACCGAAGTAAATTAACAAAATGTGGTGTGGGTCTTTTAGACCCATCCAATCATTTTTTGATCACAGGAGAAGGCATTATCTCCTAAAATAATAGTTTATAAAAATATTGATATTTAATTAGGACGCTGCCTATAGGCCGAAGATCTACAGAAGATCTCAACCGATGCAAAATCGGGTGGGCAGTGCTCCTATTCAGAAGGAGCTAAATTATGGGAAATTACATTACACGGAAGAAGACCCTTCGGGGCATCGGATATGAGATTGAAGTCCCCCTCCCCCAGTACGGTGAGGGCGTCGTGGTGCGCATTCATGCGCTCTCTGATATGATGCTGGCCAGGATCGAGGAAAGGGCAGGATACACTCTCGAAGAAGCTATCACGGCACTCTATTCTCAAAACCTGACTGATGAAGAGATTAAGGCCCTCCAGGCGGCCCAGCCTTCGCAGGAGCTGACCAAGAAGCTGCTAAGTCTATTTTCGGGAGAGGAGATCGAAGCTCTCCGATCTGCCCAACCACCTGAGGAGCTGCTAAAGAAAGCATCGAGTTTGCTCGCTGCTGAAGAGATAGAGGCCCTCAAGGTGCCGGCACCATCCCAGGAGACGATATTGAAGGCATCTGGAGCAATGTCGCCCAAGCTCACGCTCTTCCTGGGAGAACTCGCCAAGGCTGGAATAATACCGGATCCTGATTGTGCATGCCATGGCAAAGGCTGCGCTGAATGCAATACATCTCTTCTGGTCGAGGAGCTGCGTGGATTTTCTGTTCTGCAGATCGGCATGGCTATCATAGGAGCATCCACAAGCTCCTGGAAGGAAATTGAAAATTTTTTCTCAGCCAAGAGGGCGCCGTCTGGTCCCGCATAGCCTGCACAGCCCAGGGCCTGGGGCCGTTTGACCAGCTAACCACGGCTCAGATCATGTTCCTGAGCATGGCCGGTATGGAGGACGCCATGATAAAAGCGGGCAACGGCACCGTGAAGCGAGGCGGGGGCGAGGATGGCGACATGGATGCAGACATTGAGTACTCTAAGAACTATGGAAAACTGAGGCGAGCCATGAAGCCGGGCGGTGAGATCCGCCAAGAGATGGAAGAGATCCGAAAGAAGCAGGCACCCTTCAGGGCCGCATTGGAAGCTGAGATTAAGGCAGTGGTTGAGCAGGAGGCTAGATTCAGTTGAGCGAACGCAATGTCTCTATCAAAATCGGCGTCGATGGGGCAGAGATCGCCATTGCCCAGCTCCTCGAAATTAAGAAGCAGCGAGATGCCCTTCTCGGCAAAAACAAAATCAATCTCAGTCTGAACACCGCGGGCCTCGATAATGCCCAGCGAGCCATGGCGGACGCCAGGAGAAATGCCGGCGCAGCCACGCGAGATCTCTCCACACTCGGCAACTCTATCACATCCAAGGCTATTGCGCCCCTAGCGGAATATCAAAAGCTGCTGGGCAGCGCCCTGCAAGTCAGCAAGACATTTGGTGCTGCAGCAGTAACCGCCCTGCGAGGAGCATCGGCAGAGTTCCAGAAGCAAAAGACTCTGGCCCAATTTTGGGGAACATCCGGCTATCTGGGCCAGGGCATGAATTCCTTCAAGGGCTCAATCTCAAGCTTCTTGACGGGTGGAGGCGCAGGCTTCACCGGATGGTTGAAGAGCAGCTCCTCGGCCATCGCAGAGTACCGATTAGCCCTTGTCGGAGCCTCGGCGGTGCTGGTGGGTTTTGCGGCTGTGGCGGCCATGAAGTCCAAGACCACGTCAAACCTGATCAATTCCACCCTGGACACCCGCCTCATGACCAGGAAGCTCACCGACCAGGCCGGCGCAAAAGCCTGGATCGAGGGAGCCCAGAAAGATGACTGGTCCGGTGGCAGGGCCGAAAGGCTGGGCGTCTTCCAGACTATCCTCTCCAAAAACCCCCGGATCAATCAGGCCACGGCCCAACAGAGGACCGAGGAAATCGAAAAATACTTCTTTGCCAACCAGGAGATGCTCAAAAACAAGGGCATAGCATCTGCTGAAGCACTGGCCTCCAGGATCTCCGCTCCTCAGCTCGTGGGCGACGATGCCACGATGTTCGAGGACATTTTCGGACTCGGGTTCTCCAAACTCATGCCGGAGGCCCGGCTGGCCAGGCTCTCCACAGAAGCACCCGACCAGGACCAGATCGGCAAAGCCGTGGCGGCCCGGCCCGATGTCGTCATGGAGAAGAGGCTGAATGCCATGACGGCCTCGATTGGAGACTCCGTGCTGCCAGTGCTCAATGACGTGCTCGGGGCCTTTCTGCAGATCTCGGACGCCATAGGCTCCATCCCGGGCCTCGGGCCCATGATAGGCTGGGGTGCAGTGCTGACCGGAGCTGCCACGGGCGGCCTGGTGGTCGTGGGCATGCTGGGCAGCCTGATCCCGGGCCTGGAGGCCATGTACGCCCTCACAAAGGCCGACACAGTCGCCAAGATCGCCAACACCGTGGCTACAACAGGAGCAACTGCAGCACAATGGCTACTCAATGCAGCCATGACGGCTAATCCGCTCGGTATCGTTATAATGGCCATTGTGGGCCTAATAGCCATACTCTATGTGCTGGAGAAGAAGTTCGGAGTGGTATCCAAGGCCTGGGCCGTGTTCTCCAATAGCGGCCTCGGCAAAGGCGTGTTCGCTCAACTGGAGTCCGCCAAGAAGCTGGTATCCGACATAGGGAGTCAGTTCATGAAAGGCAACTCCGGCGGAGCCATCAAGATGGTCCTGGAGGCGGTGGCCATGGCATCGCCGATCGGGATGTTGGTCAAGCTCACGCTCTTCATGGTGGACTTCATGAGGAAGATCTGGGTGAATAGCGCATGGCTAAATAAGGCATTTGCGACAGGTTTGGCGATCTGGCAAAAGATGACGGATTTTTTCACCTGGCTGCTGAATCTCATCACGGGCATGCAAACCTGGCTGCGAGATGGCCTTGGTATCACGAAGTCTCAGAAGAAAGAGGAGCTCGATAAGGCCGCCGAGGCGGCAGGCGTGACCTGGGAGGCGGATGAGCAAAAGTGGTATAAGGACAATGTTCCTGCCGCCAATCCTAAGTCGGGCGTCTCGGCTGCGACGCTGGCAAACCTCGACAAGCTGAAGGAAAAGTATGAGAATACACCAGGGGGCTTCTTCGAGGGCATTCCGGGCATAAACGAGCTTACGGGCGCGATCAAGGCTCTGACGGATGCGCTTGGAAAAAAGGAGACGCCTGCTTATCAACAACAATACCCATCATCTTCAGAAGCCGGAACGGATACAAAAGGATCGTTTGCAGGAACGGGGCTTGGGCCGAACTCCCCTATTTTGCATTCCGAAGACAGAAAAACTGCAATCAATACCGACACTGGCGAGGAGTATACATATTCTCCAAATGCAAACGGCGGTATGGGTGGATATATACCCAAAATGGCTCGTGGGGGGCCGATTCTCGGCAAAGGATTCTTGTTTGGGGATGAAAGAGAAGAGGTAGATCCGGCGAATGTCGTGCAGGGAGGCGAGACAACCCTGGCAAGGATTAATAAGTTATTCTCTGGTATGTCAGGCGGCTCGATGGCAGGAGGGGCTGCACCCATGTCAGTCGGCAGTGTGAACGTTGATATCCACATCGACAAAATTGAGAAGGGTAGCGATGTCGATGGTCTCCTCGCAAAAATAAGTGATCAGGCAGCAGATAAGTTGCTTTTCGCCATGAGGAATAAGCTCGATAATCTCGGCCAGAGAGGGATAGCATATCAGAGGGCTTGAATATTTTAGGAGATGATGATTATCGCACTCAGAGAGCTTCTAAACATCAACGGTTCTAACTATCAGGCCCAGGTTTCTCTCGTGGACCGGGCCAAGCACGTCAAGATCCATGGCATTGAGTTGGGCATCCGAAACTACTCGGATCCGGACCTCAGCCAGCCAAATCCCGAGATGGAGTGGACCCAAGAGTTTGAGATTATCGTCCATAAGACTGTGGGCCAGAAGCCACTCACCCAATGCACCATCCCTGATGGCCTCTGGAACCTTGTGATGAAGTTTGAAACGCTCAAGGGCACGGACGGTGGAATAAGCGAGGTGCTGCAGAAGGTGCGCGATTTGGATGCAGGGCCCGGGCGAGTGGAGAGTGCATTGTTCAACTCCGGCCTCTGCATGTATCTGCAAAAGAAGATCATCAAACAGCCGAAGGGCAGCAAGGACTTTTTCCACACAATCGAGCTGACATTCATAGAAGCAAATTCAGGGAGTGTCTGAGCCATGCACATCATGCCGGAACTCATGATAGACGGCGTCGATGTATCTCGATATTTCATAAGCTGCCATGCCGAGCAGAGCGCCAATGGTACGAAGGACCCGGGAAAATATGATCTGGTTCTGGCCAACGTGGGTGGCAGGTTTTTTGGCGCGTTCGCCCCCAAGGCAGTCGAGCAGGTCGAGCAGGAGCAGCTGGGCAACTGGTCCCTCTCGCCCAAGAAGAAAGTCTCTCTGCGAATGATCTCCACCAAGTGGGGCTGCGAAGAGACGGCACAAAGCATCGTGACCATCTTCTCAGGCGAGATTCAGAAGGCTGAGGCGGACGAGCTTTTCGTGAGGATCGAGGGATCCTGCACGGAAGGCGGCATGACTAGCTATATGAAGACAGATAAGACCTTCACCGGCTGGAAGAACGAAGACATTGTGAGGTGGGTGTTAGATCAGTTTGGTGGTATTCCTGAAAGTAAACGGCACATCTACCCGGTAAATAACCTACCTCCGGATAAGACGCCCGAACTCAAGGGGGTTTTTGATTTCGATACAGCCCTCTACCTGCTATCGCAGTGGGCTCAAAGCATCTATTTCTTTGATGAAAATGATGATTTTTGGTTCGTGCCGGCTGCAGATAATAGGGGATTCCATGATCTGACCGGCAACATCCTGCGGGGCTCCACTGCATCCAATATCGTAGGATACTGCAATTATGTCGAGGTTTATGGGGGATCATACAATCCGCTGCCTGCCGAGGATGGATCAGAGGCCTATGACCATAATCTAATCTTCGCCGTTGCCAAGGCACCCGACTGGGAGATCCAGCAATGGAATGGTCTTGTGAAGGCCCCTCCTGTATATGTGCCGAATCTGAACCAGGAACAGTGCCAGATAGTCGCAGACAACCTGCTGCAATGGTACAGGCAATATCAGGATGTGCCCTCCATCAGGATCGTCGGGAAAGCGCCCGGCCTGCTCTCCAAGGTGGCCTATTTACCCTGGAATGGAAGCATCCCACCGATTGCCTGTGATGGGGTAGAGGAGGCCGAGATGGGGCTCGTGGAAGGCCTCGTGACGCGCCGAGTGGTGGACATCTCGGCGGACACCGGATTCATCACAACCCTCGATGTGGCCACTAATTTCATGGTTGCAGGCGTGTATGCCGGGAACGCGACTAACTTCAAATCCGACCAATCAATCGAGGGCACCTATGCAGGAGTGATATGAGCGTCAAAACCTGGGTTCTCCTGACAGCCGATACCTATCGGATTGCCATTGCATCTGCAAAGGCCAAAAACTCTACAATCGACTATGCCACTCTGAAGCATGATCGCTCCTGGACGTTGATCTATAACCCCGAGACGCAGGACGGCATATTCGTGAAGAAGCTGGATGCCATGACTTACTGGACATCAGGCTACTATGAGGCCTTCCCACAGTCGGGGCGGTCGAGGACACTCAAGCAGAACATACAGACCATAAACGAAAATGGCTGGCCAGTGATCACGGGGATTTGAATGGTCCTTAATACGCGTGACCGCAACATAGACTCGTCTCGGCGCGAGGACGCCCGGAAAGGCACGGTGGACCGCTGCGAAGTGATTGAGGTTCATCCCCACGTAGATCCCTTCGACGGTGGTGCAGGGGACCGAGATTTCAATGTGGTCGATGTCCAGCTCATCGACCGACCACGGGACTCAAGCGGCGCAGCACCTCTCGTGAAGAGGACCCGCATAAACTGCCTGCAGCATTATCATGGCTGCGTCCAGGGCGATCCCTGGACACCCAGGATCGGCGATATGGTCCTGATCTATTGGATCAAGGAACGTGAGGGCCTCGTCATAGGCACCATCCCATCAGTGCAGCAGGAGCCCATCTGCAGATCAGAGGCCACCTCGGAACACCAGGAGATCGTCTGCAAGAGGGCCCCGTGGGAGCAGCCGGGCATGAACCAGGACGGGAATTATGTAGTCTTCCCGCTTCCCAAGCACCCGGACTGCTTCAAGTGGTGGCCCATAACAAGAGACTACATCACTATTCATGATTGCCCCTATGGCCACAACAGGGCGCAGTGTGACAAGAAAGCGCCCTGCACATGCTTGGACGATCTGCAGAGCGGCACCTGGTGGAAAGTATTCTCGGATATATCGCCCACCATATATGATAAACCTCGGCGAGTGAAGTTTCACCACCACTGCGGGTCGTATTATTTCTTTGATGAAGATGGGACCGTGCATCTCGAAAACCGAGTTGCAGAGAACCCCAGGGCGCACATAACGCTTTATCCGAATGCCTCCGTGGTTATCAGGAGCGCGGATGATGATCCAGAGCTGCAAAGAGGTGCCTACATCTATTTGGCAGGATATCAGGGCGAGGAGCCAGGTAAGATCATCATCGAAAATTCGGAGACGCACGCACAGGCCGTTTTCGATACCGATGGCAGCATTGAACTAAAACACAGTCTCACCAGTCTTAAAATTTCCAATAGCGGAGCGATTATTCAGACCTCACCAACGGAGATCAATCTGAACGCTCCGGCAATCTATCAAAACGGCACGCAGATACATCCGAACGCTTCGGAGGGCTGGGCAGAATGAGCGAGACATGGGCCTACCAGGCCGCCAATACTATCGAGATAACCGGCGACCTCATGTCCAAGTACTGGCCTAATCAGCTTATCAGGATCACCCAGGGCACGGAGAAGTTCTTCGTCATAATAGCTGTGGCCCTGGTGGGAGGAAACACCAGGCTGACGGTATCGGGCGGCGGAGTCTACACCCTCACGAGTGCGGCCATCACGGTGCACGCCATGACCATGAATGCCGCGCCGGTGGGGTTGCCTGCAGGCTTTGCCGTGCAGGGGTTGGCCTACGGTGCCGCATCCAAGGACGCGCCCGCCGATGGGGATCGGCTCACCCTGTGGGACAGTGCGGCCAACTTCGTGCAGAAGGGGCTGACATGGGCGAACCTGAAGGCGGCGCTCAACACTCATTTTGATACCCAATATGCTCCGAAAGCTCGCTCATATAATATTGAATTTTCGTTGGATGGCGGCGGCTCGGCAATAACAACGGGCCATAAGCCGGGCGGAGATACACCCCTAGCCGGGACTATTACATCGGTCAGGGTAATCTCAACAGACAATACATCGGGCTCAATATCGATCACAGTCAATAAGGGAACGCTCGCAAATACTCCTGGCTCGATGTCCGCAATGGGGACCTATGCAATTTTATCGTCCACAAAAAACGTAACCACGGGATTGTCCATCGCGGTCGCTGCAGGCGATTGCTTTGAGATAAATGTTACGAGTGTTACGAGCCTGAAAAATGTTCTGCTGAGTATGACCGTTGAGGTTACATAAATGGCTTATACCGCAGATGTGCTGGAAGGCGGGACGGCTTACGATTCAGGCCATTATTCAGGATATCACGCTGGTCTTGCGTGCGATAACAGCGAAGCAGCTGGCTCTTATTGGTATGGGTATCCAAATAATCCAAACTGTTGGGGGTATTATTGGCCAGCAGGCACGTACAAGATGGTACGAAAGCTCCGAATGCGCAGTGTTTGGGTTGGCGGAAATGCATCTGGAATAGCTGGTTTCTCCTTATATGGGACTAACGATGGCACAAATTGGACGCTCATTTACAGCGGCACGCAGGGGAACAACGCTAACATCTGGTACGAATATACATTCGCAAATAATACCGCATACAACAGATATCAAATCAATTTTAGCGGAAGCTATTATGACTCAATAAGAACCATTGTACTTGAAATCGAGATGATGGAGGAAATAATTTATCCTCCAAATACACCATCAACACCCAGTGGAAATTCATCTGTTGTAACAGGAGTCTCAAACTCATATTCATCGGCGGCAACTGATCCTGCAGGGAGAAATGTCTATTATGTTTTCGATTGGGGCGACAACTCCGGTTATACATCTACGGGTTGGTATGCATCAGGCGCTACAGGTTCAGCGTCTCATGCTTTTGCGACTCCCGGAACTTATCAGGTCAGATCTTATGCTGTAAACTCCGATGGACTTAGCTCTGGATGGTCAAGCACTTTAACGGTCAATGTAGTTTCCGGCAAATGTTCATTCCGGCTGGTGGGCTTGTGCTGATAGCTGTGCCTGGTCGACCAGGAGAGAGCCTCAGGTGCCTAATATGCTTTTTGGAGACATTCAACTCAACATGACCTTCGACAACGGCACCTGCCGCTGCCATGGTCAGCTATCACCGAATAGAACCGGCTCGGGAGATATTGCACGCGTTACTCCCATCACGGATAAAGAAGGCAATACCGATTATACCGACTGCATCATGCAGCGCCTGGGAATCTGGCTGGCGGTAAAAAAAGGCGAACGGCCTCTCTTCCCAAATTTCGGATGCTGCATACGGGATTACATTAATGAGCCGATGACCTACTCGAAGCTTCTCGACCTTCAGGGACAGGTGGAAAGGGAACTGAGGAATGACGTATTTCCCGAGAAGGAATTTACCGTCTCCAATGTTCGGGTGGAGCCCATTGCACGCGGTGAAGTCCGGGTGTCGGCCAACATCGGAAATTATGCTGTAGAATTCCTCGGGAATGCAGCAGCCATCAATTCCCTGGAAAGCCAGCTCGCCCGAGCATTATCCAATCTCGGAATGACCAAAGTCTGAGGCTTTATGGTTATCGATTTTGCATCATTTTTAGAGATGTCACCGCGTGACATCTATGATGACTGGCTCGCATATATCCAGTCCAGAGATCCGCTTCTGAAGGACGTGGGCCCGGCCACCTTTAACAGCATCCTGGCAGAGGCCGTCGCCAGCCAGTTCTGGGTCTTCATACAGCTGCTGAAGAAGAAAGTCAAGGATTCCAGTATCCTCACGGCCACAGGTGCTCCTCTCTCCGCCATCGTCCTGGCCATGCTGCCAGAGGGCCGCTACCCTGGCGTCCGGGCATCAGGCGTGATGAAGTTCTCCAGGCCCACGGCGGCTCTCTACGACATCGTGATTCCAGCAGGCACCCTCTGCGCCATGACGACCGAGGCCGGCCAACTGATCAAGTTCCAGACCACAGAGGCCACCACCATGCTGACGGGCCAGACTCTGGCCTACGCTGCTGCAGCTGCCCTGAACATTGGCAACGAGGGCAACGTGGCCACCAACACCATAAAGACCATTTTAACGCCCGTAATAGGCATATCCAACTGTACTAACGATGCACCCTTCACGGGCGGCACGGACCAGGAAGCGGACGAGGACCTGCGCAAACGTGCTCTCTATACCATCTGGGTAACGGGAAAGGCCACCATACCTCTTGTGCAGGAGCATGTCGCTGGCGTCGAGGGCGTGCGGGAGGTTAAGGTCGAGACTCTCGGCCAGGGCGACGTGCTGCTCGTGGTGGACTCTGAAGGAGGTACCGGGGCCCCAGAGCCCGCCATAGGAGACATGATAAGAGAGAACCTGGCAGCCGGCTGCACAGCTCCGGGAGTCCTGGGCGCGAGTCTGCGGGATGCCGGCGACTCCTTCCAGATCGGGGATTGCTCGGGCGGGCAGGTCTGGGTGAGGACCCTGCAGTTCCTGGCCGAGGAAACCGCGGTGCCTTTCGTCTACCAGACGCCTGGAGGAGTAAACCAGAATGGAACAATCACGTTCCCCGCGGGAAGTGTGGCAGGCTACACGGCCAAAGCGACGCTGGCCGCAGAGGATGCACTGGCGGCCAAAATTCTATCATCCAGCTACGCGGGCACACTGTCGTTTGATCTGTTCATGGGCCTTGGGGAATACCCGTTTTTGTGGGTGGCACCGGAGCTTCAGACGGTGGATATTGCGCTTGAGCTGGTGCTTACCGCAACGCCGGAAGTGGGCCTCCTGAATAACATCAGAGCTTCCCTGACGGCTGCCTTGGCTGCCTACAAGATAGCAGATCCGCTGGAGTTCGCCGACCTGGTCAAGTACATTTATGTTGACTACGCCACAGGCCGTGCATTTTCCGGAATAGACGATGTATCCAGCTTTAAGATCACCTGCAAGGGCGAGACTATCACGGGCTTTGGGCAGTCGATCGAGATAGACGGCGACGAACGGGTAAAGCCTGGCGATATAATGCCTGGATGAGGCAGCTTGACGATCATCCAATTGGAGATATGAAAATGACCGATCACAAGATTCCAGAATGCCCGGCATACGAGATGTGCCGGGCCAAAAAGGCAAGCTGTGAAATCTGCGAGGGGTTGCCGGTGGACGAGTGGAGGGAGCATGTGAAGCGGGTAATGGATAAGGCCTGATCTATTTTCTTTCTGTTTTCGTCTTTGCCGCTAACGAGAATTTTCGGGCAGAGAAGCATTTACCATACTGTGGTTTTTTCGAAACATAAGAATTCCGCAATGATCTTTATAAGACATATGCAGATATGGTGGACAACAAAAAAATCATCATCTGCGTCACTATCATTTTCCTATTATTCCAAGTCGATCGATATTTATTTTATCTTGCTTTTCTTTGGAGGGCGCGGCGAGAATTGGGCCTAACAGCATAAAACACAAAAAGTAAAATAGAGTCTGCTCTACACTCCCAGCTGCGGTATATGCGCCAGATAGCTTTCCTTCAACTCCTTCTTGTCGATGTGGTCATAAATATCGATCGCATCTCTTCTGACATCTCCTCGCAGCTCCTGGATGAACTCTCTTGGCATCCCGGCACGTCTCAGGTGTGTCGTGAACCAGTGACGGCAGCAATGCGGGCAAAATTGATCCTCAAGCCTCTCGGATTTGGGATTGTGCAGGCCGACGCGCTGGGCTGCCTCGGCTACCCTTCTATCCAATCCACTGGGGCCTAGCCGATCATCCTGTTCGTTCAGGAAAAGGGCCGGGGATGTCGTCGTCATCGTCTCGCGGACCTTCAGCCATCTCCGGATCGCTCGTGCGCATTCCGGCGTCAGAAATGCTATTTTGTTGCTCCTCTTCCTGGTTGGCTTCAGGTGGATCTCCATCTTTTCAAAGTCCAGGTCACCCACATCCAGCGATACAAGTTCATTTCGCCTGATGCCCGTGGTGAACAGGAGATATAGAATCGCTCGATCACGTGCCCGCATGGTAGCCAATATCATTTTTGCGGCATCTTCTACGCTGATTAGCTGCCGCCGTCGAGTTTCGGGCTTGTATTCGTGGAGGTAGATCTCTTTTAATTCCGGGATGGGGTTCCAAGAGAGCTTCTTTTGGCGCATGAGCCACTTGAAATATACCGACAGGCTCGCAAATGTCTGTCGCAAGCTTGAGGGGCGCATATTCTGTTCTCTCAATTTGACCATATAGGCCAGAAGGTCCTCTTCGCAGGCCTGGGCCGGATTGCATCCCCGGGCGGCGCAAAAAGCCGTGTACCTGCGCAGGCAATAGTAGTGCCTCCGGATGGTGGCCGGCGAGAGATTGCGCAGCTTCAGATACTCGGTGAAAGCCTCTATTTCTTCCAGCGCCATCCCCTCTTTTCTTCCGCCACCACTCCGGCATCCTGCAGTCTCTGCATCAGGGCCGTAACGGCCTGCAGGGCGTCAACATCATGCGCGTTCACGTCCAGGGCCTCCAGGATGTCTCTCTGGGACCACGTGCAGCCATCCTGTAGAATAGCGATTAAGCGACTGTCCAGCTCCAAAATCCCAGCGCTATTCTTTGCGGGCGCATATTTCAGCTTGAACAGTTCGGTCTCGCGGGCCGAAAGTGACTGCTGCAGAGTAGCATTTTCTTTGCGCAGGCGCAGATTCTCCTGGCGCAATGCCTGTATGTCATGGCTTGCGGGTAATTCCTCATCCGGCGATTCGAGGGAATTTTCGACAATTGCTATGATCCACTTGGTCAGCGGGATCTTAGCCAGGTGGGCCTTCTCTCTCCAGGATATGAGCATCTCCTTGGAGGGAAAATAGAGGGTATGGCATTTTTCGCCGAAACCTTTGGGCGGCATGAATCCTATACATACCTATTACCGTAAATACTTTGTGCTTCAGCCAGAACGAGGATACGTTTAAAGTCCTGGACAAATTAGGAATTTCGCATGATTCAGGATTCCAGGCAGGGATTCTCTATCGTCCGGATCATAAGAATGACGTATGGCCGTATATTTTAGAGAACCACACATTTTACGCCGTGCCCATCAGCACTCACTATATGGACAGTAGCCTTATTTATGCCTGTGATATGAGTTGCTGCAGAGTGGAAAAACTGAACGGCAGCCAATGGCATGATTTTCTTGCGGACAAATTTGCAGAATGCAAGGATAGCAATGAGCCGATGGTCATAATCTTTCACAACTTCGTATCCGGAGAGAATCCGGAATACATGAAAGCATTCGAAGACTTCATTGAGCTTGCCGTATCGGAGAATGCCACCTTTGTAACTACGAATGATCTGGTGGAGAATGTGAAGGCGAAGTCAAATGGAACTGAAAACGGCTCTGCAACCATATTCGATCAAGTTGTCCAATATGCCAAAACATTAATTTGAATTTGAAGAGTGCATTTGGCCCGGAACACGTCAATTGGGCTACGGCAAAATAGAAAGCGATGGCCATAGCGGCATTCGGTGCGGGATCGCTCGCACCGATGGCTATCCGTTTTGCGTCATTCGAACTAAGTCATTCGAATTGCATCATCTTGGACAATGCCTTTTCCAGTTTTTTCCGGGTTTTGGCATCCGGATTGAGCAGCAGATCCAAGTCATTTTCAATTCGCTTCTGGCACTGCACTGCAGCCGGGCAGTCTTCATAGATCTCTATGCCCTGCAGCCCAATTTGGCCGGGGCTCAGGAATGGGCTGCACCTGCAGACCATCGGCCTTGCCTGATATATCTTGCAGCCCTTAATTGCTTCATCATAGAATTGGCAGGGTTTGCTCATTTTAAAAGCGCGAATATCAGGCTCGCTTGGATGCGGGATGGTGTACTCTTCCGCGGCTTCTTTAACCGAGATATTGAAAAGGCTCGCCAGCCTTCGGATATCTTTGGGATAAATGTCGATCGGATCGGCTACCTGACAACATATTCCGCATCGCCTGCATTGAAAGTCCAACTGGACTTGAATTCGCAGATAATCATAGGGATCAAGAGGCATATCATCACACGGCTTCGCTCGAATAGAGAATTCATTGTTTAGCGAGAAGATTGATAAATATATTGCAGCATTTTTGAAATGAATTGCGGGCAGTTGCATTGCAGACCGCCACCTTGCAAGCGATCACATTGCAGGTAGTCACATTGCAGACCGCCAACATTGCAAGCGATTACATTGCAGGCAATCGCGCTTTCATCCGGAAAGCGGAAGTTGATCAATGGTGCACTCTTCAGGCAGCTTGTCGTCCCTCGTCCTCAGGTACACGGGCGCTCGCAGGTGCCTTCTTTTCGATACCTCCAGAGCTTCCACTTCCACCACAAGCTCGGGTTTCAGCCATTTTGCGCCACGCAGGGACGGAGGATTCGAGAATGGCGGCTCTTCAATTACTTTAAATTTGCCTGAAATCCATTCCAGCTCCTTGAAGGAAAAACCGGAGCCGACCCTTCCCATAAATATCAGGTTGCCTGATTCGTAGGCTCCCAGGAGCAGCCCGCCGAAGAAGGGGCTGCGCTCTCCATTGCCGGGAATAAAGCCTCCCACCACCAGGTCAACGGTTAAGCGTTTCTTGATCTTGATCCAGTCAGGGCTTCTGATTCCAGGATGATATGCGGAAGCCGCCCTCTTGGCCAAGATGCCCTCCAGTCCCATAGAGAGAGCCGCTTTAAAGTAAGCTTCGCCGTTTTCCTCCAAATAGTCGATGACGGTGACGAAATCGTTCTCTTGCACCCGCTCTTTTAAGACGGCTTTTCGTTCCAGCAGCGGCAAGCTCATCAGGCTCTTTTGCCCATCGAAGAGGATATCAAAGACGATATAGCTGGCGGGCACAGCCCTGGCAAGATATTCGATTCGCAGACTCTTGACCTGTTGGTCCCTCAGTGCCAGTGAGGAAAAACTGGGGACGCCTTTGGAGAAGACAGCCATCTCTCCGTCCAGAATGCAATCGCCCTTTGCAGCTTGCTGCAACGCAACTGTAACCTCGGGAAAGCGATTTGTGATAGACCTTGATCTTCTGTTTTGCAGCTCCACCTTGCCGCCGGAGATATGGGCTATGCACCTGGTGCCGTCTATCTTCGGCTCAAAGATCCAATCTTTGCCGGAGAAAACCCTTCCAGAGACTGCGAGCATCGGTTTTATCGGAATCATCCACACATCGCTTCCTTGAATTAATATTTCCTTCTTAATAGTTTTTTGAATTGATATTTGCTCGAATAATCATCCGAAATTCATCCCAAAATTCATGCAAAATCAAGTTTCCATTCCATATTCTATTTCATGGCTGCTGCCGTAGCCTTCAGCTCTTCCATCAAGCTCTTGGCTTGTGGACGCATTTCTCTCTTTTCCAGGTGCAGGACCTCTCCTTTCACCTTGGACTTTGCCAGGGCATCAATCCGTTCGCGAAATGTGTCTTTGAATTTGCCTAAATCCAGTTCCCCTGACAATTTCTTTACGATCTCCATGCCAAGAGTCATCTCGCTCTCCGAAGGCTCAGGCAGATCTTTCAGCACCCCGGCTTTGCCCGGATCGAGTAGCTCGTCACTGTATCTCATGATCGTGGCCACGATGGCGCTCTGATAGTAGTGAACCAGGACGATATGCTCCTTGGATCTCATGGTAATCGTTCCTATGGCAGCCTTGCCGGTCTTCTCCATGATCTTTCGCAGAAGCGAATAAGCTCTCTCTGATCTTTCGGGGACGAGAAGGAGCGTGTTCTCGAAATAGTGAGGATCGGCAGCGAAGAAGTCCACAAACACCCAAAGATCGATGATATCGCCTGATGCGGGCTTTGCCGCCTCGATCTCTTCGTCCGTAAAGATCACGTACTTTGAGCCGCCGAGACTGTAGCCGCGAACGATCTCGTCGGACCTGACCTCATCCCCTTTCTCGCAGAACTTCCTGTAGTGAATGGGCGTCTCGCAGGTCTTATGGAGCATCTTGAAACTCACTCCCTTGTCCCTGGTTATGGGAATCGCTTTAACCGGGATGTTTACCAAACCCATGCTCAGACTGCCTGACCAGATCGCTTTGGGGAGAACGAGTTCCTGATCAGCCTGACCTTTGTCCGGTTCATCCGGATTTTTTGCTATTACCTTCTCTTTCGGCGAGGGACTGCGAGGCTTTTTCATGCTCAATAATTGGAACGCCAAAATACAAATAGATTTACCGGGTTGTCCTGCTGCACTCCTGGATCAGGGACAAATTCGAGCATAGAAAAAATATGTGAGAGCATTGTTGTTAGCATATTGTTTTTAGAACATTTTCGTTAGAACATTTTCGTTAGAACATTTTCGTTAGAGCATTGTCGTGAGATCACAGATCAACAAAGCCTGCGGACAGAATGAGTTGTCGGGGTTGAACGAATCCTGGAGTTCACAACAAGAGCGTCAATTGCAAAATTCGCTAAAATGATACTCCAAAAAGGAACATTACATTGATTCTAATCCGCAAACATGCCCCTAAATTCTAAAAAATTATTGTGGCAAATTTAAATATGCAAATAGACAAATTAACCACCACTAAATTTTGAGGTGTTGGAGATGAAAAGAGCATTGTTTCTCTCATTGATAATAGCAGCATTGATATGTATCACCGCTACTGTCGGCTCCGATTCCTTTGCCAGGCATTCAAAAGAAAAGGCAATAGGCGATCAGTGGGACCCAAATAAAAATTACGATAAGATTTGGACTGTCCAAAACGATAAAAGTCTCGACAAAAACTTCGACAAAAGCAATGCATTCGGCGTGCAGCACCGATGTGATTCCGGCTGCGAAAAATGCGGTGCAATCTGCAAGATCTATGAATACTGCCCTGGCTGCGGTGCGTACTTTAGCAGCAATGCCTTTGATGGCAAATGCGACTGGTGCGGGAAGGAATGCTGCCGGCTAAAAGGGTGCGGGAAATGCGGCAATATTCAATTCTCCAGCGGCTGCGGCATCGGTCACTGCGGCAACTGCAAAAACGGATGTGGTTATGACGGTGCAGGCTATGCATTTTGCCGCGATTGTTGCCATGTTGACGGCTGTCGCAAAGAAAGCTGCCAGAGCTGCATATTTCCGCCAAAACCCTGCAATCCGGGGATAGAAACCGCAGAGGAGCTTAAGCTGAAGATATACAGGGCGTCTATGCTGGACCCGTGATGGTTCCGTAAAATCCGAAGACAATGATTTTGAACACTAGGTGATACTATGAAAAAGAATTTTGCGATTATTAAGAAGATTGCCATCCTTTTGTTATTTGTTTTTTTCTCTCCGGCAGTGGCGGTCTTCGAGCCTCAATTGGCCCCCATTGCAGAAGTGTCCGTAGCGGATGGCCGGATATCACAGCAAATATCGCCGCATGGAATATCGCATGAAGCATCCATCATCAAAATAATGGATAGCTCTGGTCGACTTTCGTATGACGGCATGGATATTCTCAAAGGCATAGAATACAACCTTCAAGCCTCAAATGCCGATATCAAAACCCGGGGCCTGTTTCACAACGGCATCTCTTACATTTTGGTCTCAAATCCGTACGATGTCCCGAAAACAGTAGTGGTGAATCCGCAAGTGAGCGAATGGAACTTGGGAAGCACGCAAACGAAATATAGTGAATTAAAGCTGGAAAAAATCTGGAATTTGCTCCAGATCACAGTCCCGGCTTTTCAGTCAGGATTGGTAATCGTCCAGCCAAACAGCATGTCTGAGAAATCCTTTGAAAGACATTCGTACGATAATTCCTATGATAAATCCTATGATGATTCCTACGATAGCGATTCGGCTGGAGGATATCTGTCAGAAGGAGAATCATCATACGGCTATTCGTCCAAGGAAGATGCATCCGGCAGGTATTCAGACGAGAAATATTCGGATGGCAAATATTCAGCCAGCGCATATTCGCCAAAAGAAGATTTATCCCCAGCATATTCATCAAAAGAAGATCTATCCTCCGCATATTCTCAGGATAAATATTCGCAGGATAGATATTCGTCCGACAGCTATCCGTCTGATGATTCCTACAGGATAGTACCGTTGATTAGCGACGGAAAAAAATCGAGAGATAGTAGCTTGGGCGAGCGAGTCGGCAGCGAACAGTATTCGTTAACTGCATCGGCAGTTTCCGTCAATTTTGGTTCGGAAAAGGGTATTGACTGCCAGTGGATGCCGTCTCCCATCAAAATTGATGCATTTGGCCGGCTGACGATAGATGGCCTTTTCGGAAATGATTTTGATCTGCAACCTTCAAGCAGGGACGTTCTGACTCGCGGTTTGATCTACAACGGTATTGTGTATATTCTTGTAGCAAATCCGTGCAAAACGCCAAAAGATGTGACCGTGCAGCCTCAATTGAATAATTGGTATATCCAAAATGTGCAGGTCAAGTATGGAACGCTAATGGTATCGAAAGTTGGAAGTTGCCTGCATATCACGGTGCCCGGATGTCAATTTGCTCTGGTTATCATCACGCCGCAAAAAAAGAGATATTCGTTCACCGCCGGACCCAAGCCGAGCTACAGCTTCTCTGCCGGACCCAAGCCGCGTTACAGCTTCCAGGCCGGACCGAAACCGCCCTACAGCTTCAGAATCGGATACTAGAATCATCTCTCATTTTTAGATCAAATGATTCGCAATCTTTTTCTTCGCCGGTGACAACATAAAACAATATGAAGAGGCAGTCGGGATGGTGTGCCATCTTTATTTTATTATTTTTGATTTTCAAATGCTCTGCAATTGGCCAGGAAGATAACGCTGCATATTGGTTTGATAAGGGCAATGAATTACTGGACAACAGATCTTACGAAGATGCAATAATATTTTATGATAATGCGATTCAAGCGGATTCGCAATTTCCGGAAGCTTTGACGGCCAAGGGCATTGCTCTTGTCGGCCTGGAAAATTATAATGAAGCGATAAATTGCTTTGATAAGGCGATTCGGATTAATCCGGAATATGCAGAAGCCTGGTGCAACAAGGGACTTGCGCTTGCCAAGGGTTTGGGAAGGTATGAGGAAGCTTTGGACGCAAGCGAAAAAGCCATAGAAATCAGTTCGCAGGACGCAGATTTTTGGAATGCAAAGGGCATTACTCTGGTCGGCCTCGGCAGGTATGATGAAGCAATGGAGGCTTTTGACAGGTCTCTCGAACTCAATCCCTCGGACGGGTCCACCTGGAATAATCGAGGCAATGCCCTGTTCAATCAGGGAAAATATGACGAAGCTGCAATTGCATACGATGAGGCCATAGCCATAAATCCGAAAGATGCGGAATCATGGAACGGCAAGGGCCTTGTTCTTATGAGTCAAAAAAGCTTCGACGAAGCAAAAAAGGCATTTGAAAAGGCGATAGACCTGAACCCGCAATCGGCATCTGCCTGGTACAATATGGGAAACTGCCGAGGAAGCCAGGATAAATATGAAGGGGCATTGGAGGCTTTTGAAAAATCAATCGAGCTTAATCCAAAGGACGCATATGCCTGGAATAATAAAGGCCAGGCGCTCAGAGATTTAGGGCGCGATTCAGAAGCTGATGCAGCCTTTAAAAAAGCTGAAGAATTGGGTTACAGTAACTAGAGCCGTGAGCCGTTTTCTTTTTCACCGCATCGAGACGCCGAAATGGGCCCGATCATATTTCCTCGTCTGAACGCTGCAATCCATTAGCGTTTGCAGGAGCACGTTTCCTTCTTCTTTTTGATCTCGACCTTCATCTGTTCCAGCAAGCCCTGTTCCATGTTGGCTTTCTCACAATGGGAGGCCACCTTCGGGTTGCAGTTCACCAGAATTCCCATCGCCATATTTGCCAGAGAATTGCAGCCGGAGTCTTCCAGGTCCGACAGGAACAATGACATGCGATTGGCAAATTCCCTGCATTTCTCATAGTTTGCAATGGCATCATTATGTAATTTGCAGAGCGCTTCAATCTCGATTTCCATCTGCACCCAATTTGGATTATCCATAATTGTCTGGTCCACATTTTTTTTCGGGCAGCACATATATGTCTGATGTATAAAAGGATTGGTGCTCAAAACTGCTGAGCAGTGCATAAACTCCTTCCGGTAATATTCTCGTGCCGGTCGGCATATTCTATTTGGTGCATTATTCCAGCTCGAAAGCTGCAGCCTGCAAATGACGCTATCTTCTCTCGCAAAAGCGCAGTAATCGAGAAAAGGCCGCAGAACTTCATACTAAACAAGACGAAGAAGAGACGAAGAAGAGACGAAGAAGAGACGAAGAAGAGACGAAGAAGAGACGAAGACGGGGAGACCGCCCCGTCTACCGATATCCTATGCTCACCGCCCCGGAACGGGCATCTTTCTTGAGAACACTGGTCGAATTCGGATCGCTCTGCATAATCGGAGTCTGGGCCGATCCTGCAACAGTCTTCAAACTGTTGCCCAAGCTTGCCGACCTAGCCAGGACGCCGACATCCACTCGATTCGTGCTCTCCTTTTCATCGGCCCATTTTGCCTTGGCCGTAAACGTCGCCGGGGCCTCCTGCCACCAGCTTGAAGCATTAAACTCATTCTTCTTGTCGTCCTTAAGAGCGCCGTTGCCGGAGTCTACAAGAATTTTATTAAAGGGCGGCCAGACCGGCCTGGAGTCGGAGTCCATCAGATACATGACGCAGATCAACTGGCTCCACTCATTCCTGCCGCCGGTGGAGTTTTCATCGATATCCAGATAGACCGTTTTATTCTTCAGCATCTCATCGGAATACTCCCGCGCCCTTTTTCCTTCCGGCGTCACAGTTGAGGGAGAGACGACATCCGCCAGCAGCACGCTGTCGATGTTCTTCACCCTGGCATCCGGCGTCAGCATCTCGATGCCGAAGGCGTTGCCGCTGACGACGCTCACCACCCGCCCGACGACCTCATCCGGCGCACCGGAGACAACGGCGGCAAATCCCCCGAAAAATAACGTGATCAGCAATAAGATCAATGGCCATTTCATATCCCAACACTCCATCTTTTTTATTGTTTGGCTCTTTAGCGGAGCCGGTTTTTCAGGATTTCAAGCTTTCGAGCTTCAAAGAATGCTTCAAAGAATTCTTCAATCCTTCGCTCTTAAGCCACCTTTGTTTGCAGGACTCTATATTTGCAGGAGCAACAGTGATTTTAATCGGGTCCCCAAGAATTGCCTGCAATGTCTGCCTTATCTCGCGGAATCAAGGTAAAAAGAAGCTGTGGCGAGCGTTTTCGCAAGGCCCTGGTGGAGACTGGAGCCTTCGACGCCAAACGCAAAATCCGCTCGGACGATTCAAACATCTTTTTGCCGGTCCATGAGGTCGATGATGAGGTTGCAGCCCGCTTGAGGCTGATTTCCGATTTCGAGTTCCTGGAGACGGAATTCTCGCCCGAAGAGCATCTCCCCACCCCGGAGGAGTTGCTGGGTTTCCATCCCAGCTTCGGGATCGTGGGAGATATCGCCATTGCGGAAGTTGAGGAGGCTGATGCGGAAAGGGTAGCCTCCGCCCTCATGGCCGCCAACAGAAGCATTCGAACCGTCATTGTGCCCATCTCGGACGTGGAAGGAGAATTCCGGACGCGCCGCTTCCGGCATGTGGCCGGGGAAGAGCGCACAGTTACCGTTCACAAAGAGCACGGCCTGCGCTACCGGATTGATCTTCAGGGCGCGTACTTCACTCCCCGCCTGGGAACAGAGCGGCTCAGGGTAGCGAACCAGATCCACCGGAGCGACACGGTTCTGGACATGTTTGCGGGCGTCGGTCCCTTCGCCCTCCTCATGGCGAAGAAAGGGGCCAGAGTAATCGCAATGGACAAGAACCCCGTGGCGGCAAAGTACATGCGAGAAAACGCCCATCTGAACAAAATCGAGAATATCGAGATCCTGGAAGGGGATGCAAACGAGCTGGCTCTCCGCTATGCCGACAGTGCCGATCATGTTATCATGAACCTTCCCCACAGCGCATCGCAATTCCTCATCCCGGCCATGAAAGCGGCAAAGTCCGGCGGCATTGTCCATTACTATGCCATCTCGCCGGAAGATGCTCTTTATGGGGATTGGACCAAGATTATGCAAGCGGCTGAGCGAATCGGTGCGAGGGCCGAAGTCGTTTATCAGGGCGTGGTGAGAAGCTATGCGCCCCACAGGCTAAATGTGGTCATCGACTTTCGGGTTGATAAGTCACCTTGAAGTAATCACAAATCGTGGATGAATCGTTATGGATGAAAGCATTATGGGTTGAAATAGTAATGAGCGGGAATAGTTATCGAATGATTCATTGGCGGGTAAGTTTACTGTAAGTTTACTTTTATCATCAGGTATAAATAAGGATGAAGCGCAAACCAAAGCCTAGAAATCATGAAAAATGCAGAGGTCCTCGCCGTCTTGGCGATAACGGCAATGCTACTGAATTGCGGCGTCCTGGCGTATTCAACCAATGTGGACATCGATTATCTCCATAATGTCGAAGGCACGGGCACAGTCATCACCGACTACCAGATGGGCTCCACGGAGAGCACAGTAGCAATGGGAAAAGTGCGTGGAACAGGAGAGGTCATGAACAAGTATCTCTACCTGAGCAATAACACTGAGAATGTCACCATCGAAGATCAGTTCTACCTTGCCGGAATTCAGGAATCCCATCAGATCTCGGTCGGCGATTATCCTCAGATGACCAGAGTTCCGGGGACTTTTCGCCTGCTTGGAACACCCTGGGCGAGCAAGATAAATTTGACGGGCACAAACAGCAGCAATTAGCATATCGTAACTGCAGTTGCGTCTTGCCGCGTGAAAAAATAATTTTTGGCCTGCATTCCATGATCATTTTCGCCTTCCGCAAGTCGCTATTGCCATCCAGCAAATCATCAGCTCATCGAAAATCGCACAAATTCGTCTCTTGCATTTGGGCATCTCAAGATCTGCTTCAAGACCGCAATCTTTGAGGGTGGCTGCCGGAATTCAAATCGATTAGTTTCGCCCTGCGCCAAAGCTTTATAGATAATTTGATCAAGATTAATCCAGATATGATAGACGCCGCCAAGACAATGGAAAAGTTGGCCGCTCTGCGCCATCTTGCCCAAGAGCCGGTCCAGGAAATTCGCCGCCACAGTAGTATTCTCTTAGTCTCGCATGTTGATGCGGACGGGCTGACGGCGGCGGCAATTATGTGCAGGGCCCTGGAGCGCCAGGGAATCGACTACAAACCGCTCTTCTTCCGCCAGTTGGATGAGGCGGCACTGAACCAGATAGCCGATCAGGGCTCGGATCTGGTCGTGTTCACCGATCTTGGCAGCGGGATGATCAAAGAGATATGCGAGCGCGGCATCCGGGCGGTGGTGACGGACCACCATAAGCCCGCCGTATGCGAGGCTCGTCCTCTGGCTCATATCAATCCACATCTGGTCGGAGCCGACGGCGCGACCCAGCTCAGCGGCAGCGGAACCGCATTTCTCCTGGCATCAGCTCTTGATCCCGACGGCAACCAGGATCTCTCCGCCCTGGCCATCGTCGGCGCAGTGGGCGACTTGCAGGACAATGCCAGCGGCCACCTCCTGGGACTCAATCGCTATATTCTGGAGATAGGCGCAAAGGCCGGAGCGCTCTCATTCTCGCGAGACGTCAAGCTCTTCGGACGGCAAACGCGGCCAGTCTACAAGATGCTGGAATACTCCCAGGACCCGTATTTTCCGGGCCTGTCGGGAAATGAGGATGCGTGCATCGCCTTCTTGAAAGAGGTGGGGATACGTTTGAGCGGCGAGAAATGGCGGCGCTGGATCGACCTGGATCAAGAGGAAAAGGCGCGGATTGTGACGGCCCTCCTGAAGAAAGGCTTGAGAAGCGGCGTTGACAATGCCAGGCTGGAGCGGCTGATCGGAGAGGTTTACATTCTTCTGGCGGAGCGGGAAGGCACGGAATTAAGAGACGCCAGCGAGTACTCGACGCTGCTCAATGCCACCGCCCGTTACGGCCACGCCGACGTGGGATTGCAGGTCTGCATGGGCGACCGGGAGAAGGCTTTGCAGGAGGCGCAAAAGCTGCTGGGCGAGCACCGCCAGAATCTGGTCAACGGCCTGAGGCTGGTGGCGACGAGCGGCATCACGGCTTTGAAGAATATCCAGTACTTTGATGCAGGCGACGCCATCCTCGACACGATTGTGGGCATTGTGGCCGGCATGAGCTTCCAGATGGCCGACCGCACTCGCCCTATCCTCGCCTTTGCCTCCACTCCTTCGGGCGACCTCAAGGTCTCGGCGCGGGGGACGCAGGACCTGGTCCGTTCCGGCCTGGACCTGGCCGATGCACTATCGCACTCTGCGCATGCCGTGGGCGGCGTGGGCGGCGGGCACAACGTGGCGGCGGGTGCGACCATCCCACCGGCAGCCAAGCAGGAATTCCTGGAGCTGATGGACAGTGCCGTGGGCAAACAGCTATGCCGCTAATTGATCACCAATCGATCCGATATTATTGCTGAACAATAGTCGCAAAAACCATTGCAGCTAAAGCTAATCCCCAAAACCGCCATTCAATGAGAAAAAAGGAAGAAAAAAAGAAAACCAACAAAATGCATAAGGATTGAAATGATGAGGCGACCCGGATTGCTCTTCTGTTTCTTGCTGGCATTTTTGACTCAATCATTTTTGATTCAATCATATCTATGTCAGGATGATGCGGCGCAATTGAGATCAAATGAAGACGGCGCACTGATCGATACCGGCTTTCGCCCCGAGGTAGACGGCTTCAGCTTCGAGAACTATGGCGATGACCGAAAGGCCGAGGGATTAAGCTCCGAGGAGCTGCTGCGCATGTTCGGCGACAAGGTATGCTCGGGAATTGTGGATGGAAAATGTGTCCTCACTCCGGCGGGCAGACACTGGATGGAGCAGGTCAATCGAGCAATGAGCGTCGGACACTGCGAGGGATTTGCCGTGTTGAGCCTGCTCATGTACTATGGATTCATCAACCCGGACAAATTCGGCGGGTCGAATGCGCATGAGTTGAACATAAGCAACCGGAATCTGCAAAAGGAGATCGCTTTTTGGTGGACCACGCAGGGATTATCTCCGGCCATAGACGACAAAGTGGCGGGACCGTCTAATGTTCTGAATGTCCTGACCGATGCGTTTTCTCAAGGGGATGACGCCTTCGACTCCTGGACCATCGGAATCTATAAAGAAGACGGCAGCGACGGGCACGCCGTTACTCCTTATGCCGTCAAGGATAGCGGAAACGGCCTGTACGACGTCCTGGTTTATGACAATAATTTCCCAAATCAGAAGAGAACATTGACCATTGATAAAAATAATAATACTTTTTCGTATGAGTCCTCAGTCAATCCCCTGGAGAGGTCGGACTGTTATTTTGGTTCAAATATTGAGATCACTCCCACTTCAAGCCGTCTGGTGGAGCAGAAGTGTCCATTCTGTCGCGACTCCGGTGCAGGAAAACTGAACGCATCAAGCTCATCTGCAGAACTGAATGCCACAGAATCCGCTAAAATGGTCCAGGTATGGCTCAACGGAAGCGCCCGCCTTCTGCTGACCGATGAGCAGGGAAAGAGGACCGGCTGGACGGCAGAAAACAGGCACGTAAACGAGATACCAGGCGCAAGAGTACAGAGATTCCTTTATGAAAATCCCGAGGATGAATATGCCGTGCAGCCGCTCTATCTCTTGCCGGACGGCACCAATTTTACGGCAACCATCGACGGCACACGGCTGAAGACCGGCAGCTATCAGGAGCTGCTGGTGATAGGGAACGGCTATGAGCTGAATGTAGAAGACATTTGGCTCGATCCGGGCGAGTGCGATAGTGTCGAGATCACCAAGTATGGGAGCGACTACTTTGGCCTGGCTTACGCGACCAACTATACAGAATCGCCGGATCTTGATATAGGTCTTGAGACCGAGGACGCGGACTGGGAATTCATCGTCAAAGGTGCGGAGATTGAGTCAGGCGGAAGCGTAAACGTGGATCTTGATTATGACAGCGGAGACTTCATCTTGCACACATTCGGAAACGAGGAAACGGGATGGTATCAGATCATGGTTATTCGCACTGACGACAACGAAACCCAGGTCTTCGCCAATGATGAAATCTCCATGTCGCCGAATGAGACGATGTATGTGAATTTCCTTGATTGGAAAGGTGATGGCGACAGCATGCCGCTGGACTTCGATCTGAACGATGACGGGATCATCGATAAATCCATCCTGGCCGGAGACGCAAGCGATTTTTACAGCGATCCGTATGCCGATTGGGAGGCAGATGATGTGGAAAGCGATGAGGTCAATTAGCCGGGCGAGAAATCGGCGCCGGCAGTGAGAGATGATATCTCGAAATGACAACTGAGATAAAATAGAGATATATTTCCATCTTCATTTCAGTTTTTATTTCCGTCTATATTTCAAGTCTATATTTCAGTCTATATATCAGTTTAATTCGACTCGCTACACACACGGCAGATATCCGCACTCGCACATGTGGTTCTTTGCGACAATGATCTGCTCTTCGATGCTGAAGTTTCCTACGAACATGTGATTTATGCGTGATTGCTCAACTTTGGTGTCACTTGTCTCAGGGTCCAGGATCAGATATCCAATGCGGCCCACGCCGACAAAGTCCGCCTCAATTATCATCTCGGTCAGGTTTGGAAGCGCCTTCAGCTCCATCCTGGTAGAAAGGCGTGTGGCATCGGTGAACTCCTTGGAGGCACTCATATTCATGGGATAATTCTTGAGGTATGTGCTCTCCCGGAATTTCTGGTCATATGTGAAAAGATGAGCATTGGGATTGCTCTTGCTGCCAAGCTCCATGACGTAATGCTCAGCCAGGACCGGGCAGACGACTGCCAGGAAAATAATCAGCACTGCAAGCTCGCATCCACCTCGCGTCATGACCTTCCCGACTCTCCTGATTCCTTTACAGCTCCTGAGAAAGGCTCCATTGATACTCTTCGCTCAACTCTCCGGAATAAACAGTTACCGCCGGACCTTCCATAAAGGCTTTGCCCTCCTCGAAGGTTATGATGAGCGGCCCGCCTTTGGTCTCCACCAGCACTTCATCTCCGACCAGTCCCAGCCGATGAGCTACGGAGGCACTGGCCACGGCTCCCGTGCCGCAGGAGAATGTCTCACCCTCCACGCCCCGCTCGAAGGTTCTGATCTCGAAGGGTTTTCCGGGCTTGACGAAATTGACGTTTGCGCCTTCCGGGAATACACTGCTGTGCCTTATGAGCGGCGCGATCTCATCAATTGCCAGATCCAGGTCCTCGACAAATACCACGGCATGAGGAACGCCGGTATTCACCGCCGAAACTTGCATGTCCTCGATCTGCTCCATAATGAGATCGCCCGAGCCGCAGGCAGGAATGGACTGGCGGTCGAACTTGGGAACGCCCATGTCCACCTTGGCCCAAAAGCTGCCATCCATCTCTCTCACCTGAACGGGAATTATGCCCGCCAGTGTTTCCACGTCGAAGGACTGGCCCACGTAGCCCGTCTCCCAGGCATACTTGGCCAGGCAGCGCACTCCGTTCCCGCACATCTCCGCCTCGGAGCCGTCCGGCTGAATGAGCCTCATGCCGAGGTCGGAGCGCGAGCTGTTCACCAGGAACAGGACTCCGTCCGCGCCGATGCCGAATTTTTGCCGACAGCACCGCACGGCAAAATTTCGTTTTGCGGCCTCCGGAACCATCTCCTGGCGCATCTCGTCAATCAGGATGAAGTCGTTCCCATTCCCGTGCAACTTGGTGAAGACTATGCTGCTGCTGCGAAAGGGATCATCATCATATTCTATCTCAGAAATCTCTGCCAGCTTCATTTTATATACCATGCATCAGTTTACCCGTTTAGCCTTGTGCTGTTGTGGTGGTGATGTGATATTAAACCCATTCTACAGGTGGCACTGGATCTTCTGGAGCTTGACAGATCAGTTCAGATAGCCAAAGAAGCGGTTTTGGGTGGCGCAGACTGGATCGAGGCCGGAACCCCGCTCATCAAGAGTGAGGGAATGAACTCCGTGCGCGAGATGAAGAAAGCCCTCCCAGGAGCCAAAATCGTCGCGGATATGAAGACCGTCGATACGGGCGCAATGGAAGTGGAGATGGCGGCAAAAGCGGGCGCGGACATCGTAGCCATGCTTGCCTCATCGGATAACTCGACCATCGAGGATGCCCTGCGCGCGGCGCGCCAGTTCGGCGTGCAGATCATGATGGATCTTCTTACCGTCCCCGATCCCGTAAAGAGGGCTCGCGAGCTTGATGCCCTTGGCGTTGACTACATCTGCGTTCATGTGGGAATCGACCAGCAGATGACGGGTCGCGACACCATAGATTTCTTGAAGCAGATCGTAAAAGAGGTTAAGACGCCCGTGGCGGCGGCAGGCGGCATCGATGCGGTGACGGGCGCAGAGGCCATCGCCAACGGTGCGGCCATCGTCATCGTGGGCGGCAGCGTGGTACGCAGCGCGAACGTGACCGACTCGGCCCGCAAGATTCGCGATGCCATCGACCATGCCGAAAAGAGCGCCGCACCCCGTCAGAGCCTGGAAGAAGAGCTTATTTCCATCCTGCGCGAGGTATCGACGCCGAACATATCCGACGCCATGCACAGAAAGGGTGCCATGCGCGACATTCATCCCATAAATCTCGGCACGAAGATCGTGGGAACGGCGGTCACTGTGCAGACCTTTGCCGGCGACTGGGCCAAGCCCGTGGAAGCCATCGACATCGCCGGGCCCGGAAATGTGATTGTCATCTACAACGGCTCAAACAGCATCGCACCCTGGGGCGGTCTTGCCACCCTCAGTTGCAAGATCAAAGGCGTGGAAGGAATGGTCATCGAGGGAGCAGTGCGGGACGTGGACGAGATTCGGGCCATGAATTATCCCGTATTCTCTTCGGGCATCGTTCCCAATGCAGGCGAGCCCAAAGGCATGGGAGAGATCAACGCCGAGATCACCTGCGGCGGCCAGACGGTACGGCCCGGTGACTACATCGTGGGTGACGAGAGCGGCGTTGTGGTCATACCCAAAGAGAGAGCCTACGAGATTGCCAGAAGAGCCAAAGAGGTGGAGAAGATGGAAAGCCGCCTCTATGAGGAGATTCGCAGAGGCAAGACGCTCGCTCAGGTGGCAAACCTCAAGAAATGGGAAAAAGCCTGATGACGGAAATATGGATCAGGTATTGGATTTGATCTGTTTGATGGTATACGTCTGAAAGATGGAGTGGCCGAAAAAAGATGAATGCTACAGGATCTAAAGACGAATATCATCAGGATCTAATGTCGGTGGCTGCAGAGATCTAAAGATGAATACCATTAGGATCAAATGTTTGCGGCCACCGGGATTTAAAGATGAATACCATTAGGATCAAATGTTTGCGGCCACCGGGATTTAAAGATGGATGCAATTAGATCCGGTGATGGATCAAATCGGATGACAAGTCGTAAATAGATTGAAATATACTTAGAAGGCGTATAACATCAGTCAATATATTCGCAATACAAAAACTAACTGGTGGGTTAGCTAAGAGCAAGATTCGAGGAGAATTACATGGAATTGGAGGAAATCATTTCTAAGTACCCACCCAAGCAGATAATGCTGATTCCAATAGCTATTATTATCTTGGCATTTATCAGCTTGGGCGCTACCTATTTCAGCACGGGATCGCCCGTGCATCTGGGAATAGAGTTTACGGGTGGCACGCTCATAACCGTGCCTGCAACAGGAACCGAGGACGCCGCAAAGGCTCAATTTGCGCAGTATCCTCTGGTAGATGTGAGGGACATCGGCAATAGATACATGATTCAGTTCGGTCCGATGAGCGATTCGGAATATGCCGCCCTTGCCAAACAGGTCAATGCAGAGTATGACGGGGCTGAGATCAGGCATATGGGTCCCATCTACAGCAAAGAGCTTCAGGCGCAGGTTATGAGATATCTTCCCATATCCTTCCTCCTCATGGCCTTGGTGGTTTTCATTGTCTTCAGACAGCCGATGGTCTCTTTGCTGGTGGTCGTCAGCGCCTTGGCCGATATCTTGACGGCTGCCGCATCCATGAACATAACCGGAGTTCAGCTCTCGCTTGGAACCGTGGCGGCTCTGCTCATGCTCATCGGTTATTCTGTTGATACCGATATTCTGCTCTCGATGAGAGTGTTAAAGCGCAAGGGAAGCGTGGACGAGAAGATCATCGGTGCCATGGGAACCGGCCTGATGATGAGCGGCACCACCATTGCAGCAGTGATCGCGCTTATCATCGTCTCAAATTTCCTTTATCTCATAATACCGTCCTTCACCAGGATGGATGTCATCGCCGACATGTCCACGGTCCTTATCTTCGGCCTGGCTGCCGATATATTCAACACCTGGGTTACAAACGCCCAAGGCTTGAGATGGTATTTTAGCCGGTCCAGCAAGGCCGTCAGGGGGCAGAAGAAATGAGCCTCATCAATGATCTCTTCAAGGACACAAGGGTTGTCATTTACGCGGCAGCCGTGATCTTAGCCATAATTCTAATCGCGGTCTTCGGCCTCAAATTCGGACTGGACCTGGAGGGCGGCTCCTACTTGCAGCTTCAATTGCAGGGTGCTGTAACTCAGGTTGACGTCACGCCGGAAAAGATCCTGGAAGTTCAGTTCGGTGCATCGAATGCGGAGAAGCACGGAGATACTTACGTCGTAACGGTTCCGGGAAAGCTGGACCCGACGCTGGCCGATGATCTGGGCTATTCGGGCGCTAAGGTTGTGACGCAAGGCAATGCCACCAAAGTAACCATAGTGGCATCTTCCGAGACCATCATTACCAATTATCTCAAGAAGAACCTGGATGCCGACGTCAAGATTGTGGGCGTGGCACCCATCAAGTACGAGATCCGAACCAACGTCACTCGCGAGTCTCTCAATGCGCTCCTGGCCCCTGTGGGCGGCTCTGTGCCCGTGGGCGAGGATACATTTGTGCAGGGCGTGACCGCAGAAACGGTTGACGAGACCAAGAAAGTGCTCGACTCCAAGCTCAACCGCCTGGGTCTGCAGGACATCAAGGTCAGGATCGTCGACAACAAGTACATCCTCATCGATCTTGCGGGAATGGACGTGGCCACGGCTCAGGATGTTGTGGGCAAGCCCGGCAAGTTCGAGATTCGCATCGAGACAGAGAATAATGAATCGATGCATGTGCTCTATGGAGATGCAGTCGAGTCCGTGGATATTCCGCAAGGCGACCGTCAAGGCGGATGGGGCGTGCCTTTCACGCTCTCTGAAGAGGGTGCAGCGGTATTCCAGAAGGCAGCCATCGATGCGGGAGCCACCAAGAATCCCGATGCTCATGATATCGCCATGTACCTGGACAAGGATGAGATCTTCAGCGCACCTCTGGCAGCGGAGCTGGCCGGTAGCCTGAACAAGGTTCCCGTAAGAAGCATGGAAGCCAGGGTCGGGTCGGGAGATGCCGGATCTGCGAAAGCTAAAGAGCTTTACATCCACCTGCGTGAGGGTGCCCTGCCGGTCAACGTCGAGATCGTAGGATCAGGACAGGTCTCGGCAGCTTTGGGTGCACAGTTCAAGATCCAGATGGTCTTCGCCGGACTCATTGCCCTTCTGGCCGTGGCGGGAATGGTCTACTACCGCTACCGGGAGAAGAGGATCGTCCTGCCCATGATCACAACCTCCTTCAGCGAGGTCATCATGATGCTGGGCATCTGGGCAGTAGCAGGATGGCAGCTTGATTTAGCAAGCCTGGCCGGTATCATCATGGTCATAGGCACGGGCGTGGATCAGTTGGTCATCATCACCGATGAACTGATGAGAGGCGGAGAGGCGGCAGCGGCTTCTGCGGACCGCAGCATCAAGGAGAGGGCTGCCGCCGCTGCCGAGAAGGCCGGTGCCAAGATGGCAGCGACTACAAGCAAGGTCTACTTGAGCCGCCTGTCGAGAGCGTTCACCATCATCCTGGGAGCTGCGGCGACCACGGCTGTGGCCATGCTGCCTCTGCTCTACATGGGCTTTGGAGCGTTGACCGGCTTCGCACTGATCATCATCCTCGGTGTGATCCTGGGAACATTGATCGCCAGGCCCGCATACGGCAGGATCATCGGACACATCCTGGGAGCCTGAACGAAAAGAAAAAGATGAAGGAAAGCCTGCAGGTCGCGTGGCCTGCAGGGATATCTATTTTTGGAAGTCTTCAAATTATAAATTAATCTCGATCATCTTTTTAATATTCCATTTATCGATTCGCCGGCAAATGCCGCGCCCACGACGATATTGCTAAAGTAGGTGATGAGTCTCCAGAGGGCTACCAGAGGACCCAGCAGCACGGCAGGGACGAACAGGGAATACAGATAGCTCATGCCCAGTTCCGCCACGCCGCTGCTGCCGGGAGTGAGGGGAAGGATGGCAACAATGGCCAGGATGATCTGGGAGGTGATGGAGAAGAGAAATTTTGGGCCTTCTCCCATGCCGACGAGAAGGGCCGATGGAACGAGGAAGTCGCAGATCCAGATAAGAGTCGTGAGGCCGACCATGACGGGAATATGCCCCAGTGTCTCTTTGGCAAGCCGGATGGCGGCATCGCGAAAGAGCCAGATCTCTCTTTCCATCGCTGAGATGATTGGTCGGTTCCCTGTCTTCGCCTTGGCCCAGCCCATGAAACGTGCGATTCTGTCCGGCCTGACGGCAAGCTCCCTCAGGAATATGGCCAAGAGCAAGAGGAGGAGGAAAAAGACCGCCCCAAGCCCCAGCCCGAAGCCGGTCATGAAGCCGGATGCGGTAAGGAATATGGCGAGAGCGGCCAGAAAGAAGATGCTGTCCAGCAGCCGCTCGCCCACGGCAACGGCGGTGGCGCTTCCGTAGCTCATGCCGTCATCGGCCAGGATCTTGATGCGCAGCGGCTCGCCTCCGGCGGAAGACGGCGTCAGGGCGGCGAGGAAGTTGGATGCGAGGGTCGACTTGAAGGATAGGCGAAAGGAGATCCTGTGCCCGGCCAAAGATGTCAGTCGCTGGAGCCTGACGGCATAAAAAAACCAATTGAAGGCATGCAAAAGGAATGCCAGCACCAGGAATCTGCCGTCGATCCTCTTGATCAAGCTCCAGCTCAAGCTCGCATCAGTGACCTTCAATATGACTATGATCGCGGCCAGGCTAATTAGCGAGGCTATGAGAAGAGCCCTTATCCGTCGGTCTTTTAGGTTGACTCTCATTCCTCAGCCGACCTCTTCATAAACCGATTCGATCTTGTCCAGCACGCACTTCCAGGAATATTTTTCCTGCACCGCCTGTCGGCCTCGCCTGCCTAATGACCGTCGCAAGGATTCGCTCTCATGCAGTTCCAAAATGCTTTGAGCCAGGTCGCCGGTGCTGGTGAATACCCTACCGCCTTGCAGTGCCACCTCGTTTACTCCCGGCGTGTCATAGGCCAGCACCGGCACCTCGCAGGCCATCGCTTCCAGGAGGACGATGCCGAATGCCTCCAGGCGGCTGGCGGTGGGAAGGACGAGCATCTCGGCCCGGGACATGAGGTTGATGAGCCTGGATCGCTTCAGCCTGCCCGTGAATGTGGCTTTAACTCCGAGCCGGATGGCCAGGCTTTGCAGGTGGTTTCGGTCATAGCCGTCGCCCGCCAGCACCAGGCCGAGCTTGGCGCTCTTCTGCACGACACTCATGGCCCTCAGCAGAGACTCGACGCCTTTGTAGTTCACCATGCGGCCCACATAGAGCACATATCCTTTTTTGGGCCGATCAATGGGAAAGAGGGAACAGTCCACGGCGTTGGGCACGACTCTGATCTTGTGCAGGTAGTCATGAAGGACAGGGGACGTCTCGGCATAGCTCCTGGTGGTTGCCACGACGATCTCCGCCTCATCCAGTATGGGCTTGACGAATCTGCGATTTGCCCACTCCAGTGATTTGCCGAAGAGCTGAGGAAGGCGATATCCGTTCAGCCTGGCCGGAACTACCACGTCATTGTGGTACGTAACCACATGAGGCGACTTTTTGCGGAGCATGAAGGCGAAGAGGGGACTGGGAATGTGGCTGTGGTAGATGTCGGCGGCAACTTTCGGTAGGTGTAGCGGCAGCGGCGCATAGAGCAGGTCGATGCTGGGAATTCGGGTGAAATTCTTCTCCCATTTTCCGCATGAGGAGGCCACCCGTACACTGTGACCTCTTAGGGCCAGTCCATCGGCCAATCCTTTGACGTGATACTCGACACCGCCCATGTGGGGCGGGAAATAAGGAGAAACCTGAAGGATCTTCATTATCAAGCCATATTCATGCATTTCAAGCGACTTAAAGCTAATTCATAATTGCACTGATTTCCTTGCGCCATTACCAAAAATTGCTGCGACAAATATATTATTTTTAAAAAATGATGATGTGTTTCCGCGCAAAGGTGTTTCCGCGCAAAAATGATAATCACCATTTAATATATGAATTCTGCATGTAATTTGTCCGTCCCTGCCGTCTTCCAACAATCATTTACAAGATAATATTATTATAATTTATTTCTTCAAGCGGTATCTCTTCAATCGGTGCAAAATTTTTAAATACGTGAGCTGTGCACAACAGCATAACAAAATTTGTACTGAGCTGCAGATTGATGTGCCAGATTTGGCGTGCCGACTCATTTTGAGCTGGTCAGGGAGGCTGCAGAGATGAAATCAAGCGCTAAAGGGAAGAACAAGACCGAGCCTGCAGAGGCTTGTGTCCAAGGCGAAAACGTCGCCGTCAATGCTTCGCACGCCCCGCCTAATCTGGAGGCCGACTATTCATACAGCGCACCCAGAGATATATGGATGCTGAAATACGACGTGAACGAGGACGGGATTGGACAGATTCTATTGCCTCCGAGCCTCTCCATCTTGCTGCAATCGGACAGGATCTCCATCGCGCCATTCGCCGGAGGGCTTCTCATCCGGTCTATGTAAGCTATTATGCGTCATTGGTTCTGGAAGAAATCGATGGGGATGTGATATGAATTGTCCTTCTCTTCTGATTTCTGACAAATCGTGAACCGCCGTCGGGATTTCGCGTCTATAGCGCCTTCGCGTGAACCCTTGCAAGAATCTCATGCGAAGCCGCGAGGGGGCGCGAAGTCGGGCAATAAATTATTGATGCATTATGATTTTTGGCCATCATGCCCTCAAGCACCGGATTGCAATAATAATATTAGTGCGTAATAATAAATGATATCGGTTCGTAATAATAATATTGGTGATCTAATTGCACTTTCCTTAACCGATGACCAATGTGCATGTCATAGGTTTTTTTGAAAGGCAGAATTAGATAAATGGTTGAGATTTTCTCAACCGCCGCCAAAAGCTCTTTCGGCAGATCTGCTATGCTGCCGCGTTGTCCCTGATGATGCGGAATAATCGCTGGCGCTCATTGATTTCGAGTCCAACAGGCTAACATGGGTATTGGATGCCAGGGAGTTTAGGAGACTGTAGTCGAAGTTGCCATGGCCGTTCCAGAAGACGATGTAATCGATTCGGTCGTCGCCGTCAAAGTCAAAAGTTCTCATAGTTGTTGTGATCTTGTTGGCCTGAATCATCATCCGGCCTGATGCCAGGAAGTCTCCATTGGCAAGCTCTTTGATCGTCGGGCTGGTGTAGGCATTTCCGCTGGAGCGGGAAGTCCAGAGCCGCTCCAAATTAGACTTTGTGGTGGCTCTTGATTCCCATGTGGTCAAGGCATGGGGAGTAATATAAGGAATAATTCCATCGCCTAGATTAACCTTAATGGTCATTCCCGGTTTTTCGTCACCCCATTGAACATAGGCGGACGTCTGATAGGGCGTTAAAAAACTTATTTCGAAGGTATCATATTTATGGCTATAGGCAGCACCGGCAGCAATAGATATGACGGCTGCAAAGATCAATATCCCGCAAAGAAGCAGCTTTGCATGTATAGTTTCAATTCGATTAAACATCTTGAACATCCCCATATTACTGGGCAAATTGTTTTAACAGGAAAAGAATATTTCGGTTGTTTTGTTGGGCGATGGAGCCGGACGCTCGGGAGAATGCCGACACGGCTGGCCGGTCAAATCCCAAATAATGCCCACCTGCAGCGTTTTGATGAATGGGCTTCGCTCGCAAAGACGAATAGGATTTAAAGAAAGCCCAACCGAAAGCTCTGCCATGCGCGAGCAAGTACTGCCGGACGAAGTAGCTGCCCAAGAACAAGCTGCGTTACGAAATGCTGCCTTAATTGCGGGTTTGAACTCGCATAGTCTCGGTGGATAATAGCGCTGAGGGTGAGATTTGAACTCACGGGGTGCGATGCACCACTGGTTTGCTTGTCCCGGCGTCCGAAGGATGTCGAAACCTCAAGACCAGCGCCGTAGGCCGCTTGGCTACCTCAGCACATCTCTTCTGCTTTTTGCTCCGTTGCTTTTAAGCCTGACGAGTTGAATTGATCTTTGGCTGAATCGATCTTCTAGCTGAATCGATCAATACCCGGTTAAGCTTGACTGGCCAGGATCTCCCGAATTGGATCCAATCTAGCTTAAGACGAGCAAGCAATTAAGGTTTATGTGATTGCTTATACGTTTATCGATCATCCGGATAATTTTTATACCTTTCTTGCGTTACTGATATCTATGCTCATCAAAGATGTCTCTCTTTTGCAGTCCGGTCAGCTCTTGAATGGGCGCGATATTCTCATTCAGGGAAATAGAATCATAAAAATCGGTCGCGACCTTTCGGACGAGCCTGATGAGGAGTTGATCGACGGCCACGGCCAGCTCGCCATTCCGGGCTTCATAAACGCTCACACTCATCTGGCCATGACATTGCTTCGCGGCTACGCGGATGACATGGAGCTGAAGCCCTGGTTGCAGGAGAAGATCTGGCCCTTGGAGGCCCGCCTGACCGAGGAAGATATTCGCTGGGGCGTCAAGTTGGGCTGCCTGGAGCTGATTCACTTCGGAGTCACCTGCTACAACGATATGTACTACTACCCGGATGCAATCGCCCTTGCCACCAAAGAGATGGGCCTGAGGGCATTCGTCTCCGGCGTGGTCTTCGATATGAAGCCCGAGATGCTCGGTCAGGTTGAGCCGTTCATCTCTCGCTGGAAGGGCGACGATCTGATAACGCCGGCAGTGGGTCCTCATGCCGTTTACACCTGCTCGAAAGAGACGCTGCTCAAAGCAAAGGAAGTCGCTGATCGGCATAATGCCATGATTCATATTCACCTCTCAGAGACTCGCGAAGAAGTGGATGGGTTAAGCCTCACAACGGGAAAGAGCCCGGTAGAGTATCTGGACTCCCTTGGAATGGCAAATGAGCGTCTTGCGGCTGCCCATTGCGTCTGGCTCTCCGAGGAAGACTGCTATTTGCTGGCAAAAAGGAGGGTCAATGTGGTGGACTGCACGGTGAGCAATCTCAAGCTGACGTCGGGAATTGCTCCTCTGAATACGCTGATGAAGGCGGACGTGAACGTATGTCTCGGAACGGACGGCGCGTCGAGCAATAATAATCTCAATCTCTTCGAGGAGATGAAGGTGACAGCCATTGTGCAAAAGAATGCCTATCACACGCCGGCAGCGTTTTCTGCCGAACAGATCTGGCGCATAGCCACAGAGAATGCTTACCGGGCATTCGGCCTCAACATGGGCCTTCATGAGGGCGCGCTGGCCGATCTTTCCCTCATCAACCTGAAAAGAAAGCCCTGGCTTTATCCTTTCAGCAACATGGTCTCGCATCTGGTCTACAGCATGACCGGCGGAGTTGACACGACCATCGTCAACGGCAAGGTCCTCATGCGCGATGGAGTGATCCCCGGAGAGACGGCAATCCTGGAAGAAGCCCAAAAGCGTTTCGAGCGGTTGGTTTCCCTGACCGAATAATTCTACATCATTTCTTTTTGGCCGGGCTGGCGCGCCCTGGTTGGCAGCTCGTCCGCTTATCGCCGAGCCGGTCATGAAAGCTGCCGCTCCTGTCGAGGAACCTGTCGCTGAAGCTATCGCCGAAAATTCCTGGTCTTTCTCTTCTTTTGGCCGAGCAGCGTTCTGCCACCCCAAAATCCTCCGACCAGGAGCAGTAATCCCGCTGTGGGCATCATCAGCCATCCCAGGAATGAGTCATTTTGCACATGAATGAGAAGGGCCAGTTCCTCGCTTCGCATATCCCCGTCTTCTCCATTTCTGTACGATATGCTGCAAGGCAAGGGGTAATATCCCGGCGTAGCGTTTTTGTCGGCACGAATCAGCAGCTTTGTCGAAGCCCTGCCGCCCGGATCGATCTGCAGCCGCTCCCGAGAATTTTGCACCTCGACAAAAGGCGGCAGAGCCCGTATCTCCATCTGAAGGTCAACCGCAATCTCATCGCCGCGATTGGCAAAAACCGCCTCAAGCTCCGACTCCTTTCCCAAAGCGACATTGCCCTTGATCTCGGTTTCGATCTTCGGTCCCTGCACCACGTCGACCTCAATGGGCAGTTCCAGCCGTTCCTCTTCATAGCTAAACGATACATCCGGCACGCTCTCGTCTCCTGTGCTGCTTACCTTTGCCAGTCGCGAGAAGCGAAGTTTCAGTTGCAGAGGATAGACGCCCTTTGGCGTGCTCCCGGCCAGAACCGAAAAGCGGACGGACCGGTTCATTCCCGGAGCAAGAGTTCCGAGCACCTGCGGTCCGGAGAGCACATTGATGCCGTCGTCCTGCGAAGAAAGCTCGGCCACTATTGCGCCGGCATTGTCCTTTGATCTTTCCGCATCAAGCGCGTCCGGTTCTTTGTCGGATTCTCCGGTTTCATGTATTGCATCATGTTTTGCATCATGTGTCGCATCATAAGTTGTATCATAATTTGTATCATAAGTTGCATTGTTGCAAATTTCGACTGCAATCACGGAAGGCCTGTCGATCTCCAGATTTCCGGAAGTGGACACGACCTCAAGATGAGGGCCGTCTTCCGATGAATCTGATGCGCGGCAGCAGGCCGCCAGCAGGAAGAGAATGAAGAGAGTCGCCAGAGCTTTCATCAGCCTAATTGAATTACTGTTCCTTCTTATCTTTACTGCTGTGGCGGCTTGGCGAAACGGGTAATCTATTTTGATGACGAGATATGCAAAGCTTCCCCGGCACCCAGGCCCTTGTGGACCACGCCGCAGATGCGCCGCGTAATGAGTGCCGGGTCTTCATGCTGGAACACATTCCTGCCGATGGCCACTCCCCGCGCCCCGGCTCCTATCGCTCCTTCTACCATTGTCAGAAGGTCCAGCTCCGATTCGATCCTCGGGCCTCCGGCGATGACGACCGGAACCGGGCAGCTATCCACAACCCTGGCAAAACTGTCCTGGTCGCCGGTATAGTTGGTTTTGACGATGTCCGCGCCAAGCTCGGCTCCAACCCGTGCCGCATGGGCGATGTTCACCTCGGCATATTCATCCTGGATCTTCCTGCCGCGGGGGTACATCATGGCCAGCAGCGGCATTCCCCAATCCCGGCAGTGGCGGGAGACTTCGCCCAGTGTTGATAACATGCGCCCTTCGTCCTCCGCGCCCACATTTACATGGATACTTACGGCGTCCGCCCCGATCTTCAGGGCCTCCTCCACCGTCGCTACCAGGACCTTGTTGTTGGGATCGGGGCCCAAAGCCGTCGACGCCGAGAGATGGATGATCAGGCCCAGGTCGCGACCATAGCCCCGATGCCCGAAGGCTGCCGCCCCCTTGTGGACCACGGCGGCGTCAGCCCCGCCGGAGGCCACGGCATCGGCGATGGCTTTTACGCTGCGAATGCCCTTGATGGGACCGACGGTGACGCCGTGGTCCATGGGAATGATGACTGCATTGCCTGTGTTGCGGTTGATTATCCTCTCCATGCGAATCGATGTTCCTCTCAATTTCAGCACTCCTATCGTGATTCATCTCTTTTTGCATTTTTTTTTTTTTTGGATTTTTTGTGATATAATGCAGTATTCTTTTAATGAATTAATTAGTACATCATAGTTCAATTTAGTACACTAATGGATTTGTTTGTGGTATTTATAGTTTCCTGTTTTGACAAGCCTGAAATAGTGGCAAAATGCCCAATACACTAGATCGGGAGAAATATCAGAGAGAAATATCGGAGAGAAATATCGGAGAAAATTCATGAGTGGCTCTGAATATGGCATGAAAAGGCATCGCCGGGCAATGGGAATCGCATTGATCATCTCCCTGCTGGCGGCCATTTATCTCAACGTTATTTTGATCACTGCACTGGCAGGTACGGAAAATGGCGAGTTCTGTCCCACCTGCCCGGATTGGACCGACCTGGACGGCTGGCTGGCCAAGAAGGATGCTTATGAAAAGGCCGAGATGAATAAGATGCTGCAAAATGGGCAGAATAGCGGAGGTCAAACCAGCGGCAATCAGCCTTCAGTCTCCTCCCTCCCCGCAAAAAGTCCGGCAGATGAGTATCCTGAGTCGAGTCTCTTCGTCGATGTCGCATCTTTATCCACTACTGCGACGGCAGGGGCGACGCTTCTGGACGTCAGGAGCCCTCAAGAGTATCAGAGCGGCCATATTTCCGGTGCTCGAAACCTCTACTGGAAAGACATGCAAAAGAGCGGCAGCCTCGATACCGATCTGGCGGCAAGTGCGCTTTGCAGTGCCGGTATAAACAGCAGCGATCGAATCGTGGTTTACGGCGGATCGGATGGCGGTGCGGCTTTCGCCTTCTGGGCCCTGAGCTACTTGGGCCAGAAGGATGTCGGCCTGCTTGACGGCGGCATAGATGCTGCCTGGAGCGCCGGTATCGAACCCGATAAAAACATTCCGTTGGTATCTCCAACAAATTATGAGGTTCGCATCATTCCCTGGGTACTTGTGACGCCTAAAAACCTGGAAAACTTCCTGAACATGTCGGATATTCAAATCCTGGATGCAAGGGACTTCGCAGACTTCGGCATGAATAAGCTGACCAACTCTGCCCTTCCGATGACCACTGAAAACCTGTTTGACGACGCGAAGATCAAAGACGCGGCCACGCTAAAGGAATTGTTCGACCGGAGGAGCCTGAACAAGGAGGGAACTCAGATTGCTTACGGCACGCCCGAGGCTTACCGTCTCTTCTACAGCCTCAAGCTCATGGGCTACAATGCCACGCTCCTGGAAGGCGACTGGTGGATGAACACCGAGTGGGCAAAGAGCAATGTTCACTAAAATCCTTTTTGCTTTTTTAAGATTTTAGCAGCGCCTCAACCGCCGTCTCAATGGCCGCCGCAGACCCAAGCTCCGGCTTCCAGCCCAGTCTCTCGATCCTGTCGATGGAGAGCATCATGATCAGGACATCGCCCTTCCAGCCCCGGCCATTGACCCCGCCCGTGTACCTGTAGTTGACACCGCACAGGCCCATCTTCTCGGCAACGATATCCGCGATCCGGGTCACATCAATCGAGTCATTGGAGCCGATGTTGAATACATTGGTCTCTTCGCAGGAGTTCTCGATCGCATAGATCATGGCTTTCACGCAGTCCAATACTTCCAGGTAGGACTTGCGCTGTTTGCCTGAGCCCAGTATCTCCAGCTCTCGCGGGTTCTCGCGCAGCTTGCGGATGAAATCCACCAGGACGCCGTGCGTGCCCCTTTCTCCCACGATGTTGGCGAAGCGAAAGATCCACGACTGCATCTCGAAGGTGTGGCAGTAGGAAGAGATGAGCGCCTCGCAGGAGAGCTTCGAGGCTCCGTAGAGCGAGATGGGAAGCAGCGGCCCGTAGTCCTCCGGCGTGGGCACTATCGCAGCTTCGCCGTAGACTGTGGATGTAGATGTGAATGCAATGCGCCGCACGCCGGTCTTGCGCATGGCCTCCAGGACATTATAGGTGGCAAGCACATTTTGCTCCAGATGGATGCGGGTGTTCTGTGCGCCAAGCTTTACATCGGGATTGGCGGCCAGATGAAAGACCATATCCTTTCCCGACACGGCCTTCTCCAATGCGGCACTGTCGAGAAGGTCGGCAGTTACGAGATGAAAATCGGGATTTTGGAGATGACACTCCAGAAACTCTTTTTTTCCCGAGCTGAAATTGTCAAGAACAGTCACCGTGTTGTCCTGAAGCAATCGGTTCACCAGGTGGCTGCCGATGAATCCCGCGCCGCCGGTGACCAGAATCGATCTGCCCTTGAGGGAGGACGGGTTTTCGTCGCCGGTCTTTCCCATGCCGCCGGAAAATCCGCATTCTTTGTTCAGATTGCCAAGACGTTTCTCTCCATCTTTGCGCATATTGTCCTGCATCAATTCGCTTTATGAAATTCGATAAGATATAGCTTGCTCTCATCTATTCCCTGAATTTCAGTCAAATTCGTGATGATTTCCGGGCAGGTGCGACTAACAGGTAAAAGTATTTAACTATTGATGGGAAATAAATAAGTTAAATGAAAATGCGCGGCCCGGAAGAGGTGGAGATGCGAATGGCCGCCATGCCGGTGCGGCTCAGAAAACATGCAGGAGCAAGCTATTGATGCAACAGCGAAGAATTTCTACAAGTCGCCGTCGTAATGCAATGTCGATCATGCTGCTCATGGCGTTTTATGGGTTGATTTTGCAGATGACCGTCGCTTCTATTGCACCAGCAGCTTTGCCGATCCAGGACAATGCCGACTATAAAGCCCTATTGATGAGCAACGGATCATCAAATATCACCTCGGACATCACCTCAAAAATCACTTCAGACAGCACCTCAAAACTCCCCTCAGACAGCACCTCAAGCATCTCCTCAAGCATCTCCTCAAACATCTCCTCAAGCATCTCCTCAAACATCTCCTCAAGCATCTCCTCAAGCATTTCCTCAAACATCTCATCAAACATCTCATCAAACATCTCATCAAAAGCACAGGTCCTGGATACCGAAAATCCGGCAGCCGCCTTCGAGGGAGGAAAACTGTTTCGGGCGGGAAACCTCAAGGTTCTGGTGCTTCGGGGGAGCTACAACGAGATGGGCCGGCAGTACGGCGGCCTTATGAAAGATGATCTGAACGAGATTTATAATATCATCAGCGCCGATTTCGGCAAGACGCCCGGCAGCGGCTACGACGATATGCTTCGGACGGGAAGGTGGATGTATCAGTCCTACCCTCAAAGGTACAAGGAAATCCTCAAGGGAATGGCTGAGACCTCCGGCCTCGGGCTTGACAAAGAGCTGATAGTCTGCTCTATGGAGTATACTTACATGCCCCCCAGTATGCAGTGCTCCGGCATTGCTGCCTGGGGCAACTACACATCCGGAGGGCCTCTCGTCTTTGGCCGGAACTATGACAACGGGCCCAAGCTCGCCGAGTTCGTCTCTGTGGTCGTCTATAATCCAGAGGACGGAAGCATACCCGTGGCGAGCCTGACCTACACCGGGGCGGTTTATGTGACCACCGGCATGAATCGGGAAGGCATCTTTTTAGAGCTGAATAACGGCCAGCCGTCTGAGGCAATGCAGCTCTCCAACAGAGTACTATCCCTCGCCACGCTCTTTTCTTTCCTGGAAAGCTGCGGAACCCTGGATCAGATCGACAGCAATTTTCATACATCACTTCCTGATAACGCTTTCATCATAAACGCGGCAAACAGGACCGGAGCATTCTCTTACGAGTGGGCAACCTTCAACGTGGCGCGAAGAAATCCCGACAAAGACGGCCTATTGGTTTCCACCAACCATTTCGTTGATCCGTCCTGGGGGGTTTTTGATCGGAAGCATCTGCCCACAGATCTTTGGGACAGCAGGCAACGCCGTGAGAATCTCCTCATGCTCGGGGAGAAGTGCAAGGGCAATTTCTCTGCCGCCGCGATGATGAATATTATGAGCATTCCCTTTAAGAATGGCGGATTCCTAATGCCGCCGCCTCATGACACAAGCTATCAGGTAGTAGCAGTGCCGGAAGATCTTACTATCTGGGTAAAAGTGAGCGGGGTGCAGGATTGGACCGAGGTGGATTTGAAGCCGCTCTTCGGTTGAGGGCTGACTGTAATTTCGGGTTTTGTCTCTTCTTCTTCTTCCTCCACTTCCTCCCTTCTTCCTTCACATTCCTCCCTCCTCATCTGCCTCCTAACAATGATCTTTCGGAAACGTGGAGCCGGTCGACATATGTGAGTGCTGCTTGACTCAAGTAGCTGAAAATCGGCGACCGTCCAGGCCGAAGCATTAGATACGGCAGGTTTTAGCGGCGCGATCAATGCCAATCATCGATGCCTTGCAAAGAATTTCTATCGCTCTCATGAATACCTCCACTTTTTTGTTTAATTTTTATTCAACGCAATCCCCTTGGTTATTCATGTTTA
>Ga0074195_1000974_pt1 | contig 46288 bp, 37 predicted proteins | sample EPASupsiteHSE623_FD_64525 | JGI IMG/M metagenome (GOLD analysis project Ga0074195, IMG submission 64525) | Bioremediated contaminated groundwater from EPA Superfund site, New Mexico - Sample HSE6-23 | ecosystem: Environmental > Aquatic > Deep subsurface > Groundwater > Contaminated ...
CGATGGCGCCTATCCCGAGCTTCGCCAACTCCGGAACCACATCGGCATAGGAGGCCCGAACAATGTGCACCCGCTCGCCATGCGGAGCCAACCGCTCGGCAGCCTGCGCCGCCGCTTCCCCGTCCCACTCAAAACCAACTAACCTTCCAGATGGCGAGGAGGCCTCCAAGAGCGCTAGGCCATGTCCGCCCAGCCCCAGGGTTCCATCGACATACAAACCGTTAGGCCGCGGCATGAGCCAGGCAACCACTTCGTTTCGCAAGACCGGGACGTGAACGGCACTAAGATCTTGCGCCATCTGCCTTTATGGACTAGATAATTCCTAATTTGGCGAGACCGGGCTTGTACTTGCCGAAATTCTGGCGAGTCTTGCTGGATTCCGCATCCCAGGTACTTTTATCCCAGATCTCGAAATGCCGGAGCTTACCCACCACCGCAACATCCTTGTCGATCCCCATTTCGCTGCGCAGGGTCGGCGGCAGCAGAATCCGCCCCTGCTTGTCCACCGGGCATTCGTTCGCCCCTGCGATGATGTAGCTGACCACCTCGCCGAAATCGTCCGGCTCCCCGCCCTCATGGGAAAGCAGTTTTTCCTCAAGGGCCTCCCACTCGGCTTCCGGGTAGACGCGCAGACTTTTTTCCCAGTGGGTGACAATCAGCATATCGGACTTGTACTGCTCACGCAGGACCTCGCGAAACCGGGTCGGGATGTTCAACCGTCCCTTCGGATCAAGACTGTGTTCCGAGTGACTCCGAAATCGCAGCACAATACTCCTTTGCCTTCCGACCGAGCGGCTCCGGCCCCTTTTACCACTTTAAACCCCTTTAAACCACTTTCCACCACTCTATGACTCATTAGTATACGAAGAGGGCGGGAGAGTCAAGGAAAAACACGAAGAACAAACAAGAGGAGTCCCCTGTCGTTCCGGCAAGAAGATTTAAACACAACTTCTTGCAATCAAAGAATAAAAATTCAAAGCTGCCAGTCATCCCACCTCCGGCAAAGCGCACAATCCCGTCGACGCCACAAGCTGCCGGCGCTTTCAAGACAATGCATCAAAGCAGGAAAAGGGACTATCTGAAGAGGCAACGAAAGAGGAAAAAAGGAGGTGCTGCGGAAAGCTGTTCAGACGCCCTTGCCGGAATCGTCAAACAAGCCGGGCTGCTGCAAGACGCCGGAACGGACCGGCATGCCGAAATGTTCGTAGGCGGCGACCGTGGCCATTCGACCGCGGGGGGTTCTGATCAAAAAGCCGGACTGAATCAGAAAAGGTTCGTACACGTCTTCCAGGGTATTTTTTTCCTCGCAGACGGCTGTCGAGAGGGTCTCCAAGCCGATGGGGCCACCTTGGAATTTTTCGATGAGGGTCAACAGAATCCGACGATCCATCTCGTCGAGACCGAGGGGATCGACATTGAGCATGGTCAACGCCTTGTCGGCCACATCACGGGAAATAACCCTATGCCCGCCTACCTGGGAATAATCGCGAACGCGCCGCAGCAGGCGGTTGGCGATCCTGGGGGTGCCCCGCGAACGCCGGCCCAGTTCCATGGCGCCCTCGGCGTCGATCTCGATATTGAACACCCGGGCGGTTCGCTGAATGATCGTGAGCAGTTGCTCGGGGCTGTAATAGTCGAGACGCAGGACAACGCCGAACCGGTCCCGGAGCGGCGGCGTCAAAAGCCCGGTGCGAGTCGTGGCCCCCACTAGGGTGAACCGGGGCAAGTCCATTTTTACCGACCGGGCCCCGGGTCCTTGACCTATGACCAGGTCGAGTTGGAAATCTTCCATGGCCGGGTAGAGGATCTCTTCGACCACGTGATTCAACCGGTGAATCTCGTCGATAAAGAGCACGTCCCCGCTCTGTAAACTGGTGAGAATGGCCGCGAGATCGCCGGGACGTTCGATCACCGGCCCGGAGGTCACCTTGATGCCGGCCTCCATCTCGTTGGCGATGATATAGGCCAGCGTTGTCTTGCCCAAACCGGGAAAGCCATGAAACAGCACATGGTCCAGCGGCTCGCCCCGTTGCCGTGCCGCCTGGATGAACACCCGCAGGCTCTGCTTTACCTGCTCCTGACCGATATACTCGTCGAGACGGCGCGGCCGAATCTCCACCCCAAGGAGCCGGTCTTCCCCCTGCTCCCCGCCGGCGACGACCCGCTTCCCGCCCAGTTGCTCTTCGTGTTTCATGGCCCGTTTCTTTTACTGTGTATCCGCTCAGGATTATCGTGCCGCCAACGAGCGGAGAGCCAGCCGAATGAACTCCTCCACGCGCAGCGGCTCCGCCCCCTCGGGTAACTGTTGCTCGACCGCCCTCAGAGCCTGCCAGGCCATGGCCTGGGGATAACCGAGATTGACCAGGGCCGAAACGGCATCGTCCATCACACTGGGCATCACCATGAGCGTCTCTGGCCGCGGGCCGCCTCCATCCGCGACAAAGTCGCCCAAACCGCCAATTTTTTCAGCCAACTCCACACAGATCCGCTGCGCCGTTTTCTTGCCTATGCCCGGAAGGGTGGTTAGCCGGGACAGATCCTTCACCGTGATCGCTCGGCGCAGCTCGTCGACGCCGATACCCGATAAAATGGTCAGGGCCAGTTTCGGCCCGATGCCGGCCACCGTAATCAGAAGCAAAAACAGCTCCTTTTCGTCTTTCTTGTGGAAACCGTACAAAAGAATGGCGTCTTCACGGACCACGGTCTGGACATGGAGAAAACAGGCGTGACCGGTTTCGGGTAGGGCGTCGTAGGTTCGGCCGGAGATGAAGGCCTCATAGCCAACCCCGCCGACATCAAGGACAACGACATTCGGCGTTTTGGTAAGAACGAGACCACTGAGCGAGGCAATCATCGGGGACGGAAAACAGGATGCAGGGGTTGACGGCAAGACATCGTCGGCCGCAGGCTAGGAACGGAACACGGCATCGTGACGAAACGGGGCGTGATGGGCGTGACAGATGGCCACGGCCAAGGCATCGGCCGCATCCTTCGACGGGTTGGCATCGAGCCCCAGCAGGGCGCGGACCATATGCTGCACCTGGGCTTTCTCCGCCTGGCCGTAACCGGCCACCGACTGCTTCACCACCCGGGCGGGATAATCGTAGACCGGCAAACTGTTATGCAGGGCCGCAACCACCGCCGCCCCCCGCGCCTGACCCAATTTGAGGGCGGAACGCGGATTGCGGTCGACGAACATGTCCTCGACCGCGGCCACCTCGGGCCCATGGGTGTCGATTACCTCGCAGAGGTCTTGGAAGATGATCAGCAGCCGCCGCGAGAAATCGGTCTCGGCGGCGGTGCGGATGGTCCCGCAGGCCACAAAGTCCAGTTCCCGACCAGTGGCGACAACGACGCCGTAGCCAGTGACCCGCGACCCGGGATCAATACCGAGGATGCGCATCTGCGGGGTGGCCGCCACAACTCAAGACAACTGCTCCATCAGATCGTCGGCGATGTCGAAATTGGCATGCACCTTCTGCACATCGTCGTGATCCTCCAGGTTTTCGAGCAAACGCAGCAGGGAGCGGGCCGTTTTCTCCTCCGTCACCTCGATACTGTTCTTGGGCACCATGGAGAGGCTGGCGTCGGAAAAGGCGATGTTGTTCTTTTCCAGCTGGTCGACCACATCGTTGAACGATTCGGGCGAGGTCACGACCTGGAAGCTATCCTCTTCCTCGACCACGTCCTCGGCTCCTGCCTCCAGGGCAAGATCCATCAGCTCGTCCTCGGCGATACCATCCTTGGCGACCGACAGGGTTCCCTTCTTGTCAAACATCCAGGCCACGCAACCAAACTCGCCGAGATTGCCGCCGCTTTTTGCGAAATAATGCCGGATATCGGCCACGGTCCGATTCTTGTTGTCGGTCATGGTCTCGACCAGGACCGCCACTCCGCCGGGACCGTACCCTTCATACATGATCTCCTCGTAGATCGCGCCGCCCAGGTCGCCGGTCCCCTTCTTAATGGCCCGGTCGATGTTTTCCTTGGGCATGTTTTCGCCCTTGGCCGCGGTAACGGCGCTGCGCAGCCGGGGATTGCCCTCGGGATCGCCACCGCCCATCCGGGCAGCAATAGTGATCTCCTTGATCAGTTTGGTAAAGATCTTGCCGCGCTTGGCGTCATTGGCCCCTTTCTTGCGTTTGATCGTGCTCCACTTCGAATGTCCTGACACGGTCCGACTCCTTCAATAGCTTCTTGTTTCTTGTAAATATTATCCTGCGCGGCGAAACCCACGGCCGAGGACAAACACTTCCCGGCTTTCCAGTCGCGAACTTTTGGGTTTCACCACCTTAACGGTTGTAAACAGTGGTTTGCACTCCCTGAGGAATTCGGGGAAATCCTCGCCCTGGAAGACCTTGCAGTACAAGGTTCCGTTTTCGTGCAAAAAAAGGGCCGCCAACTCGAGCACACGCCGCGCCAACCGAAGCGACTGCTGATGATCAGCATACGGGCTGCCGGTGGTGCGGGGCGCCATGTCGCTGAGCACCACATGGAAACCCGGCCAGTGCTGCCGGAGATAATCGACGAACTCCTGGGAGGCGACATCATAACAGAGCCAATGGATTTCGGCATGGGGTTTTTGCACTGCGATATCGGTGCGCTGGAGATCGGCGGCCACCACCAGCCCGCCCTCACCCACCAGGCTGGCGGCGTACAGGCTCCAACTGCCGGGATGGCAGCCCAGATCGAGCACCCGCTGGCCGGGCTTGAGAAATTTGTACTTAAGCTGCGCCTCTTCCAGCTTGTAGACCGACCGGGCCGGATAGTTGTCTTGCTTTGCCTTCTTGAAATAATAATCCTGCACTTTGCGCATGATTCTCTACCGTGCATGGGTGGTGGCAGCGCCGGATTGCTCCGCTGCCAAGTGTTTTGCCAACTGCAGGGCACCCTCGATTTCACCGATCTCGCCGGTCATCCGCGCCTCTTCCACAGCGGCGAGAATCCGCTTGAAAAGCGGGCCCGGCGCAAGATGCAACCGCTCGATCAAATCCTTGCCGGTGAGCAGCGGCGGGGCGGAGCGCACCGGGGTCACATGCTCGGACCGCACCCGTATCAGGTGCGCCAACAGGGCGGCCAACTCCCCTTCCATGCCCTCGATCCGCTCAACCCCCCGGCCGGCGAGGCTATCGGCCATGGCCAGCAGAAAGAGTCCCTCCAGGTCGTCGCCGGCGTGACGAATCATCCTGATTGCGGCGCGGAGGGTCAGATTGCCGCTCCGGGCAACGTTGGCCAGATGAAAAGGGCGCATGTGACCGGCGATCAGCCCACCCACCCGCTCCCTGGCCTCGTTGCTCCAGCGCAACCGCAGGGCCAGATCGTCGAAGATTCGGGCTCCAGCCCGGTCGTGGTTGTAGAAGGTGATCCGGCCGCCCCTGTCCTCGCGCAGGGCATGGGTGGCCGGTTTGCCTAGATCGTGGAGCAGGGCCGCCCACTTCAGCCAGTGCAGCCGGGGCACTTCCGCCAGATAGGCCCGTAGCTCCGTTGTCGACGCTGGATAAAACTCGCCCGGTGCCGCAAGCACTCTCTCCATTTGACCGAGGGTTTCCAAGTTGTGTTCCCAGACGTCGAGGTGATGGCTTTTCGGCTGGGCCATGCCGACCCCGGCCGCCAATTCGGGGACAAGGGTCCACAAAAGTCCGATCTCGGCCATGGAACGCACCGTGGCGTGGGTATCGGATGCGGCCATGATCAGGTCGAGTTCGTGGGCGATCCGCTCTGGAGCAACCGCTCGCACCAGGGAACTCTGCTGCCGCACCAGGTCCAGGGTGGCGGCCTCGACCACAAACCCCAAGGTCGCGGCGAAACGAAACACCCGCACCAACCGCAAGGGGTCACTGGTGAAACTCTGCGGACTTGCCGCTCGGATCAGACCAGCGCAGAGGTCGGTGCGACCGCCGGTGGGATCGATTAGAGGGAGATAGGAACCGAGCGTGGAATCCGTTCCAACAAGCAGGGGATCGATCCGGCAGGCCAGGGCATTGATGGTCAGGTCTCGGCGAACCAAGTCGTCGGCAATGGTCCGTGCCCCCTCGCGAAACGACGAACAATCGACGGTGACTCCCCGACTGACCACCCGGGCCGCATCCTCATCCCGCCCCAGAGGCACCAGAGCACCGCTGGTGCGGGCAGCCAACTTGGCAGCCCACTCTCGCGCCGCCGTGGGTACGGTCAGGTCGATGTCCGCCGGCTGCTGTCCCAACAGCAGATCGCGCACCACCCCGCCCGCCAGATAAAGCTCGCCCCCCTGCTCCACCAGGACGGCAGCCAATGGACCGCGCAACCACACCGGCAGCAGTGCCGCCACTTGGGCTGCGCTCAGGTGCTCGGCTACGGTTCGCATCGGTCAAATCCGCCAGGTCGCAAAGGTTTCATCCGCAAGGGGCCCGTAAACGCCGTATTCGCACCCCGTGCCCTTATCGATCAGCACCTCGGCTTCCGAGGTTTCGCCCGCGACTTTCTTGCCGAAGCGGACCACCAGCCCGGCCAACTGACGGACAATGATCGCCTCCCGCTCCGTTCCGGCCACCTTGCGCCGGGCATGGCGCAGCAGACCAAGCGGGCCGGGACGCGACGCCATTCGCAGCAACCAGTCGTCCGGGCCCCGCAGAGCCTCTAACCGACTGTTTTCCCCCTCGTCCCGGCCGAGAATAAACCAGGTGTCGTCATCCAGTTTGAACTGGCGACCGATGGCAAGCAACCGCAGATCGGCAACCGCCCGCTGCTCGCCAAAGGAAAAGAGCCCGTGGTAGAAGTGCTTGATCCGCACCGCCAGGTTGGGATCGGTGAGCATGCAGCCACCCGCCGGCGTGGGGTATTCGGCGATGCCGAGCTGCGCGGCCAGCAGCTTCTGCTGCCTGCGTCCCCGGCCGGAAAACCCGTACAACCGCTCTCGATCCACCAGCCCATCCAACTCTGCCCGGGTCGGGTCCATCAGTTTCGCGCAGAGCGGTCGAAGCAACAGACCTTCGCAGCCGGAATCGCGCTCGATCACCCGCAGCGTATCCCGCCGCTGCGACATCGGCCGCTGCCCCAGCACCTCGCCGGTGACAAGAAAGGAAGCGCCGTAGGACGGCATCAGTTCCCGGGCCCTGGTCAACATCAGGATCTTACAGTCGATGCAGGGATTGAAATGTTTGCCAAAGCCGTGGGCGGGATGTTCGAGCAGGCGCACATACCCTTCGCTAATATCGATAACCACAACCTCCAATCCATATTTCAGGCGCATGGCCGCCGAGTAGTCGTCGGCACAGGCAAGCAGTTCGCTGTCGAAAAAGGGGGTAACGAACTTCAGCGCCACCACCCGAACCCCCTGATCGGCGATCACCCGGCAGGCCAGGATCGAATCCAGGCCACCGGAAAAAAGCCCTAAAGCCACCGGCCGGTTCATGGGGATTGTCGCTTGCCCCGACGATCGATCAGCTCGACGGCAAAGGCCAAGGTCTGGGCAGTGGGGTGGTCGCCGCCCAGCATCCGCGCCAGTTCGGCCACCTGCTCTTCCCTGCCGAGTTGATTGATCACCGTCCGGGTGCGGCCGTCCTCCACCCGCTTTTCCACCTTGAAATGGAGATCGGCGCAGGCGGCGATCTGCGGCAAATGCGTGATGCACAACACCTGATGATGCCCGGCCAGTTCGCCGATCTTTTCGGCCACCGCCTCGGCGGCCTGCCCGCCGATGCCGGCGTCGACCTCGTCGAAAATCACCGTGTCCACCTGATCGCGACGGGCAAGCAAACACTTCATCGCCAGCATCAATCGCGACAGTTCGCCGCCGGAGACAATCTTTGCCAGTGGCTTCGGCGGTTCGCCGGGGTTGGCGGAAAAAAGAAACTCGACCAAATCCCTTCCGGTGCTCTGGATGCCGTCCAAGCCGAGCCCTTCTGGTTCGGTCACCGCCACCCGAAAGACCGCCTGAGGAAAACTGAGCGTGGCCAACTCCCTGGTCATGCTGGCTTCCAGCTTGCTCGCCGCCTCCCGTCGCGCCTGGGAGAGTTCGGCCGCCTTGAGCAGGGCCTCGGTGGAGATCTCCTCCAGCTTGACCTCCGCCCGGGCAATCTCTTCCTCCAAACTCTCCAAGAGGGCGAGTGTTGCCTCGGCTTTGTCGGCAAAGGCAAGCACCTCGTCGAGCGTTGGGCCGTACTTGCGTTGCAGTTGCTTTAATTCGGCCAGCCGCCCGGAGATCTCATCGAGGCGCGCTGGATCGAGCGGAATCCTGTCGAGATACCGCCGCAGGCCCCCGACGAGATCCTCCAGCTCAAACCCCGCCGAGGCGATGCGCTCGCTCAAGGGGCCAAGCGAGGCGTCGAGGGCGGCTGCCTGTTCCATATTCTTCCTGATCTCGACCAGGGCGCCGTTGGCCAGATCGTTCAGTTGCCGGTTGGCGCCGCCGACCAGACGAATAAGGGTATCCGCGGAGCGAAGCTGTTCGCGTTCCCGCCGAAGCTGTTCGTCTTCGCCCGCCACAGGCGCGCACTGCCGGATTTCCGCGAGCTGAAAACGGAGGAAATCGCGCTGCTGCTCCTTGTCCTGCTCCTTTTCCTGCAACTGACGCAACTCTGAAGAGGCCTGTTGCCAACGCTGAAAGAGCTTGGTGAACTGCTGCCGCAATCCCCGCAGTTCGCCGAATGCGTCAAGAAAATCGAGGTGGCTGCGGACATTGAGCAATTGCTGATGATCGTGCTGACTGGCGACGTTGATCAAACCAGCGGTCACCTCCCCGGACAGGCGGGTGGTCACCGATTGGTCGTTGACGTACACCTTGGATCGTCCTTCCCGGGTGAGGACGCGACGGACGATGCAGGAGGTACCGTCCTTAAGGGAGTGCTCGCCGAGCAGGGTGTTCATCTCGGCATGCTCCGGCCGTATGGCGAACACCGCCTCGATGGCGGCCTGGTCGCAGTCGCTTCGTACCCAGGAAGCTGCGCCGCGCGCCCCGGTCAACAGCGTTATGGCCTGCAAAATGATGGATTTACCGGCGCCGGTCTCGCCGGTCAGGACGATCAGGCCGGTTTTGCGGGCCGAAAGATCGAGGTGCAAGGCATCGATCAGGGCGAGATTATGTACACGAAGTTCCTGCAACATGGCCTTTTTTTACCGTTCACCCCCGGGAGCCGGGAGGCGACATTCTCCTTGACGCCCGAAGTCCAAAAAAGTATCTTGCCGAAGATACATGCAAAAATAAGCAAGCCGGAGGTTTGACATGACGGAGCCGCAACATCTGAGCGCCAGCCTGGAAGATTATATCGAGGCCATCTACCATATCATCACCGAAAAGCAGGTGGCCCGTGGCAAAGACATCTCCGCCCGGCTGGCGGTGAGCGGCGCTTCGGTCACCGAGGCTCTGCGCGCGCTCTCCAAACGAGGACTGATCAATTACGCCCCCTACGAGGTCATCACCCTGACCAGCGAAGGCCGCGAGATCGCCGAAGACGTCATCCGCCGGCACAACTCGCTCAAACAATTCTTCACCGATGTCCTGGCCCTCGAAGAGTCCCTTGCCGAAGAGGGCGCCTGCAAGATCGAACACACCGCGCCGCCGAAAATCATCGGTCGGATGGTGGATTTCATCAAGTTTCTCGAACTCTGTCCCCGGGGCGGCAAGGACCTGATCGCCGGGTTTGCCAGCTTCTGCCAGCAGGGCCAGACCGCCGAGAACTGCGCCACCTGCATTTCCCACTGCATGGACGGCCAAACCGGGAAGCGCCTGAGCATACCCGCGGCGGGAAGAAACGAAACCACCGATCCCGATCGCGCTTGAGCGCTGTATAGTAGCATAACCCGCAAGCGGCGCAAGGGATACCTCAACTCCCTTTGCCCACAAGGTGCCACGCTCAGATGCCTGTATACGAATTTACCGCCCTGACAAGTTCGGGCAAAAAGCTCAAAGGGATCGTCGACGCCGATTCCCTGACCGCCGCCCGGCAGAAGATTCGCGGCCAGGGGCAATACCCGGTCGAACTCAAAGAGACCTCGGCCAAGGCGGCCGCCACGCCCACTTCCCTGCTGTCGAAGCGTTTCCATCTCGGACAGGCCATCAAGCAGCAGGAGGTGCATATCGCCACCCGGCAACTGGCCACCCTGCTCGGTGCCGGCATCCCTCTCGTTCCCGCTCTCAGCGGCCTGATCGAGCAAACCGGCAACCGTTCCTTCAAGACCGTTCTTGCCCAGATCAAGGATGCGGTCAACGAGGGCAACTCGCTGACTTCGGCCCTCGGCAACCATCCCCGGCTCTTCTCCAAAATTTACGTCAACATGGTCCGCGCCGGCGAAGCCTCGGGCTCGCTGGATGTGGTGCTCGAGCGGCTGGCCGAGTTCGGCGAGAATCAGCACGCCATTCGCTCGCGGGTGAAGGCGGCCATGCTCTACCCGCTGTTCATGGCCATTGTCGGCATTGTCGTCCTCTTCCTGCTGATCACTTTCATCGTACCCAGCATCACCTCGGTCTTCGAGGGCACCAAGCAGGCCTTGCCCACGCCGACGATCGTCCTCATTGCCCTCAGTTCCCTGCTCAAACAGTTCTGGTGGGCCGTCCTGCTGGTCGTGTTCGGGGCCATCGCGGCGGCCCAGTGGTACATCGGCACACCCGCCGGCCGGCAGCGTTGGGACAGGTTCAAGCTTTCCGCCCCCGGCATCAGCGATCTCAGCATCAAAACCGCTAGTGCCCGGTTCAGCCGCACCCTGGCCAGCCTCCTCCAATCCGGGGTGCCGCTGATCACCTCGCTGCAGATCGTCAAAAACATTGTCGACAATGTCGTCCTGGCCGACCTGGTCAACGATGCCTGCACGGAACTGGAGAAGGGAACGAGCCTGTCGCACTTCTTCAAGGGCAACGAATGGTTTCCGCCGATGCTGGTGCAGATGATGGCGGTGGGCGAGCAAAGCGGGGCCCTGGACAAGATGCTGGCCAAGGCTGCGGACAGTTACGAAAAGGAGGTGGAGAGCAAGATCCTCGCCCTGACCTCGCTGATCGAGCCGGTGATGATCCTGTCCATGGGCGTGGTGGTCAGCTTTATCGTGGTCTCGATCCTGCTGCCCATCTTCGAGATGAACCAGTTGATCAGGTAACCCGGAAGACCTCTTCCAGGGTGGTCAACCCTGCCAACACCTTGCGCAGACCGTCCTGGCGCAGGGTCATCATCCCCGTTGCCAGGGAGGAGAGCGCCTGCTTCTTGATCTGGCCGGCATCCGAAGTCGTCAAGATCAGGCTCTTCATTGCCGGCGTCAGGCTCATCAGCTCGAAGATCCCGATCCGACCCTTGTAGCCGGTCTCGAGGCACTGGACGCAGCCCACCCCACGATACAGTGGCCTGTCGGCAAACTTGATCGGCGACAACCCCACCCGTTCGAGATAGGCATGGGAAGGGGTGTACGCTTCCCGGCAATGCGGGCAGATCTTCCGCACCAGCCGTTGGGCCAGGATGGCATTGACCGCCGAAGAGACCAGGAAAGGCTCCACCCCCATGTCGATCAAGCGGGTGATGGCACTGGCCGCATCGTTGGTGTGCAGGGTCGAAAAGACCAGATGGCCGGTTAGGGCGGCCTGAATGGCGATCTCGGCGGTTTCCAGGTCGCGGATCTCGCCCACCAGGATGACGTCCGGGTCCTGACGGACAATGGTGCGCAGACCATTGGCAAAGGTCAGGCCGATTTTCGGGCTCACCTGCACCTGGCTGATGCCCATCATCTGATACTCGATCGGATCCTCGACGGTAATGATGTTGATGTCCGGATTGTTGATGATGTTCAGGGCCGAGTACAAGGTGGTGGTCTTGCCGCTGCCGGTCGGACCGGTAACGAGGACGATGCCGTGCGGGGCCTTGATCAGCCGCAGAAAATGCTGGAGATCCTCGCGGGAAAAGCCCAAATCCTCCAGCGCCACCAGCGAACTCGATTTATCCAGAAGCCGCATCACCACCCGCTCGCCGAACGAGGTGGGCAGGGTGGACACCCGGATGTCGATATTCTTGTCCGCGATCCGGATCTCGATCCGACCGTCTTGGGGCAACCGCTTTTCGGCGATGTCCATCTTGGCCATGATCTTGACGCGGGAAATCAGCTTGCCCTGCACATGGCGGGGCGGCGAATACATGTCGTAGAGGATGCCGTCGACCCGCTTGCGGATCTTGACCCGATCCTTGTACGATTCGATGTGGATGTCGCTGGCATTGTCGCGCACAGCCTGGGAAAGCACCAGGTTGACCAGCTTGATCACCGGTGCGTCGCTGGTGTCGTCAAGCAGATCCGAGGTCTCCTCGATCTCCGAGAGGATGCTCTCCGGATTCTCCTCGTCCACATCCTGCATGACCTGATCGGCGACCTCCTGCCGGGTCATATCGTAGGCCGAATTGATCGCGACGAAGATCTCGTTCTGGGAGGCCAGCACGGTCTTGATCCCTTCCCAATGGAGCAGCCGCTGCAGATCGTCCAGCTGCTGGAAGAAAAAGGGCTCGGCAACGGCGATGTAGGACTCCGTGGGCGTGGCGATCGGAATCATCTTGAATTTTTTGAGAAAGCCGATGGGAACACGGGAGACGAAGAAGGGCTCGAACTCCACCGGCAGCGTATGCACGACCTCCAGGCCGCATTGGACGCTGCGGGCGGAGAGCAGATCGCTTTCCGTGATTTTCCGGAGCTGAATCAGGATCTCGCCGAGCCGTCCCCCCTTTTCCCGCTGCACGGCAAGGGCCGTTTCAATGCTTTCGGCGGCCACCCCGAAGGTGTCCTGCAGGACCTCGCCTATGGGACGCATCGTTCGATCCTCGGCTTTCGTGCAAACGCGGTCGTCGTTGTATCGAGCACTGCCCTCTCCCCTCTCACAAACTCGCCCCCTTGCCGAGCTGTAACCGTTTCAGCCCAGCACGGGCAAGCGCCTTCAGTGGGTCTTCCGCCGTGCCGTTCTTGCCCTCGCCCGCCTGGGCGGGGAGCGCCAAAATCCGCTTGTACAGGGACTCAGCCTCCGATTTTTTCCCCTCCCGCTCGCTCACCGTGGCCAGGTTGAGCAGGGCGGAGCCGTTGTTGGGGTCGATCTTCAACGCCTGTTCGAAATACTGTCGGGCACGGACAAGATCGTTCTGCTGGAGCTTGGAAAACCCGATATCCGCCAATGCCACGCTGTGATCGGGATTCTCAACCGGCCGGAGAAATTGGTCGGCGGGGTCGCCCGGTTGCTTGTGCAAGGTTTCCATGTTGTCCCGCTTCCTCTGGAAAATATCGGCAAGTTCAGCCGGGTTTTCCACGATCCGCGGGGTTATGAAAATAAAGAGGTTCGTTTTCTGCCCCGTTTGCCCCTGTGATTTAAAGAGCCAACCCAGCAATGGAATATCGCCGAGTAACGGCACCTTGTACTCGCCGGTGGCGGTATCCTGGCCGATGATGCCGCCAATAACCACGGTCTGCTCGTTATGCACTACCACCGTGGTCTCCGCGGTACGGGTGAATGTCGTCGGCGTGTTGTTGGTCGCATCTTTGAGCTTGATCACCTCGACGCCGATCTCCAAGCGCAACACCTCGGCCTGGTTGACCTGGGGCGTTATGGTCAGGCTGGTGGCGACATCCTTGTATTCGTAGTTGGTGTAGTCCTGCTGGGTACCGGAGGTTGTGTTTTTACTGGTGATGTAGGGAACGTTCTCGCCGACCTTGATGGTGGCTTTCTTGTTGTCGGTGGTCAAGATCTGCGGGGTGGCGATGACATTGACATCCGAATCGCTCTTATAGGCGTTGACCACGGCCCCGAGATTCTCGAACGTCACGCCGCCGATGTTGATCCCCTTGTCCAGGACTCCCAAGGTGACGCCCGCAGGCAACGTGCCGGTTCCCAACGTGTTCAGATTCGCGTACGAGTTGTCGCCTGTCCCGCCGCTGAATCCGCCGATCACCGAGCCGTCGCCCCCGGCCCATTCGACGCCGATCTTGAAATCCTTGTCGACCTTGACCTCCATGATCAGCGCTTCCAGGTACACCATCCGCCTGGGGATGTCGAGTTTCCGCACGACCTCGGCGACCGCCTCGTATTCATCCAGCGGCCCGGTGACGATCAGCGCATTGGTCGACGAATCGGCGACAATCTTCAAATCCTTGGAAATGGCAGGAGTGGGAGGGACGGGTGCCCCGGCGGTTGCGCTCGCCCCTTTGGAGGCGTTTTCGCTGGGCAGATTCATCAGTACCTTCACCAACTCTTCGGCATTGGCGTGTTGCAAATAAATCACCCTTAGATTGCCGTCCTTGCGGGGGGCGTCCTCGTCCATCTTGGCGACAAGCGCTCGAATCCGCTGCATGGACGACTTGGAGGCCATGACGATGACCGCGTTGGTCCGCTCAAAGGGAATGGCCCTGACCACCTCCGGACGCACACCCTTCTGCGCGGCCGGGATGGCGGCGAACAGTTGGGTGATCGCCTTGGCAACGCCGTCCGCCGAGGCGCGCTGCAGGGAGAGGATGGTCATCTCCTCGCCCTCGGCGGGCACGTCCACGGCCTTGATAATATCCAAGAGCCTGCCGATGTTCGATTGAAAGTCGGTGAGAATGAGCATGCTTGAGCCGGCATGGGAGATCAACACGCTGGTTTTCGACGCCAAGGGGGTCAGCATGTTTTTCACTTCTTCGGCGTTGGCGTGCTTGAGGGCCACAATCTGGGTGACGACCCTGTCTTCGCCCGAGGGCCGCTCGCCGTCGCGCAGGGTCGCGATATTCTTCGACCGCGCCACGACCGAAGGCACGATCTTGATGACCGAACCGCTGGGAACGGCGGCAAAACCATGGACCTCCAACACTGACTCGAAGACCTGGTAGGCCTCCTCCTCGGAGATGCGGGTCGGCGAGATGATGGTCACCTTACCCTTGACCTCCCGGTCGACAATGAAATTTTTCTGCGTCAGTTCACTGATATACTTGATAAAAAGATTGATGTCGACATCGTTGAAGTCAATGGTGACAAACCGCTGACCGCCGCTGCCCTGCTGCACCATCTGCGGACTGGCGGCGTGCGGGGATGGCGCAAGCAGCAGCAGAGGTAAAAGGGCCGCCAACAGGATGCCGAGAAAAGCGTTGCAGTGTTTCATAGTCATTCACATGGCACAAAGAGCAGCCGGTTGCCTGCCCATCCAGAGTTATCGAACTATTGCTCCCTTCTATTGCCCTTGTTCTCCACCTTTATCCGGAGCATCTCCGGGGGGAGCAGGGGGTTCGTCGTCGGGCAGCGGTTGTCTTTCGGGTTGCTCCCCTTCGGGAGCCGGCACCATCTGCGGGGTATTGCGGAAACTGATCCGTCGACGGGGCTGCGCCTCGGGCACCTTCCCCTCGCCCCCCGCTCCGGAGACTTCCTGCTCCGCCATCCTCCCCGCCCTGTTTTCCGTCTGTGGCGCGCCCTCATGGTCCGGGGCATCGCTTTCCGGATCCTTGATGGTGAGGATCTCTTCACGGCCATTCACCTGCAACACCACCTTCCCTCGGCTGATCCTGCCGATGATCGCCCCTTGCACCTCGCTGCCGGCCTGATACAGGTCTTCCAGCTTCGTTTTTTCGTCGCGGATGATCGCCCGGGCATCGTCCTTGCCGCCGGTTACCGTACCCAGCAGCACCAGGCGCAGCTTGGTCTCCTCGAGATCGTCCAAATCGTCGCCCGAGGCGGATTGCCCCGAATGGTCGCCCGCCTCGAGGAGAGCCCTGAAAATGTTGCGGGAAAGGATAATCCGGTAGTCGTCTTCCACGGGCGCGGGACGGTTTTCCTCGGGGGCCGGAGCCACACTCCTTTCCTTTTGTTCCGGGGCTTTCTGCACTTGCAGCCGCTCTTCGACCTGGTCGTACCAGAGGGTGACCCCGGCATAGACGAGAAGGGCGATGACCGCCAGACGGAGCACGATGGATCTCACGGCGTTATTTCAACTCCTGTTCCAGGTTCTGCACAAGCATGGAAAAATCCTCGTAATGTATCCCCGGATCGGACAGGGTGCCCGAGATCCGAAATGGCAGCGAGTTGTCCTTGAGCTGGACGCGGAAGGCCTGTAGGGCCAGTGTGCTGTCCATTCCCTTGAAAAAAGCGGCCTTGGGGTGCAGCTTACCCTGCACATCGAGCCGGCCCAGCGCCGGATTGCGCTCCATCTTGAGCATGCCCGAAAATTCGCCGCTGCACAACTCCGACTCCAATCGTCCCTGCTCAAGCACCAGCCGACCGCCCTGAACGCGAAGGACGACCGCCCCCTGGGAAAAGGGCAGCTCCGCATGACCGAATAGCGGCCGCTTCAGCCCCAACAACCCGTTTTCCGCGTTCAGCCGCGCCTCCAGATCGGTCAACTCTTCTCGATCCGGCACAACGGTGGTGGCAAAGGTACCCGCGACTACCCCTTGCAGCGTTCGTCCCAAGCGCTGGCTGAACACAGGAAAGTCGGCGAGCTTGATCCCGTCGATTGTCCCTACCACGCGGACTCCGCGTTGCTGCCCCATGATCCGCGCATTGCCGGCGACACTTCCCTTGCCGGCCGCCATCCGGAAATCGATCTGCACACTTCGGTTTGCAAACGATCCGACGATATTCGGCCGAAGCGCCAGCGTATCCATCCGCGCCAGGACCTTGAGCGCATCGCCCGGCTCGCGCCCTTCGATGGCCTGGGCCGTCGCCACTCCGGGAAAGGCAAGCTGCACCGCTCCGACATGCCACGTCATCTGGGGGTAAACCCGCTGCAACGACGCCTCAAGAAAACGGCGCGCCGCCTCTTTGGGAAAAAGCAGCCAGAGCAGCAGGGCGAGCACAGCCGCGCCGTAGAGGAGGTAGCCGATGCTCGATCCAATCCATCGCAACGTGTTTTTCAGCATGCTCACTCCCGCGAATCCGTCAGGGGGACGCGGCGTCCTTGGCCTGGTCGACACTCACCATCTGCAGGGTCACGTCAAGGGTGCCTTGCTCCTTGGTATTATCCTGGATCGTGATCTTGTCTATGCCTACGAGATGCCGAGGCGACTCTACCTGCTTCAGAAACAGGACCAGCTTTTTCAAGGTGATCCCTTGCAGCTTCATCTCGACCTGGCTCTGCTTGAACTGATCGTTTTCCAAGGGCTCGGAGGGCTTCATGTAGGCGATATGCTCCTTGACATCGCTCTCGGCGGCATTTTGCTCCAGAAAAGAGAAGAGGCTGAAGCCGGGTTCGCGCTCGGTCAGGTGCGTCGTCAGGGAACCCGAACGCTGGACGATTTTTTGATACTGCTCCTGCAACCCCCGCATTTCAATTACGGCCTTTTCCCGGGCGCTCAACCTCTTGGTCAACTTGGCCCGGCCATCGGTGAGAGGAAACACGACAAACTGGAGGACGACAAACACAGCCACAGCGCCAGCGCCGATCCACACCGCAATTTTTTCACGCTGGTTCAACTGGTTCCACTGTTTCATATGCCCTCAAGCTGCAACTGGACTTCAAAACGGACCGCCCCGTTCTTTTTTTCCTGATCCGCGGTTGCCGAGACGATCTGAACCGATTTGTATTTGGACGAGGCGGCCAGGGAGCTTTTAATGGTTTCCACCGAGTTGAAGGTGTCGGTCGTACCCTTGATCATGACCGATTCGCGGTCGATCGCCAGCCGGTTGACCTGCAATGCGACATGCGCGGGGATGCGTGCCGAGATATCGGCCAGCAAGCCGAGCACCCGTTTGCCGCCGAATTGCAGCAAGCCGGCGGCCTGCGGTCCCTGGGTCGACTTGAGTCGCGCCCGCATCTCGACATAGGGATCCTGCACCCTGGTGACTCCGGGAAAGGTGTTCTTGTAGATGACGGTCATCTCCTCGCCAAGCGCCTTGTCCCGCTGCTGGAGCCGATGGTAATCGTAGCCGAGAGTGCCGAGCAGGCACACCACCGCGACCGCCGCCGCGGAGAGCGTCCCGATCAGCCGTTTTCGCGAGGAGAAAAAGGCCCGCTTCTTGATAAACCCGTGCTTGCGGAAATCGATCTCCGTCCGTCTCAACCCCTGCAAGGCCAACGACAAGGCCCGATCGAAATGCTGTCCCTGCCACTGCAACCGCATGGCCGTCGGACAGGAAACGCTGTTGGCGGCAAGAAGATCCAGCGTCTCCACGGGCACCCCGAGGGTCGTATGGATAATCTCGGCCAGAGAGGTAAATTCGGCCAGGGGGCCGGTGAGAACAACCCGTTCCGGCAGCCCCTCCTCCTTGAACTCCATCCGGAAATACTCCAGACTCCGCTTGATCGTCCGGCTGAACCGATGGATGCACTCCTCTGCCGCCGCCTGATCGGTCATCACCACCTGGTCCTCGGCAAAACGAAACGGGGGATGGAGCGCCATCTGCTCGGGATAGGGAAGCCGCCGGTAAAACACCGCCTTGCCGTTCAAGATCAAGGCCAGGCTTCCGGAATGCTGGTCGAGATGGACCAGCACCGTGCCCTGCCGGCCCTTGTCGTGCCGAACGATCTGCGCGACCAAGGGCACCATCGCCGGGGCGACAACGTCCGGATCGAGGCAATCGTGCATGGTCGTCAGTACGTCCTGCAGAGTATCCCTGGCCAGGGCGAATGCCACCACCAGGGCACCGTCGTCGGTTGTCTTGGCAATGGAAAAATCGGTGACTAGGCTGTCGATGGGGGCAAGCAACTGCTCTTCCAGCTCAAAGGGCAGAATTTGAGTTATTTTTTTGACATCCTTAAACGGTACCGTCAAGTTTCGGACGCTGAGCATGGAGAGCGGCAACCCACAGCCGCTCACCCCCTCCCCCCGCCATGCGAGCCGCTGACACAAAAGCCCCACCTGCGCTGCGGGATCGGTTCCCTCGGGCACGGCGACACTGCAACTGGCCACCAGCGACAGCTTCTTCCGCTGCTGTTCCAGCACCACCCCGGTAATGCGGCTGTCACCTATGTCGACGCCCAGTGATTTCACGCCCATCCATCTCGTTTATTGAACAGTTACAGTCAGATCGACTCACTCCACCTTCCACTGCAGCAACGTCTGCCGCTGCTGATCGTTCCGTTGGAGGATGCCGGTTCCGGTACGGCTGTACTGGTGCAGCGTTGCCTTGAGCCGTACCATGAAATACGTGCCGGTCACGGTCAATAGGTCGGTTCCGAGATCGATTCCACTCGAAAAACCACTGACCTGTTGATACCAACCGGAGTCCGCCAAGAGCCGGGCATGCCGTTGCTCCTTACGGAAATCTATCAATTCCTGTGCCATTTTTCTAGTTATTTCCGAAGACAAGGCCTGCACCACCGGCAATGGCGCTGTGTTGAGGTTGATCATGCCGTCGTTGCCCATCACCGTGATGTAGTCGGCAATGCCCTCGTGGTTGGCATCGCCGAACAGTAGTCCCGGCGTCATCCCCTTGACGAGCAGCAGCTCCTCCAGGGAAGTGACGGCGCCGTTGCGACAGGCATACGCTGGGGTGCGCGTCCGGTAGTACGATTCCTCCGCACCATCCTTCCGCACGGTGCTATCCTCGTCGACCCAGTCGCCCAAGGCATCGAGCAGGGCTTCCGCCTCGTCCTTGTCGGCCAGGGTAAAACGGCCGGACAGGAGAAACCGCAGCCATACTTCCCGGTAGCGCTTTTTGTTGGCATCGCCCAGCGCATTCACCTGCAACCTGCCGCCAAGTTCGTTGACCGTTAGAGTGAGCGCGACATCGCCGGTCAAGGATTTCAGCTTGTCCGCTTCGAAGGTTGCCCAAACGTCGTGGGGCGACTCGAAGGCATTTGCCTTCAGGTCCGCTGCCAAGGCCGCCCGGACCAAATTCAATCCGGCCAGCACCATGCCGTCCAGCCGCACCCGTTCGCGCTGGGCGGTCGCCACCGAAACCTGCCGGTCGACGGTCAGCATCAGTTGCATGGTGATCGCCACCAAAAAGCTGATCGTCAACAGGGTCAGCACCAGGGCCATGCCCGATTGCCGCCGTTTCCGGCACTCACCGTTCACCCTGTGACTCCATCGGCACCGCAATCCTGGTGCTAAAGACTTGCGAGAGTTCCCTTTCGGGGTCGATCCAGAACTCCAGGGTGCAGTGCACGGCGGCAGGCAGTTTTGCCGTCTGCTCACCCTCGCCTTGGACAGCCTGTTTCCGCCAACTTTCGACCTCCCGGCCGTCCCGATCGAAATAGCTGAACTGCACCGCGCGCAGGGAATCGGCCAGCAAAAAGGCCGGGTCCGTCTCTTTGGTATTCGTCCACCCCTCCAACGGATCGACACCGGGCAGCGCCGGAGTGTCCGAACGCAGCAACTGCAACTTGCGGGCATCGTCGGGATCCTCCCGCACCCGATAGCGCAGAATTGCGACCCCGGGCTGCTGCTTCTCCGGGTTCAAGACTAGATGGGCCAGCGAGGTAAAGTGGAGGCTGTCGGCACGTTGATCGCGCACCTCATTTTTCTCGCCGACAAAAATCCCATCCGCGGCTCCCACGGTCGCGGCCAGATCCTCGGTGATCCGACGCATGGCCGTCTGGGCGAGGAAATAGATCTCCTCCTGTTGTTCCGTGGCATCGAGCACCCGGACGGTGGCGGCGAGCGAAAGGGTCAGCATCGCCATGACCACCCCGAGAACGGTGGTCGCCAGCAGGACCTCCAGCAGGGTGAACCCGGCGCTTCGCATCGTCATTCCGCCTCTGCCGGTTTCTTGTACAGGATGGTCCGGACGGTGTATGTCCGGGTGGCATCCTGGTCGGTCAGGATGGTGAGATCAACCGTTTTGAGCAGCCCCCTGCTCCCCTTGATCCCGGTCTCGCTCTCGGTGAGATCGCCCACCTCCGTTTTCCAGGAAAAATGGGGGTATTCCTTGCCGAAATTGCCCTCCTCGCCGGTCAGTCGTGCAACGTCCTGGAGCCCGATTTCGGTCAGCTTCCACTGCGCCAAGAGAGAGGCCGTGGCATCGAAGCGCGAACCCGTGGCGTAGGAGACGCTCTGGGCCTGGGCCCCGATCAAGGTGACCAGGGCGATGGCGATAAGCGCCACCGCGATCATCACCTCAAGCAGGGTGAATCCCGCAGCGCGGCCACCCGGGCAGGCCATGCGGCCGTTGTTACTCTGAAAGTCACTGCGATGCACTGGCCTTGCCATGCCGGAGTATTGAGCTTTCATGGTTCGTTGCGGTCGACCGATTTGCTCCAGCCATGCTGGCTAGAACACGGTTTCCTTATCCGGGAGGACATAACCGGCCTTTGTCGTCACTTTGCCGAGAAACGGCGAGACGAACACCGAAATCTCGTCGCCGCCCTCCTTGCGCAAATGGATGATCGTCGGCTCAACATAGCCGCCCTGATTGAAGCGGATGACCAACTCCCCGGTCGAGCGGAGCCCGCCGTACCAGGACCAAAGATCGCGAAGCGTCACCGAATCGACGAGCTGCAACCGGTTTTCTTTCCTTTCGACCAAATCCTTTGCCTTGTCCTCGACCCGTTCCGGGCGGAGCAGAAAGGAGCGGTCAGTCTCCCTGTAGACGAGCAGATACGGCTCCTGGTGCTGCTGCGCCAACTGCGAGGAATGGTGAATCAGAGCGATCAGCTTGCGCACCGAAACCTTCAACTGGTCGGCATACAGAAAATTCGCCACCTGGGGAACGGCAAACGAGGCGACCAGGGCAATAATCGCCATGACGACAATCAGTTCGAGCAGGGTGAAGGCCCTGTTGTTGACGAAGAGGCGACGCATGTGATTGCTGCCCGATGGCGCGAGCCCGGCCGTTATTGCAGTTCCCAGCCGTTGATGTCAGCATCCTTGCCTTCGCCGCCGGCCTGATTGTCGGGCCCATAGGAGCTTAGGTCGTAGTCACCATGCAGGCCTGGGGAAATATAAATGAAATCGTTATCCCATGGATCCTTGGGCAGCTTGCCTTTTTCCAGGTAGCCGCCGGTGCGCCATTTTTTTGCAAGCACGCCGGTGGTGGGCGCCTCGACCAACGCCATAAGTCCCTGCTCAGTGGTCGGGTACTGACCATTGTCGAGCTTATAGAGCTTCAACGCCTGTTCGATCGACTGAATCTGGATGGCGGCCTTGGTGCGCCGGGCCTCCTCGGGTCGGTCCATGATCCGCGGAACGATCAGCCCCGCCAGGATGCCAAGGATTACCATCACCACCATCAACTCGATCAGGGTGAAGCCCTGGTCACCGGTGATCGCCCGCGCCTTTTTGTCTCTCGTTCCCATCTGTCTTCTCTCTGCTCAGTTCAAACTGCGCTCCATAGGCGCAGAAAATCCGCAATGCTCGCTCAGCCCGAAAATGGACGTCGCCACACCAGCCAACTCGCTCCCATCACCATACCCGCAACGAGCCCCAGTGTCACCCCTAACCCCAGTTGCAGGGCCATCCAGGAAAAACCGACAAACGGCAGCAGCGCACAGCGCACCGCCGCGCGCAGCGCAGGATGATCGGCAATCGCTTCGGCCACGGGTGGCGAGACGAGATAATACCGTTCGACGAGCCACCTGCCGAACCCGTATCGCAGCAGAACGCCGTCGCGGAACTCCCGCAGAAGGCCGACACAGGGATGCAGCAGGGTGCCATACGAGGCGGTGGCGATGAAACAGGCATCCGCCGTTCTGATGCTGACCTGGTTGCCATAATACACTTCGCCCTGACTGGTCTGCGCGTAGGCGCGAATATAATAGTTCGTGCCCGGCAGAAGGGATTCCAACAGGGCCGAAAAGCCCCCCGCGCCGGCGCCGTTGTCCGTTTCCCCGTGGCTCATGAACCGATCCTGCTCCTGTCCCTTGCCCGAGGCCGTTCCTTTGGACCGCGTGACCGACAGGTCGGCGGCCACCGCTTCGGGCAGGAAGAACGAAGGCAGGGCCGAGAGGTTCCTGTGCGGAGAAGACGAGACCGAGGCGCCAATTGCGGCTTTGCCGGTATATACGGGACCGGGCAGCACACTGAATACCACCCCGCGGCGGACGACCTCCTTGCCGAAGGTCTCGGCGATTTCGCCACCGGTGGCAATCGTCGTTTTCGTTATATCGGAGGGAGCGGCGGTCGTGATATGGCCGCTGCGCTGACCGGGTTTGTTGGTTATGCGATCGATCAACTCCGTAGCGATGAAGCGGGCAGCGACAATCGAGCTGGCGCCATCGCCGTCGGCCGTTCCGACCACAACGATATTCCCTTCACCGTCCGTGGTCACCGCATAGCTGACGGACTCACCTTCGCTAAACGAGGTGGTGACGCTCCCGGCTGCGGCCGCCTCTTCGCTCGCTAGCCAAACCTTTCCCGCCGCATGGGCAGCGGGCAGGAAAAAGCCTGCGAGATGTTCGCCGGTTTGGGTGAACCAGCCCGCACCTCCAGACCCACCCCCGGTGGAGATGCTTTCCGCTTCGAGGGGCCATGCTCCGGACGGAGAGATTTTGGGTTTATGCCAGGCCGAGGGTTTATCGAAAAGCGCATCCAGGATCTGCAGATCCTGGATCTGCAACTCGTTGCTCCAGACCTGCAATCGCCGGATCAGGACCCTGGTGTTGCCGTTGACCCGCACTTCCTGAACCGACGACTGATCCGAGACCGCATCGTCGCCGCCCACCGAGACGCTCACACCACCGACCGAAGACGTCGTCCCGACATTCTCCTGCAAATAAGAGTTGAGCACGAACTGGCGGGTGCCGGCATCGGTGGTGAAACCGCTTGCGACCACGCCACCGAGCTTACCGACTTCCACGTCGTAGAGGATATCGTCCTCCTTGCTCACCTGCCGAACCACGACGCCCCCATCGCCAAACGCCGGATCGGCCTTGCCGTTCGCGGTGAATCGGAACAAGGCGGTGTCCCGCGCCCCGGGCGCTCCCACCGCTCCGGCGACGTAGATCAAGCCATCGCTGTCGCCGGCCAAACCATAGCCCTCGCTGGCGGCAAGATCACCGGCCGGAACCGCCACTCCCTTGTCGCCGAAGCCGGTATCGACCGTGCCGTCATTGCGCACCCCCAGCAGCATGGCCGAGGATTTCTTTTTCTCCTCGTAAGAGCCCGAGACGACATACGTTCCATCATCCCGCTCAAGAATCCCTTCGGCAGAGACGTCGGTCCCGATGCCGATCAGACTCACCCCCTGCTCACCAAAAGCAGTGTCCGGTTCACCGTTGGCCAAAAACCGGGCAAGCACCACCACCCGGCCAACCGTTCCCTCCGTCGCGCCGGCGACCGTGATCCTGTCGGCGGGGCCGATCGTCACCGCGGCGATCTCCTCGTTGCCGTTGCCGATCGCGGTCAGCACGACCCCGCGGTCACCGAACGTTCTGTCGAGGGAGCCATCCTGACGATAACAGGCCAGGGCCAGGTCCCGATCTTTCCCGTTGTGGCTATAACCGGCCGCGACGATCCGGCCGTCCGAGAGCCGCGCGATCGCCAATGCCTCGTCGTCGCCGACGGACAGGGAGGTGATGACCGAACCGTCCCCATTGAAGGAGGTGTCCAGCGAACCGTTGGCATTGAAACGGAGCAGAGAAAAATTGAAGGCATTGCCCTTGGTGGAGGAACCGGCGACAACGATCTTACCGTCCGGCTGAACAAGAACCGCATGCCCCCTGCTCTTCTCGCCCAGCTCGACCGCCACCCGGCCATTGAGACCAAAAGCGGTATCGAGCCTGGTTGCGGCCCCGAGGGGGGCTGCGGAAAAAAGGACGAGCACAACCCATATTCCAACAATCGCAGGATATCGATTCGGCATGATCGCGCCTCGCATCAGGGAGAAAAGGGATGTGTCCATACCGGACAGCTCTCAACTCTTCATTATACCGTAATTGACCAGGATGCACAGCTCCTAATTCGTAGATACCTGGCCCGTAACGGAATCGTAAAGAAGAGGTCTGGCCCGCTTCGTCAGGCTTTGCCGAAACTGCAGATCGGATACCGGCATTGTTTGCAGTTGCGGCACAAGCCGCCGTGGCCAAGCGCAGCCAACTCCTCCCTGCCGATGGATTCGCCGACGAGGATGCGCGGCAGCACCAGGTCGAGCACGGTGATCTTGTAGAACATGCCACAGGCGGGCACACCGAGCACCGGCACAGCACCGATCCGGCCGACCAGGAACATGGCACCTGGTAGGACAGGGGTGCCATACACCGTGGATTCGGCCCCGGCAGCCGTGATGCCCAACCGGGTGACGTCGTCCGGGTCCACCGACATGCCGCCCGAGGTGACGATCAGCTCAACACCCTCGTCCAGACAGGCACGGATAGCCGCGGCAATGGCCTGGGGGTCGTCCGGCGCGAAGCGGACTGCGGCCACCGTCGAGCCCAAACCGCTCAGTTTGCCGCGCAGCACCTGCTCGAACTTGTCCTCGATGCGACCGTGGTAGACTTCGCTGCCGGTGATCACCAGGCCAACGCGGACGCTGGCCAGCGGCAACACCCGGATAATAGGCCCGCCGACACGGGCAATAGCCACCGCCTCATCCACCAGCCGCCGCTCGCCCACCAGGGGGATGAGCCGCGAGGCCGCCACCTGCTCGCCCTTGTGTACAGGGGTATTGTCCTGGAGGGTGGCGCACATCACCTCGCCCAGCAGATTGAACCGGAAGAGGGCCTCTTTGTTGACCTTCAGCAACCCGTCGATGGCGGCCTTTAGCCCCACCTTGCCCTCAACGACCTCTTGCGAATACTCCACGCCGCTGCCGGCCAAGGCTTCCGCCAGCATCAAGGCCGCCTCGTTCTCGTGAATCTCGTCCGGCCCCAGTTCGAGCACGTAGATGTGCTCCTTGCCCAAGCGGCGCAAGTGCTCGATATCCTCGGTCCGGATGACATGCCCTTTCTTGAAGGCCCGCCCTTTGAACTCGTCCTTGACGATCTCGGTGATATCGTGCGGCAGGACCATGCCCACCGCCTGCGCCACCGGAATACTTTTCTTCACCGCTCCTCGCATCCTTTTCGTTCAAACCACTTGCCACCCCGCGAAACGGGACCGCCCCTTATTCCTGCCGGCACTCTCCATGTGTTCATCCCGGACTATCTTTTCCCGGTTTCCCTCCCGCACAAGCGTGTTGTACTTCTCGGAAAACGAGAGGAGCACAGGGTTTGCAGCGGCCGCCCTAGGCGGGATTTTCCGGCAAGCACCTTTACCGGCCCCGGACAATGCAGTACTATGGCGCTGCATAACGACTTCGACGAACCATCGTCTTTCCCTTCCCGAAAACCGGGACATCCCCAAGGAACGCATTCATGATCAAGAAGGAACTGCTGGAGATTTTGGCCTGCCCCAAATGCAAGGGGCCGGTGGAACTGAACGCCGATGGCAACGGCATCGTCTGTCGGCACTGCCGCCTGTGTTACGATATCCGCGACGATATCCCGATCATGCTGATCGACGAGGCCAAGCCCTTGCCCGAGGAGTGAATCCCCGAAAAAATTGGCCTGGCGGAACCCTGTCCTGCCAGGCCAATGCGCTCTTCGCCGCCTGGCGCCTTAGGGGTTGATCCCCAACTCCCGCTCCTTGGCGGCGATGGCCAGCCGGGTTTTCACCACGGTATCCGACACCAGACTGATCGAATCGATCCCCTCCTCCACCAGAAAAGTGGCGAAATCGGGAAAGTCTGAGGGAGCCTGGCCGCAGATGCCGATCTTGCGCCCCCGCCGCCGGGCCGTGGCGATCACCATCTTGATCAGGGTTTTGACTGCCTCGTTGCGCTCGTTATAGATATGGGCCACCAGGTCGGAGTCGCGGTCGAGGCCCAAGGTCAACTGGGTGAGGTCGTTGGAGCCGATGGAAAACCCGTCGAACACATCGCAGAAGGCGTCGGCGCTGATGACGTTGGATGGGATCTCACACATCACGTAGACCTCCAGACCGTTCTCACCCTGGACCAGACCGTTCTCCCGCATCACCTCAATGACCCGGCGTCCCTCCTCAGGAGTGCGGCAGAAGGGCACCATCAGCTTGATATTGGTCAGGCCCATGTCGTTACGTGCCTTCAGCAGCGCCTTGCATTCGAGATCGAAAGCCGCACGATAGCGCGGATCGTAGTAACGCGAGGCGCCGCGCCAGCCGATCATCGGGTTGGACTCCTCGGGCTCGTAGAGATGCCCGCCGATCAGGTTGGCGTACTCGTTGGATTTGAAATCCGACAACCGGACAATCACGTCCTTGGGGAAAAAACCCGCGCCGATTCGGCCCACGCCCTCGGCCAGCTTGTCGATGAAGTACTGGCACTTATCCTCAGGATAGGCGGTGGTACGCTCGTCGATCTCGTCGACGATGTCGGCAATCTCGTCGTCGTGCTCCGCCTGTTCGCAGAGTTTGTCATAGTTGATCAAGGCCAAGGGATGGATGCCGATGTGCGAGTTGATGATGAACTCCTCGCGGGCCAGCCCCACACCTTCGTTGGGCAACTGCCCCTCGGTGAAGGCCTTTTCCGGCAGGCCGACATTCATCATTATCTTGGTCCGGGTGGCCGGGATGTTATCGAGATCGAGGGTTTCAATCACGAACTTGAGCAGGCCGTCGTAAATATGGCCGGTCTCGCCCTCGGCACAGGAAACCGTCACCTGCTGACCGTCCTTGATCGTCCGGGTGCCATTCTCGGTGCCGATGACACAGGGGATGCCCAGTTCGCGGGAGATGATCGCCGCGTGGCAGGTCCGACCGCCGCGGTTGGTGACGATGGCGCCGGCGGTCTTCATGATCGGCTCCCAATCCGGATCTGTCATGTCGGTGACCAGGACCTCGCCGGCCCTGAAATCGTGAATCTGGCTGACATCGTTGAGGATGCGGGTCACGCCCTGGCCGATCTTGGCCCCGACGGCCTGACCTCTGGCCAGGAGCGCACCCTTCTCCTTGAGCACGTAGGTCTCCATGGTCCGCTTGCTTGCCTGGGAATGCACGGTTTCGGGCCGGGCCTGGACGATGAACAGGTTGCCGGTTCCCACCGTCTTGCCGTCGCCGTCCTTGGCCCACTCGATATCCATGGGGCGGTTGTAGTGATCTTCGATGATACAGGCCCAACGAGCCAGTTGTAGGATTTCGTCGTCGCTGAGGATGTAGCTGCCGCGTTCCGCCTCGGTGGTGTCGACATTTTTAACAGGCTCCTCGGCACCGGGCTCGGTGTTGTAGACCATCTTGATTTCCTTGGTCCCCACCCGCTTGCCGACGATCGGCCGCTTCCCCTCCTTGAGGGTCGGCTTGAAGATGTAGTACTCGTCCGGATTGACCGCGCCCTGGACCACGTTTTCGCCCAAGCCCCAGGCACCGGTGAGGAAAACCGCATCCTTGAAGCCCGATTCGGTGTCGATGGAAAACATGACGCCCGAGCAGGCCGAGTCGGAGCGGACCATCTTCTGCACCACGATGGACAGATAAACGTCGAACTGACCGAACCCCTTGTCGTGGCGGTAGGAGATGGCGCGGTCGGTGAACAGCGAGGCGAAGCAGCGCTTGCAGGCATCGATCAGCGCCTCCGGGCCGCAGATATTGAGATAGGTATCCTGCTGGCCAGCAAACGAGGCGTCGGGCAGATCCTCAGCGGTGGCCGACGACCGCACCGCCACGTCCACGTTCGGCCCGTATTCCGCCTCCATGGTCTTGTAGGCGCTGACGATCGCCTGACGCAGATCAGCCGGGAATTCGGCATGGCGAATAATGTCGCGGGCTTTGGCGCCCCTCTCCTGAAGATTGCGCAGATCGTGGGTGTCGAGCCCGGCCAGCGCATCGCGGATCGCGGCCTCGACCCCCGCTTCCCTGAGGAGATAGCGATAGGCGTAGGCGGTAATGGCATACCCATTGGGCACGGCCACCCCCTTGGAAGTCAGCTTCTGGTGCATCTCGCCCAGAGAGGCGTTCTTGCCACCCACTAGCGGGACATCGTCGATGCCGATCTCGTCGAACCAGAGAATAAGTGCTTTTTCGTGCGTGCTGTTCATCGCGTGCTCCTCTGCAAAAGGAAACCGCCGTTCGGGGTGGGGCCGAAGCTCGGCCCCCGGTTGCCGCAACCGGCGCATCATCTGTAAAAGTTCGATAGTAAAAAAAAATATCCCCCCGGTCAACCGAAACGTCCAACGGCCCGGCGCATGGGGGGATGCCCACGCAACCTGGACCGACTGCATCTTGCCAAGATTGCGCCAACGGGCTATAGATGCACTAGATGCACTATTAACTGCACTCTCCCACCGCCGCCCCGTGCACCGTAAGGAGCCACCATGACCAGCGAACACGAGATTCAGGCAATACAACAGCGCTGTATCGTTGCAGGCAACCACCAAACAAGCAATTACTTCGATGCGATCAAACAGATGGTCGCGGGCCGGAGTGCCCCAGCCTCGGATGCAGAGCGGCTCCAATGGCAGGCGGCAATCGATGGGGTCTACGAGTTGGTTGCGGACGAGATGCGCACCCGGACAGGTTCTCCGTCCAAACCCATCGCCTTCGGCACCTCCGGCTGGCGCGGTCTTCTCGGCAAAGACCTCTTCGTGCGTTCGGTGGCCGTGGTAACAGCCGCCATCCTTGGGCTCTACCGGGAAGCCAAGAACAGCGAGGCGCTGCGGCAGGCTTTGGGAGTGAACGATTTTGCCGAAATGCAGCGGCGCGGCTGCGTGGTCGGCTTCGATAACCGTTTCGGCGGTCCCTTGTTGGCACGGGCCGCGGTCCATGTCCTCCATGCCAACGGTGTCCTGGTGTACTACGCCGGCGAGGCGACCACCGGCGCGCTCTCGGCCTCGGTGCTCATCCAAAGGGCGGCTTTCTCCATCAATCTGACGCCCAGCCACAATCCCCTGGAGTACGGAGGGTTCAAATACAACGCCGCCGATGCCGGCCCGGCCGCGCCGATCCTCACCGATACCATCACCCGGCTGGCCGGAGCCTACATTGTCCAGGACCAGATTGACCTGATTCCCAGCGGTCTTGATCTCCAGAAGCCGCTGGAAGATCTTGAGGGACTGGTCCAAGAAGACGCCTTGGCCAGTTGGCAGCAGTTGGTCCGCAGCAATGTCGCCCTCCACGGCATCGAATACGACCGGCTCCTCGCCAATCTTGCGGAAAACAACCAGGTGACGGTCTGCGTCGACGCGGTACACGGTGCCGCCCGCACTTATCTCGGTCGGCTGTTGCACAACCCGCCTTCCGGTCGGCTGATTGTGCTCCGCGACACCGCGGACCCCACCTTCGGCGGCATTGCGCCCGAGCCTTCCTCGGCCAACATGCGGCCGGTGCTGGCAGCGCTTGCAACCCGGCCCGAGCCGCTCAAGATCGGCGCGATCATCGACCCCGACGGCGACCGCATCCGCTTCACCGACGGCAAAATCGAAATCTCGATGAACCAGTTCGGGGCCATGGCGTATCATTTCCTGCACGAGGTGAAGGGCAAACGTGGCATGGTCGCGAAGACCGTGGCCTCAAGCAACCTGGCCAACGCCTTGGCGACGCAACTTGACGAAGAGGTGTTCGAGCCCAAGGTTGGCTTCAAGGAGTTCAAGCCGGTGATCGACAACGCCCTGGTTTATTTCGAGGAATCCGACGGAATCTCGATTATCGGTCACACCCCGGAAAAAGACGCTTTCATCGGTCTGATCCTGGCCATCGACATGACGCTCACTCTGGAGAAACCGCTGGGGCAGTACCTCGCCGAGATCGAGGACCGCTTCGGCCATTACTATCCCGATCGCGACGGTGTCACCGTTTCCCAGCAGGGCGAACCGTTGCTGCAAGCCCTCGACCGGCTCCGCAGCTACGCGCCCGGCAGCCGGGTCCGGGTTGGGGAAGGCGAAAAAACCATTGCCTCGGTGATCGACATCGACGGCCGCAAGATGATCTTTGATGACGGCTCCTGGCTCATGATCCGCCCCTCGGGCACCGAGCCCAAGGTCCGGTTTTATGTCGAGGCCCGTACAGCCGCAGAAACTTCGCTGCTGGTAAAAAGTGCCAAATCGATGCTTGCCGAAATCGGGCTCCTGCCCTAATGTAGTTTTTTGCAGTCGCCTTCTTTGACGCGCCAAACAACGAAGGGGCACACGAAAATCGAAAACCCTCAACCCAGAGAATTGTCATGTGGGAATATACCGATAAAGTTCAGGATCATTTCATCAATCCACGCAATGTCGGCGAGGTCGAGAACGCCGACGGCGTCGGCAATGTCGGTTCCATCGCCTGCGGCGACGCCCTGCGGCTCACCATCAAGGTCGACGAGAATCAGGTGATCACCGACGCCAAATTCAAGACCTTCGGTTGCGCTTCGGCCATCGCCTCCTCCTCGGTGCTCACCGAGATGCTCAAGGGCATGAAGTTGGAGGATGCGAAAAAACTGACCAACGACGACATCGCCAAGGCGCTTGGCGGTCTGCCCAAGGAAAAAATGCACTGTTCGGTGATGGGACGCGAGGCGCTGGAGGCGGCCATCGCCGACTACACCGGCGCCATCCTGCCCATGGCCCAGGGCGAGGTGGTCTGCGAGTGCTTCGGCGTCACCGACCTGGAGATTATCCGGGCGATCCGGGAAAACGCGCTGACCTCGGTCGAGGAAATCACCAACTTCACCAAGGCGGGCGGCGGCTGCGGCAAGTGCGAAGGCAAGCTACGCGCGCTCTTGGCCGAGACTGTGGAGGGATTGCCCGCGCAAGTCATAGGTGTTACCAAGAAAAAACGGATGACCACCCTGGAAAAAATCAAGAAGATCGAGGAGGTCATCGAGCGTGAGATCAAGCCGACCTTGAAAAAAGACGGTGGCGACATCCAGTTGATCGACGTCGACGGCGATTTCGTCACCGTGTCGTTGCGCGGTTCCTGTGCCGGCTGTCACTCCTCGCGCACCACCCTGAAGGAATATGTGGAAAAAAAACTGCGTGAACAGGTGCAGGACAGCCTGATCGTTGAGGAGGACAAGTAATGGCGGTTTTACCCGAGCAGGTCATTTACATGGACAACAACGCCACCACCCGGGTTGCCCCCGAGGTATTGGATGCGATGATGCCCTACCTGTCCCAGTTTTACGGCAACCCCTCCTCGATGCACACCTTCGGCGGCCAGGTGGGACAGGCGATCAACCAGGCTCGCCAGGAAGTCGCCGACCTGCTGGGCGCCGCGGCCGGCGAGATCGTCTTTACCAGTTGCGGCACTGAGAGCGACTCCACAGCCATCCTCTCCGCTCTCCAGACCTATCCCGAAAAAAATCATGTGGTCACCACCCGGGTGGAACACCCGGCGGTGAAGAACCTCTGCGACAACCTGGAGATCTTCACCGGCCGCAAGTACCACGTCACCCGGCTGCCGGTCGCTGCCGACGGCACCCTTGATCTCCAAAAATATCGGGAAAGTCTCACCGACGACACCGCCATTGTCAGTGCGATGTGGGCCAACAACGAGACCGGGGTGCTTTTTCCGGTGGAGGAGATGGCGAAAATCGCCAAGGAACGCGGCATCCTTTTTCATACCGACGCGGTCCAGGCGGTGGGCAAGATCCCGATCAACCTTGCGGAGACGGCCATCGACTTCCTTTCCCTTTCCGGTCACAAACTCCATGCTCCCAAGGGTATCGGCGTGCTCTATGTCCGCAAGGCCACCCCTTTCATTCCGTTTCTAAACGGCGGTCACCAAGAGCATGGCCGCCGCGGTGGCACCGAGAACGTCGCCTCGATTATCGGCTTGGGCAAGGCCTGCAAGCTGGCTGCCGAGAAGATGGTGGAGGAAAACACCAGGGTGCGGGCCCTGCGCGACAAATTGGAACGCGGCCTCCTCGGCTCGATCCCCAAATCCCTGCGCAATGGCCATCTGGAGCAGCGGTTACCCAACACCGCCAACATCAGCTTCGAATACGTCGAGGGCGAGGCCATCCTCCTGCACATGAACCAGCACAACATCTGTGCTTCTTCCGGATCGGCCTGCACCTCCGGCTCGCTGGAGCCCTCCCATGTGCTGCGGGCCATGGGCGTGCCGTTCACCGCGGCGCACGGCTCCATTCGCTTTAGCCTGTCGATCTACAATACCGAGGAAGAGGTCGACTTTATCCTTGCGACCATGCCGGCGATCATCGCCAAGCTCCGCGCCCTGTCTCCCTTCTGGGAGGAAAACTAGCCTCCTGCGGCGCTGCCGGATGCCTCCGGCGGCGCCGTTTTTTCAATCTTTTTCCGCCAAACCGCCATGCGCATCATTGAGCCCAGCGTCACCATTCTCGATGAACTCGACCGGCAGTCTCTCCCGGTCCGCATCGAATACTGCGGCAGAATCTGTTATAAAAGCGAGCATCGGATCGACAGCGGCTCGGCCATTCCCTTTGTCCGGAAGATGGCGGAAAACGGACACAATTCCGTTTTGGAGATGGGCGTGGCCACACTGATCGTCACCTGCGTTTCCCTAGAGCCGATCCAGGCGCTCTTTTTTGTCCAGCCCAAGTTTCTGCACATCGACCGATGGGGCGACAAGCAATTGCTGATCACCGGCTCCATCCGCGCCTTTCGCGAGATGGTACAGTTCCACCCCAACGACGCCATCTCCCTGGCCATTGCCCGGTTCCTGGCCAACCGCCACCCCTATTTTTTCGAGACGCTCCCGATCTCGGAAGAGGGGAAGAACCGCTCCGAGGTGGCCATCGACAAGATGGAACTCGCGGACGTGGACCGGCTGGCCCCGCCGTTGCAGGCCAAACACCGCTTTCTTGCCGTCAAGTTTATCGTCAACCGGGCCGTCACCCATGAACTGGTTCGTCACCGCCCCTGCACCTTTCTCCAGGAAAGCCAACGCTACTGCCGCTATTCCGCCGACAAGTTCGGCAACGAAGTGACCTTCATCAAGCCCGTTTTCTTCGAGGAGCAGAGCGAGGAATTCGGGGTGTGGCGGCAGGCGATGGCGGCAATGGAGGCCCAGTATTTCCGGCTGCTGGAGACCTCTTCCCCCCAGGCGGCCCGCACCGTGTTGCCCAACTCCTGCAAAACCGAAATCATCGTCTACGCCAATCTCCTGGAATGGAGCCACATATTGTCCCTTCGCACCTCTCCCGCCGCCGAGCCGTCGATGCGCGAGGTGATGATCCCGCTTGCCCAGGAGTTGCGGGACCGCTATCCAGCGCTCTTCTCCTGACAATCGCACAAGGGTCTCGGTTCTCCCTCCGCCGGTCGCTCGCCGAGGAGCACACCGGCAAAGAAGGACGTCATCGCCCCCCTGTTGTCTCCGGCCGGCGCCACTCCGGAAAAATTTTGTTCTTTTTTGACCCGCACTTTCATTTGTTGTAGAATACCGAAAAACAACATTCCCATCGATTTCGGGGACTCATTCCTTCAACACCCAAGAGACCAGGAAAGCAAATGATTGACGCCCAGAAAAGCTCCACGAAAAGGACGGTCAAAGATCAGTCGGGCGCGGGCAAACTGAAAATCGGCGAACTCCTGAGCAAGGCCGGCTATATCACCCTGACGCAGTTCGAGGAAGCCAAGGTTGTTCAGAAAAAAACCGGAGAGCGGCTGGGTCGGATACTCCTCGAAACCGGGGCGATCGAACGTGATACCATCGCCAACTTCCTCAGCAGGATGCACAACTACACCCTGGTTGTCATCGAGCAGGAACCGCCCAGCAAGGAAGCCCTGCAACTCCTTCCCTACGAAACCGCCAAGCGGTTCATGGCCTTCCCCTTGCGGCTTGCCGGCAACACCCTGCAAGTCACCATGGCCGAGCCCACCGACTCCCTGGAAGTCGAGCAACTGCAGGACATCGTCCAGAAAAATCTCAACGTCTGTGTCTCGGTCGCCAAAGACATCATCGAGGCGTACAAGAAGTACTATCATATCAGCGAGGAGGAGTATCATTCCTTCTTTAAGAAAGAGGAGGGCGAGGAAGAGACCGTCACCCAGGTCGACGACTTCGGCGCCCTGGTATCCGATGCCGCCGAGGATTTCGAGATTGAAAGCGGCGGGGCCGATGAAGCCGGATTTGAACAGTTTTCCGCCTCCGACGCCCCCATCATCAAACTGGTCAACGGCATCCTGGTTAAGGCGGTCCAAGATGGCGTCAGCGACATTCACATCGAACCCTTCGAAAAGACCATGCAGGTCCGCTACCGCAAGGACGGCTCCCTGTTCAAGTCGATGAACCTGCCCCTGACCATCAAGAACGCCATGGCCGCCCGCATGAAAATCCTCGCGGGCCTGAACATCACCGAGCGGCGCGTTCCCCAGGACGGCCGCATCAAGATTCGCCTGGGGCGGAACAAGGCGGTCGACTTCCGGGTCTCCACCCTGCCACTGCTGCACGGCGAGGGTATTGTTCTGCGTATCCTCGACAAGGACTCGCTCAATGTCGACCTGACCAAACTCGGGTTCACCGTCGACACCTTTGCCGCCCTCAGACGGTGCCTCAGCCGGCCCCAGGGCCTGCTCCTGGTTACCGGCCCCACCGGTTCGGGCAAGACGGTAACCCTGTACTCGGCGCTCAATTCGCTGAACACCGAAGACATTAAGATTCTTACCGCCGAAGACCCGGTCGAGTTCAACTTCAAGGGTATCAACCAGGTCAATGTCAACGCCGAGGTGGGCATGACCTTTGCCGCGGCGCTGAAGGCCTTTTTGCGACAGGATCCGGACATCATCATGGTCGGCGAGATCCGCGATATCGAAACCGCGGAAATCGCCATGAAGGCCGCCATGACCGGCCATCTGGTTTTCTCTACCCTGCACACCAACGACTCTCCGGCCACGGTCAGCCGTATGGTGGACATCGGTATCCCCTCCTATATCCTGGCCTCTTCCCTCACCATGGTGCTGTCCCAGCGTCTGGCCAGAAGACTGTGTACGAAATGCAAGACCCCGGCCGAATACGACCATCAAACCCTACTGGCTGCCGGTTTCAAGGAGAGCGAACTGGATGAACTCCGTCTGTTCAAAGCCAAGGGATGCCCGGACTGCAATGGCCTGGGATACCGGGGCAGGGTCGGCTTCTTCGAACTGATGGAGGTGACGGAAGCCGTGGCCGAGGCGATCCAGGCCGAGGTATCCGAGGAGCAGTTACGCAAGGTCGCCATCCAGGAGGGCATGTACACCCTGCGCGAGGCCGGCTTGCAAAAAGCACGCGAAGGCGTCACCAGCGTCGAAGAAGTCTTGAAACGCACCGTGGCCCACGAAGACAGTCTACCCGCCTATCTGGTCAACCCGGATGTCGAGGAGTACGAGGACGGCGACGTGGTGATTCAGGAAGGCAACAAAGACAAGGATTTCTTCAAACTGATCAGGGGCAAGGTGGCGGTGCTCCGTTCCGGCAAGAAGATCGCGGAAATCACCGAGCCGGGCGAATACTTCGGCGAGATGGCGGCCATTTTGGAGGAACCCAGGTCAGCCTCGATCATTTCGGTGGGCCGCTGCACGATCAAACGCTACCCTGGCAACAAACTGGCGGAACTGATCGAGAAATATCCGGAGGTCTCCAAACACCTGTTCCGCACCCTGGTGGAGCGTCTGCACAAGACCGATCGCATTGTGGTGCAACTCGCCAGCGCCACCAAGGCCCGCCCGACCCAGGTTGTCCGCCAGGCATGAACAAGATTTCCGTTTACATCATTGCCTACAACGAGGCCGACAAGATCCGCGACGCCATCAACTCGGTGCTCTGGGCCGACGAAATCGTGGTGGCCGACTCCCATAGCCAGGATAACACCGCGGCGGTCGCGGAAGAGATGGGTGCCCGGGTGGTGCAGATTCCCTTCCGGGGATTCGGCGATCTCCGCAACCAAGCCATGGCGGCCTGCTCGCACGACTGGATCTTTTCGCTGGACTCCGACGAGCGCTGCACACCCGAGGTTCGCGACGAAATTTTCGCCTGCCTGCACAATCCGCAGGCCGACGCCTACTACGTTCCCCGCAGAAATTACTTCATGGGCCGGTGGATTCAGCATTCCGGTTTCTATCCCGATTATCGCCAACCCCAGCTCTTCAAAAAGGGAGCCTTGGCGTTCAAGAACGATCCGGTGCATGAGGAATTCACGATCGTCACCCAGCGGCCTGTCGCCTACCTACGCAATGCGATCTGGCAATTTCCGTTCAAGAGGCTGGAGGAACTCCTCCATAAAGCCAACAAGTATTCAACCCTCGGCGCGGAAAAACTGGCCTTGAGAGGCCGGCCGGATTGTTCGCTCTGGACCGCCTTGCTGCATGGAACTTGGTCTTTTATCCACATGTATATTCTCAAGCGTGGCATTCTCGACGGTTGGCCGGGTTTCATCATCGCCCTGTACAACTTCGAGGGCACCTTCTACAAGTATGCCAAGCTCCATGAACTCCAGGCGCGCTGGGCGCCTCCACCTTCCCCTCCCCTCCACCGCCTCAGCGAGGAGCCGCCGGCGCCAGGATCGCCATGACCCGGGCGAACACCGTGGAGACCGTAATCCCGCGCATGCAGTCATGTTGGGCGCAGACTCGTTTCCGACAGCACAGACAATCCAGATTGTCCGCCTGAACCACCGTATTTTTCACCCCATACGGTCCGACTCGCTCCGGATGCGTGGGGCCGAACAGGGCAACGACAGGCGTCCCGGTCATGGCGGCAATATGCATGGGACCGGTATCGAGTCCGACATACACAGCGGCTCTTTTCATGAGCGCCACCGATTGCGTCAGACTGAGCCGCCCCGCAGCAACGACGGCAGTCCGGGTCATCTGCCCGACGATGTCGTCTATATAGGGAAGATCGCCCTTGCTACCGCCAAAGACCGTCTCTACCCCTGCTGCCGCGAGTCGATCGCAGAGTTCCGCCCACCTCGATCCTATCCAAAACTTCGACTGCCAACGGGCCGTTGGGTTGACGTAGGCGAATATCTGCCCCGCACCCAGCCCGGATTCTTGTAAAAACCAGTCGGCCTCGTGCTCATCGTCCCGACCGGTGACCAGATAAAAATCGGCCGCTTCGGAGGGGCACCCAACAAACGAGCAGAAGAGCAAATTTTTCTCCACCGCATGCATCGATGCAGCCTCGACCTTGACCAAGCGGTGCTGAAACCAGGTGTTCAGTTCGCGGGCGTCACTGAACCCGACCCGTTCGCCACCGGGGTTCATCAAGGCAAGCATGCCGCTGCGAAAGGAGGCGTGCAGATCGAGAATCAGATCGTAGGGGTCTTCTCGAAACGAGTCGCGCAAACTGCGCAGCACGCCCACTGTGGCGGCAAAGGCTTGAAAATATGTATACCATGGCGAATCGGGATTGCTGGTGGAAGGAACATGGATGGGATAGACGGTATCGACCGCCGGATCCCGGTCAACCAGGGAAGCAAAAGCCTGCTCCACGATCCATCCGATCCGGCATGACGGGTAACAACGCTTGAGCGCGTGCACCACCGGGAAGGTGTGCACAATATCACCCAGTGAACTCTGTTTGACGATCAGTATTCGTTTCCCGGTCAGATCCATGATTTCCTTTTTTTCCCCTCGAAGAAGCGGCGCAGCCGTCGATACGCCATGCCACCGCTTCCAGCCCGCAAGGCGCCCGCATGGCGTATCCGCAAACATGCTTTCCTGCTGCGGGAAGGTTTAATCCGCGGTCGTCGTTTGCCCAGAAATCCCCAACGGAGACGGTGCGCTCTTTTCAGGATGCGTTCCGCAAAAGGAGCTTTTAATGACTTGGATATGCTGGTCGATATCCAAGCGATGCCTTTCGGCGAATCCTGGCTCCACCTTGCGACCACGGTCCAGCTGCTTGAGGGTCTTGGCAATGGAGCCGGCTGTGTTATCGGGGAGAAACACCGCCTCCCGATCGGTCAACAATTCCCCTGCCCCCACATTTTTGGTGACAATCACCGGTGTTCCGCACTGCATCGACTCGGGGACGACCAAGCCAAAGGGTTCGTAATAGGACGGGAGGATGGTAAAATCGACGGCGGCGTAGACCGGGGCGAGGTTGTTGATATAGCCTATATAACGAACATTGTCCGGATGGCCGGAGGGGATTTGACTGCCGGCCACCAACAATTCGAAGCGCTTTGGATCCAATTCGGAAAACGCCTGGTAAAGCTGCGCCAAGCCTTTGCGCCGATGCCCGCACGACACGAACAGAACGGTCAATCGCCGATCGTCTATTCCCAATGACGACCGGGCACGGGCGAGAGCGGCGCTCTCCAGGGGGACGAATCGCTCCGTGTCGATCGGTGGATAGATGACCTGCACCTTTGCGGGTTCAACCGGATAATGGGTGCGAATCTGCTCGGCGATAGCGCCGGAGTGTGCCATGATGTACGTCGCATCCCGAAACGCCTTTCCCTCGTAATGGTTTTCCAGGAGGTCGTAAAAACCACGGAGCAGCGCCGTTCGACGAATATGACGAACCGTTTCCGCATGCACTCCACCGCACACGGCAACATGGGGACTACCTACTCGGGCCGTGCCGATGGACAGATCGTATTCGTGTTTCAGCGGCAAGGTGTTGCATCGATGCAAGAATCGAAATTCCCGCATTTTCCGTGGCCACCAGGGTTTGATCTGGCGAACCGCACATCCCATGTCCCCGGCCAAAATCCTGTCAACTTTGCAGGCATACACGGTGACATCGTCGCCCTGCCCTACAAACCCTTTGACCAGGGAGAGCAGGTAGGCCTCCATGCCGCCCCCCCGGGTAAAATTGGTGTGCACAAGAGCGATTTTCATTGGCCACACTCTAGCGATAGACTTTGGCCGCGACGGAATACTTCACGCGCTTTGCCCGCATCTGGTCGTTTTCCCTACCTAAAAGCCCTGCAAGCCATAACGTCGCCATGCGCCAGAATGCCTGGAATCTGCGGACCCGTTTGATGCGACGGACAATTTCCGGCGGATAGTGCTTCCGGTAGAAAAGCAGCTCGGCTCGCATTTTTTTCTCGAAAAGCGCCGGCCGTGGAGTTGCACGTTCGCTTTGCCCTTCCAGATGAATGATCTTGGCCTCCGGAATATACCCCAAGGCCCAATTTGCTTTGCGAATTCGCAGGCCAAGATCGATATCCTCGCCATAGAGGAAGAAATCCGGATCAAACCCCTGAATCCGCTCAAACACCTCTTTGCGCACCACCAGGCTTGCGCCCAAGAGCCAAGCCACCTCTCCGGGCAGGTCTGAAAAAATCGTCCCACTGTAATGACTGCCTGGATATTCATTCTCTACCGTCGACTGCAGGATCTGTTGCTCGTCGTATATCGCCGTGCCCGCCATGCCGATTTCGGGATGCTCCCCCATGTACTGCCGGATGGCCGCCAGACAGCCAGGAAGTACGCGGGTGTCGGGATTGAGCAGAAAGAGCAGCTCCCCGGCACAGTGTTCACAGGCTAGGTTATTGGCCCGGCCGAAGCCGAGATTTTCGGACAGGGCAAGAAGATGCACATCGGGGAAGCGTTCGCGAACCATCGGCACGCTCTGGTCGACAGAGGCATTGTCGACAACGATGATCTCATGGATGTCCTTTTGCTGCGATTGCAGCGAGGAGAGACATTCCGCCAGCAGTTCCTCGGTATTGTAATTAATTATAATAACAGAAATTCCCAACCCCATGCCCAGACTCCGATCAAAAAACGCTGCGATTCAAAATCTTTGCGACTACCGAACTGTTCAACCCTGCCGTTAGGCGCGATCAACCGGCTCATGGCAAATTGCCCTTATCCCTTCACCCGAAACAGGACCATTTCCCCGGTGTCATCGTGGTGCCAATGCCCTAACTCCTCGAATGCATCGACAAAGGCCGATTTCTCACGACCAAAGGACGCCTTCTTCCACGCCGATTCCTCCCAGAAAAAATAGGAAAAACCTTTGTCCTTCAAGTTCGTTTTCAGATCGGCGAGGGATGCCGGTTCAATAACAAAGGAATAATAACAGACAGGTTCCTTTGTATCGGCATTGGCATAAAAAACTATCCAATTATGCGCAACGGAAAAAATTCCCCCCACCCCGATCACCTGCCGGCTGTTGCCCGCCAGTTGCGAGATCCGGTCGCCGATTTGGACATAGACCGCCTTATCGCTTTCGATCGGCTGCACATTTTTATGCAATGCCACGGCGACAATACAAACTGCAAGCAAAGCCACAACGTATTTTTCTTGCCACCGAAACAACAGAGACAAGCCATGACATGCCCGCTGCAATCCCAGACCGGCCAATACCGCACAAGGAACAATCAGGATGGCGACAAATCGATAGGTCATGATCCAGGTGTGAACGACGTGAACAAGCAATAGGCTAAGGGAGAGAAAAAAAACGATGGCCATGAACAGATATTCGCGCCGTTGCCGAATATGCTTCCAAATACCGGCTGCACCTAAAAGATACAAGGGGACATACGGATAATAAAACGCTTCCATGGCATGAGTGAAGATAACCCCACCGGCAAGCACCCACATGCCGTGGTAGGCATTCTCCAAAAAATTCTGGATAAGGATAGTACCGTGCCCGCTGGCAAGCGCCTTTATTTCCGCCCGGACTACCTGATACGATACCGCTGGGTCGAACAATTTTTTTGCCGCTTCATCGAGCCGGATCAAGGCCAGCAAATCGTACCCATGGACGCTCATCACAAACCAGCCAACGCCGGCCACACCAAGCCATGGCAGGAGAAACGCCATGAGCCGCACCACTTTTCGCTCTCCATGGCCTGCCGCAATGAACAAGCAGGTGGCCGGCAGCAAGACGAGTGCTTCCACGCGACTCCATACCGCCAGGAACACCAGGCAACTGCCGGCTGCGAGAAGCAGCTGGGAACGCGCCGAACCCGCCTGGTGGCGGCCGTGAAGCAGAATGAGCCAGATGGCGGCCGTGAAAAAAAACCAGGCAGTAGCGTCCCGCATGGCGTCCACGCCATAGCGGACCAAGACTGGGGTAAAGGCGAAAAGCAGCGTCGTCAACCGGCTGACAACGGGGTTGAAGAACAGGCGGAGCAGCGGGTAGAGCACAAACAGCATGCCCATCCCCGCACAGAGGGAAACCAACTGGGCGCTCAGCGTCCAACTGGGCACGAACATGCGAAACAACGCGATCAAACAAGAATACAGGGAAACAAAGGTCAGCTGACATTGGTTGAGCAGGTGCCACTGCCCATTGGCGATGGCCTTGGCCTGATAAATATAGAGGATCCCGTCGGGATTGATGATCTCGACGTGGGCGAGCGCAAGTAGCCTGACGGCGCATGCGGCAGCGAAAACGAGGAACAAGGGCCAGGCGTCCAGGAGCGCTCTTTTTCTTTGTTTCGGCATATCGGTTGCCAACATTTTCATATCAGGAATCGCTACCCGTCAAATCAAAAAAAACGATAAAGATGTTTCGTGAAACTTCCATCAAGATCGGTCCAAGCAACATGATCCGCGACACCGAAGCCGGGGAAAGGGCGGTCACAACGTTTCGACAAACTGCAGTCGATACAAATCGTGGTACTCGCCCCCCTGCGCCAGCAACTCCTCGTGCGTCCCCTGTTCCACCAAGCGGCCCTCCTTGAGGACAATAATCCGATCGGCATTTTGAATCGTCGAGAGACGGTGGGCGATGACGATGGTCGTTCTGTTGTGCATCAGATTTTCCAAGGCTCTTTGCACTTCCCGCTCCGATTCGGTATCCAGGGCCGAGGTTGCCTCGTCGAGAATCAGGATGGGCGCATCTTTAAGCAGGGCCCGGGCGATAGAAATCCGCTGTTGCTGGCCACCGGACAACCGAGCGCCTGCTTCGCCGATGACCGTATCGAACCCCTGGGGCAGTTCGAGGATGAAATCGAGGGCATAGGCGGATCGCGCCGCGTCGACGATCTTTTCCTCGGGGCAGCCTTCGAGGCCGTAGGCGATGTTGTTGCGGATCGTATCGTTGAACAGGATCGTCTGCTGGGTCACCAGGGCCATCTGCCTGCGCAGGGAGGCAAAGCTCACCTGCCGGATGTCGACATCGTCGATGAAGATGCCTCCCTGCCCGATCTCGTAAAAACGCGGTATCAAGTTTGCCAGAGTAGTCTTGCCGCTTCCGCTCGGGCCGACCACGGCCAGGACTTCTCCCCGATTCAACTGGAGAGTGAGATGCTTGATCACCGGCAGATCCTTTTCGTAAGAGAAACATACATCGGCAAAAACGATGCTCCGGCTGAAAGGCGCGAGTTCGAGGGCGGGCGTTGCCTCGCGGATCTCCGATTGGACGGCGAGCAGCGAGAAAATCCGTGTTGCCGCGGCCATGCCCTGCTGAATGGTTGTGTTGATTTTGCTCACCCCCTTCACCGGTTCATAGAGCATGATCAACGCGGTCAGGAACGACATGAAGGCGCCGGGGGTCGAGTTTCCTTGAAGGACCTGGCTTCCCCCAAACCAAATGATCATGGCCATACCGATGCCGCCGAGAAACTCGATCAGGGGGTGGGAAAGGCAACTGTAGCGGGTCTCTAGCATCAGGGTGTCCATGATCGACTGCATCTTTTTAAAAAACCGCTTTTTTTCAAACTCTTCCGTGCCAAAGGCCTTCACGATCCGCACGCCGGCGATGGTCTCGTGCAACTGGCTGGTCGCCTCGCCGATCTTTGTTTGATAGGTTGTACTGATCTTTCTGAACTTTTTCCCGAAAACGACGATGGGCACAGCAGCCATGGGCAAAAAAAGCAGGGACACCAGGGCCAGACGCCAATCCATGTAGAAAATGACGCCAATCAACCCGATCACGGAAAAAAAATCCCGTAGGATGCGAATGAGTGCATGGGTGACCGACGATTGCAGCATGCTCACGTCGTTGATGATTCGGGAAATCAGCTCGCCTGTGGGATGTTTGTGAAAAAAACTCAGCGGCAAACCGTGAAGATGCGCGTAAATGGCATTGCGCAGATCACGGATGACGCTCTGCCCGACCTTTTCCAACAGATACGAGTAGAGAAAGAAGAACAGACCTTTCACCAGGAAGACAAGGAGCAGCCCAAGGGGCAAGAGGTTGAGCAGGTGATCGTTTTTGTTAAAAAAAATTTCGTCCAGAAGCGGCTTGACCATATAGGCCTGCAGGGCGTTGAACCCCCCTACCGCGATCATCCCCGCCATGGCGAGCAGCAGCTTGCCCCGATAGGGCCGCAGCACGGCCTGCAAATGTGTAAAAAGGGTGCGATTGTTCATGCAATAGAGGAAAAAGTGTCTAACCAGCAGGCTGGACCAAATTGGCCGGCCACAACGAACCACGAAAGCTCAATGTTCCGGTATGGCAAGGCCAGTGCCCCGCAGAGACTTTCATATAAAAAAAACGCCGCAATAGGCAGATTCCGTTGAGGAATCCGCCGGCAGGGCAGCAGGCGCAATGCTCATCTCACGCCAACGCCCCCGCGAAGTTGCCGGAATACACCAGGGGCCGTTCACCCCGGCCGCTGAGCAGGGCGGTCACTTCCCCGCATTCTTTTTTTCCTTGTCCCTGACTGATGTCCACCACGAGGTACTCGACCCCCATCCGGCTCAGATCGTCCACATACGGAAGCAGGGAAAAGGTGGTGTGGGAAAAGGCATACACGGTTTCGCCCCGGCGATCGAGATAAAACCGTTCGCCGCGCGAACTGGCAAAGCTACGCTGCCCCTGAAAATGGGGGGCGTCCAACCGCGCGGAAAACAGTGGCGGCCGGCCATGCACATACAGTCCGACCTTGAAGCCCTTCTCCTTGGGAGAAGATGCCTGCCTCGCAAAATGGGCCAGTGCCGCGGCAAGGGTTGCCCGATCGGTCTCCAGGGAAAATTGCACGCCGGACAGTCCGCATTCGGCATACATGCGCAGGGCTGCGCTGTTCAGCGCATTGCAGCTATACTCGCCGTAAAGTTCGGGGCCGGTTCCGGATGAGGGATCGACAATATCTGCAAACAAGGCCACCTGGCCGACATGCCCGATCTGAAAACATGCCGCACCATAGTTGCACAGCCGCTGCACCGCCTCGCGATACCAGGCAAGCCGTCCTTCGCCGATCACGGATGGCAAACACCAGACCAACGGCGGCAACGGGGCTCTACGTCGTGCGCGGGTTTGGAGGAACTGCTCGAGACTGTTTTCGTTGAGGTCGAGCAACACTTTGGAGAGTACAAACGGCAAGCGGAGGGCAAGCGCCTCAAGCGACTGCACCTTGAACCACCATTCCGGTTTGCCGGTTCGCCCGCCTTCCGCACTCGGCCGACCGGCCTGTCGTCGTCCTGTTGTGCGCGAGCCCTCGGCAGTGGTTTCTTCAACGCTCATTCCGAGTGCCGCGCGCATCTTCGCAAGCACCGCCGGATCGAGTGGCGGCAGGTGCATCTGGGCAGCGCGGCGCATCAGGGCCGACTCCTTTCTCTCCGCCCGCGCACTGACATCGACCCGAAACACCACCCCGTGAAACGGTTGGCGCAGGCTTCCCGCCTCGATATCGCTGGTTTTGATCGTCGCCGTCTGCCCGGCTTGGGCCCGCTCAACCGGCCGCCCCTTGACCTCCAGGGTGCGGAGGGTGAAGCTCCAGCGATTGCCGGTCCGTTCCTCGTACAACCGCAGCCGGTCGCCCAGGGTGAGGGGCGTTTGCAACGCGACCTGCAAGGCAACGCCCTTTATCGAACGCGCCCCTTTAGCCGCACCCAATCCGGTCACCTTGCCGACCACCTCGCCGCTGCTGCCGGAAAGACGCGGGACGATAAGCCGGTCTTCCTTGCCGGCGACCAGGAAACCGGTCGAACGCTTCCGCCCCATGGCCGCGTCAAGGTGTCGATGCGCCTCGGCGAGCATCTCCGCCCGCTGCACCGGCGGCGTATCAAGAGCCTGCAGGGCTAGGCGGTAGGCGCGGACCGTGTTGCGGACATACTCCACCGATTTGAGCCGACCCTCGATCTTCAGACTGACCACCCCCGCCTCCCGCGCTTCGGCCAGGCACTCGATCCCACTGAGATCGTTCATGGAAAACAGGTACTCGCCACCCTTGCCGCGATGCCCGGCAGCCCCGTGCTTGCCCGAGGGCAACCACTCGTAGCGGCGACGGCAGGGCTGGACGCATTGGCCCCGCAGACTCGATTTGCCGCCATGGAGGCTGGAAAAACGGCAGAGGCCGGAATAGCTGAAGCACATGGCGCCATGGATGAAAATCTCCAATGGCACGTTGCTCCGACTGTGGATGGTCCGGATCTCGTCCAAACTGAGTTCCCTGGCCAGGACAATCCGCTCAAATCCCAGGTGCTTGAGATACCCAGCGGCCACCGAGTTATTAACCGTCATCAGGGTCGAGGCATGCACCTTCAATTGCGGAAAAAATCGGCGCACCAAGTAGAGAATCCCCAAATCCTGAAGGATCAGGGCATCGGAGCCGATGCTCGCCAACCTGTGCAGCGTCTCCAGGGCGAGAGGCACCTCGTCTTCTTTCATCAGGCTGTTCATGGCCACATACACTTTTTTACCGCGTGCATGGGCATGCTCGGTCATGGCGGCGAGCTCGCCAAAGGTGAAGTCCCGCGCCAAGGCTCCCGCATTCCGCCCCGGCGCGCCGCCC
>Ga0074195_1000975_pt1 | contig 46274 bp, 38 predicted proteins | sample EPASupsiteHSE623_FD_64525 | JGI IMG/M metagenome (GOLD analysis project Ga0074195, IMG submission 64525) | Bioremediated contaminated groundwater from EPA Superfund site, New Mexico - Sample HSE6-23 | ecosystem: Environmental > Aquatic > Deep subsurface > Groundwater > Contaminated ...
ACGTGGTGGCCGCCGCCTTCGCCGAGGGTGAGCACAGAACGACGAGCGCGACCATCAGGACAAGGGAAGGGATCCTTGGATCCATGTTCTGCACCTCAAGCAAGAGAAGCCGCGGGGGACAGTGTGGTGGACCGGGCTCCCGTTGGATCCGATAGTATACCCCAGAGTGCCCCCCTCCCGCTCTTCGTTTCCTTCGGGATTGGGAATCGCACGCAGCCTTTGCGCTCAGCATAGATGGAGGCCGCCTGTTGCGACCGGGTGTGATCGCGGCGGACCCTATCGGGAGGCGTGATGGGACAGAGCTCCTCTGGGGGGGGCTTCTGTCCGTTGGGCATCGTCGTTCATTGATGTCTCAAGGCCGCGATCGGATCCATGTAGGCTGCGACTCGAGCCGGGAAGAAACCGAAGACGATGCCCACCACCGCGGACACGCCGAAGGCCAGAGCGATGGAGAAGACCGTTGTGAGCGTGCGCCACCCAACGATCGCCCCCACGACCCGGGAAATGCTGACCCCCAGGCCAATTCCGAGAAGCCCACCGGTCACCGAGATCACCGTGGCCTCCATCAAGAACTGGATGAGGATGTCCGCGGAGGTGGCACCCACGGCCCGCCGCACACCGATCTCCTGCGTTCGCTCGGTCACGGTGGCCAGCATGATGTTCATGATTCCGATGCCTCCCACCACGAGAGACAACCCGGCGATCAGCGCCATCACCAGGTTGAAGATCTCCTGCGCCTTGCGTGATTGCTCCAGGATCTCGAGCGGCGCAATGATCTCCACGTCCTCGGTCTGCCCATGGCGTCGGGTGAGAACCTTGAGGACCGCTTTCTTGGCCGGAGCGACCATCTCGGGTCGGTCCACCTGAACGATCATCTCCCGGACACGGTGGTAGGTGGGATCGGACAGGGAATCCTTGTTGTTCCGGCGGGTCCTGAACTGGGTGAGCCCCAATGGCAGAGGCAGATACACATCCCGATCCACGTCCCGGTCCTTGATGGTCGCGGTCGACCCGGATCCGTTCTGTGCCGCGGAGCCTGTTCCCGACGCCGGAGCCTCCAGACTTCGCTTCAGAATTCCCACCACGGTCAGCCTCAGCTTGCCGACCTTGACCGCCTTCCCCAGGGCGTCTTCCTGGAGGAAAAGCTCCCGCGCCAGCACCGGCCCCACCACGCAGACGCGCCGATTCTCCTCGATGTCTTGAGGGAGCAGGAGCCGTCCTCGACTGATTTTCTGGCCGGTCAGACGAAAGTACTCGGACTCCACCGCCACCACCTGCGCCTTGGGTTCACGGCCCTGATAGCGGATCTTCTTCTCGAGGATGACTTCCGGCGCCACGCCGGTGACAAACGGGAAGACCTTGCGCAGGAGCTCGCCATCAGAGACAGAGAGCCCGTCGGAGAGAGCCTGGCGGGCGTTTTGGTACTTCTCCCCCGAGATGCGGGTGGCTCGAACGAAAAGTGTGGTCGCGCCGTAGGCTTCGATCTGGCGCCTTGTCTCCTCCTTGGCACCGTTCCCGATCGACATCATGGCGATCACGGCCGCGACCCCGACGATGATGCCCAGCATCGTGAGCAGGGCGCGCGTCTTGTGAGCCGCCAGACCGGCCAGGCCGATCAGAAACCCTTCGAAGTACTGGATCACGGCGTGACCCCCCCTCGTCGCGAAGCCGAGCAAGACGAAGAGTCCTCATTCACTTGCTCCATACACAGGGTCCTAGTCGCGTGGGACAAGGACCTCGTCTCCCTTCGCCAACCCAGAGATCACGCGGACCTCTCCAGCCTGTTCCTCCCCCACCGAAATCCTGCGGAGTACCCCCGAACGAAGGAACACGTACGTGCCCTCAGCGTCATAGTGAAGGCTCTTGACCGGAACCACGAGCGCCCGATTGAACCGTTGGATTTCGATCTCGAAACGCACCGTGAGACCGGGCTGGAAACAGGGGCGGCGCTCCTTTGTTTCGATCTCCACGTCGAAGATCCGGGAATCGTCATCCGAGCGCCAACTCCCGTCCTTCTCTCGGGCGACCCGTCCCACGGAGGAGACTCGGCCCTGGTAGGATTCTCCGGGAAACGAGGTCAGCGAAAAACCGGCTTTCTGACCCACGGAAATCGAGTTCACCTGCTCCTCCGGGATCGTGCCGACGACCTTGAAATGGTCCAGATCGGAGACCTTCAGAAAGACACGTCCCTCCCGTATCTGGTCGCCTTCCTTGAACTTCCGCCGGCCGTCGTTGCCCCAACGCTCCTGTCGCGTCACGGTTCCGGCGACCGGCGACCGGACCGTGCAGGCCGTGATCATCCGCCGACTTCGCTCGACAGCCCGTTGGGCCTTGTTCACCGCTATCCGCGACTTGGCGAGCTCCAGATCCCGCTTCTTGATGCGGCTCTCCATCTTTTTGCGGGCCAGTTGCAGGTCCAGATCCGCCTTTTTCAGGCTATCCAGGGCTTTCTGGCGCTCCACCGAGGTCGCACCGCGGCGTGCCAGCTCGAGCTTTGCCCCTGCGACGTCGTGCAGGACCTCACGGCTCAACAGGTCCAAGCGAAGATCACCGATGTCCTTCTGCTTGGAGAAGCCCTTCTTGGCCAGATCCTCGTGGATGCCGAGCTTCTTGCGCACCAGCACGATGTCGGCTTCTGCCGTTTCCAGGTCTCCGGCCAGATCCTTGATCTCCCTGGGCTTTTTGCCGCTGCGGATCAGTTTCTCATCCAGCTCAGCCACTTTGCGGGTGAGCCGGGCCACGTCCAACTCCTTGGTCAGCGAGTTCAAGTCAGCCTGGGCCTGCTCGGTCACGACCTTCAGATCTTTCTCCGCGATGGCCAGTTCGAGAGTCTTCGACTTGAGCTTCTCTTTGAGATTCTCCGAGTCGAGCTGGGCGATCACCTGGCCTTTGGTCACCGTGGCTCCATCGGCCGCCATCGACTGCAGCATGGGCTCGCCTTCCAGCTCCTGAATGTAGATCTCGTACTCGTCTATGGCGGCCAGCACCCCGGTGTCGGGGAGTGTGACCACCAGATCCTTGGTTCCGACAGGCACGGGCGACTGTCCTGGTTGCGGGGAGGGAGGAGTCTCCATGGGAGCCAGGACCTCTTCGCCCTCGGAGAGACCGGACAGAATCTCCACCTCCCGGTCCTTGACAGCGCCGATTCGGACCTGACGGACGGTTCCATCCGCGAGCCGTACCCGCTCGTGATCCAGGCTGGCGGCATCGACCCAAAGGGTTCGGGGCTTCTCCTCCACGAGAATCTCCGTTGCGGTGCTCATCTCCGGAAACAGTCGAGGGTCGGGGGTGTCGACTTCCGCCTCGGCTGTGAGCGTCCGTACAGCGGGAAATATCCACCGCAAGAACATCGCTCCGGTCACGGCGGGCTTGAGCTTGCTCAGGTGGCCCTTGAACACCAGGCCGGGGTAGGCTTCCATCTGGAAGGTGACGATTTGTCCCACCTTGAGGAGCGGCGCGTCCGCTTCATCGACGCTCAGCTCTATGCGCACCCGGCCCGGACTGACCACCTGGCAGAAAGCTGTGCCATAATCCAGACGAATACCATCGCGCACCTTTTGATTCTCATCATCATTCCAGTTGGCGATGGACTCGTACAGGACCACCCCATCCACAGGAGAGCGGATCGTCGAAATCTCCATCCGGTGGTCCATGAGCCGCACCTCCTCCTCGGCGGTCTTCAGTCGAGCCGTCACTTCCGCGATGCCGTGGGTCCGTCTCTGCTGGAACGTCTTCTCCTTGATTTTGGCGATCTCGAGCGACTTCGAAGAGATTGCCACGTTCTTGGCCGCCTCGGCTCTCTTATCTACAGTGGCCCCAGAGGTCACGACCTCTCGGTCGACCGAGAGGGCCTCGCCCGTGATTCTCTCGGTGACCTCCCGAAGTCTCATGGTCTCGACCTCGTCGTTGGAGACGAACCCTCGGGCGGCGTACGGGCGAGCCTCGGCCAACGACTTTTTGACTGACTTCCGGACCGCGTCGCTCGCACCGAGGGAGCGTGTCAGACGAACGTACTCCGCATAGTCGACCCCGTTGTCCACCAACTCCTGGGCCAGCAGAGACACCCGGAGCTCCTGCTGGGCGGAGGAGACCCTATTGCCCACCTCGTAGGACTCTTGGTCGAAATCCACCTCTTTGATGGCGAGCTCCAGACGCGCAGTGTCGCGATTGAATTTCTGCTCCTGCAGCTTCTCGGACAGCTCTCGGCTCTCGAGCTGGGCCACGAACGAGCCCTTTTTGACTCTGGTTCCCTCGGGGATGATCCGGGACAGGGTCGCAGTGAGCGGTGAGTAGGCTCGAAAAGCGTTGGAGGCCTTCAGGACTCCCTGCACAAAGACCGTTCGACGCAGAGGGTGCGTTTGGACCTTGACACGACGCGTCCTCTCTTGAGATCTGAAAATCGACCGTTTCTCCAGAAAGGCGACGATCAGCACGATGGCGATTGTCACCATTGTGACGAGCACTTTGGCCCGACCGGCTGTCACGACACCGACTTCCATGATCCACTCGTCCGGTCCTAGTAGACCAACGTCTCGCCGTTTGGCACGTCCATCAGATAGACAAAGTCCCTATCTTCATCCACCAGCCGGGCTTTGATGGGCATGGTGGAGCCTTTGCGCGAGGCGATCAGCTCCACCTCCCTCCCGTTCCGGCTGCGGATGAGGTCAATGGGAACCCTCGAAACCTGCGGATGACGGGCCACCTCGATGAGGGCGCGACAGCTCATGCCCGGTCGCAGTCGAGCCGAATCGGCCGCCAACTTGAGTTCCACGGTGAAATCCCGAGGGCTCTTGGGGCCGTCGTCCCTCGGGGTGGCCAGGCGGGAGATGGAATCCACCACTGCGGGAAACGGCTCCGATCGGTTTGCTGCAAAGACTTGGGCTTTCTGCCCCACCTTGATGCGGTTGATCCAACGTTCATTGATCTGGACCTTTCCACGCAGCTTGCCCTGCTGGACGACTCGCAGAAGAGCCATTCCTCGCCATACCAGCGACCCCTCCGTGGGGGGGCCTCTCCAGTTGTCTTCGGGGTAGAGAACGATCCCATCGAGGGGGGCTTTGAGAGCCGCTCGATTGCGCTGTCTGGACCACTCCTCCATGGCTCTCTGCCTGTCCTGAATCTCTGCCTTCTTCTTTTCGATGGCAAGCTCTCGGAGCCGCTTTTGACTCCGCTCCGTGGTCTCGGCGAGAGCCAGATCGTGCGTCCATTTCTCGCAAAGGGTTTGGGCTTTCTCCGTTTCGTCCCGGGACGGTCCCTCCCTGGTCAGCGCGAGAAGATTCTCCTGTTTGGCTCGGTCGAGGCTGGCTTTGGAGAGATCGGTGCGGATCGCCGCGAAATCCAACGCGGCAACATACCCCTTTTTCATGAGCGCCTGCTGGGCGAACAGGCGTTTCTGCAGATTGGCCTCGGTGAGACGAGCCCTCTCGATCTTCAGCTCCAGAGAGCGTACGAGGCGGGGGTCGGGCCCGCGTTCGAGAAAGGCCAATGTCCGGCGGTTGTAGGCCAACTCTTCGCGGGCAGAGGTCACTTTCTTCTGGTCGTCGGCTGCGGCGACCGCGCCCTCCTCCTGAAGGCGCAGCAGCTCGGTCTCCTTCACGACCCGTTCCTCGCGGGCCTGCCGTTCGCTTTCCTCGATCGTGAAGGTGGACAGATGGCAGAGGACGTCCCCTTTCTTGACCCGGGTGCCTTCCTCGACGATCTTCTCCACGTGTGTTTCGCCCATCTCGCCCGGGACCGCGACCACCTGTTCGGTTTCTGGATCCAGGCTTCCCTCGCCTTCCATCAACAAGGTCGCGTCCTCGATGTGGGCTTCGTAGGTGGCCGCGTGGACGGGGACGGAGGAGCCGGGGCGCGAAACCTGGAGAAGCGTGGCCAGGACCAGCGTGCCGGCGCAAAATTCGCGGATCACCGAATTCTCCCTTCGCAGAACCGCCGGGACAGGAGTCGCGTGCCTAATCAAGCATAAGAACTGGAAACCGCGGCGTAAAGCCCCCGCGAGGTGGCTGGGAGCCATGTAAGTGAAATAGGTAAGGAAACCGATCTTTGCTCAGGCCGGACAACCACGGAGACTCTGAGGGGCACGGAGGAGCGCGGAGATCAGGTCCTTGGATTCTCGACTATTTTTTGTAGCCCTCCGTGCGTCTTTGGTAATCTCGGGGGTGAAAGATTCTTCACCACACCAACCAACAATTGCACAAAATACCGACTCAGAATCGGCTGGACTCCAAAAGTTGGCCCAGAGATCGATGTCTGTAATCTGCCTCTCGGAGCGGTTGGACCAAGCTCTTCCGCAAATGGTTCCGGCGCGAACAATGATGCTGGCACGAAAACTGCTTTGTCCAAAATATCTACACCCACCACCAGGGACCTTAGAGTACAAGAGGCTCCCATGCAGAAAGCCGGAAGGGCACCGCCACCGACCGGTCGTGACCCCGCGCTCTCCGCCTCAAATCTCTCCCTTGGAGGCACTCCCCGAGTCGTGGGAGGGGGCGACGCGTCCTGATGGCCCGGTCGACCGGACTTCCGCCTCGCTATTACTCTCTCCAACCGCGTCATGACACGGGGCTTTCATTAGCAGTATCTCGAAGTTCTGTCATGGATCCGTTCGGACGGCCGCCTTCCAGCCCAGAAGGGTCTCTCCAGGGGATCGGCTCTGCGAAGATTTTTCGTCATGTCAAGACGATACCCGCTTGACGAAAGGGCTCTGTCTTCCAATGATATTGGGGCGATGTGGACCGTGCTCTGCCCACTGTCCAATCGCCGGAATCACTCATCCGATCATCGTTTGAAAACAATGACACTGACAGTCTGCGTTCTGACTCCAACGCTGTCTGCATCGGTCAATTCATCGGTACTGCATTTGAAAGGGTGTGCACGTTGAGATACGCCCACAGCGGTTTCATTCTGGTCTTCGCGTTCTTCCTGCCCTGTTCATCCGCGCTTCGAGCCGAGGGTGACCGTCCCGGATCGTCCCCCCTCGATTCTGTCCGTGCCCGTCTCGCGGAAGTGGACGCGGCGCTCGATCTGTCACATTCTCGCTCACTCGGAGAGCGATCGACCTGGGATGCTCTGGCGCGGGATGGCCTGGAAACGAGCCAGCATGGTGCTGGAGACCGACTTTCGAGGACTTCCTCAGCCACCACCGAGCACAAGACCAGCTCGACCCTTGGGCAGAGCACGGATGAATTGAGTCTCCCGGTCACGGGCCATCAGATCAGGCAGATAGTCCCGACCCTGTCCGCAGCCGAGGCGAAGAAGCTCGCGCCTTATCTTGACAGTGCCATGGCCGCAGCCAAGATCAACACTCCACTGAGGAAGGCCGCGTTCCTTGCTCAGACCGCCCATGAAACCGACGGATTCAGTCGCTTCGAGGAGTCTGTCAGCGGCCACGAATATGAGGGCCGCACGGATCTCGGAAACACTCAGCAGGGTGACGGTCCGAAGTTCAAGGGACGAGGATTCGTCCCGCTGAGGGGACGCGCCAACTACAAGAAGTGCGGTCTGGATCTCAAGGTTGATCTTGAGCTCAACGCGCGACTGGCCGCCACGCTTCCAAAGGCAACCCGGATCGCCGCTTGGTATTGGACAAAGCAGGGGTTGAATTCGTTGGCGGACAAGGGAGCCTTCGATCAGATCACCCGAATCATTAATGCTCGGCATTGCGGATCTGGTCAGCGACTCCAGTACTATATCCGGGCGAAAATGATTCTCTGCGGTACTGTCTCTGTTCCATGGACGGGACAGGGCAACTCGAGCGGCTCGTCATCGCCGATGACGTGTCCGACTCCCCCGAATCCCGCGCCAACACCCAGCCCCGCACCCAGCCCAGTTCCGAGCCCGTCACCCAGCTCGTCACCCAGCGCGGTGCCCACCACCGCACCCAGCCCGGTTCCGAGTGCGTCGCCCGGTTCTGCACCCGGCCCGGTGCCCAATCCAGGACAATCCCCATGCGTTTGTCCCCTGCCGAGTCCTAAGCCAAGCCCGGCTCCGAGCCCGGCTCCGAGCTCGTCACCCAGTGCGGTGCCCACCACGGCTTCCAGTCCTTTGCCGAATCCATCACCCAGCACGATGCCCAGTCCTCTGCCGAATCCTGGGCAGACCCCAGGAATCTACCCATTGCCGAGTCCTAAGCCAAGCCCGGCTCCGAGCCCGGCTCCGAGCTCGTCACCCAGCGCGGTGCCCACCACGGCTCCCAGTCCTTTGCCGAATCCATCACCCAGCACGATGCCCAGTCCTCTGCCGAATCCTGGGCAGACCCCAGGAATCTGCCCATTGCCGAGTCCTAAGCCAAGCCCGGCTCCGAGCCCGGTTCCGAGCTCGTCACCCAGTGCGGTGCCCACCACGGCTCCCAGTCCTCTGCCGAATCCATCACCCAGCTCAGTGCCCAGCCCTGCTCCGATCGCGTCACCCAGTTCTGCATCCGGACCAGTGCCCAATCCAGGACAATCCCCATGCGTTTGTCCATTGCCGAGTCCGGCGACGAATAACGCTCCAGCTCCCACAACGAGCACTCCGCCCACCCCAGCAGTGTCACCGAGCTCTCCGAGCCCTGTGCCATCAGCCGCTGCTCCGAGCCCCAGCGCGTCGAGTGCGGCCCCTTCTCCCTTGTCGGCTCCAAGCGTCGTTCCGACGCCGGTCGTCCCGCAGAAGCCGGCCGCGCCTTTGTCCGCCGGACCGACGGGCACGATCGATCAGAAGGCCCTTATGGCTTTCATTGCGGGTCTCATTGCGTGGCTTACGCGACTGGTTTCCACGCTCCAGGGGCAGGCCTCGTCCGGAACCCCGGCCGCCGGAACTCCGTCTGCTGGAACCCCATCCTCTGGAACCCCGTCCTCCGGAACCCCGGCTGACGTGCCGTCCCCAACAGGGAGCGCTTCTCCCGCGTCGAACCCCGTGTGCCCCCCGGCTGGGCCCAAGCTGCCATCTCCGCAACAGGCACCCCAGACGACCCCGCCCCCAACGCCTCAGCCGCCGGCTGTTCCAGCGGCTCGGCCGACATCACCGACCACTCTGACAAAGGGAAAAAAATGATCGACGAGTGACTGGCAGGGCGAGCGCGCGGGCCAGTCCGGAGGCTGTCGGGGTCTCACTCCGACAGTTTCTCATCTGATGCATTTCTTCAAGGTGTAACGACCTTGACACTTCTGTAACAGTTTCTTATCCTTCTGGTGAACACCGGAAATGGACCGATCGGTCGGAATCGTGCTCCGGTGCCAGGAGGAGGATTTACCATGCGATCGTTGATCATCTTCTCGTTGGCTCTGGTTGTGCTCATCGGCAGCTCGACGGCATCCCTGGCTGGCGGATGGATCCGTCCGGCACCAAGGCCTCACCGACCGGTCATCATTGTTCGTCCGGTTCCGGTTCCCGTGATCGTCCGACCCGCGCGCCCGCACCACATGCCGCACTACAAGCCGCACCACCACAGCAGCGTCATCGGCCGTGTGATTCGGCGCATCCTCAGGTAGTCATCGGCGGCATGGCCGCTGGCAGAACGCGCGGATGAAACGAGGCGGGCTTCTAGCCCGCCTTCATTTTTGACGAGACCATTCGGTATTGTCTTACCACGACCGTTTTCGCAAACCAGGGTTCGGTCATCCGGAACCGGACAACCACGGAGGCACCGAGAAGCACCGAGAAGCACGGAGGTTTGATTCCTTGAACGCCCTTGAGAGCCTTCTCTAAAGACAATCCCCCTGAATTAAGGCATCAGCAACGACCAAGCCGGGTGGCTTCCAGGGAGCGAAGCGACCGGTCGAGACGAGGTCTGGGGGTCCCCCACCACCCTTGGCACCATGATGCCAGGTGGGGGGCTCGGCTCGAGGAAGGGGTCTGGGGCAGAGCCCCAGTTCCGAGGTAACCCGCAAGGAAAGGACGATGAACGCCGTTAATTCATGGGTATTGCCTCTAAAGAACCAAAAGAAACCCTCTCGAATGAACTCTCCGTGCTCCTCCACATGGCTCCGAGCCTCCGTGTTTGGTTTGTCTCATGTTAGAATGGGGGCCTGCCGAATTTCCGTCCGACAAAACCGTCTTGGCCCTCCCGCATCACGAGCCCAAACGAGGTTTTCAGTCACACGGTCCGGGATCGCGCGAATGACGTCCGTTGGACGAGGACGTACCACGAAGAGGAGCGACTCAGGAAAGATGAAAGATAACGACAAACCGTATTGCGGGATCGTGCTCAGTGATCTGAACGGTTTCATGGGACTGATGTTCGACAACGTGACCGTCCTGTCGTTCCTCGCCGCGATATTGATCCTGGGTTTCGGGTATCCCAAGGAGATCGTCTATTCTCGCATGTTTCCCGGCACGGCCCTGGGAGTCCTTTTCGGCGATCTCGTGTACACGTGGATGGCCTATCGATTGGCCAAACGGACGGGCAACCCGAACGTGACGGCCATGCCGCTCGGACTCGACACCCCGTCGACGATCGGGATCGCCGTGGCCATCCTGGGGCCCACCTTCTTGGATCTCAAGCAGAATGGAATGGATCCGAACCAGGCCGCGATGATGACCTGGTACGTGGGGATGGCCACCATGGTCCTCGTTGGTCTGTTCAAATTCGCCATGTCCTTCTGCGGAAGTTGGGTGCAGAGGATCGTGCCACAGGCTGGGCTTCTTGGATCTCTCGCGGGCATCGGACTCGCTCTGATCGGATTCCTGCCTCTTGTCGAGGTTTTCGGCCTTCCTCTGGTCGGCATGGTCTCCCTGGGTCTGATTCTCTACACTGTCGTCGCCAGGATTCGTCTTCCCATGGGCTTTCCTGGTGTCCTGGGCGCCATCATCGCCGGCACCGCGCTCTATCACCTGCTCGGCGGTCTCGGGTGGACGGGCGGCCTCCAGTATTCCGTTCCCAAGGCGAACGTGACCGTGGGGTTCCCCATCCCGACCCTCGACTTCGTGCAGGGCATCGGCCTGGCGCTCAAGTACCTCCCACTGGCTCTTCCCTTTGCGTTGCTCACGATCGTGGGCGGGATCAATGTGACGGAGAGCGCCAGGGTCGCCGGTGACAACTTCGACACCCGGAGTATCCTGCTGACCGAGGCTGTGGCCACGATCCTCGCAGGTCTGTGCGGTGGAGTGGCACAGTCCACCCCCTACATCGGGCATCCAGCCTACAAGAGGATGGGGGCGCGGGCCGGATACACTCTCTTGACCGGATTGTTCATCGGCCTGGGGGGCATCCTCGGCTATGTCTCGTTCATCGTCGAGCTGATCCCGAGCGCCGTGCTTGCTCCCATCCTGATTTTCGTGGCCCTCGAGATCATGGTCCAGGCGTTTCAGGCATGTCCGGTCAGACACGCTCCTGCCGTGGCCTTCGCCTACCTGCCGACCGTTGCCCAGATGGTGGCCATCAAGCTCAAGAATCCGGAGCTCGTCCCCATCGCCACGAGAAACGCCCTCCTCGACGCCTCCGGCAAGAGCCTGCCTGAGGTTCTCGTGACGATCGCTCTGGGAAACGGATTCATACTCACCGCCATGCTGTGGGGAGGCTTCCTCGCGGAGCTCATCGACCGCAGACTCGTGCGGAGCGCTCTCTACCTCTTCATTTTGTCGGCGCTGACCTTTTTCGGGGTCATCCATTCAGCCTCCTTGGATGGAAACGTCTATTTGCCCTGGACCCTCAAGGGCTTTGCTCGGCAGATCCCCTTCCAGTTCGCCCTCGGCTACGCCGCCGTGGGGTTGATGTTCCTCTGCCTCTCCAGGACATCAGAGAGCAAGGAGACGTGTCCGGAAGACTCGAACCAGGAGGCGTGAGGCTCTAAGATCTGGTAAGATCCCATAGCAGCCACGACCGCTGTCATCAAGAGAGAACCTTCGAACACCCGGTTGCGCTCCCTCGTGAAGAGGCGAGGCGCGCTGGCAGGCAGGAGAGGACCAGGATGGCCGACACGATGATCAGGAGCACTCTGCCCACGCTCGACGAAGCCCTCGAGAACCTCAAGAAGACCGAAGCGAAGTACGACGATGGCATCCGGATCGAGCAGACCAGAAGAGCGATCGAAGCCAACGAAGCGTTCGCCAAGGATCGACCGAGGCTGAATAAGTATCTGGCTCACCTCTCCACGGTGAGCATGTTCAGCCCGATCTACAACCTGGGCAACAACCCCAACGGCATCCCGGTGGCGCTACCCCCGTACATCATCGAGATCATGGAGGCCACCTCCAGGGTGTTGAACGCGGTCACTCGCAGAAACCTCCAGGCAGCGGGTCCCCAGCTCTTGATCGACAGGATGCCCTCCGGCTGGCTGTCCGCGGAGATGGCCCAGCGCCTGTATTCCTTCTTCCTGACCCATGAGCCCGACATGGGGTTCGACGTTCTGATCTCCGGCAGGAGCTCGCACCGCGGAATGAGCTTCGAGGAGTTCAAGAGGTCGGGCGACATGCTCCAGGCCAAGCTGCTCGAAGCGCAGAGCGTAGACACCTACTACGGATGGGTCCGCGAATACCTCAGGGGCGCTCGTCTGGCGGGATTGAACGAAGGATACCAGTTCTCCTGGTCGAGAGACGGCTACGGCCGCGTCCTCAACGACGAGGAGCTCGATCAGGAAGTCCTGTCCGCACTGATTTGTGGTTACGAGAATGAGCCGGAGAGCTGTCTCTTCCTCGAGGTCGATCCCGAGAAGCAGGCCACCGCCCAGAACCTGATCTTCATGGCGAATCTCATGTCCGGCGGAAACGCGAACCGCCGTCCCGCGATCCTCGATCCCAGGGATCTCGAGTTTCGAGGGGACAGACTCTTCGTGACCAAGCGTGGTCAGGAACGCGAGATCAAGAAGGTCATCTCCCGTATCGTGGATGCCGACCTGGTCGCGTGGATCAAGGCCCGTGAGTCGGAGGGGTACACCTCGGCGATCGAGCTGTTCCGGAAGATCTATTCCGTTCCGCATCTCTTCAAGGATCTCTCCAAACACCTCTGTGGCTTCTACCTCATCGACAAGAGTTCTCTGACGGACCTGACTCTTCTGGGGGAGATCTCGATCGCTCCGAAGACCGAACTCGTCACGGAAGCGCACATGGCGAGATTTCGCGACAATCCGAAGCTCTTAAAAAGCCTCGCCGTCAAACCGCTTCACGGAATGAGCGCCAAAGGCGTCCTCGTTTCTCCGACGCTCCGGCAGGTCGAGCAGGCCGTGGCCGTCGAAAAGATGCTTGTGCAGGAAACGATCTGGGCGACGCCGGTCTTGCCCAATATCTGCACGGCGATCGCCGATCCGGACGTGCAGGCGGGGATCTGCTGCGAGGCCCGGCTGGTCCTCCAGGCGGGAAGTCCGGCGATTCCCCACAACCCGCACTCGTCTCGTCTGATCGCCGCGCTCTCTCGAAGTCACTTCCAGAGCAAGGACCCGGAGCGCAAGATCAAAAACGATCCGAAGAAGCGCGGTTGGTACTCCAACGTCGGGTCCATCCTCGCGGTGAAGGCGGAGCTCGGTCTCTCCACGACCAATGACGCGGGCATCGGCATGGCGCCGATCTACGTCATGCCCTAGGAGCAAGGCCTCTGAATGAGCGGGGAAACCTGATCCAGGACAGGCCGGACAAACACTCAAGGCACGGAAAGACCCGGAGGAGCACAAAGATCAGGCAGATCTTTTTCGAGAATGACCCTCCGTGCGTCTCGGTGGACCTCCGAGGCTCCGTGTCGTCCTGGATCGGGATCGGTGAGGACTTCCTGACCGCAGTCCCAATTGACGGGTATTGGTCCCAGGAGCCTGTCGGAGTGAGGCCCCGCGAGGACGGAGAGCGGAGCATACAAAACCGCCCGGTGCCCAACCGGATCGTTCCGGCTGGTGACCACGGTGGTCCGGCTTCCGGGCGGTTTACTGTGCGCTAAGCTCTTCCGTCACTCCGTCTCGCCGACGGTCGGACGCCGGGAAGGCGCACTGGGCACGTCCTCGCGCCGTCGCCACAGGTCCCGCCTGACAGCGCTACGCGAGGCACCGGCAGCTTCGTCGACAGAGGCGACCCCGGCCGGCGACGTGGACGAATCGGAACCCGCGGATTCCGTGCCCTCTCTGACTTGTCCTGCAACCACAGCGACCGTCTGGCCGTTCTTCGCGATCATTTCTCGCACGACGCCGAGTTCGAGGCCGGCGACATTCTGGCCACTGAGGACCCCGTACGGGTGCCACACGAAGTCCGGATGGTCGTCGATGGAGCTTCCGGTCCACTCGCCATCCACGATGTTGCCTTGCGAGTCACGCTTCAGAGTGTAGGTGTAGGTCTTGTTTTTGTGAATGAGACCGTGAAAGTTGGGGTCCACTCCGTTGTCGTCCGCGTACCAGACCGTGGTCGTGACCTGGAGTTTTCCGCCGTTTTCGGTCCACTTGCTCTCGAACTTGTAGACCGGCTGGTTCCAGACCATGTAGCCAGGATCGATGTCGAACACGAGCCCCTCGTTCTTCTCCTTGATGTACTGGACCAGGAGTTGGTGCATGATGTTCGGCTTGATGTCGAGGTAGGCCGGGTCGGTCCGGTTGGGGTTGCGGCCATCGTAACGATTCCCCCAAAAATGGGTTCTGGTTTCGGTGTAGATCTCCGTCAACATCGCCTTGGTGTCCGCGGAGTGCAGCTCCAGGGCCTTGTCCGGATTTCCCTTCCGTACGGTATAGGCCTCCGCCGGGTTCTTCGATATCCCTTTTTTGGCGCTGGCGGCATTTTTGACTTTGAGTTTCAGGAATCGGACTTGCTCGTCGAGCTTGATCGTCACGACCTCGGGCGGTTCCGCCTCCAGCAAAGAGGCCGGAGCCCAGCCATGGCAGTGACCGGTCCAGCTCTCGCCATTCGGGAGTGAGGCCTCGTTGTGACCATTGGCCGGGTCAGCTTCGCGAACGGTCGCGCCGGGGTTCTTCCCCTTTGTCACAAAGACGTAGTTGTCATATTTTTCGAAAGGCGCGAGCCCCTGTCCCCAGCTTGCGAACGCGGTTTCGCATGTTTTCAACGCCCAGTAGGTCCCGGACCAGGGAGCACGCTGGAGCTCTCCGGACACTTCACCGCCAAGGACCATCGTCCCTGATGCAAGAGTCACGACCATAGCACCCAACAGAAAACGCATGGTGTCTTCACCTCTATTGACAACGGAACTCTATTCGACTCGTTGATTGATGAAACGGACTCATCCGGCTTTTCGCGGAAGGTCCGGCCCTACTGTTTCACGAGCCAGCTCCGCGTGGAGCCATTCTCGCTGTAGAGGAACCAGGGTTGACCTTGACCCCAGTACTGAACGACTCTCTGGCCGTTGGTCTCATCCCGCATTTCCACGGGATAGACCGATGAGGGGTCGACGGCCACATCGAACGAGATCGGCTTTCCGTTGCTGTCTACGTAAGTCGAACCGGGCCCGGCCGGTTTGAGTAGTTGGCTTTGGAGCCTGACGAAGCGAAGGCCGCCCACATCTTCGATCCTGGAGACGGACTTCTTCGTCGTGATGTAGTTCGAACCGTCGAGATTGGCGGGTTTGACGAGAGGGAAACAGGGGGAGTCATAGGGCGCCGCGGAGTTGTCGGTGAAGACCGGACCCGGGAGACTGTAATCGATCCTGTCGGACGAGATCGTTCCCAATTTGGGACGCTTCGAGATCACGCTGCGGACCGACAGCTTCTGGTCTGCTGTGAGGCACAGCTCGATCTCCGTCTCGAAGCCGGTGTTGGCCGCTTGGGGCGTTGCGATGATTCCGTAGATCGTATTCCCATTCTCTTGGGTCTTGCGGGCGACACGGTAGACAAAAACGACCGGCTCGGACCAACCCGTGGATCGGGTCGCATCCGCGACATGCTTTTGTCGGTACTCAGTCCTGACCGCCCAACTGGACCCGATATCCCATTGGGGGGTGAACTTCTTTGCTGGGCCGATGGCCCAGGCGGACGAAAAAGAAGCCAGCATGACCAAGCATGCCAGCCTTACGTTTGTGGTGGTCGACACGGTGCTCCTCCTTCCTGAATCATTGGAGAATTCAGGATCTCAGTCCCTACGCAGGGGATGAGTGTTTATTTATGTGATCATAGCGGCTACTCCTGGTCTACTCCCTCCAAGTACCATACTCGTGTGTGACCCAGGCCATAGCGCCGACATCCGAAACCATAGAAAAATCGGTGAGCTGGGGGTTCGTCCCGGTCCCCACTTCGCACCGCTACTCCAAAGTGAAGTGGGCACCCCGAGACTGCGGACCGAGCGCCGCGTGTTTCGAACCCAGTGGACCACTAACCTGTGGGGTTCGCTCGTTCCTCGGCTACCAACCGTGGACGGCCTGGGACTTCGACTTTAAGGCACGCGTACTTGTTGCTGCTTTTGGAACCGACGCATCCAAAATGATGGTCATCAATTCACGCGCCATTATACAACCGACGCGGCTCGTCATCAAGCCGGGTTCTTCAGGTGGAACGCTCATGTAAGATGGACGTAGTCTTGGGTCTTGGGCAATGGCCCAACCGCGAAGAGGACTCGTTCCGCGAGTCGCGAAGACCCGAACTTCTTTCTACCCTCCGGAGCAAGCATCCGCAGATCGTTGACGGTTCGTGACCCCGTGGGATAAGATGTGATCTCCACCTTTGGCGGTGGGTTGTTGGCGTATTCGCTATTTGATATTGCGGGGTCGTGTCTCATGTCGACCAGTGCATCCAAGGTCCGGAGTATGACCGGATACGGCGAGGCTCGCGCTGAGCATGTCGGAGGCGAGATCCTGGCTGAACTGTGGAGCTTAAACCACCGCCATTTCGATTTTTCGTTCAGCGGCCCCGAACCATTGGGTGCTTGGGAGGTTCTTTTGAAGCGGGCCGTCGCGACCCGCGTGCCAAGAGGCCGTGTTCGGCTCGCTGTCCGATTTTCCGGCAGTTCCGGATTCGAAGAGCGACTGGCGCTTTCGGAGAGCCGGGTCCAGGAGTATCTACAGTTCTATCGAACCCTGAAGACCCGCCACAATCTCCGTGGCGAGCTGAAGGCTGAGGCGCTTCTCATGGCTCCGCATGTGGTCGTTCCCGTGGTGGATGTCGCCGATCGGGAGGCTCTCCTGGCCTCGATCCATCGGGCCGTCGATCTGGCGCTGGATCGGATGGAAACCATGCAGTTCGCCGAGGGCCACGCCCTTGCGACCGATCTGCTCAACCGCTTCGAGCATCTGGGGCGTCTGTCCGGTCAGATCCGCGAACTCGCGCCGCAGCAGGTGCTGGTCTGCCGGAAGAATCTGGAGAGCAGGCTCAAAGAGTGGCACCAGGACGTTCAGGTTCCCCAGGAACGTCTTGCCCTGGAGATCGCGCTCTTGGCCGACCGAGCTGACATCACGGAGGAGCTCGTCCGTATGGATAGCCACCTGCTGCAGTCGCGGAAGGCTCTTTCCACGGGTGGCGAAATCGGCCATCGGCTCGATTTTTTGGCCCAAGAGCTCAACCGAGAGATCAACACGGTCGGGGCGAAGTCCCAGTCTTCCGGAATCTCAGAGATAGTGGTCGATTTCAAGGAAGAGCTGTCGCGGATCCGCGAGCAGGTTCAGAACATTCTGTAGAAGTTGGATGGGGTCATCGCAATTTGTGATGACGTTCGGCAATAGGTCCGAACCGTTGTTCTAGAGAGGATGGGTTGGGTCGTTCGATGGTTCTCGAGAAGCCCAGATTGACCGTAGTGGTCTCCGGACCCTCCGGAGCGGGCAAGTCGACGCTCTGTGAGCAGTACGTGAAGGCTCATCCTTCCGCCGAGCTCATCGTCACGACGACGACCCGCCCCCCTCGCAAGGGAGAGCGCGAAGGCGTCGACTATTACTTCGTGACCGAGAAGGAGTTCCAAGACGGCATCCGGAAAGACGAATTTTTGGAACATGCCCAGGTTCACGGATATCGCTATGGGTCTCCGCGGACCGCGGTCGATAGGGCCATTCAGTCCGGCAAAGACGTGATCCTGGAGATCGATGTCCAGGGCGGCCTGGCGGTCAAGAGGCGGATGGCCGATACTCTCTTGATCTTTGTCACGCCATCCGATCTCAGGGCTCTCCGGGAGCGTCTCGTAGGGCGGGGCACCGATTCGGAAACGGTGATCAGAAAACGGCTCGCGAACGCCAGGTTGGAGTTGGAGCGACTCGATCAGTACGAGATCTGTCTGTTTAACGACGACCTCGAACAGTCAGTCTCTCTGCTCTCCGCCATTTTCGAGGCCGAGCGGCACCGGATTCGGAGGTATGACGTCCGGAAGCTCTTTTCGCCAACGCTTTTGAACAGCACTCTCCAATCGCCGTGAGAGCCAGGGGCACGGAGCCGATGGATGGGATGCGCGGCCCGGTGGCTTCGCGTGTCACTCGTGACGGGACGAGGGGGAGTATGATAGGGCGCCCTACGCGCCGTGGAGGGAGATCGAAGAGTGATCACGTTTGACCTCGACAAGTTGATGACGGTCACGAACAACAAGTTCTATCTGGTTCTTGCAATCGTCGACCGGGTCCTCACCCTCAAGCGCGGGACAGAGGCAAAGGTCGATCGGAAGAGTCGCGATCTGATAAGCGTGGCGATCGAGGAGTTCGAGAAGAGCAAGCTCGACTACTCGCTCGAGGACAGCTTCGAGGAGCTGATTCGAAAGAAACGCGCTGATGGTGAGCTCTAGCTCCAATGCTAGTGTATTAGGGGTTCGCGGTCGGGGCGACGCCGGGGGGCGGTGTGTCCTGACCGCACCGGGTCGTGTTTCCTTTGAACCGCAAGGTCCTCTGTCGCCGCGATCCACGGAAGCCAGGATTCGAATCACCAGAGCGGGTATCTGTGGGACCGACCTTTCTATCTGGCGGGGGGACTACAGGGTCGCTCTCCCCCTTGTGTTGGGCCACGAATGGGTGGGAATCGTGGAGGCCGTCGGATCGGCCGTGAGGTCGGTCGAGATAGGGGCGAGAGTCGTGGGGGAGATCAACTTCACCTGCCGATCTCGACACGAGGAAGACCCCTGTCCTGCCTGTCGCGCCGGCCTTGAAACCCACTGTCTGTCGCGCTCGGTGATGGGGATCGACCGAGCTGACGGTTGCTTTGCCTCGCGCGTGTGCGTGCCGGCCGATAATCTTCATGTTGTTCCGCCCAGCGTGACGGACGAACAGGCGGTCTTGGTGGAGCCTCTTGCCGCCGCCATCCAGACGTTCGAGCTCTCGCCACTGTATCCGGGTGACCGGGTGGTCGTGTTGGGGGCTGGTCGGCTGGGCGCTCTGATCCTTCAAGTAGCGAGACTCAGGGGAGCCAGGGTCATCGTCGTGACGCGCTCGCAGGAGAAGCGGCGTCGTGCCAAGAAGCTGGGGGCGCACGAGGTGCTTGCCCCGGGGACCGATCTTTCAAGGCGCATTCGCGACATGTGCGGTGGTCTCGGTGCGGATATGGTGGTGGAGGCGACCGGCTCCGTCGATGGACTTCCTCTCGCTCTCGAGCTGGTTCGCCCGAGGGGGGTCATCGCGTTGAAGACGACCTGCGGACAGTCGTCGTCGTTTGATGTTACCTCCGCGGTTGTTCGAGAGATTCAGATCTCGACCTCGCGCTGTGGCCCGTTTGGAAAAGCGATCGCCATGCTGCGTGAGGGAAAGGTCAAGGTGGGGCCGCTGATCACCGCCGAGTTTCCGTTTCGCGAAATCGCCAGAGCCCTCGAGGTCGCGGAGTCAGAGGCGAAGGTCCTGCTTGTTCCTCCGGAGTGAGGCCTCGCCACCTCACGGCATTCGCCGCCCATCCAACAGGCACCCCACGCTGCTGCTGTCTCTGGACTTGCGCGTGATCGCGTGGTAACATCGAACCACTTGAGGCGGCCGCAGTTCTCGACGTTGCCCCTGTCCCGGTAGCCCCCGAGCCGACGGCGTGGTACAGACTCGCCGCGCCACTTTTCGAAGGAACTCCGATGCCCAACGCCAGTCTGACGATCCGTGTCGTCGTCGGAAAGTACACGGAAGGCCACCACGCAGCCCTGCTTCTTCCCGTCTTCACCAGCGGATGGAAGTCCCAAGGTGTCTTTGCCGAGGCCGATAGAATCTCACCGGTCAAACCAAGGGATCTGTGTGCGTCGGGCGAGATTCGAGGCGAGTTTCGCGAGTTCACCATCCTTCACGCCCCTCCGGGAGGAACCTTCGACCGGCTCGTTCTTATCGGCGCAGGGAAGGAGAGTGAGTTCTGTCCGGATCGGCTGCGGTCGATCACGGCCAAGGCCGCTCGGACCCTCCGGCGTCTTCGGTGCGGGCAGATGGTCGTGGTACCCGAAGCCTTTGTCGGGACGTCTCCGGAGATCGTTGGCGAGGCCGTTGCAGAAGGCGTCATGCTGGGGCTCTACCGCTTCGCCAAGATGACGGCCGAGGACGGAAAACAGGAGCTCCCTCTGGAGCTTGTCTTCCTCGCAGCCGACGCACCCGAGGCCAACGCGGTTCGGCGGGGTGTCGTTCGAGGTCAGATCGTCTCGCAGGCGACGATCATGGTGCGGGACATGGCGAACGAGCCGGGGAATGTCTGCACTCCCGTTTCACTGGCCCGTACGGCTCAGGAGATCTCCAAGCGACGAGGTCTTACCTGTCAGGTTTTCGACGAGAAGGCGCTCAAGAAGATAGGGATGGGCGGGATTCTCGCCGTGGGTCAGGGGTCGGTCAACCCACCCCGGTTGATCAGCATCAAGTACGAAGGCGGCGGCAAGGGGGCACCCCTTCTGGCCCTCGTGGGAAAGGGCGTGACCTTCGACTCCGGTGGCATCTCGATCAAGCCGTCGAACGGCATGCATCAGATGAAGTACGACATGTCGGGCGCAGCCGCTGTCCTGGGTGCGATGGAGGCCATCGCGCAACTGAAGCCGAAGATCAATGTGTTGGGGGTGGCTGCTGCAGCCGAGAACCTGCCGGACGCTGGCGCGTACAAGCCCGGAGACGTGATCAAAATGTACGGGGGCAAGTACGTGGAGGTCGTCAATACCGATGCCGAGGGACGGATGCTCCTGGCGGACTCCCTTGTTTTCGCCATTGGCCAGGGGGCCGACGCTGTCGTCGATATCGCCACTCTGACGGGTGGTTGTGTGGTGGCCCTAGGTCACATTGCGTCAGGGGTCATGGGCAACAATCAGTGGCTCGTGGACCAGGTCATCCGGGCTGGCCAGTCCTGCGACGAAAGGGCGTGGCAGTTGCCCCTGTTTCCGGAATATCTGGTCCAGATCAAGTCCGGTGCGGCAGATCTGGTCAACTCCGGTGGAGCGCCGGCAAGTGCCATCACGGCGGGGATGTTCCTCCGTCAGTTCGCGGATGCGAAGCCTTGGGTCCACCTCGATATTGCCGGCACGGCGTGGATCGAAGAGGATACGACCCTGTACTTCCACAAACCCTACCTTCCCAAGCGTGGTGCCACCGGCGTCGGCGTCCGGACTCTGACGTACCTCGCGGAGAGTCTGGCCCGGGAATCCCAGGGCAAGAAGTCACGTCTGAGCGAGTTGCTGTCCGCATCGCGAGAGATCTAGCTCCGCTCCGAACGGTTTTGGCACAATCCATCAGGGATAGGCTCGTTTTGTCGTCCTGCCGGCAAATCGTGTTCGCCTCCGGTCACGAATAGTCCACCGTCCAGGGCTGTCGATGGCCCCAATCGAGAATCTCCGGAAGCCGGAGGTCGCCTTGATTTTTTTTCTTCGCCTGGGCTACGATTCGCTCGAAAACCGTTGCTACAGGCCCACGGAGACCAGGAATTTAATCAGGAATCTAATATCGGGGTGACGATGACTACCGACCGATTGCAGGGCACGATGGCGCACGATGTCTGCCCGAAGTCAGGCTGTACCTCCGAGTGGAAGAGGTGTCTCTATCTGACGGTGTTGCTCACCGCGGCGCTGGCCTTTCCGTCCGTGAGCATGTCCATGGATCTCTACATGGGAGCCGATCAGCGGTACCCAGGCGGGGGCGGCGGATACGAGGGAAGCGTGGCTTCGAGCCATTTTCACGGGCAGGGAGGCTACCATGGCTTTCCGAACCACTGGAGCGAGGGTCATGGCCTTCCCTCGAGTTTGGGGCACGCTGGGGAGGTTGCCCGGTACGGCAGGTATCCAACGCCTTCCGGACACCGTTGGGCCGGCTATCAGATCCAAAGGCCTTTTCTCGCGGGGGCCTATGGCTGTCGATCCCGGCCTCTCTTCCTTCGTGAGGAGGACTGACCGGCGCGAGGAGGATTGACCGTCCGGGAACCTGTTGCTCTGGGGCGCCGACAAAATGAGAGCGGAACGTTAAAGAGGCGCCGGCCCGGACAGAGGGTAGATCGGAACTTTGGCTGTTTGAGAAGGGTGCGTCGGCCTACAGGGCTTTCCTACAGAGCCCATGGCCGGGAGGAAACGCCGCAGTGAGACTGTCGTCCCAGGCGGCCGGTCTGGTCCTTCGCGGGACCTACGAAGAGGAGGAAGAGGATGGTAGGCAGTACTAGGACTCTGATTCTCGCCCTGGCTCTCGTCGTGACCTTCGGACTGTCGTTGTCCGCTGTGCCGGCCCAGGCACATTGCTCCGGCTGGTATGGGTGTGGTCATCACAGTTACTATTCGCGCTGTTGTAGCCATACTCCCTACTACTACCATGGCGGCTACGGTGACTGCGGATACAGGTCTTCTCACTGGCACTCCTACGACCGGTACTACTCCACCGGCTGTTGGGGACATCACCACCGCCACTACTACCGCCGCCACCACGCCTGCTGGTGGTAGAACCGGACCGATCCGCCCGACCGCACGAGCAACGGACGCGTCACCATGTCGAAGCACGAACTTGGCCACGGTCGATCTGTTGGTCCCGGACGTCACGATATCCCGGCCGGTTCCCCTCTGGGAACTCGTCGTTCCGTTCCCCGGCGGCCATCGCGGGGGGGCGGCCCCCGGCCGATGTGCGGAGCGATATCCGGACGGGGCATGTCCCTGTGGATGGGGTGTTGCCTTTTCGGCTACGCCTTCTTGACGAGCCCGGTCCTCGCCACGGATCCGCTGGGACTGCCGTCCGGGGCCCTTGAAACCGCAGAAGGGGCCGCAGTCGAATCCGTGGCCTCGCCCTCCCGCGCCGCCCGTCGTGAAGAGCCGGTCGCGGCTGAGGCTCCATCCGGGTCGCCGGCCCCCGAGGTTGTCGACCGAGAAAGACCGCATCAGCACAGGTACACTCACATCCACTGGCACACCCACGTCCTCGAGGATGGAACCTGGATCCACCATTCGCATCTCCACGCGCATCTCTATTGCCATCGGGGAAGCGATCGGACCGATCGGGAACGCGCAACGCGCGTGAAGGATGGGGAAGAAGAGGCGTACCCGGCTCACGAGACAGCAAGCCGGGCAGCCGGGACTTTGTTCCATCAAGGAGAAGAGACCGATGGTGCTGTCCGGTGAATCGCTCGCTTGGCATGGGATATCTATGAAGACGCCATTTTCTTCAGAAGAGGGGCTGGGTCTCTCGGAGCATCGGACCGACAAACCGGTTCGCCGGAGAGTGTCGCTGGCCTTCGCCACCAATGGTCGCTGGAGGGTTGTCAGAGTAGGAAGACGCTGCGGGGCCGACCGTTCCCGCGCGCTGACGAAAGAGGAGACCGGCAAATCATGAGATCGATCCGATGGAGCGTGGCACTGTTGGCGATCGTGATGGTGGGCACGTCGGCGGCCCCGGCGTTTTGTTGGGGATTCTTCGACTATCGCTGCTCTGTCGACCCGTTTCCGCGTGACGCCTCGCCCTGTCGTTTGCAGGTGGAACGAGACCTTCATTTCGCCTTTCACCATTTGACCCGCGAGGAGGCACACGATCTCTGGTACGCCGAGAAGAGATCGGTCCGGCCCCACGGGGCATTCCGAACCGAACCTTCCGCACCGAACTCCGACGAGTTCGACAGCAAGGAGCCTCGACTGCACCGATCCGACACGGAGCGAAGATCGGACTGATCGATCGAGGATCGTGTCACGCCCAGAGCCCCGGCCCGGTGATGCCGGGGTTTTTTCTTTTGCGCTCCTCCGGCCTCAACAGGCACTTGGATCAACACATTGCGCCATCCACGAGACATGCACCCGGTCGCTTGAGCCGGACTTGAAGATCACGGGGCCGAATGGTATGATGGGGCTCACCAAGAACCCCACCGGAAGCGCTTCTTCGTGGAGCCTCCTCGAGGCCGCGCCTGTGCCTTCTTGACCGATCGCATGCCGAGGAGTCAGGAAGAAGCGGTAGGACAACGCCCGCATTCACCAAATGGACGAGGTCAAAGAGTTCATCGAGATGCTCAGGGACCCGAATCCCGGGGTCCGATGTTTCGCGCTGCAGCGTCTGGGGCAGATCGGCGACCGGCGACTCATCCCGGTGGTCAAACAGGCCACCCAGGACCCCGACCAGGCAGTGGCTGTTCAGGCAGAGCAATCGCTCACCCTGCTTCTGGGCCGGAGCCTTGACGAACCGCGCCAGAAATCGACGCGTCCCGACAAGGGGCTCCCGACCAACGTTGACGCCCAGTCTCTGGGACGCTTACGCAAGACGGGGCTTTCGATCCTCTCGGAGTGTACTCGCAAACTCATCGCTGCCGTGGACTCACCGAATCTCCGAGTGGCCCAGTCCGCGGTTCACGCGTTGGGCAAGATCGGTGACGTGGCAGCCGCCGACGCCCTGGCTCGCGGTCTCACCAGGGAGATCATCGCCCAAGACTGCGCCATGGCGCTCGCTGGGATCAACGATCCGAAGGTCGTGGAGATTCTTCTCGCCATCCTCGATTCGCCGGACCAGCGTCTCGTGAGGGTCGTCCTCGCCGCGCTCGACAGCTGTCGGGACGAGCGGGTCATCCTGAGGCTTCTGAGTCTGATTCATTCCCAGGATCCTCAGATCCGGGCCGATGCTGTCTTTCTGCTGGGTGAGCTCTCCAATCCGTCGGTCGTCGAGAAGATTCTCTTCTTACTCAACGACAGCTCCGAGCTCGTGGTCAGTCGCACCATCGATGCCTTGAGAAAGCTCAACTACGACGGGCTGGTCGACACGGTCGTCCTGCGGTTCGCGGACGCTTCGAACAGGCGGGTGCGTGCGACGCTGCTCACCTGCCTGCTGCACCATCCGAAAGACGACCGCGTCATCTCTCTGTTGGAGAGTGCCCTCAAGGATAGTGACTCCCGAGTTCGAGCCAACGCCGTCGAGGCGGTCGCGAGCCTGAAGATTCCGGTGGATCGGAAGCTCGCCTTGTTGTCCGCGGTTCAAGACGACTCCAACAACCGCGTGCTGGCAAATCTTGCCATCGCATTGGGGCCATCGGATTCCCTGATGTCCCTGAAGATCCTGACGAAGCTTCTGAACAGCCCGGACAAGTGGGAGCGCGCTTCCGCTGTCTACGCGGCCGGGTTCGTCAAGGAGAGCAAGGTCGGGACGTGGCTTTCCTCGACGTTGATGTACGAGGACGATGAGGACGTCATTCGCAACATCGTCACCTCTCTGAGCCGGTTCCGCGACCCGACGATGCTCGATCAGCTCCTCAAAGGGCTCACGCACAACAAGGCCATCGTGCGTTCGGGCACGGCGCGTATCCTTGGGAACATCGCGGACCGTAGCGCCCGTCCGGCGCTGATGGCGGCCATCGAGGCGGAGAGCTCCCCCACGGTCAAAGCCGAGATGATCTCCGCGTTGGCACGCTTGTCCGACACCTCTCACATTCCTCAGATCGCCCGCTTCCTAAAGGACCCGGACCCTCGCGTCCAAGCCAACTGCATTGATGCGCTCGATCAGCTGGGTTCTTTGGAGATCATCCCCTATGTGAAGCCGTTCATCACCTCGCTGGACAACCGGGTCAAGGCCAACGCCGCGAAGGCCTTGTGGACCCAGGGGACTCTCGAGGTGGTCTCCACTCTCTCGCAGATGCTCGACTCGGCCACGGAGAGAGAGGTCCTGTCGGCGATCTACGCGCTGGGCGAGATCGGGCGGACTCTGGCCGCGGCGCAAGAGTCGAATCGGTACTTCATCTTGAGCTCCTCGCTCAAAGAACGCGCTCGAGAGCTCGGGGACGAGGCGACCCCTGCGCCTCGGGTGGTCGAGTCTCAGCTGATCAACAAGTTTATCAAGGACAACTGGAGGCTTCTGAATCAGTTCTCGACCGGTCACTACAGGGAAGCTTTGCTCGGCGCGGAACAAGCCATCGGACAGAAACCGTCCCATCCCACGGCCCAGTACTTGGCTGGCGAAATCTATCGGCGCATTGAGAGTTTCGAGAAGGCAGCCGAGCATCTCGCCCGCGCGGAGGACCAGAACGACCAGTTCATCGGTGTGCTCACGAGCCTTGCGAATCTCCACCACCAGACCGGGGACACCCGCTCCGCCGTCATCTATCAACTCAAGGCCCTGAGGCGTCGGGTCGATCTGGTGGCCGAAGAGATCGATACGGCGCTCACTCTGGTCAAGGGGGAGCGGCTCGAGGACGCGACTCTCCTGCTCAAGGCGCTCCTCGATCAGGTTCCGATGAGCGGCCGGCTGCATCGGGATCTGGGCCGGCAGGCCTGCCGGTATGGAGATCTGGAAAAGTCGTTCCGTCACCTGTTTTTGGCCGCTCTTGAGGAGCCGGCGGAGGTGTCGGTTCTCCACGATCTGGCCGTGGTGGCGAACCGTCTGGGCTATCAGGACACGGCGCGGCTTCTGGCAACGCAGCTCCTGAGCCATCCTCGGTTGGAAACGGAGCTGCAGGAAAGGGTCCGTTCGCTTCTGTCGAACCTCGGCGAGGATGTGGACAAAGGAGCGAATCCGAACTCTGTCGTCTCGGGTCAGCCGGCCGTGAATCCGTCCTCGGTGGTGGGGGAAGAAAAGTTCTTGTCCTCAGGCGGTACTCGAGGCCCCGGACAGGGTGGCGAGGCCTTGATTTCGTTGCAGCGGGGAGCCAACGAGTCCGGACGGGGCAACGGGATGGAACGACCATGAGCCGTCCGGAATCAGAACACCAGACTCCCGCCGGCCCCGCCCAGCAGGAGAAAAACAAGTCGTTCGTCGTTTTCTGGCTCATCGCGTTGGGAGTGATCGGAGTCGTGCTCGGTTTTTCCTTGCCACTGTTCGTCGACTCGCCTCCCTATCCGGAGCGGCCCGGGACCGCTCAGCCGCCAGCGGCGAGGTGAAGGCCTCTTAGGTGTCTTCGGGAGTACCCATGGACCGAGAATCCGTTTTGAATCTGATCCGTTCCGCCTTGTTGGAGGGGGATCAGATTCTTTTGTCTCAGCTGAACAGCCTTCTGCCGGTCGATCTCTCGGCGGATGACCTCGACACCATCTTTCTCACGCTCGATGAGGAAGGCATCTCGGTCGTCGACGACGCCGTCGTTTTGAAGACCACCCTTCCGCAAGTGAAGGTCGAACTGACGAAGAAGGCCGCTCTAAAGCCTTTTCCCAAGGACCCGGAGGAGGAGGAGCTGGTTTCGAACCAGCGGTGGTACCGGCGCGAGATCACCAAGATCCCCAGGTTGAGCCAGGACGAGGAGCGCGAGCTGGGGCAACGGGCCGTGCAGGGCGATCCCAAAGCGGCCGAGGCCCTCGTTCAGGCCAATCTGAGGCTCGTGGTCTCAGTAGCCAAGAAGTACGGTAACTCCGGCGTCAACCTGATGGATCTCATTCAAGCGGGAAACGAAGGACTCATCGAGGCCTCTGTCCGCTTCGATCCATCGAAGGGAGAGAGCTTCGCGAGCTTCTCTCGCTGGTGGATTCGTCAATCGATCGTCAAGGCCATCTCCGCGAGTTGGCATACGATTCGGATTCCGAAGAATCTGTCCCGTGAGTGTCACCGGGTAGTCGCTGCCCGCGATACTCTCAAGAGGAGTCTCGGACGCTCGCCCAGCGCTCGAGAGGTGGCAGACCTGACCGGTTTTTCCATGGAGCACGTGGAGTTCCTCGATTCGCTCATCCAGGTGCCCGTGTCCCTGGACGCTCCGATCCCCGGGATGGACGGCGTTGTGATGGAAAACACGATTGCCGATGAAAGGGCTCGCGAGCCGTCGCTGGAATCGGTGCGGCAATCGGTGAAATCGGTTCTCGAGGAGATTCTGGCTCGACTGGACTTGGTCGATCGACGGGTCGTCTCCCTGCGCTACGGTCTGGGAGACCAGGCGGCCCGGACAGTCGAAGAGGTTGCACGGCTGACCGGCCTCGATCGAGAGAAGGTTCGCCAGATCGAGAAACGGGCCCTTCGCAAGATTCGTTCTCTCTCCAAGGAACTCAACCTCGACCCGCTTCTCCAGAGCGGGCCTACCGGAGACGAGCCCGCAGACGGATGATCGGCCGACATCTTTGCCGGCAGCCTCGGGGCAGGTCCCGGCCTCTTGCTGCCCTTTGCTCCCCCGGGATTCCGTATAATCGTTTGGAGCGGGTGTCCCCTTGAGCCTGGCCGATGTTTTCTACCACCTTCGACTTTACTGGGACTACTCGATCCTGGCCCGACTGATCCTTTATTCGATCGGGGCCTATGGCGTGTTCTCGATCCTCATCGTGGGATTCGAGTTCGGCCGTGAGCGTCTCGCACGACAGCATCAGAAGGAGTGCGGCCACCAGCTCGTGGCCTGCTGGGTCGCGTGCTTCCTGCTGGTCCTCACGTTGATCGCTCTGTGGCGCATATTCGATCGCATCCCACGATAGCTCTGGTTGACTCGAATCGAAGTCGGGCATACAATCGGTTCATCGATTCTATAGCGCCCATCGGGGAGTCCTTCGCTCTCGAGGAAGGAACCCCGAAACGCCTATTACGGCTTGCTCATGGACCGAGGGGTGGGGCTTGCGAGGTCGAGACAATGCGAGATGATCAGAGGCCTTCCGTGAGCACGACGTTCGCGTCTGTTTTGACGCACGGCGTGGCTCCTTTGTCCTATTGGGCTTCGACCATGTCTTGTGATCCTGCGGGTGGCCCGTCCGGGCCAAACCCTCCAGACCGTCTCTGCTTCTCGGATCTCTGGGACTGTTTCCATCGATTGAAGGCCGGTCCGGGGGGAGTCAACCGGCTCTTGGAGCAGGTGGATCCGGCTGTCATCTTCGTCCGTCGACAGGTTCTCCAGGACTGTCTGAAGGGTCTCATCCGGAAGAGTCCATCGTTTCGCGCTCTCGGCATCGAGCACAAGAAGGTGCTCGGCCAGCGACTGTCCAACGTGGTGTGGAAGGGGTATCTCCTCGGCCTCGCCTTCCAGGAGCTGGTCTACCCGGGGGCCCCGCGCGGCCGACTCGTGGACCGAGCGTATATGACCGGACTGTTCAGGCGGTTGATGGATGGACGCTCCGAACCGTCCGCCAGCGTGTCGGGCTTGGACCAGAGCGTGGTCCGGGCGCTCGCGGAGATCCAGAACCTGGAATCCATGAGGCTGGAGGACCAGATGGTCGCGGCTGGGGCCGGCGCAATCGTCGGTCCCAAGGGCGATCTGCCGCTTCTCCGATCCGCCGTGGGCGGGCTTGCCCTCATGGGCTTCATGATCTGGGTGGCTCAGCGCAAAGCTCTGGGGCAGATCACGACGCTCGACTAGGAGTTGTCGGAGTAGGTCCCCGACAGGCTCCGGACTGGAGCCTTGTCGGTCGGATCTTCTTGACTCCGGCTTGGCGGAATCTTTCGACGACGAGCCTCCGGACACGGGTGGCTCTTCGAAGGAGCGAAGAAAAGACAGGGGTGTCTCGTGCCGGTCGTCACCAGGGCTCTCCTCCGCTTCTTCCTCCTGCTGTTGGTCGCTGGCGGAATCCTGTTCGTCGTCTACGACTATCAGCTGAGCCGGGACATTGCCTCGCGCCTTCAGGAGGAACAGGTTCGCGCGGGCAAGCGCCAGACCGTCCAGTTCTCCGAGGAGGTCCGGCGGACCCTGGAGAGGTATCAGTTCAAGGATCTCATCGACCGCACCCGCGGGGAGTTCCTGCAGTTCGAGAAACTTTCTGAGACGGTTTTAAACTCCAACGAATACATATCCTATATCCACTGGAAGAACGAGAGGGGCGAGACTCTCCTCTTCAGGGGAAGTGACACGGTCCAGCAGTTCATCATCAACTCAGCGGGTGTGACCTACCTCCAATCCACGACCTCTGAGATCCGGGAGGTCCGGGTGGAGCGTCCCGGACACATCGACAGACTCACCGACATCACCACTCCGATCCTGACCAACGATCGGAGGCTCGGGACGATTTCCGTCGGTCTGAATCAGGAGAAGATCCGAGCTCGCGCCGAGGAGGCGAGCCGGCGGCTTCGGACTCGGACCATCCTCTATTCGGGGATCGGCATCTCTCTGGTGGGACTCACGTTCCTCTACGTTACCGCGTTGTTCCGGAAAATCGGCCGGCTTTCGCAGAAGCTGGAGTATCAGAGCCGGATGGCTTACGTCGGCACTCTGGCGTCCGGTCTGGTTCACGAGATCCGGAATCCTCTCAACGGGATAGGTCTTAATCTGTCGCTTCTGGAGGACGAGGTCAGCGAGGGTTCCGATCAGAAGACCACCGCGTGCGTGGAGCGCATCATCGGGCGTATCCGTCCGAACTTGGCCCACCTCGAGAACATCAGCAAGGAGTTCCTGATGTTCGCCAAGCCCCCCAAGCTCGAGCTTCTGCCGACGAGGCTTTCTGATGTGGTCGGTGAGACCGTGGCGTTTCTGCAGGCCCAGTGTGACGCGGCTGGCATCACATTGCGGGCGGACTGCTCGAACGAGGTGCCGGAGATGATGCTCGATCGCGATAAGGTCGGCCAGATCCTGCTCAACCTCTCGGTCAACGCGATCCACGCCATGCCCAAGGGCGGCACCCTGACCGTCGCGACAGCCCGTGCCGACCGTGATGTGGTTCTGTCGGTCACGGACACGGGCCTTGGGATTTCCCCGGAGGATCAGAAGAAGCTGTTCACCCTCTTCTTTTCCACCAAGGAGCACGGGGTGGGTCTGGGGCTTCCCATCGTGAAACGACTGGTGGAGGACCACGGAGGCACCATCGAGGTCCACTCGTCCGTGGGGGAAGGGACCTCGATTCGAGTCATTTTTCCGATCGACCGAGAAGGGGAGCGTTCCGTTTCCGGATCCCAGGAAACCCTGGGAGAGACGCTTTCCGTGACAGGACTCAGGATATAGTGCCCGTGCCCACTTCACCGACACGCCTCGTTCGGGATAACCCCCAGGGATGCCAGGAGCGTAATCGCCCCTTGAGGGTCCTTGGGGTTCCGGTGCGTCCGGAGAGGAAGACTCGATGTCAAACACCATACTGATCGCGGACGATGAGTCTTCCACGCGCGAGGCGCTGCAGGACATCCTGCGCAGGGAGGGGTATCAGGTCTTCACCGCGGCCAATGGCCAGGAGTGTCTGACTCTGCTCACCACGAGGGATGTGGATCTCATCCTTGCCGACCTCATCATGCCGGAGGTCAACGGCCTGGAGATCCTCAAAAGTGCGCAGAGACAGGATCCGACCCTCAAGGTGATCCTGATCACGGGGTATGGGACGGTCGAGACCGCGGTGGACGCCATGAGGCAAGGAGCCTACCACTACCTGACCAAGCCGGTTAAGCCCAAGGAGCTCAAGGAGCTGGTTCGACGGGCCCTGGGAGAACAGCTTCTCCAGAGGGAGAACCAGGCCTTGAAGAGCCGGCTCGACGAGCGGTTCGGCTTCGAGAATGTCATCGGGAACAGTCCGGCTATGGAGCGTATCCTGGAGCTCGTCCGCCGCATCGCGCCCACTCGGGCCACGGTCCTCGTCACCGGTGAATCCGGAACTGGAAAGGAGCTTGTCGCGGCTTGCATCCATCAGAACAGCCCACGGAGAAAGGGACCGTTCATCAAGGTGAACTGCGCCGCCATCGTCGAGACCCTCCTCGAAAGTGAGCTGTTCGGTCACGTGGCCGGAGCGTTCACTGGAGCCATCCGCGACAAAGAGGGCAAGTTCGAGGCCGCCGACGGAGGGACTCTCTTCTTGGATGAGGTCGCGGAGATGTCGATCACGACGCAGGCGAAGTTCCTTCGGGTGCTCCAGGAGGGCGAGTTCGAGCGGGTCGGTGACGTCAAAGTCCGCAAGATGGACGTCCGGGTGTTGGCCGCAACGAACAAGAATCTGGAGAACCTGGTTGCCGCGGGCAAATTCCGTGAGGACCTGTACTATCGGTTGAAGGTTGTCCGAGTCGAGTTGCCGCCTCTGCGGGAGCGCCGGCACGACATCCCTCTGTTCGTCGACCACTTTTTGAGGGAGCTCGCGGAACGTGACGGCCGTAAGGTGGACGGTCTGACTCCGGCGGTGATGGAGAAGCTGACGTTCTATCCATGGCCTGGCAACGTACGGGAACTCAAAAATGCACTCGAAGGCATGGTCGTCACGACCGCGCACCGGATCCTCGATGTCTCCGATCTGCCATCGGAGATCCTGACTTACCGTGAGCCAGCCTCGAACCTTCAAGTACCCGTGGGGGCAACGCTCGAGGACATCGAAAAGGAGATGATCCGCAGGACCATGGCCTCGACCGAGGGGAACCGGACCAAGGCGGCGAAGATGTTGGGGGTCTCTCTGCGGACGCTGCAACGGAAGCTCAAAGTGATGGAGTCTCCGGAATCGACCGACTCGAGCGACGAGGGGAGGGAAGAGGATCGTGGCGGGGGAAACCGTCGTACTCGTCGGTGCTGACGCGACCTTTGCAGGCTCTCTTGCCAGAGGTCTGACTCAACGCGCGGTGTCTCTGGTCGTGGCCGAGCATCTCGACCTCTGTCGGGAGCTGCTCGGACGAGGCGGAGTGTCTCTCGTGATCGTCGATCTCGACTCGCTCGGAGCGGGGGCAGCGTTGCTCGAGGCGATGGGTGTCCTCGCCTCTCAGGTTCCGTTGGTGGTCACCTCGTCGGAGACGAAGACCGCCCTTGTCGGAGAGTTGCTGTCTCGGGGCGCGAGAGGCTATCTGGCGAGGCCCTTCGATCTCGAGGTGGCCGAGGCTGTCTTTGAATCGATCCTGGGGCTTGGCCGCTCGTCCCGGACAGGACGCACGAACTAGGTGGGTGCCGATCGCTATGGGAACGAAGGAGTATTACCAAGTTTTGGGTGTCAAACCGGACGCGAAACCGGAGGAGATCAAGAAGGCGTTCCACCGTTTGGCTCTGCACTACCATCCCGACAAGAATCCGGGGAACAAGGCTGCGGAGCAGCGTTTCAAGGAGATCACGGAGGCGCACGAGGTCCTGTCCGATCCGGACAAGAGGTCCAAGTACGATCATCTCAGGGAACTCGAGTCGACGGGGGGCTTTTCGTTCGGCGGGGGGAGGGGGCTCGACCTGTCGGAGCTGCTCAAGGGCGGTCTGGCAGGGCTCGGAGGACTCTCAGACCTGTTTGAATCCTTTTTCAACCGAGGCGCGTCCAAAAGACCCCAAGCAGCCCCTCCTGAGCGCGGCGAGGATCTTTCGTTCACAGTCACCGTTCCGTTTGAGACCGCCGTGACCGGAGGGAAGATCCCGATCGAGGTTCCCACCGAGGGACCTTGCGGTGCGTGCGGTGGCCAAGGAGCCGTGCCCGGATCCAAGGTGACCCCCTGTGAGCCGTGTCAGGGTACGGGCCAGAAGGTGTTCTCCCAGGGAGGGTTCGCGCTCAACCGGGCGTGTCCGAACTGTTTCGGCCGCGGAAAGGTCTTTACCAGCCCCTGCTCCGCCTGCAGGGGCGACGGAACGACTCCGAGGACCCAGCGGCTCATGGTGAAGATCCCGGCCGGTATCACGGACGGCCAGCAGATCCGGTTGGCCGGACAGGGGAAGCCGGGCCATGGCAGAGCCGCGGCCGGGGACCTTCTCATCAAGCTCCTGGTCGCGGAGCACCCCGAGTTCAAGAGGTCTGGAAACGATATCCACGGCACGGCCACGGTCAATGTGTTTCAGGCGATGGCAGGCACTCAGATCACTGTCTCCACCCTCTCCGGTCAGAGGGTCAAGCTCACGATCCCTCCGGGGACACAGCCGGGGGCCCGTCTGAAACTCAAAGGGTTGGGTGTGCAGGGAGGAGACCACTACGTCCGGGTGGACGTCTTCGTGCCTCGTCTGGGTGAACGGGAACTGGAGAAACTCAGGTCGTTCGCGAAGGATGCAGGGATCCCTCTGTGAAGACCCTTGTCGCGGCAACGGCCGTGGTTCTCTTTTTCGTGACCGGAAAGCCGATCTTTTCGGTCGAACCCATGCGGATGCCCCGATCTTGGACCAACCCGCGGACCGCGCCGTTGATCTGGCTGAATCTGAAGGTGGGACGACGGTACACGTTCGAGACCAGACACCTCTCGCGCGGTGCGGACACCATCTTGACCGTGATCGACGAGACCTCCGGGCCGGTGGCCGAGAACGATGATCGTGTGATGGCTCCGAAGGAGACAACCACCGAGCCGAGGTCCTCGCGTGTGTCCGTCGTCCCGCGAAAGATCGTTCCCCACGGGGTCATGGTCAAGGCGAGGCCTGGATCTCCGGACGGCACCTGCGACCTCTACATGGACGGCCGCCTGCTGGCCAAGGAGCTCTCGTTCGGCAAGAGATTCCTCAAGCCGAAACCGGTCCGGTTGCCACCCCCCGCACCCGCAACTCACAGCGAGCCCATGCCGGAAATACCGCTCTACGAGCTTCCCAGGTCTAATCGGTGACGGATGCCGCCGGACCGGGGGGCAGGTCGGGCGGGTGGCAACTCTTGTGAGGTGGAGCGGGTCGCGCTTGACGTGGACCTTCGCGAGTCATTCCTCCGGCTTCAGGAACTCCTCGAGCTTGTTGTCTTTCGTGAGTTGGGAGATCTTGCCATCCGCCTCGTTCAGCCGGTCCCTGCAGTAACGCGATAGCTGGATGCCTTTCTCGAACTTCGTGATGGCGTCCGCGAGCGCAAGGTCTTTTTGCTCCATTTCCATGGCGAGCTTCTCCAGCTCCTGCAAGGCCTCCTCGAAGCTCTTATTCTCGTCCACTTTGGTCACTCCTTCGCTCATTCGCGGGCATTGGTTCGTCAGAATCCGGGTAAACGCGACTGACCCGGGCTGGGGATCGACTCTCTCTTCGACGGCGTCTGCGTTGTCCCCTCGACCCGGCAGGTCACATGTCCTTGGGCAAACCGGATGTCGATGCGGTCCCCGGGCTTCACCGAGGATGCATCGACGATCGGTTTGTTCGCCCCCTTGAGTGTCACCACCGAATAGCCTCGAGCCATCGTTTTCAGCGGGGACAGGGGCTCAATCCTGTTCAGCGTCGCGGCGAACTGCGTCTTCTTGACCGTGAAGATTCGGCGAACACCGGCGCAGAGCGTCGCGACGAGATCGTCGACCCTCTGCGAATGCGCCTCGACCATCTGTCGTGGCCGTACGAACAGAGTCCGACTGGAGAGCCTCGTAATCGCGTCTTTAGCGATCCTGAGCTTTCTTTCAATCGAGTTGGCGAGGCGCTGGGTCGTTTGGTGGATGTCGCGATCGAGCGCCTTGCGCTCTGGGACAACGATCTCCGCCGCCGCGCTGGGGGTGGGGGCGCGGACATCGGCGACGAAATCGGCGATCGTGAAATCGACCTCGTGACCCACGGCCGACACAACCGGTATCCGTGAGGCGGCAATGGCGCGGGCCACCACCTCCTCATTGAACGCCCACAGGTCTTCGATCGAGCCACCGCCTCTCCCGGCGATGAGAAGATCGATGGCGCCCAACTCGTTGAGGCGCGCGATGGCCGAGGCGATCTCCGCGGCAGCGCCTTCCCCCTGGACCCGCACAGGGGCCAGGACGACCTCGATGTTCGGGAACCTTCTGGTCATGACCGTGATGAGGTCCTTGATCGCCGCGCCCGTGGGAGAGGTCACAATCCCGATCCGTCTGGGGAGAAAGGGGAGGGGTCTCTTGCGACTCTGTTCGAAAAGTCCTTCAGCCGCGAGCTTGTTCTTCAGCTGCTCGAACGCGAGCTGAAGATCCCCGACTCCCAGCGGCTTCATGTGTGTGATTTTGAGTTGATACTGACCCCTTGGCCCGTAAACCGAGATCTGACCGAAGCAAAGGACCTTGAGTCCGTTCTCGACGGAGAATCTCAAGGCGCTCGCATGCAAGCGGAACATGACCGCCTGGATCTGGGACTTTTCGTCCTTGAGCGAGAGGTAGAGGTGTCCTGAGGCGGCCGGCTTGAAGTTGGAGATCTCGCCTTCGACCCAAAGGGGAGGGATTCCTCCCTCCAGGATCGATTGGATCCGTTCCGTCAGTTGGCTGACCGTCACCGACCGTTCAGCTCGCTCGGAGCCTCCGGCGAAAGAAGGGGTCTCTGGCATGGTACGGAAATCTGGACCGGGGGATTGGGGCTTTCCGCCCGGCATTGTACCGACTGTGAGAATCGGTGTAAAGGGAGCTCCAGCGGGTCACACCTTGAAACGTGCGATCTCCGACTGGAGGGTGCTGGCCGCCTCTCTTAGGTGTTCGGCCGATTCGTTCGACTTCTTGGCCGCCTCGGAGGTCTGCTTCGCCCCCTCGGAGAGCTGGGTCATGGCCTGGGAGATCTGCTCGGCGCCGGTGGATTGAGCCTTCATCCCGTCGTTCACCTTTTCGAATTGTGGCGCCAGCTCCTTGACCTGCTCGATGATTTCGCTGAGCTGGCTGCTGATCTCCACAACCGAGTCGACCCCTTTGCGCACCTCCTCGGTGAACTTGTCCATCTCCATCACGCCCGCGGCAACCGAGGTCTGCATCTCCTTGACGGTCTGCCCGATGTCGAGCGTCGCGACGGCGGTCTGATCGGCCAGACGGCGGATCTCTCTGGCGACGACCGAGAACCCGAGTCCGTACTCCCCGGCCTTCTCAGCCTCGATGGCCGCGTTGAGCGAAAGGAGGTTGGTCTGATCGGCCACTTTGTTGATCGTCGTCACGACTCCATTGATCTTCGTGGCTTTCTCGCTGATCACGGAGAGTCGAGAGGAGATGGAGGCCGTGGCCTCAGCGAGCTGACTCATCGTGCCTTCCATGTTCCCAAGCCCGGACCGACCGGTGTCCGCGAGCTTTTCCGTGCCCTCGATCACGGCCTTGACCCGCTCCATGGTCCGCGAGAGCTCCTGAGCGGTCGCCGAGATCTCCTTGACGGCCGTGACGATCTGGGCGGTGGACCCTTCGAACTCGCCCAAGGTCGACTCCTGCTCTTGGGAGGTCGAAGCGATCTCCGTGGATGCCGAGACGAGTTGGACACTCGACTTCTGCACCTTTTCCAGCAGCGAAGCAAGCGATACTGTCATCGTCGAAATCGCGGTGAGCAACTCCTCGGTCTCGTCTCCGGACCGTTTTGCGGCTTTTCCCGTCTGCGGCGCGGAGGGGGAAATCGCGTTTCGCCGGAGTTTCTGTTCGATGACGTGCATGGTTCGATTCGCCTTGGCCAGGTCCCCCTGGGCTATAAGTTGGGCCACCTGGACCGTCTCTCCGATCGGACCGCCGATGGCGCCGGCAATGATCCAGAGTCCGACGAGCGCTGCCATCGCGAGAAGCAAGCCGAGGACCGTCTGTTTCCACATCGTTACGAACGCCGCGGCCAGAACCTTCGACTCGGGCACGCGGAAGATCACGGACCACGGGGTCTTCGTCGTCCCTAGTGGCACGGGGACACAGACGGTCGCGACGCCGTCTTCGCAGCGATCGAGAAACTCCCCGGATTGGACGGCCTTGAGAAGCATCGTTGCAACCGAGTCGAACCTTTCCCGAAGGAGTCGGCCTCTCGTTCCGATCCCCTCACTGGCGGCGGCGATACGGCCTCGGTTGCTGACGATGAACATCTGAGCAGTCCCGTCGAAAAAGGTCTTCTTGTCGGTCGCTTCCTTCTCGACCATGCTCTGGAGAAAGTCGAGCGGGATATCGATTCCGGCGATCCCCAGAAACCGGTCTCCTTGTATCAGTGGGACCACGAGAGAGGTCATGAGCGTCTTCACTCCCGAGACCGAGTAGAGGTACGGTTCGATCACGCACTCTTTCTTTGTCTGCTTGGGGAGAAGGTAGTATTCGCCTTTCCGGACCCCCATCTCGTCGAGCGAAGCGTCTTCGAAATCGACCAAAGGCTCGACCACGACTTTCCCGGCTGTGTTTCGATTCCAGTACGGGATGAAACGGCCAGACGCGTCACTCCCCTTGGCGTTGATGAAGTTCACGTCTTGACCGTCGAATGCATTGGGCTCCCAGGCCGTGTAGACTCCGACGAACGATTCGGTTCTCTCCAACGTGCACCGGAGAATGGCATCGACGGTCGCTCTCGAAAGGACCGCGTTTCCTGTCTTGGTGGCATAGAGCATGTTGGCGAGCGATCGGGCAGAAAGGAGCGCCTTCTCGATTTCTCGGGTAACCTGGTCCGCTTCCTTGCGCGCCAGGCCGACCATCGTTGCCTTGGCCACCTCGATCGAGATCCAACGGGTCGTGACGGTCGAATGCACGACGATGCTTCCCAAGGCCACGAACATGCAGAGCCCCACCCAGAGGATGATCTTGCCTTTGATCGATTTGAGCTTCATCAGCGTTCCCCGATTGCCCGTGAGGACGTCTTTGGACTCTCGAAAAAGAATAATAGGAGAAAGGGTGAACACCAAGTGCATCGGTGAAAAACCGCTCAAGTTCCATGGGTCTGGCTACACTTCGCGGGGTGTCCTGGTCCGCCCCCTTCCAGATTCAAGCGGTTCAAGACGATCCGACCGCAAAATGTGGCCTCTATTCTTCCTCTCCTCCGCGGTGCGTGCCTCAACGAGGGTGGTCGGGGCCGAGCTCACCGCGTATCTGTCTCAGAGCCCAAAGAGCTAAGTTGCGGATCTCCGGATCCGCATCACGGCTCAGCTTCTCGAGGACCTCCTTGGAGGAACTGGCTGCTGAGCCCATCATCCCCAAGGAGTTGACTATCTTGCGGCGGTAAGGGGTGGTCCAGTGACCCGGTGTGAATTGGACAAGCAGACCGGTGAGAACAGGAACCGCCTTCTTCGCCCTGGAATTCAAGGATCCCAGAGATTCGATCAGCGGCCCCATCGCACACTTCGGAGGATCTTCTCGCATCGCTTCGGTGACGAAGTCGACGAACTCCGTGACGTCGCCAGAAGAACGGGTGAGGGCGGTGATCGCAGCCTCGTACTCCGATTCGACACCCGAGCGACAGCTCTTCTTGATGATCGTGGTCAACGTTCTCAAGGCCGATTGGGATCTGCAGGGAAGGGCCTCCAAGGCATGGAAGATCGGAATCCTCTCGCCAGGTCGTGTACTGTTCAGGAGTTCGAGGAGAATCGGCTCCACCCTTTCCGGTGCGGCGTGGATATGAGCCAACGCAAGAGCAGCCTCTCGACGTGAAGCAGAGTCACCGGTCGTGAGCTTCTTGACCAGAATGGTGATGGCGTCCGGATCAACACTTTCTGCTGCCTGCCCCAATGATTGAACGGCCAGGGCCCTCGTTTCGGGATCGGGATCGCTGAGCCTTTCTACGAGCATCTTCGATACCTTCCGGCAGGGCTTGCCAGCTCGACCCATGATCTGTACAGTCCGCCGCCGGACAACGACATCCCGATCTGCCAGGAGCTTGACCAGGAAAGGTTCGAACGTGTCGGTCACGCAGTAGCCATGGACATGCTGCATCAGGTCGACGCCGACCTCGCGAACCCTCTGGTCATGACCATTGATGGCCTGCACGGCGATCGCAACGATATAGATGTCATCGAAGGAGATCCGCTCTGCGCTGGGTAGCTTCTGCATGCCCTTCAGGGCCGTTACCACGACATTCGCAAAGACAACCGGATCAGCGCCGATACTCCTGATGGCGTCTCCCGCGCGACCGAAGCCGTCGACTGTCGGGTCCCTGAGCAACGCTCGGATGATGACAGGAAGAGCCTCCGCTGCAGGCTTTCCAATCTGCGCAAGAGTGCGAAGCGCTTCCTGTTGAACCTGTGGACTCGTACTTTCTACGAGGTGGGCGACTGTGGCGACTGTCGATGCTGCTCTCGGACCCATTCTTCCCAGTTCTTCGAGAATCTTCAACTGTTTTTCCATCGACGTGTTGTCCAGCCTTCCGGCGATCACCCTGGCTCGAATCGGAGCGGCCAGAGCCGCCACGGATCCCTCGTTTAGGTAGTCAAAGGGGGGATCGTTGTTGGCGATCTCGTACGCGGCGATCAGGAGGAGGAAGCCCACGAACCCGATCGAGAAGAGGCCCAGAATTCCCCTGATTCTCATTTCTGCATCACGTCTCACTCCAGTCAGCCGCGAGGGAATCGTGGATCGACCGATGTCAGATCCGATCGACAGCGACGGAGGAATGTCTTGGGTGACACAAGAGTAGCCGAGATTCGACCGGCTTTCAATGGATCGTTGCACGTCGAGTGCCGGGAGGAGAGGATCACTTCCCCCACCGCTTCGCTCTGGGGAGCGTTCCTGGTTCGGAACACGTGGGTCCGCGATCTCTCAATATGGAACATACGACCCGTTTCTGGCCAGTGATAGGACTCCGGGCACGTTCTGGAGAGAACCGTAGCGACGCACGGCGTATCGGATGCCGGCGATGAGATTGGAGAGGGGATCGAAGATGTTCTGGTTGTAGCCAGGGAGCGCGTACTCACGGAACGTCGCGCCGATTGTCTGCATCAATCCTCTCGATGGATCGCCGGCCGCTGCGTTGCTGTCGGTCTTGTTGATGGCGTTCGGGTTCCAGCCGCTCTCGTGTTGAACGATCGTGTCGACAGCGCTCTCGTTCGCCGCGGTCACGGGCACACCCGCCAGAGTCAGGGCTCGGTCGATCTGAGCCTTGTGGTCTCCGACGGACGTGGAAGAGCCATTCGCCGTGGTGTTGTTTTCGCTCGCGCTCCACGACGCGGTCTCTGCCGTTGGGCTCCTAGAGCTATTGGGGGTCCTGATGGTCTGTCCTGGTTGGAGGTTTTCCGGAGCAAGACCGGGGTTGGCGCTCCGGAGTTCCGACAGTATGATACCCAGGGATTTCGCGATCTTGAAGAGCGTGTCACCCGATTGGATCGTGTAGGTTCCGGAACCAGCCGTACCCGTGGTCGCGATTTTCGTGTTGGCCCCTCCGGATTCGCTAGGCACGGACGCGCTCGCCAACAACCCGGCACGGGCCGCGTTCCCCCTCGCCGAACTCACACCGAGGAGTTGGATCTCCTGAGCGTTGGCTTCGTGGGAGATCCCGAGCGAGATACTGAGCGCGACGAACAACGACCCGATCGACCGCGAAGTGGCGGACAGACTCTGAGTGAGAGAGGCGGACAACATCGTCGATCCTCCTCCTGTGGTTCCTCAAAAACTCCAGACCCCATCGGGACACATTCAAACCGCGAGCCAAGTTCAAGGCGTTTCAAAATATCGACAGACTCAGGGGTTGCCGACGGCTCCTGGATCACTCGAGACCCGCCGCGAGGTAAGGAAGAGGACTCACGAGCTCCGAGCCGGAGCGGCAGGTTCTCGGATGCGGCACAGCGTCCGAGAGGGCGGTCCGTCGAGTCTCACCGTGGCAACACAGTACCCCGGGAGAGACGGCGACCGAAAAGGGCCGCGCCTTTGGGCCGTTCGACTTCTTGGTGAGCGTCCCGTTTCATCCCCAGATCGAGCGGGTTCCAGAAGAAAGGCCCCCAGTATCTTTCGATCTCGCCGCCGACCGGAAGAGACCGTACTCTACCGAGTTGTCCAGGAGAACTACCGGAGCTTCCTCGCGATCTGTGAAGAGGAGGATCGGCCGTTACCAGCCTCCGTGCGCAAGGAGTTCGAGGAGTACCTTTCTTGTCTTGCGGCCAGCTCTCCGAGGGCTTTGCCCGTGTTCGGTGTGGCCGTGGGTACGATCGACTTGTGGCTTTTCCGTGTAAGCGCCGTGGTTTCTGCCCGAACTGTTTGGGGCGTCGGATGAACGATGGGACCGAGTTTTTGGGTGATCAGGTCATCGAGATACCCCTATCCGGCACTGGGTCATGAGCCTCCCCTACCCGATTCGATACCTTCTGGCCTACGATTCGTCGCTGGCGAGTGACGTCCTGGCAGCCTTCCTCGATTCCGTATTCCAATTCCTCCGCTGGAAGGCCAAGCATTTCTTCGACCTCGATTCAGTGACCCAGGCTCACCCTGGTGCCGTGACCGCCATCCAACGTTCGTCCAGTAACCTCCAGCTCGAACCGTGCACTTTCACAGCGTCGTCTCTGATGAGGCCGATGTTCCTGTTGGCCGATGCGGGTCTGGAGGCGAGTCGACCGGTCGTCCGATCGTTGCTCGTGGCTCTCGGCGTTCTGCGTTGGTCTTGTAGAAGAGCGAATTCTTCCTCAGAAGAATCGCCATCTTCAGCGCTCGCTCACAAACGAGGTCGTGCAGTTAGACCAGGAGTCGGACTCTCTGGCATAATTGATGAGAACGTCCGGGTCAGACGGCCAACGGAGGCCCCATTTGAAAGAGCTCCTTTTCTTCACAGCCGTGTTCCTCTTCCTGAGCCTCGCCAACGGATTTGTCGGGCACGCTTCCACATCACGGAAGCCGGCGAGGATTCGAATCGAGAACCGTCGATCACAAGAGGCTGCTGACCGAGGATGTGTTTCTCTCCCAAACGACATCGATGTCTCCGGCCTTACCACTTTTGTCCAAATCGCCCGTTTTCTCCAACACGACCGGGAGCCACCGGAACGGCTCTGGAAACAGATGGAAGAGTCACCTGGATACTCCATCTTGCTCAAGAGCGAATTCACCAAGGTGGGGTTTCGTGAGCCGTTTCGGTTGGCTCTCATGCCGTCGCGAAGGCCCGATCGGGATCGGGCTTTGGGGAACAAATCAATCCGCTACCTTGACCATTACTCGGAATGGGTTCCGAAGGCCCTTCCTCGATTTCCTTCTCTCTTGAGTGGTCTTCTCAAGAAGATCGACCCCTGTGCTATTGCCAAGGTAGCGGGAGCGTATCTGCCGAGTGGAGTCGACCTTCGTCCCCCCCGAATCAGTGTCGTGATTTTTTCGCCTGACGCGCGTGGCTATGACCCGATCGTCCTCGATCTCAGCGTCATGGAAACATGCCCAGGCCAATCGCTACAGCTCTTACTGGCTCATGAGTTCCATCACAACTTTCGAAAAAGGATCCAGGGCCATCCGAGAGAACCTTCGAATCTCGTTGACGAGCAGCTGCTTTGGGCTCTCGATCAGCTGCAGGCAGAGGGTATCGCTGATCTGATAAACGTGCCTGACTGCCTCCGACGGCCAACGGATTTTCCCGCTAGTCTTCAGAAGGCTATTGCCGACTATTCGAGACACCTTGCTGCCGCATCAGAGTCATTGCGATCTTTTGACATCTTGATACGCCGTATACGGTCGAACGAACTCAAGGATCCATCGGACATCGAGATGGAGGTCCGCAAGGCATTGCCATTTTCCGGACATCCAACCGGCTTCCACATGGCGCGTTTGATCAAGGAGAAATTCGGTATCGAGCGTCTGAGAGAGCATGTCGCCGATCCATTTTCCTTTATCCATGAGTACCAATTGGCGGCGAAGCAGGCAAAAGGTTCGAGGTATGGCTCAGACGTGCATCTCTTCAGTCCTGAAGCCTTGAAGTGGATCGACGGATTGAGAGCCCGGATGGTCGCGCCATAAACAACAATCATGTCATGCAAAGCTCGTAAACGACATGTGCCGGATCTTCAAGCTCTCCGGAGCAGGTCGAGGAGCGGAGGAGCGAGCGGTATCTCCCCGCTTCCGAGCTCTCCGGACAGGCTCCCGGGAGCGGATCGTTTCGAAGGGCCCCGCGCAGCATGTCCATGGCCTTTCTGGGATCGGTGTCGGTCTGCGCGGCGACGTAGGCTGCGGTGCCGAGGAGCGTCCTGTTGATCATCAGGTTGATCTTCTCGGCGAGCAGATACCCGTGCTGATATCCGAGCTCGTACGGCGTGCCTTTCGTATGGAGGACGGTCACGCCCTTCAGGCACTGAAGGCGCGCCCCCTGCAGCAAGGTGTTTTTCGTATCCGTCCGGTGGTCGACGGGAAGCTCATGCTCGACCCACCGTTGTCGAAGGCGGGCGACAGCATCGTACTTCGGGCCGAGCTGGACCTGGCGGTTGCCCTTTCAGCTTGTCCTGCTGGAGTCTGCAACGGCGGAACGCCCAAGCCGGTGGCGTACGAAATCTTCCCGGCGAAGTGATCATCACCCCCGTCACCGAAACGAACCCGCTCTCCCGAGCCTGCCCGGCACCGATCGATCCTCCGGATGACCTTCGGGGTAGGGTCGAGGACGAAAGGCCCCGCACGGGCTCGGCATGGGGCAAGACGGGGAATCGTCGGGATCAAGGCCCTCCACTGCGAGCAGGGGCGTTCGGGGGACCGCTCTCCATCACGACGGCCACGATCGTGTCGAGATGATCACAGTGGTCTCCACGGAGATCTCCTGCTCTCCAGTCCGTCCGTCTTCGGCAGGCGGTCATCGGCCCCCGTCGGTCGGGATCAGCGCCGGCCATCCTTCTCGATCGGACGGTTGACCCCGAACCGTCACCAGGCCCGTGGAGGCTTGCCCGAGGCATCCGGATCAAGGTCTCCCTTGCCCTCACCGAGGCAAGATCGTCGGAAGGACGACGAAGACGACCACAGCGGTCAGAACGCCTCCGACCATAGCGAAGATCAACAAGCTCGCCCCCACGAGGGCCAGACCGTACCACATAGGAGAGCGAGCGATCGTGCTCTCCGGATGAAGGCGGCTCGATCTCTCGGTCAGGACGACCCCGAGCCAGAACGAGGCGATGAGGATCAGTGCTATCAGGCGGACATGAACGAGCTCCACCGACGAGCAAGGGACGAGATGGACATCGACCCCTCCGATGGGTCTCCGCCCTCGGGGCACCACCCCGGCAAGATGGTCTTGGTCTGCGTTGACTCCGGGTCGGCTGCTCGATCGGCCTTGCGACTTTGTCAGCCAGCGCTGGCGGCGGAAACGAAATTACCCGACCCTACAGTCGGGGATATTGAGAAGTTACCGAGTTTCTTATCGAGAACGAGTCCGATCAGGGAAGCACCCGGGAGCTGGAGAGAGAACCCGAGTCTGGATCCAAGGTTCAGGCGGATCGGCCCGACGCGGTGGGCCGGGTGAGGGCTTCCGTGACGGCCGGGTCTCCGGTCTTGTCGATGTGCCAAGCTGGATACAGGGGCTCCGGGGTCGTGAGAGCGTCGAGCTGCCGGACCTCCTCCGGGGTGAGGACGACATCGATCGCCGCGAGGTTGTCCTCGAGCTGGTCCATCTTGCTGGCCCCGACCAGGACCGAGGTCACGTAGGGCTTCGTCAGTAGCCAGGAGAGGGCGAGCTGGGCCACGGACGAACCGTGAGACTGCGCCATGCCCTTCATCCGGTCGATGAGCAGGTACCCACGCTCGCGATCGATCGGGATGAAATCGAATCCGGAGAGGCGGCCCTTCCCGCCGTCCGGAGCCTCGCGGGTGTAGCGCCCTGTCAGGAACCCGCCGGCCAGAGGACTCCAGACCACGAGTGCGGTCCCGGAGTCGCGGAGGAACGGCACTGTCTCGTACTCGATGTCGCGACCGACCAGCGAGTAGTACATCTGTGCCACCACGAAGCGGGCCCAATGGCGTTCACGCTGGATCGTGACGATCTTGGAGGCTTCCCAGGCGTCGAGGTTGCTGTACCCCACGTAGCGGACGAGACCCCGGCGAACCAGGTCATCGAGCGCCTGGAGAGTCTCCTCGACCGGTGTGTGGGGGTCTTTCCTGTGCACGGTGTAGATGTCGATGTAGTCCGTGCCCAGCCGCTTGAGGCTGGCCTCGGCGGACCGGATCACGTGACCGCAGGAGAGACCCGTGTGGGCTATCGCCGGACCGGTACGGAATCCGACCTTCGTCGCGATGATCACGTCTTTGCGCCGGGGGCCCAAGGCCTTGCCTAGCATCTCCTCGGACTGGCCGGCCGCGTAGATGTCGGCCGTGTCGATCAGGTTGATCCCGGCATCGAGGCTCCGGCTCACCATCCGGTTGGCCAGCGCCTGGTCGACCTTCCAGACCGATCCCATGGCACCCGTACCGGAACCAAACGTCATGGCTCCCAACGACAACCGCGAGACGACGAGCCCCGTGTCGCCAAGTCTCTGGTACTGCATGGTCTGCTCCTCCAATCGCAATCTGCTACGAGCGTCCTGTGGTTCTTCGTCCCATGGTTCTTCGTCCTATGGTTTCCTGTGGGTGACCACGTACTGCGTGATGGTCAGCTGACCGTTCCGATCTTCCAGCTCCCAGGCCTGGTCGACCAAGAGCTCGACAGGCCCCTTGTCCTTGACGGTCGCCTTCCAGTGCACCACCATGTCCACTGCATACGATCCGTCGGCCTTGGGGGTCACGTTCAGCTTCTGGATGGTGTGGCAAGCCCCTGACACGGTCTGCAGGATCCCGGAGTACCACTTCCGGAAGTCGGCATGACTGCGCAGGGGGGCCTCGGGAA
>Ga0074195_1000978_pt1 | contig 46167 bp, 63 predicted proteins | sample EPASupsiteHSE623_FD_64525 | JGI IMG/M metagenome (GOLD analysis project Ga0074195, IMG submission 64525) | Bioremediated contaminated groundwater from EPA Superfund site, New Mexico - Sample HSE6-23 | ecosystem: Environmental > Aquatic > Deep subsurface > Groundwater > Contaminated ...
AAGAAGATTCAGTTCCTCCAACTCCATATGTAAAGATACAGACAGCATTAGGAATAATTATAGACAGAAATCCAACAGCAGTAATGACAGCAGGAGCAAAGAAGTTTGTAAACAATACAGTGTTGATGAAGCATTTGTATCAAGACAGTTGGGATATTGCAATGTCCAAGAAGATAATGCTGAAGCCATTTGTATTTAATGCTGCCAAGTATGGTATGGGAGTTGGTAGGACATATCCACTAACAATCACAAGACCTGTGCGTGATATAGAAAAGTATGTTCCAGAAAATCCAAAGTTGAATAAATATACAGAGACTGAATTTACATATTTTAATGATGTCTTCAGAGAGTCTTTGAGTCCTTGGCAAGTTTGGTTTGATGATTGTTCAGAAGTAGGAAATCCATTCTCTGCTAATGATGTTATTTATTATAAAGACTATGATTGGAGCAAATTTGAAAGACAATTTGGACATCTAAAAGCATTCAAATTTATCAAACCAACAGAAAGAGTTCTAGACAGAGAAAGTGCAGAACTCAAGTCTGCAGAAACAGGAGAAGGTGAATCAAAGGTATCAAAGTTGCAAGAAAGACTTTGGTTCTGGGAGAATTTGGATCTTGATATGTTGTTCATTTGTAATGATGATGGAATTGTTCTTGTGAATGAGCCAATGCCACAGACTCCAAAGAATAAAAGACTTTCTGTCTATTCTGCTCCTTGGACAATGAGAAATGATAAAAGTATTTATGGTATTGGTATTTATGAAGCAATGAGGAATGACCATAGAATTTATCACAAGGTAAGAAACATGACAGTTGACCAAGTTCTTCTTTCAATATATAAAGAATGGTTCTACTCTGGAACTGATATGCTTGAGGGAGATGGAAATATGAAGACCAGACCAGGAGCTGGCAGACAAGTATCAGATGCCAAGAATATAAAATGGTCTGATGTTCCAGGACCAGGAAAAGATGCATGGGAAGCACAAGATAGAATGATGGACAGAATTGATGATGTCACAGGAATATCTAAGTCTTTGCAAGGAGAGATAACTGGTTCTACAGCATTTGAAATATCACAAGCAAGAGAAAGTGCATTGAAGAGAATGAAAACTCCTCTTGAACACATTACTGATGCTCTTGAAGTTGATGCATACTTGTCTTGTGGCATTATAGAAGACTTGTATTCTGTTTCTAAGATAAAATTACTTGTGAATGAAAAGTATATTGAGCCATTCATGATAGATCTTTATGAAAGAGAAGATGGAGAGTCTTTGATGGAAGGAAGAGATTATGTAAAAGAATTCAAAGAAGTTAGTCTTCCATTAGAGAGAACAGAGCAAGGTTCATTCAAGGAGGTTGAAGAGAAGCAATTCTTCAATCTCAAGCCAGAAGACTTTCCATGGGAAGGTGTTATTAAAATCAAAGGACAATCAATCATTGCAAACTCTGAAATACTTGAGAGGACAACCACTACAGAACTTGCTACACTTGTTGTTCCTCTATTTTCTGGAGATCCTGCTATCACTGAAAAACCTGCAAGAGAAATTCTCAAAGCATATGACAAAGATCCTGAAGACTGGCTACCAGAGCACTGGATTAATCCTCCAGCACCAGCAGGAGCAGGAGCCATGGCTAACTTATTTGTAGATCCAAAAGAAGCAGCAATGGCTGAAGAAGCATCTGCTGGTGGAGAAGCACCTAAAACTCCATCAATTGGAGGAGCAGGCAATGTTATCAATAATCTTTCAAAGTCCATTAAGAATATGGGACTAAAATAATATATGGCTGAACAGTCAGTGCCACTATCTAAAAAAGAAACAATGCTTCTACAGAAGATTGTCAATAGCGATGCTATTGAAATAATGGGAAGAGTCGCTAGCACTATGCTGATAAATTGGAGCAAAGTTGAAAATGCAAATCAGTCAACTGCATTTTTGACAGCAAAAGTTGCAATTGGTCGTGAAGAGAGAAAGAAAGCATTAACATTATTCCTAGAACAGTTAGAAAGACTTGCACATGGATAAAGACAATATATACAATCAAGAATATCTTGGACATTCACAGATAAAATCTAGGAGGAAGTTTGCTATGGCTGATGTATCTGGAAACTCTAATGATATTGTATTTGAAGTGAATTGGAATTCATTTGTTAGGAGAAAAGGTTTTGTCAAGATACAAGTTGGAGATAAAGAAGTTGTTGTGAGTAGAGAGCATTTATGGGGAATTCTATTTATGCTTGGCTCTGCTGAAGAACAAGAGAAGATGGTGACACCATTTATGAAGAAAACAATTGTGAAGAAGTTTTTTAAAATTATAGGCATCACTACAACCAGAGATATTAAGAAAGGTGAGCAAATAAAAGTTCCACTGGAATTTACTCTCAATCCTGATACAAATCAGATTGTTATTGGGAAAGGGTCGATGGGTAAGATTGAAAAATTATTAACAAATAACAATAAGTAAATAAAGATGACAGAAGAACACAAAAAGAAACTAAAAGAAGCAAGAGAGTTGGCAAAGTTGAAGAAGGAAGGAAATCTTCCACCAGAAGAAGTTGAAAAGAAATTGCCAAAAGAAAAGAAAGAAAAGTCAACTAGTGATGAAAAATTAGATGCTGTGCTTGCAGGCATTAATACTCTTGCAGGAGCAGTTGGCAAGTTGGTAGAGTTACAAACTATAAAGAAAGAAATTTCTTCTGAAGAAAAAAAGCCAGAGAAATTTAATCCAAAATTAGATGATGAGACATATCCACAAATGTATGTTCCTCCAAAGTATAGGAAGATAGTGGATGAATTTCTTTCTCCTGAATTTGGATTAAGAGTGGTTGATTTTGAAGACAGAACAGACTTCATGGTAGAAATAATTGTTCCTCCAAAATATAGTTCACTAACAAAAGAAGAGAAGGAAGGAGGAATGGAAGATGTTCGTTCAAGAATGGTGACAAGAGCACTTGGAGAGAATGGAGTAAGAGAATGGACAAAACTTGTAAGAAAAAATTTGTCAAGATATTATCAGCAAGAAGGTGTTGCATCACCTTTTATTAATCAAGAATAATAAATAAGTATGAAGAAAATTACATTAACAAAACGTGAGGGATATGATTTGTCTGCAGTGTTGGCTACTACATTAAGAGAGAAGGCAGAAAATTTGGATTTCAAAGAAATAATTGGAGTTCAAAAAGTTGTAAATTCATTAGTAGATGGAGTCAAAGATTATTCAGAAAAGTTTGATGCTCTTAATAAGCAAAAAAATACTCTTGTTGAAAATGCAAATAAGAAAATTGTTGCATACAGAAGAGATCTTGCAGAAAAGTCAAAAAAGGATTCTAAATTGGATGAAAGTTACAAGCAAAAAGTTGAAGACTTTGTGAATGAAATGCTTGAAGATGCCAAAAGGGAGATTGAAGAGACTATTTCTCCTGAATTCAAAAAACTCTATGAAGAATTGGGTAAAACAGACATTTCTATTGAGTTAGAAGATGATAAACACAAGATGACCATCAGTTTATTTGAGAAATTTGCTAAAGAATACTACACTGATAAGAAGGCAATGGTTGAGACATATGAGAAATTCACTGTTTAGTGCTTGACTTCTTTTTGCAGAAGAGAGATAATTATTATAAGTGTTCTCTAACAATTGATAAAAGTTTGGTTGAGGAGCAAACTCTCTTAGCAGAGAAATGCCTAGTGCATACTTTCTATTTTCACAATTGCTAAGATTGTGGAGAGAGTCTGCTCCTTGACTTTTACTTGATTCATCTGTCCTCGCCAAGACAGAAATGTATTCCATCTAGGAATAACTTAAACTGGCTTTCAAAAATGAACAAGATGAAGTTAGGAAATGACTTTGCGGGAGATGGTGAGCAGAACACCAAAGACCGTGAAGAGTCAGATGAAAATACTTCCGATGATGAATTGGAAGAAGAGAAGGAAAACTCTGGTGAACCTGACAATACCAAAACCACAGACGATGAGTCTGATGAAAAAGATTCTGGAGAGTCTGATGAGAGCACTGGTGATGATGCTGCTGAAGACAAGAAGGATGAGAAAGATGAATCAAGTAAGAGCAAGGAAGAAATTCTAAACTCTTTACTAGAAACTGAAAAGGATCTAGATAAAAATAATTCATCAATTGATGTCCAGATTGCTGAAGCAAGAAAAAGACTTTATCAAAAGCGAGGTCTACGCAGAGGTAAAGTAGAAATCAACAAACTCATTGATTCTAAGTTTCCTGACCAAGAGGATGAAGACACTGATGACTTGTCTGATATTGATTCAGACACTTTGAAAGTCTTGGAGAGATTCACAAAGGCAAAGGGACTTGTTCCTAAGTCTGAATTGAACCAAATGACTTACAAACAGATTCATAAAACATCTGAAGAAACTTTTTATGATACTCATAAAGAATATCTTCCAGAGAATGATGCAAATGATATCTTGTATAATGCTCTTCAGGAGGAACTTGCTTTATTTGCTGCTCCAAAGGATGCCAAAATGATTCCAAAATTATTTGAGAAGGCACACAGAGAAGTAATAAAGAGATTTCCTGACTTATTCAAAAAAGTTGAGACTGTTTCTAAAAAAGAAAATGTCAATAATGAAGAGGATAAAAAGAAATCAATTCGTCTAAAGAATGCAGGTCTAGGTGGTGGTAATTCTGGTGGTTCTGGGTCTGGAGGAGAAACTGATAATACTTCTAAAAAGTCAGTTTCATTGAATTCAGACCAAGTTGCTTCTCTTAGGAGAGGTGGCTGGACAGAAAAGGAAATTCAAGAATTACAAGGAAAATAATTAAACATTAAAAGTATGAAATACGGAGCTGGATTTTATCTCTTAAGAGATAATGCAGACAAGGGAGCTCACGCAATTCCAATTTCATCTCAAACAGTATTAGTTGGAGATCTTCTTCAACTACCTGTTGGTGATGCCAATTGGACAGTGTGCACAAGTGCTTCTGTGAGTTATACTCGCAAGGCAATTGCTGTTGCTTCTGCTACTTCTTCAGATACTGAAGTTTTGGCAATTGAGTTGGATGGAAGTGAGGATGTGCAAGTTCAGAGTGCAAACTCTTCTGATGCTACACACAATGGTGATAGAATGGCTTTGACAGATAAAAATACTGTCAATAACAGTGGTTCAGATGTGACCACTACAACTGTTGGCTTTGTTCAAAGAGGAACAGTTGGTGCAACCACAGATAATCAAATCTGGGGTAATGTCTTGGTCGGAAATGGTGTAGTAAGCACTGTGTCTTAATAGCTTAACATAAAATCAAAATAAATATATGAGTGCACCTTTTACTTTAGCACAGGCAACTGATTTGACAAATGTCGCTATTCAAGACATTTATCTTAAGGAAAGCAAACTTGAGAAAAAATCAGTGTATGACAAATACTTCAATGTGGTTAGTGGGGTTACAGACCTCTACTTGAAGGATTCATCTCTCTCTGGTTTGGGAGAAGCAGCAAGAATAGTTGAAAATGCTGTTGTCACCTCTGAAGTTCCTGTTCAGGGATATGACCAGACTTATACTCAGGTTGAGTATGGTAAAATGCTTCCAGTCACAAAAAAGATGTGGAAGTTTGGTATAAAGAAAAGAGACTTAACACGTGTAGTTAAATCTCTTATTGCTGCTTGTGAACGCAAGCGTGAAGTTCTTTGTGCTGATAGGTTGGACAATTCTTATTCAACTTCTTACACAGTAAGTGATGAGAATGGAAATTACTCAGCAACTATCTCTGGTGGAGATGCTGCTGCTCTTATTTCTAATGCTCACACTCGTGAGGATGGTGGAACTAACTGGAATAATCGTATTACAGATGGAACTACTGTCAATATGGACTTTGATTATGATGCTTTGAAGGCTCTTGCCCGAACTGGCTCATTAATCAGAGATCCAAAAGGCAATTTGATGGATGTCAACTTTGATACTCTTATTGCTCGTAGTAAAACTACTGTTCATTTCCGCATGAAGGAAATCAAGCGAACAATCAACAATCCAGGTCGTGGAACTCTTCCAGGATCTGCTGATAATGATTCTGCTGCTGTTGATGACTTTGAAATAGTAGCTGTCCCATGGATAACTACTAATACTTCTTACTGGTGGGGTGTTGACACTATGATGAAGGGAGATGAATATGGTCTTCAATACAAGGAAAGCCAAGCCATTGAATTGGAAGGACCAAATGTGGTCTTCAAGACTGGTGAAATACAATACAAAACAACCATGATGTTTGACATCGGGTTCAATGATGGTCGTTGTATGGCTGGTTCCAAGAACACTAACGCTAGTTAGTATTCTATTATTAGCATTACAAAAAAAGTTGGGGAGCAATACACCAATAACATAAGTTGTCAAGGATATTGCTCCTAGCTAATAAAATAAAAGTATGAGTTATCAAAATGGTTTACAATATACAGACTTCAGGAGAATAAATCTTAAAGCAGAAGGTGGTGTTATACGCTTTGAGGATATTACTACTGTTCCAACTACTGCTACAGGTGAATACTTGCTGTATGTAGATGGAGGAGTTCTGTATTATGATAATGGATCTGGCACTGTGGCACTTGGTGCTGCTGGTGGTTCTGGTTCAATATCATGGGAGCAAATGTATGCTACTGACAATACCATCAACATTGCAAGTGGCAGTGGATTGACTATTGCTGGTGCAATGGCAAACTCCAATGATGTTCTTACAGTATCTCAGGCTGCAGGAGGATCTGGAGATGTCATTAAAATACAAAATGCTGGGACAGGTAAAGACATAAGTGGAACAGATGACACTTGGCACATTACAAAAGCAGGTGTTGCTACTTTTGCAGAACTTGTTCTGACATCAACTGTATCAACAGATGTATTTGCAGTAACAAATGACTCAATTACAGCTAACAATGCATTTCTTGTAACTGGCTCTGGAGTATTCACTGGCACTGGAGCAAATTCCTTTGCCAATGTAACTGCTTCTGGACTTACAACTGGAACTGCACTTACTGTGATTGCAAATGGTGCTACTACTTCAGTAGGAGTATTTGATGTTTCTGGAACTGCAATGACAAGTGGATCTCTTGTTAGATTGACAGGAGGTGGAGCAAATATCTCTTCAGGAGGTAAAGTTCTTGAAGTTGCTATGGGTGCTGCTACTACTGGAGCAGGTGTGTCTATTACTACTTCTGGTGTTCATCAGGGAACTACTACAAATTCTATATTTGTAATAAACTCTGCAGGAGACACTGGAACTGCATCTTATATAGTTGCAAATAGTAATACAACTGGAGTTGTTTCATTGATTACATCATCTGGAACAATGACAACTTCTGGAAGTCTTTTGACATTGACTGCAAACTCAGCAACTACTGCTGCTGGATTGCTTAGAATTAATGGAAATGGACTTACTTCTGGTATTGGTGCAATTATTGCTTCATCTGCTACTGCTATAACAGGCAATGGTAGATTGTTCAAAATTGACCACACAGGAGCAACAACTACATCTGGAACATTAGTTGAATTTGCAACTTCTGCAACAGATGAAACAGTAGTAGTTAAAATCACTACTGCTGCTATGGTTGATGGAGTTGGTCTTTCAATTGTTGGAACAACAGGAATGACAACTGGTTCTCTCTTGAGAGCTACTACTTCAACTGCAGGAATTGTAGCAACAAATGGAGTCTATTCATTAAGAGGAACTGGAGCCCACACTTCAACTTCTTATGCTGGACTTCTTGATGTTCAATCTTCTGGAATGGTAGGAACTGCAGCAAATAGCACATTGGTTAATTTCATGGCTACTGCTGCTGCTCAAGTTGATACTACGATCTTGAATGTTGAAGCATCTGGCTTTACAACTGGATTCACTGGTTCAATGGTAAGAATTAAATCTCCTACCACAACTGGTGCAGGTAAAGTAATTGAAGTTATTGCTGATGGTATTACCTCTGGAGGAACTGCTATGAGTATTTCTGTGGCTGCTCTTACAACTGGAGATGGACTTGTAATTAGTAATGGCACTGCTGCTACTACTACAGGATCTCTATTGAAAGTTACAGCTGGAGGAACTGGAGCTGTCTCTGCTGATGGTATAGTTAGCTTTGCTCACACAGGAATTTATACATCTTCAACTGTTGGATTTGTAAATATTCTTACTTCTGGAACAACTGCAGGAACAACACTTTCTGTAACTGCAAGTGCAGCTACAACAGGAGTTGGAGTTCTTGTAGCTACTGATGCTTTGACAGAAGGAACTGCTCTAAAAATTACAGCAGTTGAAGCAACACTAACCACTGGACTTTATATTCAGTGTTATGATGGTGCTGCTAATGACTTCTCTGTGGCTAAGTATGGAGCTACTGTAATTGCAGGTAATGCTGCTCTTACTGCTTCTCTAACTCTCACAAAAGGAGACTTCTTGATGAGTGATGGAGTATTGCGTGCTGCTGTCACAGCCACAATTACTGCTGATGCAGGCTCTATTCAAGGAGGAAGTCCATTGACACGATCTTTTAATGAGATTGCTGTTTCTGGAACAACAGGTGATTCTGTTACTCTTCCTGCTGCTGCTGCTGGTCAATTCGTATTAATAACTAATCACGGAGCTAACTCTGCTGATGTATTTCCTGCTTCAGGAGATGCAATCAATGAGGCATCTGCAAATGCTGCTAAAGCACTTGCTGCTGATGCTTCCATGATGTGTTATTCTTATGATGCAACCAATTGGGAGTGTTTGACATTAGCTAGATAAGTAATTATCTCTCTACTCTCTCCATAATTAAAATGTGGAGAGGGATAGGGAGGTAAAATTATTAGAATAATTTATTAAAATATATGAATACAGACAGAAAAGTAAAATTGGAAATAAATACTGCTACTTCTGGAGACAATACAATTATTGATGCTCCAACAAAAGGTCATATTGAAATTGACCATATTGAGGTTATGCCTACTGGTGGTGCTCAAACCATCAAATTGAAGTTAGCTGGTGCAAGTTCTGCTGCTAGTCAGAATCCAATGCAACAAGTTGAATATGCATTTGATGATAATCAAGCATGGGTGTATGACAGAACCACTAACAATACTCTTGAATGCACTGAAGCAACTGCTCTTATATTGAATCTTGGAGCAGCAACAAGAGTGACAGGGTTTGTATTAGCAAGAATAGTAGGAGAATAAAATATGCAAAAAGCAGTTCCATCAACAAAATTGAAAGGAGACTTGCTCTTAGAACTGAAAGAAATAAAGATTGAAATAGCAACAGAGCAAATCAAAAGAGATAAAATTAGGAGAGAAACTTCTGATGCTCAAGATGCACTTTCTAAAAGAGAAGTTATAATGAAGAAGAAAGAGCAAGAACATGAAAAAAGGATGGAACTTTTGGACAAGCAAGTTTTTGACAAAGAAGAAAAGAGAAAAGAAATTGAATCAAAAATTGCAGAAAAGAACAATATCTTACAAGATTTGAATGAAGAAATCTCTGATGTTAGAAAAGAATTGAATACATCAAAGAAAGAGAAAGATGAAACTTTACAATCTGTTATAGAAAAAGTCAAGGATAAGAATTCAGAAATTGTTAAGTTGAATTCTCAAATTTTAATACTAACAAGCAATAAAGAGAAGCTTGAAAAAGAAAATAAAGAAATAACAGAAAGCATGACAGAAAAATTGCAATATGCAAATAAAAGAATTCTTGATGCTGATAAAAAAGAAAAAGAAGTTGATGAAAAAGATATAAAATCAGAAGCCAAAAGGTCGGAACTGAGAATTATATCTGCAAGACTGGAGGAAAGATATGGTGATGTGGCTCCAGATATTTATAAGAAAAAAATAGAAGTAGAATAATTATATGGGATATTTATCAAAAGGAAGAGAATTGACAAGTGCAGAGGAAGCAGTAGTGGAATATTTAGAACCACTAGGATCTGCTCTTCAGCAAATTAGAGTAAATGCAGCAGGAACTGCTCTTGAATACTTCACTGCAGGAGCATCATTAGATGGTTCTGGAACTTTGAATGAAATTGCATACTGGGTTGATTCTGATACTCTTGGCTCTCTTGCAGTTGCTACTTATCCATCTCTCACAGAATTGTCTTATGTAAAAGGAGTGACAAGTGCAATACAGACACAAATAACTGCCAAAGCTCCCAGCACTTCTCCAACATTTGCAACTTCTATTACTGGTAGCTATTTGACTGCTTCAGAGATATTGATTACTGATGGTTCAAAGAATATAGTTTCTGCTGCTGTGGCTACTTATCCATCTTTGACAGAACTAACTTATTTGAAAGGAGTTACATCAGCTATTCAAACTCAAATAGGAACAAAAGCAGCACATGCAACAACAATTACAATTGCTGGGACTGCCAACCAGATAACTTCTTCAGCAGGAGCTCAAGATCTTTCAGCTAACAGAACTTGGACACTTTCATTGCCATCTGATGTTCTAATTCCTACAGTTCTTACAGTGCCAAACACAGGACTTCACTTACTAGATACAAATGCTTCTCATGATTTGATAATAAAACCAGGAAGTGATTTAACAGCAGACAAAACTCTAACCATAACTACTGGTGATGCTGATGTTATAGTTAATTTCACAGCAGTGACAGATGAATATGTTTTAGCATATGATATTACTTCTAATACTTGGAGAGGTGTGGCTGCTGGAGCTGGTGCATCTACTGCTCTTGATAATTTGGCTTCTGTAGCAATAAATACAACTCTAGTTTCTGATACATACAACACAGACGCTTTGGGAACTTCAGCCATTGCTTGGTCTGATTTATTTTTAGGAAGTGGTGCTGTAATTGAGTGGTCAAGTGCTGCCTCTACTCCTGATGTAACTCTAACTCATTCTGCTAATACACTGACAATTGCTGGGGGTGCTTTAGTTGCAGAAGCAATCACTGGAACAACTATTACTGTAAATACAAACTTGGTTCCAGATGCTAATGATGGTGCAGGATTGGGTATTTCTGGCACTGCATTTTCTGACTTGTTTCTTGCTACTGGTGGAGTGATAGATTGGTTGGCAGGAGCAGTAACAATTACACATTCTGCAAATACTCTTACTATTGCAGGTTCTGCTTATACTACCTTGGCTCTTGGAGCAACCAATATAACAATGACAGGTTCTTTGGCTGCCACAGGAGCAAGAGTCTCTTCTGCATTTTTTACAGTTTTAGAGTCAACTACAATAGAACTTGGAGCTACTTCAGATACCACAATTAGTCGTGTTTCTGCTGGAGTTATTGCTGTTGAAGGTGTAACGATTCTTACTGTGGCTGGAGGAACTATGACAGGTAATATTGTTCTTGGAGAAAATACTTCTGTTGATTTAGATCCTGCTGGATCTGCAGATGGAAAGTATTCTGGAATTTGTATAACTGGAACTGCAGGTGCTGCTTTGGCTTTTGGAGATTTGATTTATCTTGCAGTTGCTGATTCTAGATGGGAGTTGTGTGATGCTGATGCCTTGGCTACTGCTGGCAATATTATGATAGGAATGTGTGTTCTGGCAGCAGGTGCTGATGGAAATGCTACAAAGATTCTTTTGATGGGACAAGTTAGAGCAGATGCAAAGTTTCCTGCACTTACAATTGGAGCAGCAGTGTATGCTGGAGAGACCGCAGGTGCAATTCAAGTAGCAATTCCAACAGGTGCAGATAATGTAATCAGAGTGGTCGGCTTTGCTCTGACAGCAGATGAGATTTACTTTAATCCTAGCCAAGACCATCAGACAACTGTGGCATAATTATATGGATATAGTATTTGGAACAAAATGGTTTGAAAGACATCAGAGAAAACTTCTCTTTCTTTTGAATGCACCAATAATTAAGATTTGGTTTAGATGGATATTAAGAATAAAAACTATTGATTGCAAAACAAATGAAATAATATCAAAAATATCCACAAATTACTTTGAATTCAATCCTAGAAAGAGTATCAAAATAAATTCTCAAACATTTAGGAATTCATACAGAGGAGAGCATGCAAAAATACTTCACAGAAGAGACAAGAACAAATATAGGAAACAAGGAATAAAGTATGTTGATATATTTGATAGAGATGTTAGAACTCATAATAAATTCTCAAAGAGAATGTATTTTGCATTCAAGCCAATTTGGTATTTTATGCATGCATGGGATTTGATATTTACACAAAAATACATTCCACAATTAAACTTTGGATTTGATACATTGACTGTATATCCAAATCCACACACAGAAACAGTTTCTTTTGATGGTTATTGCACAAATGACCAAACAACTTGGGCTTCTGCAAGAAGTGGGACTGCTTCTTCTGGTGCTAATGATGATATTACACAAGGAGTTTTTGTTCAAAATAGAAAAATTAGCGATAGTCAATGGATTGTTAATAGAGCGTTCTTTCTCTTTGATGCTACTGCATTAGATGATGGCGTTTCTATAAGTGCAACAGACTTTGGAGTAGTTCCTCATGATGCAGCTGGTAGCACACTTACAGATACAATGACACTTCGTATAGTTTCTTCTACTCCTGCTTCAAACACAGCAATTGCTACTGGAGATTTTGACCAAATTGGTGCAACTGTATTTGCTTCTATGCTTGCTTCTTCTTATGTTGGAACAGGATCTTCTTATAATATTTTTTCATTAGATGCAAATGGTATAGCAAATGTTAGCAAGACAGTTGTTAGTAAATTCGCTGCTGTCGGAAGTATGGACATTGACAATGTAACTCCTACTGGCAACAATCAAGTATTGTGTCGTTATGCTGATTATGCAGGAACTTCTACAGATCCAAAAATATTGATAACATATTCAACACCATCTGGTCCAGCCAATATGAAATCTTATAATACAAATTTAAAGGCAAATGTAAAAAGTATCAACACAAATTTAATAGCAAATATTAAAAGTTTAAATACAAATGTATAATATGGAACAAGAGAAAATAACAATTAGAAAAATAATGCAAAATGAATTCACTTGGATTGTGATGATAATTGCTTCTGTTATGGGCTTTGTGTCTCAAGTTATTCTTCCAATACAAAGTATGCAGATTCAGTTGACACAAATACAGCAAATTATACTAGAAACAAAGCAAAATTATCAAATAGCCATGCAAGAGCATCAAAGTCTTCGTAGCAGAGTTGATATTATTGAAACCAAACTTAACAATTTAGCAAAACAAAGATGAGCACAAATTTACCAAAAATAAGAACAAATAGAGGTGATATAGGAAATGAAATTTGGATTAAATTTCCTAATCTTCAAGGTCTTGAAAAGACATATTTGTCAGGTGATGAAGCATCTGCACAGACTGTCTTGTCTGTTCTTTCTGGTTCTAATTTTACTGCTGGAGAGTTTATTGTGATTGGAATTCCAGGAACAGAGCAATGTGAAATAAGAAAAATTGATAGTGTATCAACTACTACAATAACAATAACTTCTGCTACTTCTTATCCACATGGACAAGGAACTCTAATAACATTTATACCATTTGACCAGATTGAAGTGTATTCTGCTTCTTCTTCTGGTGGATCTTTCTCTCTTTTGTCTGCAGTTAGTATAAGAGCAGATGCTCTGGAAACATTCTATCCAAGAACTGCAGATGCCAATACAATATATTATAAAGCAAGGTTCAAGAATTCTGCTGATACTACTTACTCTGATTATTCAGATGAAGTTGCTGCTACTGGATTTGCATACAATTCTGTTTATTCTGTTAAAAACAGAGCATTAAGACAAGTTGGAGAAAAAGTTGGAGGAGCATTTACTGATGAAGATTTAGATGATTGGCTTTGGGAAGCAAGAAGAGAATTTGATAATCAATTCAAAAGATGGTCATTTAGAACTTCATTTGATTATGATGCTGCTAATCTTGTAGAAGGTCAATACTCATTCTCTGCTCCCTCTATTCTAAGAAATCCAGATTCTCCACAAAACATTATTGGAATGAGAATTGGAAGTCAAGGAACTCCAATTACATATATTGACAAGAAAGATTTCAATAGAAAATATGAAGGAATAATTCACACAACAGTAGCAACTGAGCCAACAGTAGGACAAACAACTCTTGTTCTTACTAATGTCAGAGATTTAGATGACTCTGGATCTGTGCAAGTTGGAGTTGATACTATAACTTATACTAGTAAGACAAATTCTACAAATACATTAAATGGAGTTCCTGCTTCAAGCACAGGATCTATAACTGTTGCACATGCAGTTGGAACAGATGCTTGGCAGAATGTAAATTATGGAAAGCCATTAAGATTTACAGTATATGAGAATACCATATTCTTTGATACTCCTGTTGATAGTAGTTTAGAAGGAGACAATGTTCTTATGGACTTTTATAGAACTCTTCCAGACAAAGACTCTGATGCTGACTTGCTTGATGAGCCAGATGTTGATATGTTTGTTAGCTTTCTAAAATTCAAAATAAAGAGTAGAATTAGTAAAGGAAAGATAAAGATGCAAGACGATCCTGACTACATTGACTATCTTGGAAGAAGAAATAAGTGTATTCAGAAAGAGTTTATTCATCAAGGAATGTCATTTTCACCAGACATTGGACATTTACAAGAAGTAGATTAAATATATGGAAACATCAGAATTATATAAAACATTAAATAAATACTTATATAAACTAGAACCAACTGGTCTTGATTTTGCACTTTCTCCTGAAGTCTATAAAAGCACATCTGGAACTCTTTCTCCTGAAGACTTGACATCTGGATATTTAGTTGGAAATATAAATTTTGTTGGAGGATATATGCAATCTGATAATTTTGTGTCTGGTTCAGCAGGATGGAAACTTGATTCAAATGGAACTCTTACTGCTGTCAATGCTACTCTTTCAGGAACAATTACAGCTACTGCTGGTGCTATTGGTGGATTTAGCATAGGATCTGACTATATTAGAGATGCTGCTAATTCATTTGGTCTTGCTTCAACTGTCACAGGAGGAGATGATGTAAGATTCTGGGCAGGAGACACTTATGCCAATAGAGCCACAGCAGACTTCATAGTTACAGAAGCAGGAATTCTAACTGCTACAGGAGCCACAATAACAGGAACTATTAAAACTGCAGCAGGAACTGGACAAAGAATTGTCATAGCAAGTGCAGATAACACTCTTACATTTTATAATGCAAGCAATGCAGTTGTTGCTCAAATGGGAGCAGGAGCATCAATAGGTAATGCATTAAGAATAACTCTTGATGCTAGCACAACAACTGGAGTAAAAGTAACATCTGCTACTGCTAATGATATTGGTTTTTCTTTTGTAAATGCAGGAAATTATGATAGCACAGGAGTGAATGTTGACTTATCAGGAGCAACAAATACTGGAACAGCAATAAATGTAAATCATGATGGAAGTTCTGGAGAAGCAATATTTATAGACACTAGTTCAGCTGCCAAAGGAATTCTTGTTCAAAATACAGGATCTGGAGAGAATTTGTATCTAACTAGCACAGCTAGCAAAACTATATATATAAATAATTCATCAGATAGTCATATAGCAATAGAAATTGATTATGCTGGAAGACAAGAAGCATTATACATAGCTGGTTCAGATACAAATAGTGCAAAGTCTGTAATTTATGCAACTGCTGGTCAAGCTGGAGGAGAAGCAACTGTTCAATTTAATAAATCAAATTATGGTGCTGTTTTATATTTGACATCTTCAAGTGCAAGTGATTCAAATTATTCAATTGGATTGAAAACAAATATTGCTAGTTCTGGAACATCAGTTGAAGCAGCATTTGAATTTGCAGGAAGTGAATATATTGCTGGAGCTACTTCAGTTTCTGGATTAACAGGAGTTATAAAGGTCGTTACAAGTGATGGCTTGTGCTACATGCCAGTTTATTCAGGTTATGCATAATTAAAATATATGGCTATAAATACTACATTAAAAAAAGGTTCAACAGGAAGTCAAGTTATAGAATTGCAGAAAATGCTTGGCATAACTGCAGATGGCAAATTTGGTCCACAGACTGAAGCAGCAGTAAAAGCATATCAGCAGAATAATAATCTTACTGTTGATGGAATTGTGGGACCTAAAACAACTAATTCTTTATATACTCCTCAATACACTCCTCCTACAAATAGTAGAAATCTTGCATTTGGAGAAAATCCTGCAATATTAAATTATGGAGATACATTTCAAGGACAGCCAGTGAAATTTGACACACAGACAGGAAGTCCACTTCAGCAAGGACAAGCTACTTATTCATCTCCTGAAGCAGCTAAAGAAATAGAAAAATACATGAATGAAATTATTGAATCTGTTGTCAATTCTGGAAAAATTATCAATCCAAATATAACTCCACAAGAATTAGAAAATATAGATCCTGCAACATTCTTAGCACAAGCAGAGAATAGTCTTGCTCCAGAATATAAAGAGAAATTTAGTGTAATTAAAGAAAATCTTTCAAGATCCTTGGCTAATATTGGATATGATTTAACAAAGAAGGAGCAAGAAGTTGCCAGAGACTATACAAACACTCTTGACAAAGGACAAGAAGATTTAGCTGGAAGAGGACTTGCATTCTCTGGACAGAGACAAACATTTGAAACTGATTTGGGTAGTGCTAGAGATAGATCTGTTGAAGCAGCAAGAGTAGCAGCAGAAAGACTTGCACAAGAAGATTTGAGCACTGCTGAAAGCAAAGTTGGAACAGAAAACTTAAGAGGATTTGGAACTCCTACATCAATTGGAGGAAGAAATTTATCATTCAGTTCAACTCCATTAACAGGATCTCTTGTTAGCGAGAAGCAATATTTGAAAGAGTCCACTGCAAGAGAATTGGAAAGACAAGACAGAGAAAGGAGAGCATATGCAAGAAGTGGAATTGTAACAGCTTGATACATTAGCAATTAAGAGGTAAAATAAACATATATGCCACAGTTTATCAAACAAGGAAATAGTTTTTATAGAAAGGATGAGAATGGAAGTCTCTATCTTGTTTCAGATCCTGATACAATGAAAGGACTTGGTTCTGGTCAACTTCCATATTATGCTATTGGAGGAAACAGAACTCTTAAATTTGCTGATGAACCAGCCACTCAAGCACCATCATCTACTCCTCCTGTATCAAATTCTTCTTCTGGCACAACTGATATAAATTCTCTAATAAAAGAAAAACTTCTTGGAGCTATAAATAATTACAAAGGAGTTGACACATCTACTCTAGAGCAAAAGAGACAAGAACTTCTTAGAAAGCAACTTGTTTCTTCTCCATACTCTGAGGAAGGAGAAAAGACACTTACTGGAAGTCAAAAATTATCTCTATTGAGAGACAAAGGATCTCAATTTGAGCCAGAATTGAAATCTATTGAAGAACAAATATTGAAAGCAAAACAAGGAGATGCACAGAGTATGTCAAATCTTAAAGATATTATTTCTGTTGCCAAAGATGCTGGACTGTTTGGTGCAGAAGGAGGATATCAATCTGGATTGGGCAAGGAATACTCAGATTATGTTGCCAATGAGAAAGCAAATGGCAATACAAAAGTAATGTCCTTGAATGAGTATGCAAATATGGATGCCAATAGAAAGAAGTCTGTTACAAATATAAGCAATACAGATGGAGGATTAAATCCAAAACAAGTGACAGTGTTCAATGGTATAGTTGGAAAGTATCAAAACTCTCCATTGGTAAAAGCAGCAGACAGAACTATTGTTGTTGATACTGTTTCAACAGAACTTAAGAAAGATCCAAAGAATGCATCTCTTCAACTATCATTTATATATTCATTCATTCAAATGCTTGATACATATCAGTCTGCTGTTCGTGAAGGTGAAATAGGAATTGTTTCTGGAACTCAAGGTCTTGCTGATAAACTTAGCAATCTTCCTGATAAGATATCTCAAGGAACACTACTCTCAACTGATGTTATAAATAGATATATATCAACTGCAAAGATATTGTCTGATTCAATAAAAGGAGGAGCAAACAGAAAGAAAACAGATTATGGCTCACAAGCAAATGTTGCTGGAGTTGGAGATGCATGGAAAGAATATCTTGCAGGAACTGAAACAACAACTAAATCTGCACCAGTGACAATAAAAGTAAAAAGAAAATCAGATGGAGCTACAGGCACTATAAATATAGATGAATACAATCCAGCATTATACACTAAAATATAAAATATATGTTTATACCAGATGATCCAACAATAAGAAAAAAAGAAACAGGAAATGCATTTCATCCAGACTTGATGAATGACTTTTCATCTTCATCAGAGAGTTCATTTACTCCAGAGATTGTTCCTGAGCCAGAAAAGAGTTTATATAAGAAGTATTCAGAAGGAGCAGAGAGTTTCTCTACTGGATTTGCAAAAGGAATACTGAAGACTGGAAAAGGTCTTGGAACAATTGGACAGTGGTTGCTTGACCAAGGACCAGGAAGATTTGTAAATGCTGCTACTGGAAAAGGTTTTACTCCAACAGGACCAACTGGAGATTTCTCTGATGTTTATCATCCAGGAACTGAAAGAGCAGCAAAGGCAGATGAGATGCTAACTCCTCAAGGACTTGGAGAAAATGCTGGATTCTTGACAGAGAGAATTGCAGAATTTCTTATTCCTGCTGCTAAAGTATCAAAAGTATCAAATATTGCAGGTAATGCTGCTGGAAATCTTATTAAAAATAAAGCAGGTTCAACTGCACTAAATCTTGCCACAAGAGGAGTTGTAGAAGGAACAGTGTCTGGTGCTACTACTGCAGTTCAAAGAAATGCTCTTGATAATGAAGCAAAGACAAATGCTCTTATTTCTTTTGTGTCTCCTACTTTGATGATGGGAGTTGAGAAGATTGGAAAGAAAATGCTTAATGCAATTGTCAAGCCATCTGTAAGAGATTTAGAGAATGGATTCAAAGTAGAGAATATGAAGAAGTATAATTTAGGAGGATCTTTGAGTCATTCATTAAATAAAACAAGCAACAAACTAAATGAAGTTAGTTCTCAATTAGATGATGTTCTTGAAACATCTGATGGAGTTGTTGATGTTGAAGATATATTTAATAAAACAGTATCAAAATTAAGAGATAAAAAGTCTCTTGTATTTGGACAGATAACTGATATGAATGGAGGTATTGATGAATTGGCCACTGACATAAAAACTATGGCAGATGCAATGGAAGGAGCAGGAAATCCAGTAAATGTTAATGCTCTTGATTTGAAGAATGCAACTTTATGGAAAAGAGGAGCAGGATTAAAAGGTGCATGGCTGTATCAGTCTATGGACAAGAAAGCACCTGCAGTTGATAAAGTTTATTCTGTATTTTACAATGAATTAAAAAAAGACATAGAAAAAGCTGGAGGAGAAGCAATAAAGAAATACAACAGTCAGTTGTCTGATTTGATTCCAATTCAATCTGCTCTTATTAGAAGAATACCAGTTTCAGACAGAGCAAATGTTATTGGAATGGGAGAAAGCATGGCACTTGTTGGTGCAATCTTTGATCCTAAAACACTAGTATTGGCTTTTCCAATGCTTGCACAGAAAAGTGGTAGAGTTGCTAACTTCATGATGAATGCTGCTGATAGCTGGTTTACTAAGACTGCAGGAGCAGGTATTAAGACAGGAATTAGCAACTATGGACAATAATTACCAATCACTTGGCATAAACAATCCACAGAATACAATTATTATAACAATTAAAATTATAACCCACATATAGCTAAATTATACCTTACTTATGGAAAATAATCAAACAATCTTAATACAGAATATTGGCTCTCAGGGAGTCATAATGGACAATGTTGTCAATGAGTCATTGATGCCTGAAAGTGCTGTTAGCTGGGCTATAAACATGCATTTTGATAGGATTGGAGCAGCAACTGTGCGTGAAGGTGTTACAATTGTTGGTGCTCAATTAGTTGATAATGTTAATATTCTTGGCTTGCATCAATTTTTGGACACAGGAACAGGAACTAATGACAGACTTATTGCTGCTACAACAACAACTTGGAAAGCACTAGTATCAGGAACTTGGACAAATAAGAGAACAGGATTGACTACAGGATTGAAAGCAAGATTTACAAACTTTGTTGATTTGGTATTTGGAGTGAATGGAACAGATGCAATGCAAAGTTGGGATGGAGGAGCAGGAAACTTCTCAACCACAAATGTAACATCTGCTCCTGCTGCTGCCTTTATTGATAACTTTAGAACAAGAGTATGGGCAGCAAAAACATCTGGCAATCCTTCTAGATTATTTTACTCAACTGTTGCAGATGGATCTGGTGCTATCACTTGGGACACTGCTACTCAATATATTGATATAGCTCCTGGAGATGGAGAAGACATCACAGGTATAAAGAAATTTGGATCTTATTTATATGTTTTCAAGAATAGCAATACATATAGAATATTCTCAATCAATCAGTCTGAGCCAGATCCATTGATAACTCTTGGAACTTACTCACAAGAGTCAGTTGTGGTTGCTAAAGATGGAATGTATTGGCATCATCCTTCTGGTATATTTAGATTGGCAAAAGGAGGAACATCACCTACAGAAATATCAAGACCAATTTATGATATCATTAAGAACATATCACTTTCAAATTATTCAGAAATAGCTGGATGGAGTGATGATGACCATGTTTATTTCTCTGTTGGAGATATAACTGTATATGGATTGACATTAAGTAATGTAGTTATAAGATGGACAATATCATCAGAGATCTGGACAATATATAAATATGGAACAAAGTTTTTAGTTGGAACTACTTACAATGATGGAACTACTTTGAATAGAGTTGTTGGAGACAATGATGGCTCTGTTCATCTTTTCAACTCTGGAACTTCTGATAATGGAGTTGACATAATTTATGAGTTTGAAACAAGATGGCACAATATAACTGGTTCAAGACTAGACTACAAGACAATATCAAGAATAGGAGCAATGCATGAAGGTCTTGTTGGAGGTAATTTTGGATGGAGAAATGGATATATGAATAGATTAGAAATACAGCCAATTGGTCAGTTGGCTAAACAAGACTCTATCTTCAATTCTTTGCAGATTGAAGGCAATAGAATTAAATTATCAATAAGAGGATCTTCTTCTGCTGGAGCAGGAGTATTTCAAGGATGGCAACTTATGGATGTTGTCAATCAAGGAGTAAAAGATAACTAAATTTATGGAAAAAGAATATACATTAGGAGCTATTAAAAATGATAAAGACTTAAGAGATGTGCAATTGGCACAAGTGCAGGCACCAGTAGCATTGCCAAGTAAATACATTACAGATATATCCTGGATTCCTGTATTTGACCAAATGCAGAATGGCAGTTGTGTTGGACATGCTCATGCAATTGTTCACATTTATAATGAATTTAAAGAGAATGGAATTATAAGAAATTTGTCTCCAAGATACATATATGCAATGTCTAAGAAAATGGATGGATTGCCAATGCAACAAGGAACTCAGCCAAGAGTTGCTGCTGCTATTGAATTTAATAGTGGTTGTGCTACAGAAAATACAGTTCCAAATCAAAATAGTCTTGAACACAATGCTTATATAACTCTTCTTGATAATCCAGACATAGCAAAAGATGCAAGACCATTCAGAATAGGAGGATATGCATTTGTTGGAAATTATGGAATGCCATCAAAAGAGCAATTAAAACAAGCAGTATATCAGAATGGAGTTGTTCCTATAACTATTTCTGTAGGAGCATTCATCAATCCTATTCCTCCTGGAGATTTTGGACTTCACAGAATAACAGTATTTGGATTTGAGGACTTGGCTAATGGAGATACAAGATTTTATTATAGAAACTCATGGAGCAGGAATTGGGGAAACAATGGTGATGGATATTTTGATTATTCAAGTCATGCTGGAAAAATATATGACTGTATGGCATTTCCAGATCTTCCTAATGAAATACTTGAAGATGCAAAGAAGAAATACAAGTTCTTTTCTATGGATGAGAAAACAGATGCAACTGGAAAACATACATTTTCAGAATTGACTCCAGAATTCAGAACTCTGTGTGACACCATGAGAGGACAGTGTGGCTTTGCATGGAAGATTTTGTCAGGATACAGAACACAGAAAGAAAATGATGCACTGAATGATTCTGTGAGTGATTCTGCTCATGTTTCAAGATTGGCAGTAGATGTTCTTTGCACAGATAGTTCAAAAAGAGATAAGATTGTCACAGTGGCAAAAGCCAATGGTATCAGAAGGATAGGCATTGGAAAAAACTTTGTGCACTTGGATATTGATTCAAGTAAACCACAAAATGTCATGTGGCATTATTATTAAAAGGTCGTATTATTATTTAATTATAAAATAAAACATATGAGTAATTTCTTTGGATGGAATTGGAAGGATTGGGTTAGTGCTGGTGTTTCTGCAGGATTGATTGCATTGTTTAGCTATCTTGCACAAATAACCAACTTGATGGAGATTGATTGGAAAGTAGCATTAGGAGTTATGCTATCTGCTTTTTCTGCATCAATGGTAAAATCACTATTTACCACAAATGATGGTAAATTTGCTGGAGTAATTCCTGTGAAATAACACAAAAGCGACAGTCTTATTTTGGACTGTTGCTCTTGTAGTATTTTGCATACTTTGTCTTGAATGCAAAATCATTCCTAGTCAATTTATATCCTTTTGATATAAGATATTTGAGTGTTTGCTGTAACAATTCTTTTATCTTTTCTTCTGTTCTTAATTGTCCATGATTTGGTAAATGGCACTTGTGATTGCACAATGGAGCAGCATTTAGAATAGAACTTTCTACAACAGATCCTGCATTTCCTCTTCCTACAATATGGTGTAAGCAGTCTGAAGTGTTTTCTCCACACCACCAGCAGCACCATGCATCTTGGAATATTAGCCATGTTCCTTCTGGGAAATTATTGTTTGTTTTCATTTGTTTTTATTATTTCTTCTTTTATATCTTCATACTTAGTGCTATTTTTCTTTGCAATTTCTTCTTTATAATGCCTCAAATTCAAAACTTTATTAACAAAGAACATTCTTATACCAGATCCCATTCTTCCTTTTAATATAATAACATCATCAGGTCTTGTGTCTTCAAATATAAGATTTCCATATTCTGGAAATTTCAATTGACTAATTCTAGCAGTAATAAAGTCTGTATCATCTTCAATGATAAAGTTAGCAAATTGACATTGTTCTTCAATCTCATAATCATATCCTTCAACCAAATTTGTTCTGTTCTTCTTCCAATTCAATCCTTTTATACTGGTATATTTTCCATCAGAGAACAATTTCTTCATTCTTGGACTGATTATTTTTACAATCTTTTTTGCATTTTCATCAAGTGTTTTTCCTCTACTTGTGCTTACTTCTCTAACATCTCTTAAGTTTTTGTCATAAACAATTCCATAAATATAAACATCTTCAGACATTTCTTGTTCTTTCAATTCTGCAATATTTGTTGGCATTTCTTTGAATTTCTCTGGATGCTCTAATAGGAATGACTTCCAATTCTTGTCTACTCCAAAGTCCATACCCCAAGGACATATTGAAAATTGTCTTTCAAATGTTATTGCTTCTTTATCATATTCATGTATAACTTCTCCAAACAATGTCATTCTGTTAGAGTTATTTCCTAACTCATCAAATGCTCCTAAGTCAATCAAGTTCTTTACTGCTGTCTTTTTGACTGCTCTTCCTTTTACTCTTTCAGAGAAGTCTGTAAATGAAGTATATGGCTGTCTTTTGACTGCATTGCTTGACATCTTTTCTCCAATACCTTTTATATCTCCAAAGCCAATTCTAATTCCATCTTTCTCTGCAGAGAAGTTTTCTTTACTTTTGTTTATATCAACTGGATATATTTTATATCCTTCTTTCATGAATTCTTTCATTATATTTCTCTTCTTTGCATCTTGATGAGTAAGAGAAAGTATGCTACTATAGAATTCAATTGGATAATATACTTTTAGCCATTGTGTCCAATATGATATGACTGAATAACTAACAGAGTGAGATTTGTTAAATGACCAAGATCCATAAGAACACATTTCCTCCCATATCTTGTCTGCTTCTGCTTGTGACAGACCATTTTTGAGTGCTCCTGGAATGAATTTATCTCTGAAAGTGTTGAATTTCTCTACTCCTTGAGATCTTGAAATAAGTTTTCTAATCTCAGAAGTGTCCTTCCAAGACATTTCTCCAATCTCTCTCATTATCCTCATCACTTGCTCTTGATAGATAACTATACCATATGAGTCTGATGTGATGCTTTCCATTATAGGATGCACATATTCAACTTTCTTTCTTCCACTTCTTCTTTGAATATATTCTGTTGTATTGCCAGAGTTGAGTGGTCCAGGTCTTGCCAAAGCAGAAATAGCTGACAATGATTCAAAATCTTTTGGCAGTATCTGTCTGCATACTTGGTTCACTGCTTGTCCATCAAATTGGAATATGCCAAATAACTTTCCTGCACAGAATGCTTTGTAAACTTTAGCATCATCAAGAGGTAAATTATAAATGTCAATTACTTTTCCATTCTTTTCTTTTATCAATCTTAATGCTTTTGAAACAACTGAAAGAGTATTCAATCCAAGTAAGTCAATCTTAAGCAATCCAATATCAGATGCATCTTTATATTCAAGACTGATAACTTTTGTCTTTGTGCTTTGAACCATGTAGAATGCACAAAAGTTAGTTATTGGCTCATTTGATATCATAACTCCAGCAGCATGCTGTCCCATCTGTCTAACTTGTCCTTCAAGACCAATAGCATATTTCAATTCAGGAAATTCTTTCATTGCCTGCTTTGGATAAGTGAACACATCACTATTAAATGTATCTTCAATGGTCAAACTTGCTCTGGAGTCTCCTCCAGATCTTTCAATCAATGCAGTTTTAATCTTGTCTATCACAGAAAATGGAATTCTAAATACTCTTCCAACATCATCAAGTGCAGATTTGCCTTGGAATATTGCAAATGTAGGAAGATTTCCAACTCTGTCTTCACCATATTTCTTTTCAAGATATTCTTTCACTTCATGTCTTCTAACATCTTCAAAGTCAATGTCAATGTCAGGTAAGTCTTCTCTGTTCAAGTCAATAAATCTTTCAAAGATAAGTCCATATCTAATTGGCTCAACTTCTGTTATAGCTAAAGCATAGCAAGCAAGAGATCCAGCTGAAGATCCTCTGGCTGGTCCAACAAGAATTCCATTATTCTTTGCCCACTGAATAAGATCTGAAATAACAAGGAAGTAATCAACAAAGTTTTTCTGCACAATCAAATCTAACTCATGGTCAAGTCTTTCTTTATACATTTTCTCTTTATCTTTATCAAATGGCAACTTTGACTTCTTTTCAGTTTCATTGTAGAATAAACTTCTTTTTATCATTCCTTCATAACACATTTTCTTTAGATGTTCTGCTTTTTCATTATCTGGCATTGGATATCTAATTGGTTCTGTTTTAGGAAATGTAAAATCAATGCTCTCTGCAATCTTTACTGTTTCATCTAATGCTTCTGTGCAATCAAATGTAGGAAAACATTCTTTCATAGAGTTCTCCATCTGCTCTCTTGTTTTCAAGAAGAAATCAGACTGGTCAAACTTCCATCTTTTTGGATTGTCCATTTTGTCTTTACTTTGAACACAAAGAAGTATTTCTTGTAAAGTGCTTTGTTCTTCTAGTGCATAATGGCAATCATTTGTCACAACTGCTTTTATTCCCTCTTTCTTTAAAACTTTGTTGTATATTTTTATCAAACTTTCATATGCAGGTTTTCCAGCAGCAAAGCCAATTGGCTGGAATTCAATATAAAACTCTTCTATATTCTTTTTGAAAAGTCTCAATTGCTCTGTTGCTCTATTTAATCTCTTATTATAAGATCCTCCAGTTTCTTTCAATATTTCCATAACAGGAGATGACAAGCATCCAGATAGAACAATCAATCCTTCTTGGTGGTCAAATAAATCTTGCCAAGTTATTCTTGGCTTGTAGTAGAATTGCTCACACCATGCTTTTGTTACAAGTTTCATTAAGTTCTTGTATCCTGTATTATTCTTCACAAGCACTGTAATGTGGTTATAATCTCTTTCTCTCAATTCTTTAACATCTTCAACAATATAAAGTTCACATCCAAGTATTGGAGTTATTTCTTCTTTCTTGCATTTCTTATACCATTTATAGTGGCTACTTATATTACCATGGTCTGTTACAGCCAATGCTGGTTGACCAATTTCTTTGCATCTACTTATGTATTGCTCTGGCAATCCTATGCCATCTTGCAATGAGTAAGTGCTATGAACATGTAGATGAACAAATTTATCTTTCATTTTGTTTTTACAATTAAATTTACTTTTGCCATATCAAAGTTATATTCATCATCAAATGCAATATCTGGAATTCCATTTATTGTTTCATCATATTCTTGCTTAGAAAAACATTTATCAACCCATCTTTCTAATCCAAATTTATTTACAATTTGTTCTGCATACTCTCTTCCTCCTCCTGACCAAACATAAATCTTACAATTCTTTATGTGGTCTTTTAGCAATTGCATCAATTGCACTGTTCTCAAATTTAACACTGGTTCTCCCTTGTGTGCAAAAGGACTTCCATATATAGTTCCATCCACATCAAATAATATTATTATATCTTTCATTTATTCAACCATTTAGCTATTAATGAATTAATCCAGAATAAAAACTTTCCAAGAAGTAGCAATGGAATCCAGAATGGAGAAAGAATTAGTATTAAAATTGCAGCAAAAGTTCCAAACAATACATCAATTGCATCAAATGGTTCATGCTCTTTGTATGAATAGCAACTGTGTGAATTTCTGAACCAATGAAAGTATCTTTTTAATTGATTTTTAATCATATTATTCTTTTTCAAGCATTGCTTTGAAAACTAAATTAGTAAGTTCTACATCACCCAATGCTCTGTGTTGTGTTATTTTGCTTCTATCAATATTCAATTCATCACAGCAAATTCCAAGATTGTATTTACCTCTAACAATTTGCTCTCCAACTCTCTTTGCAAACTGATGAAAACTCTCATTCCATAATCTTTTATTATTTGTGATGTGTGCTTTGTATAGCATAGCAGTGTCTATAGAAGTATATTCAAGTTTCTTTCTTAAGTTATCAAGTCTTTCTTGCTCCCACTTTAGAACTTCTGATATTTGGTCAACCAAGAATACTATATCAAACTTTATGCCATTGTGAGTAAGATTTGCATCACAGTCTCTTATATGCTGAATAAACTCCTCAAGACAAAATGCAGGATCTTGTCCTTCTGAATCTACAATGGCTTTTGTCATACCATTTATTTCTGTTATGTGTTGTGGAATTTCAATTCCATGGTTCAATACCCATCTCTTTGTTTCAACTATTTCTCCATTCTCAATTTTGAACATTCCTATTTCAAGTATTTTGTCTTTCTTGCCATCAAATCCTGATGTCTCAAGATCCCACACTAAATAACTATCTGGGTAATGTAATTTTTTAATCATTTATATTCACTGTCTGACTCTGCTACCACTAATTTGATAGCAGAGACAATATTATCTGCTAATTATTTCCTGCTGTCCACTTTGTGAAAGTCTCAAGAGTGCAAGAACCTTTCTTCTTGCCATCTTTTGAAACCCAAAACACTTTCTTGCCAGCAATCTTTGTTATTTTCCTAACAAGTTTGCTAACAGGATTTTTTACTAACTGACCAACTTTATATGCATTCATATTTGTTATCAATTAAATCTAATAATATACGACCTATTTGACACCATATTTTTCCATTGTTGCTTCTAATCCTTTAGCTCTTGTGCAGATAAACTTGAAGAACTCTGGTTGCTTGTCTCTCATCTCTTTAGCCATTAGACAAACCATGTAGGTGTGCTCATCTTGAGTGATATCAGAAGTTCTTCCATTGAAGTATTCAATCATATCACGCAATCTCATGCAAACTCCAATCTTAGTGCAAGTTCCCATAGGCATTATACATCGTGCTTGTTCCATAGGAACACCATTCTGTATAAGAGTTTTGTAAACTTTTCTAACCATTTTGACTGCTTCAATATAGTTGTCTTTTAATGGTTTTATCATTTCATCACCTGCATCAATTCTTTCTTGCAATGATACTGGAAATCTAACTGGATCTGAATAACAAGAGCTAACTCTGTAGCTCTGTTGTCCAAAAGCCATCTGTCTGTGTCTTACAATCTGATGAGTCATTGCTCTTGGAACTCCTGTAATTTTGAAGTTGAATACTGCTCCTTCCAATGCTACTGAAATAGGTCTTTTAGTTAGCATAAACATCAGTGTTTTCTCTTGCTTCTCAAAGTCCCAGTCCATCATTTTACTTACTGGAATTTGTGGAGTTGTATCCCATGTGCATAGACTATTGTATAGTGCTGCTTTCACCCATGCTTTATAATCACTACCAGCCATCAATTCAACTTTGATTGTCTCATAACCTGCCACTTGTTGTTCTGGTTCTTCAAAGTTGTGTCCTACTGGTGTTCCTAAAAACTCAATCTCTTCATCTACTATGTATTTCTCTCCTGCTTCTTTGTTTGCCATATAATTTAGTTATTTTTATAATTTAGACATTCTTTTGTCTCTGACAAGTTCTTGACAGAACTTGTTTTACACCATTCTAAAATGGTAGCTCTTCTCAACTCAAATCTTTCTTCTTCTCTTTGAGTGTATCCTGTCTTGTCCATTACAAACAAAGTTATTCCAAGAATTACTCCCATAACTGCTAAAGTTAAAAATATTGCCAAAGTCCAATCAGATTTCTCTGGCCAATATTTTTGATAACCTAAAGAATTTGCTACTTCGTCTGAGAATACTTTTTTCATAATTTTATAATTCTTCTAAGAATAACATCTCCTCATCCCATGCTCCAAGGATTTGCCAAACATGTGCAAATGGAGATTGTGCTAATAATATTGGATCTCTTCTATTTTCTGTCTTCTGGAAATCTTTCTTGTCTGCAATAATATAAAACACTGCCTGCTTACCACACAAATCATTTGTTTTGACATTGTATGCTTTCATAACATCCACTGCTTCTTTTGGAAGATCTGCCATGAATTGGTCAATTCCTCCTAGTTTTAGATTGTTGTGATTGCTTACAACTTTATTTATTCTATCACTAGTGGTATAAGCAAATTGCTCAAAGAAATCTTTGACTACTGGATATTTCTTTCTGTTTTCAAGTCTCAAAAGAATGCTAGCAATATCATTCACTCCTCTGCTCATATCAAATTCTGCACTCTTAATAAGAGACAATTTATCTTTGAATGATTGCACTTGTTCATCAACATACTTCTCATCTGTATTTATTTTGAAATCTTTTTTGTTCAAGAATTTCAATTCAAATACTCTTTTTGGAGTCAATGCAAACTTCTTTTTCTTTTCAGTTTCTTGCTTTTTAGTTAGAACATAATTATTTCCTCCTGCAGTTGCTGTTATTCCAGTTTCATTTCCAATTTCTGGAGTAGCAAGTGACCAAACTAAATCATTACTTTCATTTGAATAATTTCTCATTGTATGAAAGTCAGGAAGAAATTTTGACTCTCTCATAACTGGAATAACTTGAGATGCAAGAACATCTCCTTTACTTCCACCAAATTCAAATATATCTTTTCCAAATAATTTTAATTTCATATGAATGTTTTTGTTATTCCTTTTAATATATCATCAATCTTATCTTCTGTGTCCTTTTCATCAATCAATTGAATTGCCATAATTGAATATACTGCATTGTCCATCAGACTATCTCTAAACATCTCAAAGTTCAATTCTTCATCTTTCTTGTCTTTGTTTATCCATATCCTAGTGAATTTCCTAGCAATCTGATAAAGAAGACCTCTCAATCCCAATGCTCTCCAACTATTTGCATAGTCTCCTGACTTCTTGGACTTGAGTTCTAACATCTCATTTATAACCTTATTAAAACCATCTAATTCTTTGTTTTCCATACTATTTACTCAATAAGCTAATAATCTGTGTATTTGGTTCAATCAAGTGTTCTACGACCAATTTGGCTTGATTTATTGTTGAATCCACAAGCAACTTCCTGTTCCATAGTCCGAACCTACCTATGGAGTAAATTGACAACTCTTTCAATTTCTCAACTAATTTCATTCTATCATCAATGCTAATACTCAATACCTTGCCTGTCTTCCATGTATAATACTCTGGATCCTCATCAATAAGATGGAACATTTCAAGTATTTCTCTGACACAATATTGTTCTCCTTTCTTCAATTCTCTAATACTCTCAACAGAGCAGACATTGTTCAATATTGATGCTCTATAAATTGGAGTGTTGCTATTTGGAATGTAAAGATTTATCATCCAGTTTGGAACTATCTTTTCAACTTTGAAATTTGTTACATAAACTGGATTGCAATTGAGTTGAAGATTGTTTATAAATTCATTTTCAATAGATGCTCTAAATCTATCCAATGGAATAGTAGAAATAAGTTGCTCATATTCAACAAAGAATAATTCTCCTTGTTTTTCAAAAGCAGCAGACTTCTTTTTTAGATCTAAACCTTTGAACCAATATCCAAAGTGGAAATTTTCTTTTCCTGCATTTTCATACATGTCTTCAACCAACTTATTCAGAGAGTTATTCTCTGGCATATAAACTTTGTCATGCTTTCCAATATCCATGATTGAAGAAGGATGTTGTATTTCTCTTACTTTCTCTGAATACTTTAGAGAGAATGATAAATTTGGCTCATGGTATATCTTTTCTTCAAATAAAATTCCATCTGTAAGAGTTATACTCTTAATCTTTGCATCAAATGGCAAAGATGGAATGCTATGAAGATAGTGAACACCATTGTGCATATTTGCAGGAACAGAGTCAAGACCTTCAACACACATGAATTCAATTCCTTTTTCTTTCAGCCAGCAAGCAGCACCCAAACCACCAGCACCTGCTCCCAACACCAATACTTTTACTTTATTCTTCATATTGTCTTACTTTTATTTTAGCTACTTCTAATAATCTCCTTGATGCAATCCATTCTTGCTTGTCAAAGTATTTGTCTTCCAAATATACAACTTCTTTTATTCCAGTTTGTATTATTGACTTTGCACATTCATTGCAAGGAAAAAGAGTTGTATATAATGTTCCATCTTTGGCAGATCTTCCTGAACAATAAATTGCATTCTCTTCACAGTGAACAACATATGGATATTTTGTTTCTGTCCATTCTTTTGCATCTCTACTCCAAGGAAAGTCATCATTGTTTGCACCTTTTATCCATCCATTGTATCCAAGACCTACAATTTGTCTATCAACATCTACAATAATTGCTCCTGTTTGAGTGCTAGGATCTTTAGATCTTTTTGAAACTATCTTTGCCATTTCTATAAAACATTTATCCCAACTTATTATCTCATTCATATAATTGTTTCTGTGTTACTTTTTAATTCATCCATGCTTTTTTCTTTTGCAATTCTTCTGTGAGGTCTGACATCATACTTCTCTCCAAAGAATTCTATCATCCATTGTCTTACTCTTTCTCTACTAACTCCAAAATGAGAGCCAATACTTTTCAAAGGCATTAACAAAGCACGCATGTTTGCTAACTTTTCAATACCACCTTTGCTTGTATATTTTTTGTCAAATTCTTTTATATTCATAACTTGCTTTGTGCTTCAATTATTTTTATCTCTATCTCTACAGCTATCTTTTCATGCTCCTTGAGATATGTAGTAGCAGAGTCATAACCTCTGCCAAGTTTCTCTGATCCAAATGTGTATGATGCTCCTGACTTTTCAATTATACCATACTTCTCTGCAAGAGCCAGCAACTCTCCTTCTTTTACTATACCTTGATTGTATAGTATGTCAAACTCTGTCATCTTGAATGGAGATGCAACTTTATTCTTAACAACTTTTACTCTTACTCTGCTACCAATTGCTTCTTCTGCTTTCTTGATTGTTGCAATTTTCTTTATTTCAATTCTAACAGATGCATAGAACTTAAGAGCCTTGCCACCTGCTGTGGTAGTAGGATCTCCATAACCACCAATATTCACTCTTGTTTGATTGATGAAGATAACTAATGTCTTTGTTTTTGCTATTGAAGCAGTGAGCATTCTCATGGCTTGACTCATTAGTCTTGCTTGAGCACCCATCAATACTGCTCCTATTTCTCCTTCAATCTCTGCTTTTGGCACTAGAGCAGCAACAGAGTCAACTACAACTACATCAATTTTCTTTGTTCTGACCAAACTATCAACAATTCTCAATGCTTCTTCACCATTGTTTGGCTGTGATATTAGAAGATTATTTATATCAACTCCTAATTTCTTTGCATATTGAGGATCCATTCCATGTTCAGCATCTACAAATGCACAAGTTCCTCCTGCTTTTTGTGCTTCTGCTATCACATGAAGTGTCAATGTTGTTTTACCAGATGACTCTGCACCATAAATTTCTACAATGCGTCCTCTTGGCAATCCACCAATACCTAAAGCATGGTCAAGACCAAGAGAGTGAGTTGAAATAGACTCAACATCAACATTTGGCTTTTCATTGAGCATCATTATTGCATCTTGTCCAAACTTTTCTCTGATGTCTTTTATAGCATCTGCTAGTGTATTGCTATTTACTTTTTCTGCTTTCTTTTCTTTTTTCATAATTTTTTATGCTTGAGGCAAGTTCTGATTGACCAGTCAAAACCATTCTTCTTTGCCAAATAATTCATTTTATCTAATGCCCACATGCAGTCATCAAGATCCTCTTTCAATACGGTATATAGTTCTTTTGCTTCTCTTGCTAACTTTCCATAACTATATCTGCCTACATAAAAACCTGCTTCCATTTTGTCTTTTCCTATCATTTGGAAATAAGAATTTACTATTTCATGAATTGGATTGATTGCTACTTTTCCACCTTTGTTAATCTTCAAAGTATAACCAATGAATGGATTGACTACTTCTGATTGTTTTGTTTCATCAATTTCTTCCATGTTTAATCTTCATCATCAGCATTATAATTTGGAGCATCTCTCAAATCTTCTTCTATGTCCTCTTCTTCATCTTCAATGTCCTCAACCATATTTTCTGCTTCATTTTCTGGAAGTCCTGCTTCCATTGCTGCTACTTTCTTTTCTTCATTATTGTCCATCTTTTTTTAATATATTAATTTCTAATAAATAATCAATATAGTTGTCTGGTCCACCATATGGAAATATAGCATCTCTCCAATGTTTGAATTTCTTTGTATCAAGTATCTCCATTGGAGGAGCATAATTCTCTATGAGGTAGTCAACACATCTCTCTAGGAAACCATGATTCAATTTATTCTTTGTTGATAGTGCAATTCTGTGACTTTTATTTCCTATTGCAACCAACTCTGAATTGAATTCTAATTTCAGCCATTCTCTAACTTTCTTAAGATCCTTTGAATTTCTGTGGTCAAGTCCTTCTTGATAGAAAGCAAATATACCACACAAGCCTGCTTCAAACCATCCTCTCTGTTCTTTGCTCTCTGGAAGCACAGGCTCTAAGACAAAAGGTGTGTTAGGATTGCTTCTCATATATTGAATCAAGGATCTCTTCATCCAATCAGAGAAAACAAAACCTTTACCATCTTTTGAAAATCTTCCTTTGAACATACAATTATTTATTGCTTGGGAAGGGACTGTCTTCCTCTTTAATTTCATCATCATCAAAGTTTATCTCATCTTCCTTTGAATCAGAAACATTTACACTCTTGTCTTCTGGAGTTAGGAATTTTCCTTCATCATTCATTTCTGCATTCTTGTGAGAAAGATATGCAACATTCTGTAGTTTTCCTGACACCATAACTTTCAACACCCAAACTTTTACTTCTTTATCAACCCATTCACTACTATCTTTGCCAAATGCATCAATAAGATTGTTTAATGATGTCTGATTAAGACTAATTGCCTTTGTGCCATTCCTTGTTTCAATCTTGTGGACTGTCACAGTGCTTGTTTTTCCTTTGAATTCTTTCTGCATTTGTATTCCTTCATCAAGGATCTTGACAATGTCTCCATCTTTTATATCTGCTTCAAATTTCTTTCCTTCAAACTCATAAGAAGTCTTATTAACATAACCTGCTCCTACTGAAACTTTCTTTTCATGTATCATATATTTAATCTTCTAAATTTATTAATGTTGATAATTTATATTCTACTTCTTTCAAGAACTCATCTTGTTTAGTTCTTGCGACCTTTATGTCTTCCAAAATATCTTTCCTTAATACTGGAATGATATGCAATGGATGTTTTGGAATGTCTGGATTGTAGCCAACAAAGTATAATTTCAACAAATTCTCATTGACTATAAAATACTGTATCATTTGCCAATAGTAATCATCAGGAACTTCATTCAAAAACCACATCTTGATATGATTTTTACCTCCCATACATTTTACTTCAATTCCTTCTTCTTGGCTTTCTCCTATCCATCCATCAGGACTATTTGCAATAAATGGATTTTCATCATTCTGAGAAAAACCAGTCTTTTCAACTTTCAAATCTGTCTCAAACTCAAAAGCAGCAATTGCTTCTCCTTCTAATCTAATTCCTCTGTCCATAGCACTCTCTTCTCCATCATCAATGCCAATAGTAAGTCTTTCTGCAATTATCTCATAGAATGCATCTTGTCTTGCTTTTGGAGTTCCCATGATAGATTTCAATGTTGTTCCTGTTATCTTTCCTTTTCTCAAATGATGCCACTCATCACTTCTTTGTTCTATTTCTTTACTGTTTTTCATAAGATTTTTTGAGTTCTTTAGTAATTTTTCTAATTTCACCATCATGTCTTTCATCTTCACTCATAGCAGTCCAAACTAATTTCAACTCATTTCTATTCTTTGTCTTCTTTAGCAATTCAATTGTCTTGCTTACATCATAATTGGTTCCTATTTGGGACACAACTTCTGCATAGTAAACTTTGTGGTCTTCTAAGAATTTACTTCTCCAATATGATATTCTGTCCTCAATTGATTGTGCTTTGTTCAAACTTACAGTAGCAGTAGTTTCTTTCTTTACTCCTTTCTTTACTCCTTTCTTTTTACTCTTCTTGAATGGCTTAATATTAACATTCAATAAAGACTGCACAGTAAACATTCCCATGGCATGCTCCACTTTCACCATCTCAATGGCAGAGTTGGTAGCATTGAACCAAGCTATGCCAAGACCTTTCCTATATTGTGCATTTTTTAATACTTTGTCTTCTGTCATAAATTTAGCAAATTTGCTTGAACATTAAATTAGTAAATTCTTCAATATAAGTATTTTTCACTCCTTGCTTCTCTGGCTCATCTGTCAATCCTAACTTTGATGATACATACACTTCTGCATTCTGCTCTGCATACTCTGCTACTTGGTTCCTAACAAAATCTTTTGTCCTATTTACTGCTTCTAAAATGTCATTGTTCATTTCCATATTATTATTTTGTTTTCTTAATGCCATCATATACAGGTTCTCCCACATACCGATGACCTTCTACTAATTTTAGAGCATTCAAAAACCTTGCTCCATGACCTCTTTCATTTACTGCTAAATGTGCTATTTCATGTCTTAACATAAGAATGAATTGCTCCTTGCTCCACTTCTCTTCTTTTCCATCTTTGTAATTTTTGTTGAAGCAAATTGTCTTATTCCATATTGAGCAAGATCCTCCCCATGCTCTCTTTCTCTTCCACCAATAAAACTTTACAAAACTTCTATTCACTCCTTTGAGCATTGGATTTAAAATTCTTTTTGCTCTTTGATACTCTTCATTTATAATTTCTAAAAACTTTGGTTCTTTTACTACTTGATGTGTATTGTGATTCATATTATCTTTTAAATGTTAATAATATATCAGCATCAACATAAATACTTTTCTCTTTAATACATTTCTTTATAAATGATTGTTGCTGTGAAGAATGAAATCTAAAGAAATCACTTCTGTGTGCCAACAAGTTCATCATTCCAAGAAAGTTTGTTCTCCTTTCATACTCACCACCTACATACACTTTGAAATCTTTATCTAACAAATAACTTAATTCTTTTTGCATATATTTATTCAGACTCATAATCAGGTTCACTATATTGGCAGATGCATCTTTCTTCTCCTATTGGTGCCATATGTGGTTCATTGGAATAAACTCTTTCCATGGTTGAACCCCAACCCATTCCATAGCAGTATTCACATATCAAACTACCTATGAAGTCCATCAATTCTTTTGGTTTGCCAACAAATGATATTGAGTCCATGTTAATTTAATACACTTATAATACTCCTAAGAAATAATATAGCCACTATCAACCATATACCAGTAGCTACTACAAAACCTCTCCAATAATTATACTTTCTCTCTCTAACATTCTTTGGCTCACAAATGTTATGCCATTCTCCACACTCACAATTACATCCAACTCTCCTACAATTTCCACTGCACAAATGTTCGCATTGATTCATAATTTTATCATTAAGCTAATAATTATAATAATGGGTAGGAGGAGTATTTCATCCTCCTGTCCCAATTATTGATTGTAATACCCTCTCTTTCTGTTCTTCTTGATTGTCGCTGTTCTAACTTGTTTGAAGTCAGATCCTTTTGTTCTTTGGAAATACTTCCGAACAAAAGTTTCTGCTGCATGTAAAATGTCAACTGCTTCTTTTCTCTTCAACTCTGGGTCAGTTTCCTCTTTGAATTCTTTTATCTCTTCCACAATGTGGTCAAGATAGTGTTCAAGTGAGTAGTTCTGGACTGGGTTGATGAGAGGAAAGTGCCATTTCTTTTCCATGATTACCTCCTTTATAGTTTTGAATTTGGACTTTGTTTTACTAGTGATAGAATTCCTAACTCTTGGAGTCGGTTGTGAACCAACTCAACCATAGCAGGACTTCTATACTCACCAGCAGAACAACAGAATGCTACTTGCAAATTCTCATCAGGAAACAACTGATTGTAAGTCGCCAAGAGACCAGATGTTGAGTTGACAAACTTTTCAACTCCTTCTTGCTTCAACATGAATGCAAGGATCTTGTTTCTCTTTTCAACTGAATCTGCTTCTTGTCTCACATCTTTATCTCTCCAAGGATTGATAAAGTAGGAAACATCCAGAATTATGTTGGCTTCTGGTTTGCCATACTTGAAACCGAATGATTGTATTGTTATCATATTTTTATTTTTTGAATTAGTTAGCAAAAGGTCTTGCTCAACCGAAGTTGAGATAGACCTAACTTACTTGTTGCACCAGTGATGACTCAGTTTGTAGCCAGATTTATTTTTATCACTCCATCTTGTTAGGAAAGAAGTAGCTACTATTATCCTCAAGCAAAGTCTCTCTGGAATATTTGTAGTTATCCATACCACCTCTGCTCTGTTTCCAATATCCTCTCCTTTTCATTCTACAAAACTACTAAGGATACCTTTTTGTAGGACTGCAACACACAAGACCTTTTACTAACTAATTCTTAAATTGTAAAGAACAAATCAAATTTCAAACTCTCTGAAGCCTGCCTATAATCTTCTCATCCTAGCTAAGTCATGCATAGGACGAACGAGACTTGGGAAAATTATAGGAACAGGATTCAAAGAGCTTGACTAAATTGTAAGTAAGAGAGATAATTAAGACATAAAATAATTTTGTTCTTTCACTACTCATCCTTACCCAGTAAGTATGAACCATTTTGATAAAATAGTCAAGTTGACTTTCTTATAATTACATTGTATAACTTTATTTAGTATAAAATAGATTGATAAATAAGGATATTATAAAATGTTGACTTTATTATAAATCCATTGTGTAAAATAAAAAGACAAGTATGCCAATATTAGAAAAACAAATTCAATTAGCCATATGTGATTATCTTGCTTTGAAAAAAGTATTCTTTTGGAGACAGAATACCATACCAACATTCAACCAAAATGCAAGAGCATATCAAGCTATGCCTAAATATGCATTGAGAGGAGTTCCTGATATTATAGTTATTCACAAAGGAAAGTTTATTGGTCTTGAAGTGAAGAGACCAAAAGGAAAACAATCAGACCATCAGATGGAATTTATGAAGAGATGCATCTTAGCAGGAGGAGATTATTTTGTTGTAACAAGTATAGATGATGTTCAAAAGATGGGTTTGTGATTATCAACTTTACCCACTACTTTATCAACTATTTTGAGTTATCAACCTAGTTATCAACTTTTGTTGTTGCTTTATTTTTAGAAAAGAGTTTTAATTATAATATGTCCAACAAACAGAAACAGAACAAAGACTTTCAAAATTTCCAAGATGGAAGTTTTTATTCTGTTATTGGACATAACACAGTTGAAGCACAATCTTAATGGTTGTGCTTTTTCTGTTTGTGTGGACTGTGGAAGTTAATTCTTCCTACCTGTCCTAAAAGACATTATGATTACTTGTGAGGGACTACGCTGTCATAATGCGGGTTATAAATTATAACTTTAGCAGTAGGAAGATCCAAACTTTGCCTATCAGCTTATACAACAAAGCATTCCAGTGAAAACAAAGAAACTGGTTAGGATTGGATAAAGAGGGAACTTGACTGTAATATAAATTCATTGTTGAATTTATTGCAGGAAGTCCCTCATTACCAAATCGCTAACCAACAAATATAATAGTAATATATAACTTAATACTTTACTTTTATAATAATAAGAAGTAAAATTAGTAGAGCACCTTGATAATTTATTTCTACTCTTACATGCATTGTAGAGTAGACATAAGTTCTTAAGACTATTATTAAAAAATTAACAACACAACAAAATGATAAATAAAAATATAATTGAAGCATTTGAATCAGTTTATAAAGAAGAAGGAATAAAACAAGCAATATTGTTCCTAGAGAAAAGAGAAGCAAGCCAAGAAGAAATCATTGAGTTGTGTTCAAAATATAATGAACCTAAAAATCTTGATGTTCCTATTAATCATCCTAACAGTGTTGGGATTATGTGTGCATGTGGCAAGATAAATTGTGGCATGCAAGAGATGACAATTGGACAAATGTTTCATGAAAACTTATTTCACATATCTGGTTTATCACAGAGTCTAGATCTTGATAATTTTTCTTCTTCAAAGTCCGTATCCTCTGAATCTAAAAAGTCTGTGCCGTTTTATAAAAGAATATTTGGATTGAAATAATGTATAGAAATTTTGGAATAACTAAAGAAGAAGATCCATTTGATATAATTTTATCAGCAGTGAATAAATTGGTTGATTTTGCAAAGCCAACATATGGACCAAGCAACAACAACATTTTAGTAAAAAGATTTGACAAAGTGCAAGCAGCAGATGATGGTGCAATTATCTCTGAAGAATTTCATTTAAAAGATCCAAAGGAGCAACAAGTTTTAGATTTTGTTAGGAGTGCAAACAGAAGCACAAATGCATTGGTTGGAGATGGAAACATAACAACTATGCTTATTTTACAAGGTATTTTGAATGAATATGACAAAACAAGATATTCACTTTGGAGAAGAAAGAAGCAAAAAGATATTGTTGAAGAAATAAAGTCAGCATCTAAAGATGCAATTCAACAATTGAAAGACTCAGCAAAGGACATATCAACAATTGATTCAATCAGAGATGTAGCAAGAATTTCATTCAACAATTCAGAGATTGCATCTATGGTTGCTGATATTGTATTCAAAATTGGCAAGGAAGGTGTTGTGTATATTGAAGAGACAAGTTCTGTGCAAACTACTTATGCTATCATGGCTGGTATGGAATTTGATAGAGGTTTTGTTTCTCATTATATGGCTACTGATGATAATTTAGAGATGGCTACATTTCACAATCCTGTTATACTTATAACTGACCAAAGGATAACGAGCATGAAGCAAATTGCTCCATGGATCGTGGCATGCAAACAGAATGAAAGAGAATTGGTTGTTGTTTGTGATTCTATTGATGGTGATGCTCTTGAATTTATTATAGAGAACAAGGTGAAAGGAATTTGTAAAACTCTTGCAATACAAGCACCAGAGTTAGGAGAAAGAAAGTCAGACTTCTTGAAAGATGTTTGTGTTATCACAGGAGCAGAATTATTATCTCAAGATAAAGATTTGACAAAAGTTGATTTGGCTTTGTTAGGACAAGCAGAGAAAATAGTTTCATTATCAGACAAGACAACAATCATAGGAGGAAAAGGAGACAAAGACAAACTTGACCAAAGAGTGAAAGCATTGCAAAGTAAATTGGAAGTTGAAGATAGTGGTTGGGAGAAAGATAGATTGAAGAAGGAAATTGCATCTTTACTTGGTGGTGTTGCTGTTATCAGAATTGGTGCACCAACAGAAGCAGAGTTGAAAAGTCTTGTTCCAAAGATTAGAAATTCTGTTAATTCTGCTCAAAGTGCTTATAAAGATGGAGTAGTAAAAGGAGCAGCACTCTCACTTTATGAAATAGAGACTGGGAGTAAGTTATTTGATTCAGTTTTGAAAATACCTCATAAAGTTCTTTTGGACAATTGTGAAGAAATTCTTGTAAAATATGAGTCAAATGAAGCAAAGAACTATTCTACAGGATATATTGGAGAGTTTGTTCAGGCTGGAGTTATAGATCCTGTCAAGGTAGTCTGCACAGCTATTGAGAATGCTGTTTCTGTTGCCTTGCTTTTATTAAAAAACAGAGGTATAATTGATAGTAGCAATAAATAATATGGAAAATGATAAAGACAAAGAAATATTATCACCATACACTCCAGATGAGCTGAAGAAGATTGAAGACAAATTGATGGATGAATTATCTGTATTGATTAAGAAGTATGGATATAATGATTTTGCAATTCTTGTCCACAAGAGAAATGAGATAACAGAAACTTGTGCATGGTATCCTGGATCTAGTTGTATGTCTGAGTGTCTTGTTGATAGTTTGAATGCAATGATAGACAACATTGAAGAAGAGATTAAAAATCATGACCATGAGAAATGATTTGTCAAGGTTGAGACAAGTTATATTATAAGCACAAAAGAATTTAATAATGTTACAATAGAATATGGCTCGGAGATATAGTTCTCTTCACCACAATCTAGGATTCCAAGATCCTATGACTGGAGGAAAGAATGTAAAGTTTCACAGAGAACATCGTAGTAAAAAGAATAGGAGTAAGAATTCAGCAATATTTAGAGAGATGAGAAGAACAAAGAAGTGGAAGCAGTTTCAGAATAAGAGAAAAGGATTAGACAGATTTGACATTGATTTGAAGAAGTTTGAGAATTTGGATTCAAAGTCAATTATAAAGATGAGTTATTATAAATAAATTTAGATGATTATAAAATGAATAAAGACCAACTACAAGGAGTGTTAGCAGGTTTACAAATCTTAAAAGACCACACAGTAAGTGGATCTGATATTATTGGTGGAAGAATTCCAGAAGACACAGGAGACAAATTCATATTCAATGAGGAGGAATTAGCAGCATTAGACAAAACAATCTTTGCAGTTGAGGATTGTATAGTAGTAGCCAAATAACTTATGGAAGAAAGACTAAGACAATTGAGAGGTTTTGCTAAACAATACTTTGATGCTAACAAAGTAGAATTTGCTGATACTATTGATGTGGATGTAAGAGACTCTGATACAATATTTAAAACAAGAGAGACTCAATTCAGTTTGAGAGCAATGCACTACAATGACAATGTTGAGCCAAGAGAGTTTTCTAAATTGAAAGGTTTGACAAATATAATAATCAATCTGCCATACAATATTGATATAGAAATCCAGAAAGAAGTCCTAGAAAGAAAGATTAAGAAGGCATGGAGATTGTTTTCTTTATTGTCTGAGCCTGTTGATGGAATTCATGAGTTTGGAACTTATTATGAGGATGTAATAACTATATGATTATACAAGGCATTATAGTTGAAATAAGTAAGATTGAAGCAGATGAAAGATATTTTTCATTTAATTATAAGATATTGTTTGGAAAGAAAGTAAAAGCAAAAGGATATTATGAATCTGATTATGAGAATAGCAATACTGTAAAAGAGCAAATAAGAGTTTTGGAAAATGGTGAAGCAGTTTTGTTAGCATTGCAGCAACTTGATTAGAAGTGATTAAACTGATTAAATGGCAACTTTAGACAAAAACAAAATAGTTAGAGGTAAGAATGGAGGAAAGCGTCCTAATGCTGGAGTATATAAAGGATTCAAATATCCTAAGACAATTGAGAAGGAAAAGATAAAGAGTGAGATAGACAAAGTTATTATGTTGCGTGCCAGTAAGATTGTTGATGCACAATATATAATGTCTCAAGGATATCATGTTATGATTGAGTTTATAAAAGTTCCAGGTGGTATTCCTGAACAAAAACAAGTATCAGATCCAAAAAGAATTCAAGAACTTTTAGACTTAGGAGAGTATGGAAAAGATTATGTTATTGTTTTAGGAGCAAGACCAGATCCAAAAGCTGGAGATATGTTGTTGAATAGAACATTTGGAAAGCCAACAGAGAGTTTAGAAGTTGGCAACAAAGATGGCAGACCATTATCAATAAGTTTATTCAAATAGTATATGGGAGGATATTATCAAAGACAGCATAGGAATGGACATTCATTAGGAGGAGTGACAAAGCAATTCAAAGCAGGTGGTGGACCAAAAATAAATCAAGACCAATTTAGATTGTATGCAGATGGAACAGTGATTGACCAATTTGACAAGAATAGAATAGTTGGATATATAACTGATGTTAGTGTTCTTGATAGAATGTGGAAGATGGGAGGAAAAACATTACAATATAATATTAAAGAAGAATTAGGATTAAACAAATGACTAGACAAACATTAGACAGACAAATAAGAACTAAATTCAAGCATCCTGATGGAAGACTTTTGGATTCAATTCCTAGAAAAGAAATGAGATGTCAAGTGTGTATGAATGTTATGATGGTGAGTGAGAGCCAAATTGTAAGATATCATAGTTGTTGTAGAAAGTTTAGGAATGATAAGTGGGGAGCAAACAGACACATTGAGGAGTTTCACAAAGCAGATGAGCCAATGAAAGTATTTGAGAAATTAGTAGAGATTAACAAACAAAAACAAGATGGGGATAATGGATAATGCTCTCTTTGTAGAGCCAAAACAATCTAATGAAAACACACAACCATTCTCAATAGTGAATGGTAATGCTCTGCAACCAAATGTTCCAATGTTTATTCCTAAAGTTGCACCAACCAAGAAAGCAATTCCAAAGATCCTAGAGACTAAGAAAGGTCTGTATGGCAATATACATAAGTTGGCTACTGGGACAGAGTTGAGAGATGTTCATCCAAAGTTGAAGACAGAGATTGCTACAGTTTATAAGAACAATCCACAATTGACAAAAGGAGTTATTGAGTCTTTGTTGATGAAGGAGAGTTCTATGGGTTATGATAATAGTAATAAGAATTTAGACATTGGAGATTATGCATGGCTGGTTGGATTTACTAAGATTGCCAAGAAAGAACTTATGAGGAATGGCATAGCAGTAGATCTAAGAACAAAACAAGGAGCACTAGATGCAGCAGCAAAGTTCTGGATGCTAAAGCACAAAGGAGATGATGTAGTTGATACATACAATCAAGAATACTCTAGTGGCAAGTTGACAGACAAACAACTAGGACAATTCAAAGATATGTTTGATTATTATTCATCAAAGTGATTATGGAAACAAAAGCACAACCATTAGAATGGAGCAAACTTGTTCACTACAATGACAAGCAGACAACTGCTCATAATGCAATAATGGAATACAAATACATTCTATATGGTGGTGCCATGGGAGGAGGAAAGAGTTATTGGTTGAGATGGTCAATGGTTTGGTTGCTTATGTATTATGCTCAGAAGTATGGAGCCAAAGGAGTGAGAGTTGGATTATTTTGTGAGGACTTTCCTAGTTTGAATGACAGACATATCAGTAAAGTGAGATATGAATTTCCTAGTTGGCTTGGAACATTGAACAAAGGAGACCATGAGTTTACATTAGCAGAAGAATGGGGTGGTGGAGTTATTGCATTTAGAAATCTTGATGATGCTAGTAAGTATGCATCCTCTGAGTTTGCTGCTATTGCTGTGGATGAGTTGACCAAGAACCAAAAGTCTGTATTTGATGATTTGAGAACTCGTATGAGATGGAAAGGAGTTCCAGAGACAAAGTTCTTGTCAGGAACAAATCCAGGATCTGTAGGACATGCTTGGGTAAAGAAGAAATGGATGGATGGAGAGCATGAGCCAACAGAGAAAGAGGCACATTTGTTTCATTATATAAGAGCCACAGCAGATGATAACAAGGCAAACCTAGACCAGACTTACTTTATGCAGTTGGAAGGATTGCCAGAAGAGAAGAGAAAGGCATTCTTGAATGGAGATTGGAATCTGTTTGAAGGTCAATTCTTTTCAGAGTGGAATGAAGACATTCATGTTATTGAGCCATTCAATATTCCTGACACATATAGGAAGTTTGGAGCATATGACCATGGAAGAGCCAAACCTGCTTGTTTCAAGTGGTATGCAATTGACTATGATGGAAATGTTTATTGCTACAGAGAGTTGTATGTGAATAGAGAAGATGGTTCTAGCAGATGGGAAGCAGACCAAATTGCTCAACAGATTGTTAAGATAAACAATGAAGCAAAAGACTTTCTTGAGTATGTTGTGGTTGATTCTGCTATATTCACAGCTACTGGTTCTGGAGAGACAATAGCAGAGATATTCCAGAAGAATGGTGTAGGAAGGACAGGAACACTCATTCCAATGATTATTCCTTGCACAAAGGGAGCCAATTCAAGAGTAATGGGATGGCAGATTATGCACCAATATCTTTATCATGACCAATTTACTCCTCCAAAGATAAAGTATTTTAGAAATTGCACTGATTCAATAAGAACCATACCTAGCTTGGTATATCCAAAGAACAAGGTTGGCAATCCAGAGGACTTGGACAGTGATGGAGAAGACCATGCTGCTGATTGTGATAGATATTTCCTTGTGACACTAAGAAGAAGAAAGACTCATCCTCCAAAGACTCCAGTAGAGAAGAAGATGATTGAGTTCCAGAAGAAGAAAGGATTGATTCATGACAGTGTATTGAGATTGGACAGGTTTGTCAACTCCTAAATGTTGACTCTTTATTAGTTAAGAAGTAAAATTATTGTATATGAAAATTTGGTCAATACTACTAAAAATAATTGGAAAAGTTTATCTTGTTACAGTTGCATCTGAAACATTTGAGTCTGCCATCTTAGCAGCAAAACAAAAAGCACAGCAAGAGCATGGAGTTGAAGGATGGGAGTATGCACTTCACTCTTGTATTGATTTTGATATGAATGCACTAAAACAAAACATCAAGCAAGAATTGAATATAAAGAATGATACAGAGAAGACAAAAGAGCCAGATATGAATTTGAATTGGTTAATGAAAACTATTATAGATGGCAAAGACACTCAACTATTTGAAGTGAGCAAGAAGTATATGGCAGAGCCACAAATATTATATATTAATGATAAAATAAATACAAATGAAAAAGCATAATTTAAAAAATGGATACATAATGGTAAAAGAAATCGTTCGCAGTGAACAAGAAGCAATAGACAGCAATGGCTTTTATATTCCTAAAAGCACACTTGATGATGAGCAAGTATCACAAGGTGCTGTTGTTGAGAGCAACAGTGAAGAATATCCAATTGGATCTGAATTGCTTTTCCATAAAGTTCTACCAGTAGATTTTAATATTAAAAGAGAAGGAGATGCAGAGTTGACTCCATATTTCTTTATTAAGAGCACAGATGTGATAGATGTGCTAACATAACAAATTATATATGCCAACACCATTAGCAATAAAAAAATCAATAGAAGAAAAACAAAAGACAACTGAGACATACAGAAAATCTTCTGAAGAGAAAGCAGGTTATGATATGTTCACTGCTCGCAAAGATTATCTACAGACTTATAGAAAAGGAACTGGTATTGAAGATATTTGGAAAGCAGCAGACAAAGCATATCCTCCTCACACAGCATCTGCAAGTAAGAAGAGCAAAGTATTTGTGAGTGATGATGAATTAGGATGGAGAAGCAAGCCAGTAGAGTTAGGAGCAGAAGACAATTGGCAAGAAGATTCAGTTCCTCCAACTCCATATGTAAAGATACAGACAGCATTAGGAATAATTATAGACAGAAATCCAACAGCAGTAATGACAGCAGGAGCAAAGAAGTTTGTAAACAATACAGTGT
>Ga0074195_1000979_pt1 | contig 46079 bp, 42 predicted proteins | sample EPASupsiteHSE623_FD_64525 | JGI IMG/M metagenome (GOLD analysis project Ga0074195, IMG submission 64525) | Bioremediated contaminated groundwater from EPA Superfund site, New Mexico - Sample HSE6-23 | ecosystem: Environmental > Aquatic > Deep subsurface > Groundwater > Contaminated ...
GGGTGCTGGAGAAATGTGTCGGGGGGTGAACGTGCCCTCAGAAGACGGGCTGCTGCAGACGAAACAGTGCTCGCATTCCAGTGTGCACATATATGTCAAAAGGAAATGGACCTGCGTTATCATGATAAAATCCCCGGGTTCATTGTAATAAAATTACTACTGATTATTATAACATCATCTCCTCCCAGACTTCGTCACCGGACAAAACCCCTTTTCTCAGCACTTCACAATCCCCTTCATCCGGCCCCGTCACAGCCCCCGTTCCCTAAAAAAACAAAAACAAAGCCCAAACCCCCCACCTCCAAGTGAAGACCCCCCGATATCTGATAGAAAACTCCCGGATATTTCGTATGAACAGGGATCCGGAAGGATGCGTGAAATTTATTTCAGTGGGCGACGTGAGGACACTTCGGTTTTACCCTCAAAACTGGGGTTCCTTTCCCTTTCTCCCTGGTCCAGCCCATACGGCAAGCGAGCGCCAATCCAAAAGGCACCAATAGGGATTATTTTAGGGGCTGTTTTATAGCGAATTTAGGTAAATGGGGCGGTTATATCGTGAATTTCTAAAAAGTGTGTGCGAAATCCGCCATTTTCTGCGATTAATTCGGGAAAATGATCGTCCATTCCTTATCAGGCATCATGAGTCTCCGTCGGAGATGTGAGTTTGGGGAATGCAGGTCTCCCGGAGTCCCGGGCCGGAATGAGCGATCCCCAAAACAGGGGTTCTTTTCCTCTTGACCGTCCTACCCCTCCAGCCCTCCTGAGTTTTGCCTCCTAAAAGTGTACATTAGTGTTTTATAGTTCGATGCAAAACGCTCCGTTTAGCGTGAATCGTGTGAAAAATGCGTTCCTGAAAAAAATGTGTAAAAGGGTACGGTTTTTTGTACATGTTCCGGAAAATCTTATAAGAATACTGTCCTGAAAAAAAGATCCCGGCAATGGCAGGCATCAGTAATTCCGGTAATCATTTTTATTTTATACATGAGTTTCCTGCCGTATGAAATAGTTGTCAAGGTCGATCTCCACCCAGTCCTGGATACCGCGGGTCTTCATCCACAATGTGTTGTTTACCGGTTCAAAAACAACCTGGTATTCCGTCCTGTCCGGCCACGTCGCCCCGCCTTCATCAAAGGGAACATCCAGTATCTGCATCATCGTTTCAGGGGTTATCCGCCCCTTGTACAGATTGCCCAGCGCGAGCAGGTTGTCCCTTCTCTGCACGCTTTTGTCCTCAGCGTCAACGGGAAGCGTCAGCCCCCATGCAGGATTTACGAAATCATTGGTAGCGACAAGCAGCCCCGGCTCCTGCCCCCCCCTTCTTTTAATTTCAGGAACAGACGCCTCATACGACCAGGCCGCATCCGCGTCTGCCACCTGGACAACAAAGGCATAATTGGAGCGCGTAGTATTCATGGCAGCATCAAACTCCCTAAATCCCGGGTAATCCGTCAGGAACCGCGTCATTTCTACGGGGAGAAGGAGCCGGTCCGTACTGATAGTGCTGCCGCCGGATTTGGCCCCTTCGTTTGCCTCAAAGAATACCCCGTTTGCATTCATGCCGGTAAGTGAGGTGACCTGCCCGGGATAAACTACCAGTGCAACGGGGATATCGTCGGGCGGGTTATAGACGACCACATTGAGGTACGGGGAAAATTTCTTAAAGTCCGGCTCATGATCAAAATTTCTCCCCAGCACAAGGGGCCTGCCCCCGGTATAATTGCCCCAGGCTGCAATGGCCGAACAGGATGGCCCTTCGTCTATCTCTATTTCCTGGATTACGAGCAGCTGCTCAAGGATGGCTTCCTTCTCAGGTGGCAGTCCCGAAGTCTCGCTTATCCCGGCCATCAGTGCCCTGAATTTTTCGGGATACTTGTCACACGCCATTCCGGAAAAGACCCTGAGCGTATCGTAATCAATCCCCTTGTCCCTCGTGAAGTGTTCATCGATAGCAAACGTATAAAATTCCCGGATCTCGTCTTTTAACAATCCGCCGTACTGCCTGCCCATTTCCTTATAACTGCCGCTTAGCTGCAGTACGCTTATATTGCCTGCCTTGTACAGCTTTCCGCCTTCAAATTCTCTTTGCGGACGTACGTCTTTCTCTGGATTTATGCCGTGACCGATGATGAATGCAATTAACAGACTGGCAAGTAATATCCCGATTATCAGTATCAAATATACTTTTGATCTATCATTCACAGGTCTCATTCATCCTTCATGAAAAATAAAATTTTGTATAAGGATTGATCTCCGGATTATTGCCTGATGAGGTGGATATCCGAAACGGCTTTTTCCTTACCTTACCTTTAGCGATATCCGGACCTGTTTTTATAGTTTTATCCTTGAGACCGGCTGAGCCCCGTCCCGTACGTACTATGCCTATGCCCGCACCCCCCTCCATCCGGCCCCGTCACAGCCCCCGTCCCCTAAAAAAACAAAAACAAAGCCCAACCCGCCCCCCGTTCAAGTGAAGACCCCCCGATATCTGATAGAAAACTCCCGGATATTTCGCATGCACAGGGGTCCGGAAGGATGCGTGAAATTCACGTCTATACACGCCGGAAAATTTCCGGTTCCGAGCCCCAAAACAGGGGTTCTTTTCATTTTCCACCAACTCCCCTTCATCCGGCAAGCGATCGGCCATCCAAAAGGCACCAATAGGGATCATTTTAGGGGCTGTTTTGTGCTGAATTTGGGTAAACGGGGCGATTATGTCGGGAATTGCTAAAAAGTGTTTTTAAATTGCGTCATTTTTCACGAATAATTCGGGAAAATGTTAGTCCATTCCTTATCAGGCACCATGAGTCTCCGTCGGAGATGTGTATGTGGGAGAGTACAGGTCTCCCGGAGTCCCGGGCCGGAATGTCCGATCCCCAAAAGAGGGGTTCTTTTCCCTTTGACCGTACTACCTATCCAGACAAAAAAGGGGGCTGCTGTAAGCCCGCTAAATTGCAGGGTCGAAATCCCCGCAAATCAACCTAAATGGGAAAACACTCATTAAAATGCGTATTTTTTCTGAGCGTGGACCCCATTTTCATATCCCCAGAAAACACCTTTGTCCGTTTGCCAAAAGGGGCGTTATACGGGATTATTTGGGATACCGTCCTGCCTCTGTTTGCATTACTTAAGTCCCGGAATGTTATTGGGAGAAACCGGCCAAATGGTCCACACGCACCAGGCCCGACTTCATAGCTGCAAGATATATCCGGACGGCCCTGAGCCGTACACAAACCCTATAATAATTCCCAACAAAGATCCCGTAAGCCAACAAGAGATCTCAATCATGGGCAAGTCAACCGGGTGCATCGATGAGAATACGGTCATCAGACCGGCAGGCAGGATCCCGCTGACCAGAAAAGCCCCTATCCGAAAAACCCTCAAAAATGATCTCTCCTTTAAACCCATGCATCTGAAGAAAAAACTTGCATCGTCTCACATCAGTTCTTTCCGGGAAGATCTCCATGACCCCGCCATGATCAGGGAACGCCGGAACGAAGACACCATTAATATCGCAGAAGTAAAAACAAGTTTGAGTAATCCCACAAAGCACAAACAGGTGGATATGATACATACAACATCTCCCCGGCAGACCGAGATTGAGGAGATCGTCAACCGGATCGTAGATGCTGCACATCCTGAACAGGTCCTCCTCTTTGGTTCCACCGCGAGGGGTACGACCGGGCCACACAGTGACCTTGACTTTCTCGTGATAAAGGCTGGCAGGTACAACCCACGAAAAGTCGCGGGGATAATCTACCAGCGGATGCGGGGAATTGCCCGGTCGATGGATCTTGTCATCGTCACGCCAAAGCAACTCGAGGAATGTAAAAATTCCCCCTTCAGTGTCGTCTATCCCGCAGTACGGGAAGGCAGGGTCGTCTATGAAAGGAAATAAACGATCGCCTGATAACCCGGCAGAATGGATCTCCCGGGCAAAAAGTTCCCTTACCCTCTCCTCCACAAAAACGCACGGGGTTCTTTACGAAGATCTCTGCTTCCAGGTCCAGCAGGCAGCAGAAAAAGCGCTCAAGGCCGTTTTTGTTGCACGGAAAATCCCGTACCCGTACACTCATGATATCAACGCTCTCCTCTCGGGACTGGAACAGCATGGGATTGCAATTCCTGAACCGCTGTGGCTTGCGGTCACGCTTACTTCGTATGCTTCCGATACGCGGTACCCGGGAATCACGTCACCGGTAACCAAAGAGGAGTATACCGTGGCGGTCCGGCTCGCGCATGATGTTCTGTTGTGGGCGGAAGGACAGGTCGACTGATTACCCAGGTTACGGATATTTCCCGGCTGGACCCAGAACGAAAAATTTCTGACAGGATTTTTGCTGAAAAATGTTGACGGGATCTCGCGTGATGCATTTCGGCTGGCCCCTACAAAAAAATAATTTCCCGCAATCCCAAAAACCAAACCCCCCTCATTGTCGTATAAAATCCACACATCCTATTTTATCGGAAAAACCATTCGTTGCAGAGAAAAATAATTAGTCTCAGTGACACAAGATCGTGTCGTGACCCGGATCCCGGTAAAGATCGTGCCTGTTGACGATGTGACGCTTGCGTACAGCGAACTTGGATCCGGGGATCCGGTTGTTTTCATCAACGGATTGGGGTCAACGATGGACATGTGGAACCCTCCCTTTCTTGAAAAAATCTCCCGGCATTTCCGGGTCATCATCTTTGATAACCGGGGTACAGGATATTCCGGCGGATCGGACACATCGTTCTCCATTCCCCTGCTTGCCCACGATACGGCAACGCTGATGGATGCTCTTGGCATCTCCCCGGCAAGTATCATCGGTTTTTCCATGGGAGCTTCCGTTGCACAGGAACTTGCGCTCAGTTTTCCGGCAAAAGTGACCCGGCTCATCCTGGTCTCCGGTGACTGCGGTGGATCCGAATCGATAAAGATGCAGCCGGAGATCTTAACCCGGCTCATGGATAAAAGCGGGACGGTGCAGGATATAATCAACCGGATGTTTTCCCTCATCTTCCCATCATCGTGGCTTGCTCTTCATGATCCTCTCCGCTATTGTCCGGAAGTATATGAGCCGGTGCCGGGAAATGAGGTTGTAGCACGCCAGGTAGATGCTTTCTTTACATGGACGGGATCATTCTCCCGCCTTGGGGAAGTTTGTCTTCCAACACTTGTTGTCACCGGGACCGATGATGTGATTGTCCCCCCTATAAATTCCCGTATCATCAGCGGGAGGATTTACGGTGCAGAGCTTGTCGAGATCCCCGGTGCCGGGCACGGGCTGATGTACCAGTTCCCGGGCCGGTTCGGTGACCGTGTGCTGGAATTTCTTAATCGCTGATATTATCAGATCAATCCCTGCCTCCCGCTGTTGGCAAGTGGCAAAAAGCGTCCCGCCTCCCTTACTCACACCGCCAAACCCCCCATTTCCAAGCATTTCACCCCCCCGAATCCGTCCCCGTCAAGGCCTCCGTCCCCTCAAGGTACCAAAACAAAGCCCAAAATGTCCTCCGTTCCGGTAAAGATTATCTTCTGTCCGGGCGAAAACTCCGCGGCCCGAGATAGGTTCCCCGGATTTCAGGATTCAGACTGTTAAAAAAGGGAACAGGAATCAGTTCTGTTGCCGGGTGAGATGAAAAGCCCGGGCTGCTGCATCGTTGCCATCCTGAAGGTATACCATTGCAATCTCATTTGGTCCGATAATTTCACCGAAGAGATAGCCCCCTTCGTGTTCGGCAATGTAGATCTTCTTTCCATCATCAGAAAAGACACCGGATATATTCTCGTAATTTGCAGTCCCGTTCTTTGTATAATCCTTCGTACCGGAAAAAGCCTGTCCCTGTTGTTCCGTGATGGTGAACTGTGTCGTATTTGCTATGAAGAACCCGCTGTCTTTCTTATGCCCGATTGCTGCTCCGGTCGTTGTCCAGACTCCGACAAGGTTGGGAAATGCTGTCTGTTGTTTGACCTCCGGTGAGAGTGGGGGTGCGGTGCTGATAGCAGCTGCGGCCGGGGTGGAAGCGGGAGATGCCGCAGGGGTAGTCCCCGTACAACCCGCTGTTACAACGACAATAATAGTCAGAACCACTGAAAAAACGACAAAATACTGTTTAGCAGAATGCATGCTGCTGATCTCAAATTTTGAGCCATAAAAGTATTGCTTTTTATATTCTGTTGCATCTTTGAGACCTTTAAATAATCAATTGATAGGTAACGACGATATCATTTCTATTCAGTCCCGTTAATGCAACAGCGCCCGCCCCCATTCGGGTGCGCCTCCGCGGCGGTTCATTGACAGGTTTCATTGTCAGGTTTACCGTAATCCATTTTTTAATAAGAGTGATATCATGCAACGCTTAGGTATCTTTGCTGCCAGTGAGATCGTAGCCGATCTTGTGACACGACAAAAAAATTCCGGAACAGTTCCGGCCGGGAAATTGTTCTCCCTGATACAGGTTCTCCCGCACCGGGGCCTGATAAAAATTTATTTTACGCGGGAACTCCCGGTTCACAGAAAAGACACCCAGACGTCCAGTCCTGGCATGATATACTGCAGTCAGGAAACTTGGAATTGCATTCGTCAGGGATCTGCTGGAGATTGCATGGCTGGCATCCCTTCCATTTATGCCAGCAGGTCCCCACACGCACCCAGCCGCAGCCCAACATATAAAACCGGCAGGCCGCGGCTCCTTGCTTGCAGTTGAAACAGTAAAATTCAAAATCAGGACAGCTGTCAATAATGACCGTCACCCTGCCAAACGACTTTTGAATCGCCGGATCATTCAGCGGTTTGAGGTGACTGAGTCCCTTTCCCTGATACGATTCCAGGACCATTGCATCGTACGTGAGCATTTCTTTCTCTGGGACATATACTGGATTTGTGAGCGTGACCAGCAGGGTGTCCTCATGCTTTTGGGCATCAGGAATTATGATAGCAGCGTTCGGGGGATTTTCCGGGCCCCACACGAACGTATCCAGGAAACTGTTCATCGGGACAAAGCCTGCATCCCGCACCGGGCGATCACTGATATAGAACGTGTACGGCGTGACGTTGTGCAGGGTCAATGTATAATTTCCAAAAAGAGCGGGAACAAATGTCCCGTCAGATCCTTCCTGGATAAAAATATAGGTGGTGGAGGTTTCATTGGAAGCAGTCTCCCCTGCGGTTGCTGGTGCAGGAGTCACCGCCGGGGTATTCACTGCCGGCGGACGCAGGTCCAGTGCCCCGATACCATAGAGCACACCAAGAACAATGACTACTGTTGCAGCCACTGCAAGCAAAATCCGGAAAGGTTCAGACATTAAACCATAATTATTGTACCATATATTAAATATTGTGAAATTGGAAAAATTACCCGATTTACACATCCAAATGGAGTTTCAACAAAAACCGGCCCATGGAAAAATTTGTTCCATAAAAAGGTGCAGTCCTCCCGGTTCCTGATCTTTTCAGATTTTCGGGTTTTTTATCAACAGTCTGTTTCTCTTTTGGTAATCCCAGGTAGATCCAGAACTGCACAGTCCGGTATAATACCGGATGCGAAGTTGCCTGAACGCTCTTTTTGTATTACGGGATTTACTTTTATCGATCCCGCAGACACTCACCGTTGCATCATATGAATAAAAAGAATTTAATTCCTGACGGGTTCTCCCCAGAAAAGGAAGGCCATGATGAACGGGACGAGGATATAGATGCTGAGCGTGAACGGGATGTGACAGAGGGCAAGAATAATACCGATAAACGAGAGTGCGGGGAAGATCGCGGACCAGAGGATTTCGCGGGAGATCTGTGAAAGACTCAGGCCAGGAACAAGATTCCTGCACCTGTTCCGGATATAGACCCACTGGATAAGGGCAATCGAACCGATGATGAAGATATTGAACTCAAAGAGGATTGCGCCGACATGATCGAAAGGATAGTCGCCGGCAACATTTGTTGAGAACGGGAGAAGACAGACGAACGCGAGACTGGCCATGTTGAGGCAGAGGAGCGGGCGATCGAGACCGATGAGAGATCGGAACCGCTGGTGCTCGAAATACCAGAGGATGGCAAGGAGGATGAAGGCGATGAAGTAATGGATCAGGTCCGGAAGGTCTGCCATGATGATTGCAAAAACCGGAGCGGCTTCTTTGGCATGCTCGTACTTTGAGGGTATATTGATCGTAAGGACGAGCAGTGTCATGGCAAACGCGTAGATCGAATCGATCAGGACACTGATGCGGTCGAGCGGAATGCGGCGCTGGGAGATAGCAGGGTCATCTGTCATGGATCTTCCTTGATTACGGAAAATTGGCCGTGACAGGGAAAAAGGTAACGGATTTTAATCAGGAGAACACAATCAGCGGGAGTCTCTTCTTCGTATGATAACCGTCCCGATTCCCAGTGCCATGACGATGATAATCTCCGCTACAGGCATGCCGGGAGAAGACCCGGCCGGTTTTCCGGCAGGGGGGGTTCCTGTGGAATTCATTCCCGTAAGGCTGGCTGGTCGTTTCAGGGGAAATGTGATCGAATCTGCAACAACCGGCGGGTTATGCAATTCCGGTGTCTCATTGGAATCATCCTCTTGTACTGAGGCAACGAAAATTCCCTGTGCAGTCGCCGTGTTATTTGACGGATCAACAAAGACCTTAAGATACCCGAGCTGCCGCGTTTCTCCGAATTGGTACTCTGCCGGAGTGGGTTCCCCGCTGGTCAGGTCCCCAAATCTGCCCCCGGCATTACCGACAATGAAATAGGGGATCCCCATGACTGAATATCTCTGGTAATTATGGGTATGACCCGCGAAATTTGCGCTGATATTATAGGTATGGTACAGGGTTTCCCATGGCTGAAGATGAGGATTACTGGTAGTATTGTAATAATCCCAGATTGGGTGGTGATGAATCGCGAATGTTCCTGCGAGATTGTTGTCCAGCTGTTCCCTGAGCCAGGATTCCTGGCTCATTGCAAGGGAAAGGGAAGTCTGCGGGTCATCTCCATCAGCAGTTTTTGGGTCCGGGGTATCAAGAACAATAAACCTGACACCGGCACAGTCAAAGGAATAGTTCAGGGGCATCTCATATGACCGATGGAACTGGTCGGCGGCAGCAGGTGGGTTGTCCCCACCGCTGGCATTATGATATTCATGGTTTCCGATGGTAGGAAAGATGGCAGCATTCGCGAGCATCCCGTCGGCAACCTGGAAATATTTGCCCCATAACGACCCGTTATCATGCCCGGCATAATCCCCCCCGTGGAGGATAAAGAGCACGTCCGGCTCCTGTGCTACGGCATCTGCCACGTACCTGAACCGCATCATCTCGGTATAATTATGACCTTCCTGTGAATCACTGATGACAATAAAGGTAAACGGTCCGCTGACCGGCATGGTGCGGAACATGCGGGTGCCGAATACGTTCTCCTGGCCCAAAGGGATTACATGGTACTGGTATTTGGTACCGGGTTCGAGCCCGCTGAGTGACACATGGTGATACTGGGAAACTGCGGAGTCGGTAATTTTACGGTCGAATTTATGATTACGGGAGTAATAATCTGCCGTGGCATATTCTACGATCCCGGCTCCCACGGGTTCCTGCTGCCAGTTGACGGTTGCCCCGGACGTTGTTGTTTTTGTCACCCACGGGGCCCGGTAATCCTCCCCTGGTTCTGCGGCGAAGACGGGGATACTGCACAAGAGACAGAGAAGCAGTAATACCAGTACATACCAGCAGAGTTTCACGTTCATTTCCTTCTGACCTGCTTTAGGTTCTGGTATGAAAAAGATTCGTAATCATTGTGTGACCGGGATGTGGGAAAACATGGGGGAGTCCAGGGATGTACCGGGCTACCGGCTGGCAGACAAACGTAGCACGCTGTACTGAGGTACGCGAGTCCCCGGGAATCATCCCAGGGATAATTATCTTAGCCGATCAATCGACACATTGAGAACAAAAACCACAAGTGGTGGTTTGACAACATCCTCCACAGATGTCACATTCGACATGTTTCCAGTTCCAGCATGAGTTACGACACCCGGATGGACATTCGCGAGCGGGCTGACAGCTGCAGTCATCTATTACCAGAGCTACCTGACCAAACGTTTCAGGGATCCGGGCATCAGCCATCCGCGACAGATCACCCGTCCAGTCTGCAATGAATGTCCCATTTGGTAGGATCTGCGCTGTGTAGGTAACAGAATGTCCGGTTTCATTATACCGGGGTGAAGTCAGTTTGACGACAACCATATCTTCATTTTCTTGTGCATCCTTCACCACGATTAATGCGTTGGGAGGGTTCCGGGGATCCCAATTAAAACCTTCAATGAATTTAGCCGTAGGTACAAAACCGGCATCCTGTGCAGGACGGTCCGAGAAGTACAGTGTATGGGGTATTGCATTTGTCATTGTCAGGGTATAGTTTCCCGTTGTATCCCGGACAAAACTGCCTCCTGACGCCTCCTGGACAAATATGTAACTTGTTTTATTTGTATCTCCAACACAGCTGCCGGCGCTGGCAGATAAATCTGCGGGTGCACCTGATACGCGTGCTGCGGGGGAACCTGTGGCAGGCAGTGTACTGATAAATGGAGAAAATGTAAAGGTACAAAAAATTCCTATCAAAATCCCGATTGCCAGGAAACCTAACAAATGATGGAGATTGTATGCCATAACTGCTTATGGGACAGGAACATATATATACACATTACTTCGTGTGTCCGGTTGCCATATCCTGAATTCACTTAACCTGTAGAACTGCTTCTGAACAAAACCAGGGATTAAAAAGAATCCCTTTTTTTTGCAAACCCGAATGGATTTTAAGGCACAGGTCAAATCCTGAACTGATACAGGACATCCGATGCCAGAAGCAGCGCAACGAAAACCAAGGCGTGCTTTGCATGTGCAGATGCACTATGATCCAACCAGGCTTGGTGATACGTACTACGTCCTGCACAATACTGACACCTGTACCTATCTCGAAATTGACCCGCAGAATTATTTCCTGTGGGAGCTTATGGACGGTGAGCATACCCTCACCGATCTCGCGATGGCATACTATGCCCGATATGGATCATTCCCGTTCGAGCGGCTGGATACCCTCATCCTCCAGCTGGAAAAGAACGGTTTAATTGAGAACTCCCTTTCCTGCCCCTCTCCCGTGCAGGCGACCGGCTTTGCATCGCATCTCCAGCACATAGCGGATGCTACGTTTCAGCGTGAGTTTGACTGGCACCAGGCCGATGCATTTTTTACCCGGTTCTATCGCCGCATCGGCCGGGTTTTTTTCACGCGGGTCGCCCTCATCGGGTTTTTCCTCCTGTCAGTTATCGGATTCGCGTGCTTTGTCCTCCTGGAACCATCAGACACATTCCAGTTGTTCACCTTCAATGAGTCGTACGGATTGGGCCTGATCGTTCTGATTATCGCAAACTGGGTCGTGTTATTCTGGCACGAATCTGGTCATGGCCTTACCTGCAAATTCTACGGGCGGCGGATCCACAAAGCCGGGATCATGTTCTATTATGGCATGCCCGCATTCTTTGTCGATGTCAGCGATATGTGGATGTCGGGGCGCATACCGCGTATTATGGTTTCACTTGCAGGACCGGTGGTGAATGTGATCATCGGAGGTGTAATTGCAATTCTCGTCATTATGCTTCCGCCTGCCGCGTGGACGAGAGCGTTGTTCCAGGCCGCATATGTAGCGTACCTCGGTGCACTCCTGAACCTGAATCCCCTGCTGGAACTGGATGGCTACTATATTCTGATGGACTGGCTTGAGATACCGCAATTACGCCAGAAATCATTTGAATTCTTACGCACCGGCTTACTCTTAAAGATCCGGACGCGGAGCAGGTTCACCCGGGAGGAGATCATCTACAGCTTCTATAGTATTCTTTCCATAGTATTCACGGTCCTGATAGTGATGGTTGTCCTGTATATCTGGGAACATGAACTCAAATGGATGGTTTACAGTCTGATCACGGGGCAGGAAATACTGGCGGTCGTGCTGCTCGCCGGACTGACAATCCTCGCAGGTACGTCACTGGTGCTGGGACTTACCGCACACATTATCCTGTTTGCGGGCCGTGTACGCAACCGGTTTCGTTCCTTAATGAAAGGAGGAGATCATAACCAATGAATACTCAAATATCTGCTCTGTAGAAACGGGCATGAACCATTAAGTTCACTCTCAAATCATGAAAATCGTTTTTATGATTCTCCCCCGCCTCAGGGCCTCTCCGAGGCACGGCGGGGCAATGAGGTTTCATTTTTTACCAGTCCGTAAAACCGCCGCGGGGGCGTCCCATCGGGGGCGGCGGCGTTCATCGCAGTTGAAGAAAGGATACATCTCCATTTTTTCCAAATAATCTGATTTAATATGAAAATGGAACTTCCGTTTTCATTCTGTGTGCCTGTGGCCGCAGGCATCGTGAGCGTTTCATAGGAAATCATTTCAAAAAATCTAACGCTCTCGTGGGCTCCGCTTGCACTCTGCCCCTGCTGCTGTGGCATCCCCCGCTTTACGATGACATCGTATTACCCGTAACCGACCTCGTCCTATCGCAAGAGGGGGGTGTCATCTCATGTGAGCAACGTTTTCCTATGAAAATCGTGTTCTCAAGATATGATAATGGGGGTTGAGATCCCCATACCCCCGGTAATGATGTACGTCGCCGCCCCCGACGGGGCGCCCCCGCGGCGTTTGAGGTCTAAATATTCTAAAACCTCCTTGCCCCGCCGTGCCTGAAGAGAGGCCCTGAGGCGGGGGAATATCACAAACATGATTTTCACGGTTCGGGTGTGAACTCCCGTTCATGCCTGTTTCTACAGAGCACAAATATCTTTAAATAATGTTCAATACTGTATTCAATACAGAGGAGAAATCAATGGCAACCGAGAAAGAGATGCACGAACTGGTCGGACGGGCAGTGATGGATGTCGGGTTTCGCAAAAAACTGGTAGCGGATCCGAAAGCGGCAGCAAAAGAGGCCGGGATAACCCTGACCGGGGAGCAACTGGTAGTGCTGAAATCCGCAGAAGGCAAAGGACTTGCTGCCGTACTGGAAGAGCGGCTCCCGAAAACCACCGGCATACCGTACGTGTGATAAAAAAAGAAAGAATGGAATATACAATGCGACTCGGGGTTTCCTGTTCAGTGTACCCTACGATCTGAGCTAACACTAAAAAACCAGATGTAAAGACCGGTTGGGCGTAACCGGAGCAGACAAATGAGTTTTGCAGGAAAAAGGATTGTTGATCCAAACGAGGCATGCACGGACAGATCGGTTACGTATGATGCTGAAATCTGTAAAAGCGCAGGAGGCCTGCGCCAGTAGGGGAAGAGCGACTCCCCGGAATGTTTTTTAATTCCCGGATGATGTTTCATACGATCGGACAATACCATTGGACGGGAACGGCTTTTTGGAATAATTTCAATTCCTTGCCGGAATCCGTCAGAACGAGATCATAATGTCTTATAACAAACCCAGGGTTGCATTTGTGTATGCACCGTTTAGTGCAATTGACAAGCCTGCCATTGGCATCTCATTGCTCAAGAGCGCCCTGGGACGACAGGGTATTGCCTGTGATATTCACTATTTCAACATCAGGCTCGCTCACGAGCTGGGGGTGCAACTCTGCGATCTGATTGCAAACAACATGCCACCGGGTCTCCTGGTCGGGGAATGGCTTTTTGCCCCGTCGCTGATGGGAGAAAACGCAGATGCAGATTATGCATATGTACACGAGGTCCTCTGGGGAGAATACAAAGATACGTTTTCACCAGCGGTTGTACGCGAATTCCTGCGTATCCGTGAAGATTTACCGGCGTTTCTGGATACCTGCGTGGATAATGTAGACTGGTCGCAGTATGACTGGGTAGGGTTCAGCTCATCGTTTGCACAGCATTGCGCATCACTTGCCCTGGCAAAGCGTATCAAATCCCGGTTTCCGGATGTTCGCATCATCTTTGGCGGTTCCAACTGTTTTGGGGCAATGGGCGATGCCGTATGCCGTTGTTTCCCCTTCATCGATTATGTTTGTACCGGCGAAGGAGACACGGCCGTTCCGGCGCTGGTACACGCTTCTCTCTCTGGTGCTATCCCCCCACCTGTTTCTGGCATCATTGCCCGCGCAGGAGAACCACCCGCTCTATCCGTGTGCGAAACCGCCCGGGTGGATGATCTGGATGCTCTTCCGTATCCCGATTACTCGGATTATTTTGAGCAGTTAAAGCTCGTAGAAAAGCCCCCCGGTTTTACCCCAAGTATTCTGATGGAGACCTCACGGGGATGCTGGTGGGGAGAGAAATCCCCGTGTACTTTTTGCGGATTAAATAGTTCGGACCTGATCTTCCGGTACAAATCATCTGACCGCGTCCTGGATGAACTGAACTATTTATCCGTACATTACGGAAGGAATCTCAGTATGGTGGACAATATACTGGCACATCACTATTTCCGGACCGTACTACCGAAACTTGCACACCAAAATGATCTCTCATTATACTGGGAGGTGAAAGCAAGCCTCAGCCGCAAACAGGTCCTGCTCCTGGCTCATGCAGGGATTACGAAGATGCAGCCAGGTATTGAATCTCTCAGCGACAAAATTCTCCGGTTGATAAGCAAGGGGACAACCCTTGTCCATAATATTCAGATCCTGAAATGGGGAAAAGAATCCGGCATTTTAGTCTTATGGAACCTGCTTTGGGGATTTCCTGGAGAAGATCCGGCCGAATATGCTGCAATGCACCAGCTTATCCCGAAGATCGTGCATCTGGATCCGCCAGCCGGGTATGGTCACATCCGTTTCGACCGTTTCAGCCGGTACCGGACAGATCCGGGCGCATATGGGATTACCCGTCTGAAACCCGTGCGGGCGTACCGGTATATCTATCATTCCCTTGCCGAACGGGACTTAAACGATCTTGCTGTCTATTTTGAAGCAGAGTATCCCGACGACTCGGCGAACTATACGCGTAGTCTCGAAGCTGCCCTGAAAGCATGGCACTCCCGCAGTGATGCGACACTGGATGTCTTCCCCGCCATGCAATCCATTCGTATCGTGGACACACGCACGACCGGCAAAAAGGAAGAATATGTGTTCGATGGACTCGCCGCGGATGTGTATCTGCAATGCGATACTGCGAAAACGATTCGCGAGCTGGTGGATCATACTCACGTGACCGGATCTGAGGTTACAACGATTCTGAATCAGTTTATCGAACGGGGGCTGATGATTCACTCAGGCAGGCAGTACCTGAGTCTCGCAGTCATACGCGATGACAAAACCACAGTATCGCCGACTTCCCGTTAAGGGTTATAACAGGGGCTGTTGCACAGTCAATGTTACGTGATACTATGAGGGCAATTCACGCGTGATTAAGAATCTTTCACTGCATAAATCTCTCTCATTGTAGTATTGGACTTACTTAGATCAATCGTTTCGATAACTGATTCCGTTTCACTCACGAATGATATTGCCATCTGGCGTTGCAAAATCCTGATACGCTGATGCATTTTGTGTAACTCCTCCCTGACATCCAGGTGCCCAAAGTGAGACCTGGAAACAAGGGCCCAAACGCGGGCGCTGCACAAAGGCGATAACCATCGCGAATATCTTTTTTAAAAAACCTTAAAAAAACTCGTAAAAAATGAGCAGGGACTACTCGTGGGGGATATTCCTCATTCCCGGAATATTGCGCCTTTTTCTTTTAGTGCACCCATTGTTTAAAGACCCGGAAATGATCCAATTAGACATATGACACCGCGTCTTCTCCCCCATTTTCTTCTCGCAGCCCTGCTTATCACTGCGTTGCTGGCAATTCCGGTATCAGCAGGAGGATCCGGCAGTCTCGTGCTGTCCGATATCCTTGCCATGGAAACCCCGGGCCATTTCACCCTCTCTTCGGACGGGGGGAACCTCCTGTACATCAGATCGGTCGGAACGGACCTGAACCCGCCTAAGGACAACGGTACCCTGATGTATATCGATGTCCGTGCTGCAACAGAGACTTCTCTTTCAGGTCCCGGCGATTCGGTCATGTCCTATGCCCTTTCACCGGACGGGAACACGGTCGTGTATGCAGCGCAGATACGGGCAGGCGGACCCGTTTCCCTGTATCTCACCCATGTCCATGACACGAAGGCGATCCGCCTCCCGAACGTGACGGACGAACTGGCCGCAGGTTTCACCTGGCTCGGGACCGACCGCCTCGTCTTCACCGGGGCACCGGCCGGTGCTGCTGGAGGCAGCGGTGACGTTGTTGTCGTGGACGAGACGCCGGCACCGGTGATCCTGAAGACCTATGCGCTGAAGGACGGGACGATTGAATCGCTTTCATCCAACAACGATGTCATCACCATCTGGGCGCCCTCGCCGGATGGACAGTACGTCCTGTACAAGGCAGCGCCGGACCCCTTATCCTGGCAGGCCGGCGCCACCTTCCGGTACGTCCTTCTCGACACAAAGAGCGGGGAGGAACGGCAACTCTTCTCGTCCCTTGAGGGATACCAGGACACCAACCAGTTCGCGTGGTCACCGGACAGCAATGTCGTGTATATCGAACGGTTCGAAAACGGCGGGTTGCGGTATCCCGTGGAAGACGCAGCCTTCCTCCAGGCGTACACCCCGGCAACCCGTGCGCTTGAGGAGGTCCCGCTCGGCTGGGACCGGGGCCTGTTCGTTGATATCTTCAACAGCGATATCGAGGTCAACCCGTTCAATGGTGGTGCTTTCCTCCTCCTTGCTGATGGTACCAACCCGGAACTCGCCCGTCTCGTACGGAACAGCACCGGCTGGCAGGTGACCCTTCTTGACGGAAAGGACCAGGGAAACGTCTTTGCCATCGAGACCGACCGTACCGGGTCATCGATTGTGTACGACCGCAATTCCGCTTCTGAACCTTCCCAGTTTATCCGGGCGGGTGTACAGGGTACGGCAATCACGGACCCGGTGCAGCTGACTGGCTTAAACCACAACCTCCTGGCAAAAGATCTGGGCTCTTCTGAGGTGACCTCCTGGAAAGGGGCCCGTAACGATACGGTCTACGGTGTCATCCGGTACCCGCCGGGTTATCAAAAGGGAAAGCAGTACCCGCTGGTCCTCGTCATCCATGGCGGGCCGAACTACGGGGACTTCGACAGCTGGCGCGACACCTGGGAATTCCCCTACCACCTGATCACGGACCGGGGTGCGGTCACGCTCTCGGTCAACTACCACGGAAGCACGAACTTCGGCCTTCCTTTTGCCCGGTCCATTGAGGGTGGGAATTACTATGACCTGCCGATTGAGGACATCGAGACCGGGATCGATTACCTTGCCGGAAGGGGCATCATCAACCGTTCGCAGGTGGGAGTCACCGGTTGGTCGAATGGCGGGATCCTCACGCTTGCCCTGGTCACCCGGGACCCTTCGCTGAAAGCGGCAGTTGCCGGTGCGGGGACTGTTGACGAGAACTCCCAGGTAGCCAACACGAACGGTATCGTCATGGACAAGATGTATTACGCAAAAAGCCCGTACCAGGATCCGCAGGCATTCCAGCAGGTGCTCCCGATCTACCAGGCAGACAAGGTCAGAACGCCGCTCCTCATGATGATCGGCACGAATGACGGTCAGGTAGATCCCGCGAGCGCCTGGGTCACGTACCGGGCCTATAAGGAGGGGAGCACTGCGCCTGTCCGGTTCGTCCTCTTTAATGGCCAGCCGCACCACATGAAAACTCCGGAAACGCAGGCACGCAAGGTACATGAAGAGCTCAGCTGGCTTGACCAGTACCTTTTCCAATAACCCCCCCATCCCGCTTAGGGGCAGAATCCCTCCCATGCGTTTTTTATCTTATCACGGCTGTTTTGTCAAGATAACTCTCTATCCGCACGTCAACGGATAGTGGTTTGGATCGGGGATGTGGAATTAACCGAGAACACATAGTCAGGTTTTTATTCAGTATCTGACATAATTACCCTGATCAATCATGATATCGAAAAACGCTCTCCTGATCATCATGGGCCTCTGCCTTGTTGCCGGCCTTCTTGTTGCCGGTTGCACCCAGCAGGTAACACCCGCACAGATACCTGCGACTCACACACCTGTCGTCACTAAGGCAGCATCGACCAGTTCCGGCTTAGCAAATCCTGCATCAGTCAACTGTGGCAAAGTAGGTGGAAAGATCGAGATCAGGAAAGATGCACAGGGGAACGAGTACGGAATGTGTACATTCACCAATGGCACCAGCTGTGATGAATGGGCACTCTTCCGCAACGAAGGCTGTAAACCGTTTACACCCGTGACGACAACACCGGCAGTGGTCGGCATGGCAAACCCGGCCTCCGTAAACTGTGGCAAAGTTGGGGCCACATCAGAAATCCTGAAGAACCCTGATGGCAGCGAGTACGGCATGTGCAAGTTCCCGAATGGAACCTCCTGCGAGGAATGGGCACTCTTCCGTGGCGAAGGCTGCAAACCGAATGTGGCACCAACTGTCACTCAGGTAAAAAAATAATTTTTCTTTTCTATTCAACAGGTTCGCCGCGGTAGTCATGTGCTGCCAGTACAGCAATCACTGCTTTTTCTCAGTGGGCTTCTCATTGTGATGGGCCAGCGGTGGATGATTTCCTGGATGTACTGCTGGTTTTCGATATCGAGCTTATCCCCGTATTTAAGAACAGTGTTGAGCGATATTGCTTCGGTTTCACCACCAAAACAGGCCATCTTTTCCTTTGTCCATTTGCGGGGTTTAACGGGCATGACAGCCGGCATATATACCGGAAAAATGTATCTCTATGAATCAACCGGTAAAAAAGGATGCATCACCTGAGGCATTCCGGGAGGATATCATGGGAAAAATTTTCATAAAGGCATCCCTGGGAGAAAAAGAAACCCTGTCGGGGGGTTGTCACGCATGAAACCCGGGGATTTCATCCTGGATATTTTAAAAGAAGTCCCGAAAAACCGGAAAACAATCGTCATAATCCGCCATTCAAAGAGAAATTCCCTTAAAGGAATTCCTGATCATCTCCGCGAAAGTGTTGGAATAACTCCCGAAGGAATCCTCATGGCAAGGGAATTCGGGGCATCTTTGGGAAAAATTTTTCCGGGGAAATCTCTTTTTCTCGGGCACACCGTAGCACGCAGGTGCAGGATGACCGCCGAATCAATTCGCGATGGATATCCCCCGGATCCGCCTGCCCGGATCCTGGGATGTGAGCCGGAAATAAAAAGTCCGGTAGTAAACCTGGACAAATTAATTGCTATCAGGAATGAATTGGGCTGGCGCGAGGGTATCAGGAAATGGCTTGACCAGGAGATCCCCGGGGATATTCTGCATGATCCTCACCAGTATTCTGACTATGTATTAAGAAACCTGTTATCCTGCCCTTATTCAGGCGAGCAGGATCTGCTTATTGCAATCGCACATGACATCACGTTATTCCCGATAATTTCCAGTGTATTTGGAGAAAAAGTGAACGCGATCGAGTTCCTTAATGGAATTGTAATCACTGCAGATACGAATAGGGCAGAATTACGGTTTGCCGACACAGAATTTTCATTGAAAGCGGATCGTTATTTTGATCGGTCAAACCGGTAACCCTTCGGTCCCGTGAAGGTTTTATGCCGGTTTTCTCTTTTTTGCCTCCCGTTCGCGGAGCTCATTCCTCCGTATCTTACCTGAATAAGTCTTGGGGAGGGCATCGACAAATTCAATCGCCCGCGGGTACTTGTACGGGGCGGTCACCTTTTTTACATGCTCCTGCAGGGCGGATACGAGCTGGTCGGATGGCAGAAAGCCGGGCTTGAGAACAACGAAGGCTTTTACAATCAGTCCCCTGATCGGATCGGGAGATCCAACGACTGCCGCCTCAGCAACTGACGGGTGCTCCAGCAGGGCGCTCTCGACTTCGAACGGCCCGATACGGTATCCCGAAGCCTTGATAACATCGTCATCCCGGCCGATGAACCAGAAATTGCCGTCTTTGTCCATTGCCGCCTTGTCATCCGTGTAGTACCAGCCTTTTACAAAGGACTTCCTGCTTGCCGCTTCGTTTTCAAGATAACCGGAGAACAGCCCGACCGGCCGGGGTTCAAGCGAGATCGCGATCCTTCCCTCGCGGTTGACCCCCACGGGCCTGCCGTCCTTATCGTGGAGCTCGATGCGCCAGCCCGGGGCCGGTTTTCCCATGGATCCCGGCGGGCATTCATGGTCCGGGAATGCGCCGATGCAGAGGACCGTCTCCGTCTGGCCGTATCCTTCGTAGATCAAAAGGCCGGTCTTCTCTTTCCAGATCCGGATCACCTCGGGGTTCAGGGGCTCGCCCGCACTTACGCAGTGGCGGAGCCTTGAGAGGTTATACTGTTTGAGGTCAAGGAGGATCAGCATCCGGTAGATCGTGGGCGGGCAGCAGAACGTTGTGATCGCGTGCTTCTCAAGGAGCGGGGGGATTTCTGCGGGATCGAATTTTCCCCGGGTATCATAGACAAAAACCGCCGCCCCGGCGATCCACTGGCCGAACAGGTTTCCCCACGCGCTCTTTGCCCAGCCGGTATCGGAGATGGTGAAGTGGAGATCGGTGGCGGTCAAATCCTGCCAGAGCAGTGCTGTCACGGTATGGCCGAGCGGGTAACTGTGGTCGTGAAGTACCATCTTGGGGTTGCCGGTCGTGCCGGAGGTGAAGAAGATCACAAGAGGATCTGACGATTTCGTCTTCACCCGGAGCGGGGAGTCCCCCGCTGCCACCGGGTGCGATATACGGGACGTACGTTTTCGGGAATAGCTGATCCAGCCCGGCATTTCCCCGTCAGCAACCATGCATCTGGGGATAAACGATCCCTCCCTCACAGCCTCGTTTACCTTATGTGCGTTCTCAAGGTCGGTGATGACCAGCGCAAACCTGCCAATCCTGAGACGGTAGGAGATGTCATGGGAAGTAAGCATCGTGGGAGCGGGGGTGTAGACGGCACCAAGTTTGATCAGGGCGACGATGAGCACCCACCATTCCGGGATCCTCGGGAGCATGATAAATACCCGGTCACCTTGGGAGATCCCGCAGTCATGGAGGATGTGTGCAGCCCGGTCGGATTCGGTCTTCATATCCCGGAACGTGTACCCCTTTTCCTGTCCCTGCCGGTCCACCCAGAGCATGGCCGGCTTGTCTGGCTCTTTTGCCGCCCACGCATCGACCACGTCATAGCCGAAGTTATAGTATTCCGGCACGTTGATGGAAAAGTTGCTGTACCGGTCCTCCGGTTCAGGGCCGGTAGGGGTATACGGAGATCGGGCGGACATATATTCCCGTATTGATTCCCGGATATACTTGAATGTTGCAGTATGGTGACAACGAAAAGCCGGTCCCGATAGTTTTCTGAGGAGCCGGGTATCCGGTGCAGGCAGCCGTCATACGACTTTCATAAGCTAAGCCCTGTCCCATACTATGCCTAAGCAGAGCTCCCTCATGCGATCTTCCTAATCCGGGTCGCCCCCGTAGCACACGGCCTACGGCTGCACAACCGCCCGCTAGACCTGACCCGGACGATACCGGAATTATACATGGATCCTGTTAAAATTTCGATACATTCTTCTCTTAAAAAGCCGGGAACCTTTACCTATTCACACATGGCTGCAAAGGAAGACCGTTATACCCAAATCCGCGAATTTCTCCACGAGCGATACCCTGAGACGGTTTCCATCTCCCTGATTGCCCGGGAACTAACAATGAACCGCGGGGCTGTGGCAAAATATCTCGAGGTCCTCCAGTCCCAGGGGCATGTGGTGATGAAGCCGTTTGGCAAGGCGAAGTTATACACTTCATCGCAGAACGTCCCGTTCGATGATCTCTTCGACTATCTTTCCGATGCAATTCTCATCCTCGATGCCGATCTTCATGTCCTGATGGTCAACAGGAGTTTCTTAACTACGTTTGGCATACGGAAGGACCGGAACATTATCGGCACCGAACTATCCCGGCTCAGCCTCCCCTTTTTCGATAATCCCACGGTCCAGGAAAATATTGGACGGATTATCCAGTCCCAGGCGTTCATCAACGAGATGCTGCTGATCGAACGGGGGACAGAACGGATATTTCTTACCGAATTTGTCTCGACCGTCATCCCCTCCCTTGCATTCACCGGAAAACCGGGGATCATGATCAGTCTCCGCGATATCACCACATGGAAGAAAACGGAGGATGCATTAAAGAACAGCGAGCGGAAGATCCGCACGTTGTTTGAAGAAGTCCCGAGCGGTATCTTTCTCTTCCATGAAGACGGCACGATCCTCAATGCGAACAGGGCCTCTCTTGATATTCTCGGCCTTGCACGGTTCATGGATCTCGCGGATCTCAAGCTCTACGACATCATGTGCTCGAAGAACACGATCCAGGACCTGATCCAGAAGGGCAAGATTGCCGAACTCACCCTGTCGTGCAATTTCGACCGTCTGAAAACAGAGACCCTGACAACAACAAAGAAAAGCGGTGTCGCTTATTTCCAGATCGTATTTGCACCCGTTGCTGGCAGTGTGGGTAATGCCCCTAAGGAGTTCTTCATCCTCTTTCTCGACATTACGGCAAAAAAGCTGGCGGAAAAACAGTTAAAAGAGCGGTACCGGGGTATCGTGAGCAATCTCCCCGGTATTGTGTACCAGTTCTATGCCCGGGATTCCGGTGAATGGGGTGTGTATTATGTCAATGAGCGTTCCCCGGAAATTTATGGGGTACCCGTAGAACCGCTGGACACCTGGTTCGATCGCTTCGGCGCCTGTATTGCCCCGGAAGACCGCGAACGGTGGGGGAAATCGATCGAAGATGTTGTCCGGCGGGTTGTACCGTGGGATTTCGAGGGCAGGTTCATCAAACCGACCGGCGAGGAGATATATATCCGCGGGATCTCGCAACCCGTCCGGCTGAAGAACGAGACGGTCTGGAACGGGATATTCCTCGACATTACGGACCGCCGGCGAGCGGAAGAAGCTTCACGCAGGAGCGAAGAACGGCTCCGGGGTATTACCAGCAACCTGCCGGGAATTGTGTACCAGTTTTATGCCCAGGATTCCGGTGAGTGGGGCATGAACTATGTCGATGAACGCTGCAGCGAAATCTATGGCCTGGACCCGGACCCGCTCGACACATGGATCCAGCGGTACGGTGCATGCATAGCGCCGGAAGACCATGAGCGTTGGATTCATTCGATCGAGGATGTTATCCGGCGGGTAGCCCCGTGGGAATTCGAGGGCAGGTTCATCAGGCCGAAGGGTGAGGAGATGTATATCCGGGTCCACTCACAACCCGTCCGGCTTAAAAACGAGACTGTCTGGAACGGTATCATTCTTGATATCACGGATCGGAAGCGGGCGGAGGAGGCACTCCGGCTGACCGAATTCAAGGAAGTCCGGTACCACTCCTTTTTCGAAAATACCTGCAACGGGGTCCTGATCTACGAGCCGGTCGGCAACGGGGTGGAGTATATCATCAAGGATGTCAACAAGGTGACTGCTGCGCTCCTGAGAATGACCAAGGAAGAACTGGTAGGAAAACGACTCTTCGAAGAGTTCCCGGAACTGCCGGAACCTATGGTGCACGATCTGCTCCTCCGTGTCCTGACTACGGAACAGCCGGAGTTTGTAGCCCCGCTCAAGTACCGCAACCGCGAGGACTTCCCCTGGATCTCACACTATGTTTTCAAACTCCCGTCCGGAGAGATAGCTTCTTTTATGGTGGATGTCACCGATGCGGTGAAAGAAAACAGGGAATTAAAAAGCAGGCATTTCTCTCAATAACCCCTGCGTATCTTTACGGATGGAGCCTCCATCCCGTTCTCCTGTCAGGTACCCGAGGGGATTCCGGGTGTCCGGCAGGGGTCTGTCAGGTTCAATGGCGAGCAATAACCGGAGGTCCGCTGTCGGTGAACAGGATAACAACATCGTCAATATCAGCGTTCCCTGGGGGCAAACCCAATGGCGAGCAATAAAAAGTACGTTTATGTAGGGATTGGGATAACGTTCCCGTGTGGAAACAGAATTCCACAAAAACCGGAACTGAGCAGACCTCATGGGCGAGGCCGGCTGGTGTTCGACAACCCATAAAAAAGGCTACAACTTTCGACAGTAACGCCTCTTAAGTCAGTGAACGCCGGCAGGTAACCCGATCTGTACATGATCGATGCAGGTATATCTGAATTTGGATCACACAACAACGCCCGTCCGTGACCTCCTCTTTTACCGGTGCGAGGTAGTATTCATGAAAACAAAAGTTGGATATTTCGCATCGATCGAGCAGTACAAGCCGATGGATGCACTGGAACAGTCCGTGCGGGCAGAGAAGATCGGGTTCGACTCGATCTGGGTTGATGACCATTTCCACCCGTGGTATCATGATGATGCGCAGTGCGGGCAGGCATGGGCCTGGATGGGTGCAGTTCTCCAGGCAACCAAGAAGGTATTCGTCTCTACCTGTATCACCTGCCCGATCATCCGGTATAACCCGGCAATTGTCGCCCAGACATTTGCAACCCTCCGGCAGATGTACCCGAATCGTGTCGGCTGTGCTGTAGGCGCAGGGGAAGCAATGAACGAAGCACCGGTGGACGGGAAATGGCCGACCGTGCCGGAACGGCAGGAGATGACCATCGAGGCAGTCGAGGTGATGGAGAAACTCTGGAAGAGCAAGGAGCCGGTCTCGTTCAAGGGCAAGTATTTCATGCTCGACAAGGCGTTCCTGTACACCAAACCCAGTGACGTGGTTCCCTTATACATCAGCGGGATGGGACCGAAGGGTGCCTACATGGCAGGAAAGTATGGCGACCACCTTATGACCGTTGCAGCCGACCCGGAACTCCTGAAGAACTCAACGATCCCGAACTTCGAGAAAGGCGCACGGGAGGCAGGAAAGGACCCCAAGAAGATGGAGAAGGCCATGCTCATCTGGTACTCCATTGACGAAGACATGACCTGCGCCATCGAAGGCCACCGTTTCTGGGCAGGGGTCCTGGTTCCCTCGATGTTCAAGTACAAGGTCTACGAACCCAAGGAAGTCCAGGCCCATGCAGCACTCGTCAGCCACGACCTGATCAAGAAGAATTACATCTGTGCTACGGATGCTGAAGGGCTGATCAAGGAGATCGAGCGGTTCAAGAAGGCCGGTATCACCCACTTCTGCCTTGCCAATTCGAGCCCGAACGTGGAGAAGGGACTTGAGGTCTTTAAAGACGTCCTCCCGGCTGTAAAAGGCGAATAGATCCTTCCAGCCATATTTTTATGGCTGACCGGAGCGTGAGAAATTATGGACATGAAACATATTACTGAGATTTTTGAACAAGGAAGTGTTATTTTCCCCGGCACTGAAACCGAGGCGAATGTAAAACCCTGGTATTCACATCCCGCGTGGAAGGGAGTTTTCTTAAAAGATATCGTGACCGGAAAAGATACCGGGGGCAAATTCAGTTACCACCTCGTCAGGGTCTGGAAAGACAGCGAGGTTGCGGATCATGACCACGAGACCCAGTGGGAATGGAACCTGGTTGTCAGCGGGAAGGGGGTCTTTGTTATCGGTGACAAGGAAGTTACGATAACGCCCGGCCAGACATTTGTTACCCCCCCCAAAAACCATCATACGGTGAGTGCCGGTCCTGAAGATCTCTCCCTGCTGGCACTCTTTGTCCCGGCGCTGGTCTGAATGGTGAACGGTTCAACCGGTTCTTCACCGGTTCATTTTTCCGGAATGTCACGGGTCGCGCCGGGGGGTGTCCGGCACCCGGGTAGATGACGAACTGCGACGGGACACCCCCTTCGTCAGAACTCCAGGTATCCTATGATTATAATTACACCTACAACCACAATTTTAAAGAAATCAGGTACCGTATTGCGGCAAAAGGACGCCGGAAAAATCGCCGGCTGTCCTGGTAAAAATATACTATTTCGCTACCCTGTTAATTGATTCAGGTTATCGCTTAGGAAGTACTGGCATGAAACGATTCCCTTTCTTTGTCTGTCTGGTGTTCCTGCTCCTACTGATCCAGATAGGTATTGTGTCCGCCTTTCCGGATACAACGACAACAACTCCCGGGAGGACCGGGGGTAATATCTATTTCGAGACCACCCCTCCCGGCGCAACAATATGGCTTGACAACGTCCAGATTGGCACCAGTCCGTTCATGTATTATACCGAGAAAACGGGAACCCTGGAAGTGCGTGTACAGAAAAGATTGTATCAGGATTATACGGGGACAGTCACCGTGGGCGGCAGTGATCGGACCGATTTCTATGCCCTGCTTTCACCGATCCCGAACGATATAATGACTGAAACCACTCCCGCTACACGGGTGACAACCGCGACGATCCCCGAAAAGAAATCAACGATAATTATCCCAACGCCCTGGCCATCATCCACGCCGGAATCGCCGGTTGATCCTGCTGTCGTTATCGGGGCAACCACTATTGGCTTCTGGTTCATGGTGATCCGGCGGCGGTAATGTTAATAACAGATCCTGGCTGGAGCCCTTCACGGAATTTTTTCCTCTCGTTTTTTAATGTTCCTCCCTGCAAAAATAATTACTTTGCATATGCTTCTACCAGGTCCCGTGCAGTGATTATCCCGGCAATCTGCTTCTTTTTCATGATGGGAAGCCGCCGGATATGATTTGCAGCCATGATCCTTGCGGCTTCATGGATGCTGATACCGGCAGGAGATGCTGTCATGAGTCCGGAACATGCTTCACCGATAGGAATATCAAGCGATCGTGAACGGGCAATGAATGTCGAGAGGAGGTCCCGTTCGGTGAATATCCCGAGAGGCTTTTCGTTACGGGTGACAATCACGCTGCCAACCCGCTGCTGCCCCATAATTCCGGCTGCAGCAAGAACGGTCTCATCTTCATCGACGCTGACGATCTCCCGTGTCATGAATTCATCGACAACCATCGAGGTCTCCGGGGCCTCGGGCATGCCACTGATCAGGTCGGATGCTGTGATAATTCCGGCAAGTTTGCCGCATACATAGACGACCAGCCTCCCTTTCTTGTTGATCATGGTCCGTGCCGCTTCCCGGACCTCGAACGTCGGGCATATCCTGATGAGCGGGTACGACATGACATCCCCGACCAGGGTCTTTCTCAGGTCCATGCCGGTAGCAAGGACCCGGGAAAGCAGGTCCCTCTCCGTTACAATAGCAACGGGTGTTTTGTATTTCATGACAATAAGGCTCCCGATGTGCTTGTCACCCATCATCTTTGCGGCCTGGATCATCGTGGTCTCGGGTGTGGTCGTGATGACCTTCCGGCTCATAATGTCACCCACTTTCACATGACGCTTGGATTCCTTGTAGGCCCGGTCGGACACGCTCAGGTATTCAATGACCGTTTTTTTAGGCTCCGCCATAAAGATCACTCCAATGTGAGAATTGAGTTCAAGATATTAAAGATTTGGGTGCTCTTTCTCTTTCGTTCCCGCATAAGATACCCGCCCCCTCGACAATCCCCTGAACCCGGCTCCACCTGCAATAGTGACATGCAAACCTAATAGTCACCCATTCCCAGAACTCCGGTCACACGTTAACCCGGCACATTTCGCAGCCCCGTGAGAGTACCTGATCTTTTTTACTGTTGTAACGGTAGATGGTGACTCCCTTGCATCCGAGTGACCGGGCGAGCAGGAAGATCCTGCTGATCTCATCCACACCAGCATCCTGCGGTAAATTCACGGTCTTTGAGACTGCATTGTCGACATGTTTCTGGAATACCGCCTGCATACGGATATGGTGATCTGCTGAAATTTCCGGGGCCGTTTTATAAAGTTCTTTCATGGCTTCGGGTACCGGCAAGGAAGCAAGAGTACCTGTCCGTTTCACCGCAGTAAGGATATCCTCTCCGGTGCTGAGGGACCGGAGATATTTTTTCAGTAAGGGATGGATGAGGGGAAGCGACCTGTTGCCCATCCGCCGGGTACCTGCAAGGGAAAATACCGGTTCGATCCCACTGCTTGTATCGGCAATGAGATGGAGCGAGCCTGTCGGTGCAATAGTTGTCACCGTGGCGTTGCGCATTGCGCCGGTATAGATACTCTTGTCGATTGCAGGAAACGAGCCCTTCTCCTCACCCAGTTCCCGGGATGTTTCATGTGCCTCCTTAGAGATGAGCGCCATGGTGCGATCGGCAAACCTGAGCGCCTCTTTCGATTCGTACGGGATCTCCATGAGGATAAAGGCATCAGCAAGTCCCATTACGCCAAGGCCGATCTTCCGGGTAAGCAGGGTTTTTTCCCAGATTTCGGGTACCGGGAATCTGTTGATATCGATAACTGCGTCAAGGAACTTCACCCCCTGACGGGTGACCCTCCGTACAAGGTCCTCATCCAGATCACCGTGTGCAATACACCGGGAGAGGTTGATACTCCCCAGGTTGCAGCTCTCAAAGGGAAACAACGGTTGTTCTCCGCAGGGGTTGGTTGCATCCATGTTTCCCAGGCCCGGCACCGTATTTTTCTCGTTGATGATATCGAGAAACAATACCCCGGGATCGCCTGTCTGCCACGCAGCGGTGCAGAGCGCATTCCAGAGTTCGCGGGCATCGATACTCTTTTTTACCGAACCGTCCCGGGGGTTGATGAGATCATACTGCCGTCCATGCTCAAGGCATTTAAAAAAATATGTATCGAATCCGACCGAGATGTTGAAATTGGAAAGGGCGCCCTGGTTCTTGGCATTGATAAATGCCAGGATATCCGGGTGGGAACTGTTGAGCACAGCCATATTTGCCCCTCTCCTTTTTCCTCCCTGTTTAACGGCATTTGTTGCCTCGTCAAAGACACGGATAAAGGGAAGCGGACCGCTGGCGACACCTGAAGTTGAAGATACCGGATCGCCGGCGGGACGGATACGGCTGAACGAGAACCCGGTACCTCCTCCGCTCTGGTGGATCAGTGCCATGGTAGCGAGGGTGGAAAAAATTCCCTGCAGGGAGTCTTCAACCGGTAACACAAAACAGGCAGAGAGCTGACCGCCGGATGTTCCGGCATTCATCAGGGTCGGCGAGTTTGGCAAGAACAACAATTCTTCCATAATCCGAAAAAAATCCCTTGAACCGGAAGTATCAATTGCATCTGCCACACGGCGGAAAAGTCTGTCAGGTGTTTCGTTTTTTAGAAGATACCGGTATTCCAGGAGTGCTTCTGCAACCGGAGTCAGATCCATAGCGCCACCAGATGTCCGTGTCAGTGTACATGAATATAAATTATTGGTTCACCAAAACCGGATATCTGATGTGGCACGCAACAATTCGTCAATGGCGTGTCTCGATAAAAAAGGATCTCCCTGGCCGTGCCTCATTCCGCTCGTATTCATGCAATGCAAACGGGGGCGATATCCGTTTGTTGCCGGGGAATTATCCGAAAAGAAAAAAATCATGCAGACAAATTCTGCAGATTTATCCTCCTACGGAGTTCTTTTCAGGATATCAATGGTGAGCATGGTAGGTTCGGTGTCGTCCAGGTAAATTAATTCGATCTCATCTGTTGATACTATGGTTCCATCGCTATAGCCGCTGGTGTATTCGACGATCCTGAAGGTCTTTCCATCACGGTTGATCACCCCGGAAAATCCCTCGGTTCTTGTTGCGCCGGATTGTAAGGGAAAGATCATATTCCCGGTAAACAAGCGGTCTTTTTGTTCGGTGATCATGAGTGTCATACTGACATTGGCGGATTCCCGGAAACCCACCCCTTCAATATAGCCTTTCACGGGCCCCGTCCAGTTTCCAACGAGATTGGGAGTGCCCGCCGATGCTGGCGGTGCGTTATTGACAGTGCTGCACCCTGCACAGAGGGCAATTGCGAATAAACACGCTACACAGAGAATCCATTTCATGGCAAACCTCTTCCTCTTTAAGGTTAGATTGGCATCGATAGTATAAGAGACAACACCCGTTAAAAATCCTCAGAAAATCATGGATGTGTCAGGAACAGACGGACTGCCCGTCCTGGACCCGGGTTACCCTTGGGAATGATGGTACCCGTCAGGTGATGCAATTGCCTGGGGACGGACGGTGATGAAAATGATGAAGGATCGCCGGCAAAGATCTCATTGCTGGCTGGATTTGGTTCAAGCCCGACCGCGTGGAGTGCTGCCTGTGTGGCCGGGTTCCCGACATGGGAGAGCATGATGTGATCCTCATCCCTTTGGCCGTTGTTATGCTAAAAGGTTCTGCCAGTCATTATTGATCTACCGGTTCGTCTCCCTATATCGTGCGGTTATGAATATCAGAGCGGAAATGACGAAAAGGCCCCCTACGATCCACCAGAGATTGTCTCGGATAATATCCATGGGAGTAGTTACTACAGTATTTTCATAGGGAGGTGCCCCAATCTCCTTTAAACAATCATGAATACTCTGATAATTGACCGGGATTGTCCATCTCCCCATCTTTGCTGCTTTTGCCGACGGATGATCCGGGGTTATATTCAGAAGAGCTATGGCAACCGTGGAGGCAGCGGCATCGTCAGTCTGCGGGAGTTTTGCCAGTGACCACTCCGGGTACAGCCGGGTACTGTAAAGGTAAGGAAAGTCGTGATTCTGGTATTTATCAGTTGGAGGAAATATTGAAAAGTCAGAGATGCGGATTTTCCCTTCATCCTGCATCTGCTCCAATGTTCCGGTGCGGACAATCCCCGCATCAGCCTCACCGTTCAGGACACTGATGACCACGCCAGGATGGGATTCTGAAAAATGGAGCGAGGCAAAATCCCGTTCCGGGTCTATCCCCTGACTTTTAAGTTCACGGAGTACCGAATACCATCCGCCAAAGGAGTTTTCTCCTGCCGCAGCAACGCGTTTACCTTTGAGATCCAGGGAGGTCCTGATATCCTGCCGGTTACTGCTGGTGATAATTACCCCCCCGAACTCCTTCACATAGTGTCCGTCATAATAGTTGTTCATGGTCAGGATATTGCTGACCCCGTAATGTGCTTCCAGGTCTGCAGTTATTGCAGGGTTGCTCAGGACAAAGTCTATGTCCTGGTCTGCTGTTGCACGGGTAATATTTGCAAAGGTGAGAGGGACAAGGGTGAATTTGTAATTGGGAAGGGCGGTATTCAGATAATCGATAGTCGGCTGCCAGGATGCAATACATTCGTCAGTACCTTTGTTGGCAAGGACTCCAATCCGTAACGGGGTACCTGATGGATCGGCAGCCGCCGGCAGGCAGATGAGGGATCCGAAAATAATCAGGAAAATAAGGATGATGGCACCGTGCATGAGCTTATACCGGAAAAGGGAACCTGGCCGGCCGTTTGGTTTCTTCTGCATAAATTATTCCACCAGAGTAACAGGTTGGATTCTTTTTGATGATAAATGAGCGCAGTATTTTCGGACACTTATCAGGACAATAAAAGCGCAATAAGGACAGTTGGCGACGGGGAATTTCCCCATTATGCTTCCGGCAACTTAAAGAGGCAGCCATGAAGAGTACGAACCGGGCGAGCGGCTCCGTGCGAACGTGCGGGAAAAATGCACCAGACATTTCCTGAAAATTTTTCATTGGACCTTGATTAAAAAATTCCGGGCAGACTCTGCTTGAAAAAAAACCTTACCCGGAAAATTTCAATCGAGCTCTCAGACCCCGCTTGAAAGCTGCGCACCTATCAATCACACCTTGTTTGAAAATTTTCTACCGGACTTTGACTAAATCTTTTGAGCAGATTTCGCTTAATAAAAATTCAAAGGGTCCCTGTAATAAAAATTTCCACCCCCCCTACACTATACCCCCTCTCGCTCCCTCTGAAACTACACCCCAAACCCCCCACTCCACGCCCCGGTCCGCTATTACTCCTGTTCCGGACCTCCCCGTAACCTTACGCACACGGTTAGCAATCTTCATAGGGAATTGCCGGTAAAACCATTGCTATGAAGGTATCTTCTCTTGCAGTGATGCTGCTTCTCATTGCGGCCGCTGTAGCGCTCGCGGGTTGCTTCGGGGAGTCCGGAAATTCCCAGAACCCCGGGACGATAACAACCGGCACACCGGACACATCACCCGTCATGGTAGCCCCGGCTGGAACGGCCGATACGCGGTCTGCGGACCTCACCCGTTTTGTCGACAGGGCTGTAGGGTATGCAAAGGAACACGGGAAGAATGCGGCGCTTTCAGAGTTCAACAACGCCAACGGGACGTTCATTGAAGGCGATCTCTACATGTTTGCGTACGGGATGGACGGGACCACGCTCGCATGGCCCTACCGGCCGGACCTGCTCGGCACGAACCGGGCCGGGGCAACCGATCCTAACGGGGTGAACCATATAGAACGGATGATCGAGGTCGCCCGGGAGGGCGGAGGATGGGTCTATTATGTCACCATGAATCCCGCTGACAACCGGGAGGAGTTCAAGCTGTCGTACGTAAAGCCGGTCGACAGCACATGGTTCGCCGGCTCCGGGATCTATATGCCCGAAGTGCCTGCGCTGTTTAATGCCACGGAAAAGGACCAGCTCGTGGAGCGGGTGAAGCTGGCCCGGCAGTATGCGGTGGCGAACGGTGCGGCCAAAGCGGTCAGGGATTTCAATGACCGGAACGGTACGTTTGCTGACGGGAGCAGGTACATCTTTGCGTACGCGTACAACGGTACCACGCTCGCGATGCCCTTCCAGCCGGAATCAATCGGTACAAACCGGATGGATTTCACCGATACGCACGGGGTGAAGATCACGGCATGGGAGATTGCGGTTGCAAAGAGCGGCGGGGGATTTGTGTACGTAGATTACTACAACCCGGATACGGGAAAACCCGGCATGAAACTTTGCTATGTTACTCCCGTTGACGATACCTGGCTCGTGGGGTCCGGGATCTATACCAGCCGGCAGTGAGAGGCGGCAGCCCCCCGTCCTCTCAACTCTCATCCCCATATCCCCTTCACTAAACACTTTACAACTCCTCCTACACGGCCACCGCTCCCCCAAATTACCAAAACAAAGCCCAAAACGTCCCCCGTTTAAGTGAAGATCACCCCCTGTCCGGTCGAAAACTCCTGGATATTTTGCTCGAACAGGGGGTCCGGAAGGTATCGTGAAATTCACGTCGGTGGACGAAGTAAGAGTTATTTGTTCCGAGCCCCAAAACAGCCCTTCTTTTCCCTTTCCCCCTGGTACAGCCCATCCGGCAAACGATCGGCCATCCAAAAGGCACCAATAGGGATCATTTTAGAGACAATTTTATACGGAATTCGGGCAAACGGGGCAATTATATCGGGAATTTCGAAAAAGTGCGTTTTAAACTTGTCATTTTTCGCGAATAATTCGGGAAAAAGATCGTCCATTTCTCATCAGGCACCATGAGTCTCCGTCGGAGAAGTGTATGTGGGAGAGTGCAGGTCTCCCGGGGTCCCGGGCTGGTCGACAAGTGCTGATTGTCGCGATACTCACCCGAAACTCCGAAACTCATATGAGGCTCTACGGCGAACCAACTACTGTTTCATCAGGAGAGAGAGGCGGAGGATCAGCAATGCACGTTACCCAGGTACAATTGAAAATGATTGCAATCGGGCTCATCCCGGTTTTCTTTATACTCACCTTCATCATGCCTAATAACACCACTACTACCATTCTGTTAGCGGTTGTGATGATCACCGCCATCGTGATCTCTTTCATAGGATGGAAAATGGAGAAGCGGGAAGCGGAGGAGGAAGATGACCTGCTGGCAATCCCTCCAAAGAAATCGTAATTTTCTTTTTTTTCAAGCAATGGGGAATCAAAGCGGTTTTAAAAAAAATTGCATTGTAGGAAACCTTTTTTTTCATAATATATTGCCCCGCCTCTTGCACCACCAGTCCCCCGTTGGGGGACGGGCGCAGTGCGATAACCCGAGTGAGGTTACAGGTAATACGTCATCATCGCAATGGGGGGTGCCCCAGTGGCGGGAGCGAAGCCCCCGGGAGTTTTCATGAACCTCTGGTTCGCAGGAACCCATGGATACAAGATATCCATAGTAGCGTCAGAGTTTTCTAAATAATTTCTGCAGAGCAAAAAAAATAGTGTGGTACAACGCATGATCTTGTCACGCACGTTTCAAATTTTCCGGCAGGCCAGCCCGGGAGTAATTATATCCGGCGCAGGATACTGGCATCCTCTTCCCCGGATTCACCCTTCGCAGGATTCTTCCGCACCGGAATAATCTGATAACTATATTGCGGTAGATGGCTTACGTTAGTAACATAAGGAATTCTTGGACATGGGAGGAGAGCATGAGATGGAAGGCAGCAGCATACCAAAGCCCTCCTATGAACTGACCTATTCTGTCGAGGATGTGCCGCCTCCGGCAACCTGTGCCCTGCTCGGCATCCAGCATGCACTCCTCATCGCCACGTCATTCATCTTCCCCATGATCCTGTTCAAGGCAACCGGCATGGGGAGCTCGGATGCCGCATTCTTCCTCTCGATGACCATCCTTGTCGTCGGGATCGGCACGATCCTCCAGTCGCTCAAAGGCCGCTACATCGGATCCGGGTATCTCTGCCCCTCATTTGCCGCCCTCTTTTTCATCCCGCCCTCCATCAGGGCCTTCACTCTTGGAGGATACGGACTTCTCTGCGGTATGACCGTGGTCAGCGGTGTGTTCCAGGTCGCCCTTTCCCGCATTGTTCACCGGCTCCGGGTTCTCTTCCCTCCGGAGGTGACCGGCCTTGTTATCGTGATGGCCGGGGTAGGCGGGATCCCGTTTGCCATTGAGAGCTGTATCGGGCTCCGGAACCCGGCCGGTGTTGCGGACCTGCCGAGCGTCACGATCGCCGCAGTAACCCTTCTCGTCATCATCGCGACCAGCGTCTGGGGAAAAGGGGGAGTGAAACTCTTTACTGCCATCATCGGGATCATCGCCGGATACGTCGCCGCATTCCTCCTTGGGCAGCTTCCCGTCACCCTTCTCTTCTCCCTTATTGCCCTGCCGCTCTTCACCCTTCCCCGCCCGGTTATCCTGAGCTGGTCATTCGATGCCGTGCTGCTCCTGCCGTTCCTGATCGCCGGCCTTGCAGGAACCCTCAAGACCATCGGGAACCTCACCACCTGCCAGAAGATCCATGATGCAAAGTGGACCCGGCCTGATATGCAGAACTGCGGGCGGGGGATATTCACCGACGGCCTGACCAACATACTCTCCGGCGTATTTGGCGGCCTTGGCCAGAGTACCTCTTCCGGAAATATCGGGCTGTCGCTGGCCTCGGCTGCAACCAGCCGCAGGATCGGGATCGTTGCCGGGGCTCTGCTGATCCTCATGGCATTCTTCCCCCAGGCCTCGTTCTTCTTCATGATCATGCCGGTTCCGGTCATGGGCGCCATTCTTGTCTATGCGATCTGCTACATGGTGATGCTGGGTATCGAGATCATGATGTCCCGCATGATGGATACCCGGAAATTCTTCATCATCGGGATCTCGTTCACCTTCGGTCTCGGGGCAAGTACCCTTGCGGCAGTCCCGTTTACTGCAGAGCATACCTGGCTTGCAACGCTTCTGACGTCCCCGCTCACGCTCTCGACCCTTATGGCAATCGCCCTCACGCTCCTTTTCAGGATCGGGATACAACAATGGGATGAGATTACCCTTCTTCCTGCAACTAAGGATCTTGCCGACACGGTCTTTACCTTTGTTGACCGGAACGGGGGCAGGTGGGGTGCCCGCAGGGACGTGATGCACCGGGCGGGATCGGCCCTTTTTGAATGTATTGAGGACGGGTTCTCGACCGGTTCCATGAAGGACGGGGCGAAGGTGAAGATGAGCTTTGATGAATACCATCTGGATATCTATGTTGAGTCTGCAGGCCCGCCGGTTACCTCCACAGCAACGGTCCCCACACCGGAGGAGCTCATGAACGATCCGGAAGCATTCTCCCGCCTCTCGTCTGCCATGGTCTATTCCTATGCGGACGGGGTTACGGTCTCCCACAGGGACGGGATGAACACGACACATATCCATTTCGAGCACTAGGGATACCCTTTGGAGCAGGGGGATGCTGGGGTACCCCCCACCGACAGAGGGGTAAGTAATGCGGGGTATTTCATGGATCACAGGGTTCAGGTGCAGTGACTTTCCTGCGCTTTGTATTTTCTTCCCCGGGCATCTGCCGCTACCAGTGCGTCAAATGTCATTTCAGGGGTCACTGCAAAAGGCATGCTGTCCATAAAATTACCCGGACCAGATGCAGCAACGGCAACGGTCATGAGCTCATCACGGGTAAATTCTCTCGTGCTTAGTTCAGCAAATGAGACCGGCAATCCCACGCTGGTGCAGAACCGGAGTACCTCTTCGATCTCCGGTTCCGCCCGGTTTTCCAGTACCAGCTGAACGATAGTGCCAAATGCAACCAGTTCACCGTGGTACATGTGGTGACACGAGGGGAGGGATGTAAAGGCATTGTACACTGAATGGGCACAGGCAAGTCCATTGCTCTCAAAACCTACCCCGCTGAGATAAATATTCGCTTCAATTATGTTCTCCAGTTCGCGGGAACATATCCTGTTCTCAGCAGACTGTTTGGCTTTCAGGCCGTCCCGGATCAGGATTTCATAACACAATCTTGCCAGTGCCAGAGAAGTATTGGTTGATTTTCCGCCGGCAAAATTATCATGATTGGAGGCAGCATTTGCCCCGGCTTCAAAATACGTTGATAAGGCATCCCCCATGCCGGCAACGAGAAACCTGACCGGTGCGCGGGTAATGACATCCGTATCAACCAGTACTAAGTCGGGATTTTTGGGAAGGAGAATATTTCCGTCAAACACATGGTCTTCTGTGTAGGTAACGGCTATTGCGCTTGTGGGAGCGTCGGTTGACGCAATCGTAGGAACCGAAACAACCGGGGCTTTTTCATAATATGCCACACCTTTTGCGGTATCGAGAGCCTTGCCCCCTCCAATTCCCACAACCACGGTGCAGTTGTGCGTCCTGTATATGGCTCGTAGCCGGTCAATTTCTTTTTTTGTGCATTCTCCGCCGAATTGTTCGAAGATCACGGTTGAGCCGGAATCTTTGAAACTCTCTTCAATAACACGTTTCAGGTTTTTATACGCAAACCTTCCCATGACAAAAAGAACCGGTCCCCCAAGATGGGAAATGCGGTCTTTTATTTTTGAAAGCTCTGCGGGTCCCTGGATATATTTTGAAGGTGATGCCAATACTCTGGACATACTACTGCAGCTCCTTGTTGTGATAGATCATTGCCGTCTCATGAAATAAACCGCAGACTTTGCCGGAATACGCATGAGATGGGTATGCCGGCATCAGGTTCCGGCAGAATACGGCACCGGGTCCGCCCCCCGATGATTTTGTTGACCGCAGGTTCATTCCCGGTCCCGATATTCTGATATCGTCCGGCTCCCTCATCACTGGTATGGCAGAACCGGCAGAAACGTCCCTGACGACCGACCCGAAACGTGTTGTTGCAGCCTACCTCGTCCTCACGTTCGCGCTCTCGTCGATCTTCTGGTACATCATCGCAGCAAGACCGCAGGTTGCAGTGGGCACCGGCATCCTCCGCTACTCGGTGTTCCTTCTCATGTGGTGTCCCGCGGTCGCAGCTATCGTGACCCGTCTTTACTTCCAGAAGAACCTTGCGGGATTCGGGTTTAAGGCAGGCGAGCTCCGGTGGTGGCTCCTTGCGATCATCATCCCGGTCGCGGTCGGGCTCGCGATGTTCGGCACTGCGTGGGTTACCGGCGTTGCACCGTTTTTACCGGATAAGGGGGCGGCCATGCTTACGCTGCCGGTACTGCAGGCTATCCTGATCGCGCTTGGCCTCAGTATCGTCTCGGCTACAGGAGAGGAGATCGGGTGGCGGGGGCTGCTCGTCCCCGAGCTCGGCAGGTTTGAGTCGTTCACCCGGATCGCGATCGTCTCCGCCTTCATCTGGGGGTGCTGGCACCTGCCGGTCATGTTCGTCGGAGGATATCACGGCTCGGGTGCGCTGTGGTACTCGATCGTCACATTCTTCCTCTCCATCTTTGGCGGCTCCACCATCTTCGCCTGGATCCGGCTCCGGTCTGGCAGCGTCTGGCCGGCCGCTCTCCTCCACGGCTTCTGGAACTACTTCATCCAGACCTTCTACCCCGCGATCACGGCAACGACCGGGGCCGGGGCGGCGATGCTCGGCGAGTTCGGCTGGTTCTGCGTGCTCATAAGCGTGGCTCTCGGGCTTCTCTTCTGGCACCTTCGCTACCTGCTTCCGAAGATGCCGAAACCTGAGGGCGGGCTGTAGGGTTGCAGGGAATACTTTTCATCTGTTTTATTTAAGGAGAATTTCAGGCACTAAAAAAACGTCTTTCTCTCTCATCAAGCGAGCACCCGTCCAGCCAGATTTTCCCGCTCAACCCAATAGTACTACCTGGAATAGTATCCTCTTTCCGGAAAGCCCCTCATGCCGATAGGGAACCGGGGATTGTTACAAACATGACCCGGCTTGAATTTTTGTGCAATTTCTTTGAGAAATAAGGGGATATTTCTGAAACCGGCATGGCGACAAAAAAACAATAATTTCTTTTCAGAATCCTGCCGGGTCCACCGCATCCCAGCGGACCTTTGCTTTTTGTACCAGCAGCCATGTCGGGATTGCGAGGATAACAGCCGAGAGTGCATAGTATGGGTTGGTAAAGGCAATCGCGGTGAAAACCGACAGCACGATTCCTACAAGGATGAGGTACACAAAGAGCACCTTTACGTCATATACCAGAACGTTGGGGGAGAGCCCGCAGAGCCATGCCATGACGCCCACCGCGTAAAACGAGACCGAGCACCCGAGCACAACGGCAGGGACGAGATATGCAGCCTCCCCGGAAAGAATCGCCACGACAGCGATGAAAGCCGCAGGTATCAGCTGGAGCACGGAAAACGTCGTGAGTTTGCTCGTGATCAGCGTGCTGATGGCCACGGGCAGGCAGGCATACGGCCCGAACGAGTCGAACATCGTCACCCACGTGTACATCGTTGACGCGATCACACCGGTGGTAATAGCGAAAATAAAGAGCAGGCCGTGAGGCGGGAGAAACGGGCCTAACAGGGATAAGAAGAACCAGATCACGGCAAGGGGGAGGAGGAACGAAAAGATCGTCTGGCCGATCATGCTCCCGCTCCGGTACAGGTCAATGGTGTCCTTGGCGGCGAGCGGGGGGTTTGGCAGGAACGAGAACCGGTTCATGAGGGGCGCAAAGGAGTCCCTGTAGATCTTTGCCGATCCCACGGATTCAGGATTGAAGAGCAGGACCGCGACTGCGAAAAGAAGACCCAGCACGGCGCAGGAGATAAGCAGGTTCGTGTACGAGAAAGCGCTGTTGAGCAGTAGTGGCGGGAAGAAGAGCACGGGATTCGTGCCGGTTATGATCGCAAGACTGCCCCAGCCCACGCCAAGGGCCAGCAGGACAAGGCCGAGCACCGTCCGTGACCGGGCGTAGACCGTGGAGAGGAAGAAGACGGCGCAGAGGCCGAAGAGAAACGCGAGCGTCAGGGTGAGGAGGAGGAGCAGGGCACTTGCAGGGGATACTCCGGTGAACGGCGATGCCACGATATACCCAAAGCCAAAGGGAAGGACCCAGAGGAAGAAGTAGTAGACCGTATCCTTGACAACGAAATTTAAAAAGATGAACCGCTCGGAGAGCGGGAGGCTGCGGGCGCTGTACGCGAGGAGACTTGCCTGGCCGAAGCGGCGGTTCATCACTTCGTTGCCCAAAAGCCCGAACCCGCCGACCATGATCCCGAGCATCAGGTAGTTCGCGTGGATGATCAGCGTGAGATTGCCGGCAGGAAGCGTTGTCCGCATCAGAGGAACAAGGAACGCACCCATGAACGCAATCCCGAAGATCATGAACGGGAACAGGGCAAAGGAGAGGCTGCCAAACATCGTGGAATGGACCCGCCACTCCTCTTTCAGCATGGCGGTGAACAGCTCAAACATGGCGATCTTTCCGGACGAGCGAGAGGAAGAATGCGGGCAGGTGTTCGCCCCGGGACGTGAGTTCGGCCACGGGTCCTGCGTGAAGAAGGTTGCCCTTGTGGAGGATCGCAAACCCCGAACAGATCTCTTCAGCCACTTCAAGGATATGGGTCGAGATAAAGATCGTCTTTCCCTTTTTGACATATCCTGCAAGATAATCCTTGACGAGGTCCTGCATGATCGGGTCGAAATTGATTAAGGGCTCGTCGATCAGCGCGAGCTCGGGTTCATGGATGAAGGCCTGCGTAAACATCAGTTTCTGGCGGGTGCCCCGCGAGAGATCCTTGCAGAGCACATTCTTCTTGTCGGCAAAGTCGAGGAACTCGAACCACCAGTCCGCCTTTGTTTCAATGTCTGAAATCTTCCGGACCGCGGCTACAAACTCCAGGTACTCTATTGCGGTGAGGAAACTGGGCGGTGTCTCCTGCTCGGGGATGATTCCCACCCTTCCGCGAACGCTGACCGGGTCCGTTACAGCATCGATGCCGAGTACAGTTGCCGTTCCTCCGGTCGGCCGGGTCTGGCCGGTCAGCATCTTGATCATCGTGGTCTTGCCGGACCCGTTTGGGCCCAGGAGCCCGAACAGCGCTCCCTTCCCGACCGAGAGGTTCACGTGATTCACGGCCTGTACATCACCGTAGGTTTTGGATAAATCCCGAGCTTCGATTATTGTTGTCATTCCATCACTCCGTTATCCGCTGCTTTTTTCGCTCTCATCTCTCTGCTCATTTCATACGGCATCTTTTTTCCGCAGCACCCAACTTGCGATTCCGTCGGCCAGCGCTCCATAGATGATACCAAAGACCAGAAGCATCGCAGCACTGAAATAATTGTGGGCAAACAAGGGAACGATGCAGAGCAGGAGGCTTAGGATAGCTCCAAGGCCCGCCCCCCGTATCACCGGGTGAAGAGGGATCCTGTCTGCAAAACCGATCACAAATCCCTGGATAGTGCGACCGTAGAAGATCATTACCATGAACCAGGGTTCCGGTGTGACTCCCGGGGGAGCGGCAAAAAGCAGGCTTCCGGCGCAGTACATGCCGGTCACTATACCAACTGCTGTTGTAATTGCGATCCGCTTTTTCTGAACCATAATCCTACGCAAAAATAGAGGATGATGCCAGACAAAAGGATTGTCTTTCATCTGCAGTGTGGGAACGTAAAATAGTAAAAAGTGCTCTGTAGAAACGGACATGAACGGGAGTTCACACCCAAACCATGAAAATTGTTTTTTATGATTCTCCCCCGCCTCAGGGCCTCTCCGAGGCACGGCGGGGCAATGAGGTTTTAGTATTTTCTCTCATTGAACCGCCGCGGGGCGCCCTTTGGGGCGGCGGAGTTTATCGTATCTGGGGGTATGAGGGTTTCAACCCCCATTATGATTCCTGAAGGGGATAATTTTCATGGGAAATCATTTAGAAACCCTGACGCTCTCGGGTGCTTCGCCCCCGCCCTTTCGTTTCTGTGAGATTAAAAAAGATCGGTTAAGAGAGATTCCTTCTTTAACGCCAGTCCTGGAGATTTATGCACCGGGAAACGATTGCCCCGAAGACTGTTCACTATAGGGCATGGAGAAGTGAAGCTGCTCAATAAGCCAGCGGCTCCCGGTGTTCCGCAACACCATCGTCGACCTGCCACAGATAGCCTGCTTCGTTGTCCCGTCAATAGTGAATGTAATCGTACTCTTTGACGTTGCCCATGCGATCCTGCCATCGCCAAAAATCTTCCTGTCCGAAAATTCAAACGAGAGAACAGTTGCCTGGCTTATATCGCGCTTTATCTGCCGGATAAAGTCTGTATGATTCGAGATGACTTCATCGGGGCCGCTGCCAAATCCGGTAATTTCGGGGGAGAACAACGCCGATAACGCCTTTACATCCTTCTTCTGGTATGCCATGCCATACTGCTGCATGGCTGCGATTACTTCTGCCTTCTGAGCTTCCGTGAGCGTCATAACTATTGGTAGTCGATACCTCTCTATTATCTTTTTGATACCGGTAGTTGTGCGGGAGAGTCCCGGCCGGGATAACGATCAAAAAAAAGCAACGATCAGGGAAACCGGACAACTTCCCGGTTCTCCTGCAGCATGTTCTGGTGGGGCACCGGTTTTGCAATGAACGTAATGAAATCACCAAAGTTCGTCCAGGTGTTTGCACCGTCATACTTGGGCTCTGAGCCTTTTACCGACATCTCGGTCTCGTTGATCGTCTTGGCGATCTGGTTATATTCCCGGAAGACGAAGGGATACCCCTCGCCACCGATAATCGAGAGCCTGCCCGTCTCCCCGCATACGGGTGGTATCGTTTTACTATCTCGTTCATTGTTCAGCAAATTATTTATCCGACTGATATAATTCTAGATCTAGACCATTCTCATAAAAAAGGGGTTCACCAATGAGAGCACGTCCTGATTTTTTCCCTGTCATCTGCCTGCTGATTTTTGCGGGGTTCGTTCTCTCTCAACCGGCACTCGCGCTGACACCGCTCAACGAGGGGGTGAATGATCTCGGGCTGCTTCATTATACAGAAACCCCAAAAACCTGGACTTTCAACCTTGATGGTACAGAAAAGGTGGAGATCGGTGTTTACAATTCTGCCCGTGCCGAACCGGGCAGGTATGGCGGGTGGAATGCCTATCTCTCCATCAACGGGGATAAGATCTGGAGGCATACCGGAGACAGCACTATTTACGATTACCTTATGGGAAAGACGGTAAGCGAATCTGCGTATCGCAACCAGTACTATGATCTGAGTTCAGAATTCCATGCGGGTACAAACACGGTAACTTACTACCATTATACCGGTGACGGAGATCATGGGCTCAAGATCCGGCTGACAAAAGGGGCAGTTGCCTCCGTAACCCCGAAACCAATGCCCGCCGTATCCACACCGGCGGGCACGATTGCTCCCAGTGATTCCCCACCGGGAGATTCCGGATTATTGCTCGTACTGGCTGTAATTTTTTTAATCCTGATAGCTGCCGGTATCGGATTTTTTTACAACCGGGCAAAGAGAGCACCTGCTACAGGGAGGTCTGCAACGGTTCCGGATCTTACTATCCGGCAGGAACCCTCCGAAGGCCCGGTGCCTGGCCCGGGGAATCAGTATGTTCCGGTGCCGGTGTCCAAAATGGCGGAACCTGAACCGGAAACAAGTACCCGAAATCTCAAGGAATCCAAAAAGATTGTACGACCGTTGCTTTCGCTCACTCTTGACCAGACACGCCTTGCAGCCGATAAATGGCATAAAGTCGGCATCCAGATCAAAAATACCGGAGATACCTGCGCATCAGACATAACGTTCAGGTTCTCAGATGAATTTGAGACGCGATGGATCAAACCGACAACCATTGACGCTGGTGATACAAAAAACCTGGAGATCGGCATCCTTCCCAAAAAAGAGGGAAATATTCCGCTTGAAATTGCCCTCGACTATCGCGATACTGATAAGAATGCATACCGTCAGACCCAGGAATTCTGGATTGATGTGTCTGACCGGCCAGCCCCCGACCCGGGTAAGGATGCAGGGATAACCCCTGTTTCAGAAATCCTGCAAAAACAGGCTGCCGGGCCGGTGACCTTAAAACAGCTGCCCCCTGAACTTTCAGACCGCTATACTGAATCGGAGTTCATCGGCAAAGGCGGGTTTGCACGGGTCTTTAAGGCAAAGAGAAAAGACGGGCAGTACGTTGCCGTGAAAATACCGATCTCGCTGGATGAATCAACCGGGAAATCTTTTATTGCAGAACTGCAGAACTGGACGCGCCTTGACCACCCCAATATTGTCAGGGTATATAATTTCAACATCATGCCCTGTCCTTATTTTGAGATGGAGCTCTGTGACAGTTCCCTTGCGGAGAGGAAAAAACCGATTGACAGCGAGGAGGCAGCATGGATCCTCTTTAATATCTGTGAAGGCCTGAAGTTCAGTCATGCAAACAAGATAATCCACCGTGACTTAAAACCCCAGAATATTCTTTTAAAGAACGGGGTGCCGAAGATATCCGACTGGGGACTTTCCCGCGTCATCAGTGAGTCGTCTTCAAGTACCGTAACCTCTTTCACGCCTTATTATGCAGCACCGGAGCAGATCAGTGGCAGGCATAAGGATGAGCGGACGGATATCTGGCAGCTGGGTGTCATTCTCTATGAACTCGTGACGGGAGTGTTGCCATTCACCGGTGAGAGTGTGATCGAGATTGGGATGAATATCGCAACAAAGGAACCAGGACGTCCCTCAGAAATTGCGGGGAGTGCAAAACCGATCGAACCGGTGATCCTGAAATGCCTTAGGAAAGATCCGGCAGAGCGGTACCCGTCAGTTCTCGAACTCCAGAAGGCCCTTGGGCTGTACCTCAGGCTGAATTATGCAGAATCCTTAAAGATGAGTGTAACTGCACGTGACTTTAAAAAATCTGCATATTATTGCGGGGATCTGGTTCTCATCAACCTTGTAACCGGTGATATTGCATCCGCATACACATTTTTATCTGATCTTGCACAGTATGCGGAAGGGGATGTGAAGGCAGAGATTCTGGAGTTATCCGGACAATTAAAAAACCGGATGGATAATAGTATTTCCGAGGTTCCCGATGAACTGGTGAAAAATGCTGAATTCATCGTGCATAAGGTATCGCTCGGGTTCAGGAATGTATAACCGTGACAGGTCACCGGGTGTTTTGATTATCCACGTGTTTCAGGATCTCTCCCTCATCCGCCACAGGGTCTTGGCGATCTCCTGAGTCGAGCCCCTTCAGGGAATACCCGGACCACTATCTTTATTATTAGGCAAACCCTAACTAACGAAGGAGCGGAGTATGATGGAAAGAGACGAGCATCTGTTGGAAGTATTTGAACACCTCCTCAGGATGAAAAACGAATGCTCCTGTACTATCTTCTCCGAATGCGGGCTTGCAGATATGACGGTCAAACAGATCGGGTACCTGAAAGTCATCGATGAACAGGGAGATGTGACGTTCAGCAGGCTTGCTGAGATCACCCGGAACTCAAAACCCACGATCACCGAAATGGTCAACAGGTTTGTCCGGATGGAGTGCGTATACCGGGAACCCTGTCCCGAAGACGGCAGGATCCTGTACATCCGCCTGACCGATAAGGGGAAGAAAATTGCACAGGCAGAACACGATGCCTTGCGCCGGGTGATTGAACGAATGGTAAATTCACTGGATGAACACGAACTGGAACTCTTAATTGAGATCCTGGGGAAAGTCAGGTAATTTTTTTTATGCCGGACTTTAGTTAGGCAAATTCGAACTAAATGAATGAGGAAACCATGCAATCGGAAAAAAATGATCATACGCAGGAAAAACTGGTGATACCGCTCTATGAGATCGTTGTCTTCCCGGACAGCCGGACGAAATTCCCGGTTGACCAGGCAACCGGAGTGCTCCTGCTGGACGCGATGAAGGATACCAAAGGTGCACATGCAATCGGTCTCACGCTGAAAAGCGGTACCCGGCTGTCAGAGCTGACCGCCGAATCGTTGTACAGGACCGGCAACCTTTTCCGGATCTTGCACGTGCAGCCGGCCGATGACGGCTACCTGATCTGTGCTGAGGTTATTCAGAGAGTAATGGCAGTCTCGCTCGCTGAAAAAGAGGGACGATTCTATGCTTCGTATGTGCCGGTTCTGGATCTGCTGGATCTCGAAGAAGACTTAAAAGAGCGAATCCTCGCGGATATCAAGCTCACCATCCACGAGATCAGCAGTCGCTTTTCCGGCTCAGAACAGTTCACCCAGCCGATCGACCGGATGGAATCCATCGACCAGATCATGGGATTTGTCATGCCCTTCCTTCCGGTCCACCTATCTGAAAAGCAGGCACTCCTTGAGATTGTCTCGGTCCGGCAGCGGTACATCTCGTTCCTGGAGCTTCTTGTCAAGACACGTGAAGACATCAACATCCGGATCGAGATGGCCAAAAAAGTCTCCGACCGCGTGAGCAAGACAAACCGCGAGGCAATGCTGCGGGAGCAGATCCGGGTGATCCAGGATGAACTGGGCGAGAGCGAAGGCACTGCCGGTGACAGCGGGTACCGCGAGCGGATCGAGAACGCAGAGATGCCGGATGAAGTACGCAAAAAGGCACTGGCAGAGGCAAAGAAACTCGAGACCGGCGGCAGCCAGAATCATGAAAGTTCGGTGATCCGGAACT
>Ga0074195_1000980_pt1 | contig 46068 bp, 34 predicted proteins | sample EPASupsiteHSE623_FD_64525 | JGI IMG/M metagenome (GOLD analysis project Ga0074195, IMG submission 64525) | Bioremediated contaminated groundwater from EPA Superfund site, New Mexico - Sample HSE6-23 | ecosystem: Environmental > Aquatic > Deep subsurface > Groundwater > Contaminated ...
CACTTTATATCCGTAGAATGATCCGATTACTTCACCCTCACGGGCAATGGTGGTCACATTTCCCAGGTTTCTGATAATATCCCCGTTATCAAGTTCCTTCACTTCATTTTCGAGTGTCGACAGGTTACCGTAAACCGACCATTTCAGTTTTTTGCCGTCGAGAATCTGCGCATTCAGACTTACTTCAACGCCTTCCGATAAAATCACGCCACTGTTTTCCAATTGCGGGTCCAGACCAAGTTCGATCGGCACGTTCCGTCGCGTGATCAGATCGGATGTTTCTTTGGAATAATATCCTCCTTCAAGAATCAGCCTTTTATGAAACAGGCTAAAGGTTATTCCGGCATCCCAGGTGTCGGTTACTTCCGGCTTAATCTTTTTATTGGCCACATTTCCGAGGTAAACACCTCCGTAACCAAAATAATTGGATGGGTAATATAAATTATAGTGATAATATCCCCGCAAATCGTGATTGCCGGTCCTGCCCCATCCGGCCCGCAGCGCGATCTGACTGTTTCTGTCCCTGCCAATCAGATCAAAAACACCTTTGAAGCCAGGATAAATGCCCCATCTTCCTTCATTTCCAAAGTTGGATGAACCTTCAGCATTTAGGTTGCCGCATAAAGTCAATCGTTTAAACAGATCGACATTACCGTTTATATAAAAAGTTAAAAGATTGGATTCGTAGTTCACATTGGAAGTGGAATCAACAGTTCCCTGCTCCAGTGTTTCATAATCGTCAGAACCGGCATTGATTTTCCGGACGAATACCGATTTTTCCTCGTGTGATTCCACCATTAATCCGGCTTTGCCGTTATAGTTCCCGTTGGCACCCGCCTTGCCAAATCTTTCCAGCCAGGAATTCCAGGAAATCATGAGCTCGCTTGACGTTCTTTTTGCATTCTGCCTTGTACGGTTCCGGTCATTAATGATCCCCATCGAAGGACGGTATTGCTTTTCCATCAGGTTGAAATAGTTAAATGCAAAGGCCGACCGGAACAAGGTTTGTTTCGCGATCTGCCATTTCATACCGACAATCCCGTCGATCCGGTTTTCTTCATTGTTATTCTCCATTTTCGAAACAAGAGACACCGGGTTACTTTTCCCAAGGGCGTCCGTATTAGCCAGCTGACTGGTGCGTTCACCTGACGATGAATGCAGATAAGGACTTAAAAACGGCGCCTTGGTTGCAGCAATAAAAACGGGATGGATCGCATAGTTCATTCCCTGTTCTGCATAGTAGGAGTTTGTATAGGTATACGATAAATTATTGGAGATCGAAATTCCAGGTGACAGCTTATAGTCCAGGTTGAAACGAAGGCTGATCCGTTCCATATCTGAGCTTTCTATGGTTTCTTCCTTTTTAGTATAGCCTACGCTAAACAGATAAGAGGCATCTCCGTCTCCCCCTTTCAGCTTTAAATGGTAGTCGTTAAACTTTCCATTCCGTGAAATCAGGTCCATCCAGTTCGTATTGCTGTTATACTGGGGTAATGATGCATCAAAAAGCGGATTTTGATTCAGCTCTTGTTCCGTAGCCCCGTTCTCCGCCATATATTGCCGCAAATAATTCTTAAACTGGCTTGCCCCCATCCGATCCACATCATAGCCTGTAGTGAGAATACCAAAACGGGCTGAGAAATCAATTTTTGTCCCTCCAAGTTCCCCGCGATCGGTCTCAATCGAGATAGCCCCGTTCGATCCCCGTCCTCCAAGCATCGACAATTCATATCCTTCTTTTGAAACCTGAATGTCCCGGATATCGTTCGGATTGATAAAATTAAACCTCGAAGGTTCGTATACGGATAAGAACGAAGGCAGGGAACGGGTGTAACGTACCGGAATACCGTCGACAAGGATAACCGGAGAAACATGCAGATTGAATGAATTTATTCCCCTGATCATCAGTTGGGCAGCATTGCCCGCTACGCCGTTCTGCAATACCTGCACGCCCGGTTTCCCGGCTATTAGATCGGTAAAGACAACAGCGCCGGTCCGGACCTCGCGGAGGGAATCGGCATAAGCCCTCAAACGCACGTCTTCCGTTGATTGGATTTTCGTATCGGAGATTTCCTTTTCCTGTGCTTCGGCATGGAAAAAGACCAAACTCAGGACGAAAACCAACTCGCTTATTAAGATGTATTTCTTCATTGTATTTCTTCTTGTTGTTGTTAATCCGCAACCGGTATCAATTCAATCATATCCATCAGGATATCACAGCAATAACCACCATTCTTTCCTGTGGCAAATGAAGTCAGGGCAAAATACAGCGTTACGTCCGAACGGGATGCAACCGTTATATCGCCACAGTAATTGTATTTCAGATAGTCCCATTCCTCAAAGGTCCCTTCCTGAACTGCAAGATTGACATTGTCTTCAATGATTTTATCATCATAAATTACCAGGAACGTTCCCCGGGAAGTAGCCCCGCGATGAATCAAACGAATCCGGTATTTTGCGGCGGGTACTTCAGGAAAGGTCAGTTCGAAAAAGTCTCCCACCTGCTGCGCATCGAAAGCCATGATCATATTTTCCTTATTCTGATGATAGCTTTTTGTACCGGTATTCAGGACAATACGGGCCGGCGCCTGCGTGAAGACATTTTGTTCGCCATAGGGGCTTCCGGGAGGATACAGGTTGAGACGAATCATTGAAGGAATTGCCTCCACGATCTGCAAAACGGTATCCAGCGAATGGTAGATGCCATTGGAGCAAACCCGGTCAATGCCATATTCCAGCGACTGGTCAAATTCATAATCCACATTCATCATGTATTTTCCAAAATCATCCACAGTAAAGCTTTGTGACTGCTCCGGATACAGCGAATAGATCCTTCCTTTGGTCAACTGGTTAAGAAAATAACCGGAATCGGGAATGATATGATACTCCAGCCAATCCTGCAGGTTTTCGATGGAATTTCTGTCGAAATTGTCCCTTTGTAAAACCTCATCCCTTTCAACAAAAAGGGTGATGGTACTGTCGGTTAAATAGCTTGTCAAACCTTCTTCTTCAAAAAGATCCAGCATGATGTTGTACTTGCCGCTGTTTTTCAGTACGGAAAAGACTGTTTCGACCGGAGGGGTCAGTACTTCGCTAATGATATTAATATAACCATTCCCCATTTCAATATTGTACCCGGTAATGGTCGCGTAGTTATTCAGTTTGATCGAGGTATACGAATCACGGATGTCGGCAATGATGTATTTGTCATTGAGCACGGTAGGAGCCGGAAGAGCGCCCGGCACAAATACATTCGTATTGATCTTCTCATCGAGCAGGTGATAATTAAAATAATTGAGCCAAAACTCCGGAGTTTTGTCCTGAATGGAGGCTACTGTCGATCCGTTAACGGACAACCTGGAGAACAACCGTTTGAAAGCCTCGTTATCGGGGATAAATAATGTATAAGTCCCCGCGGTTTGAAGCAAACTACTCTTGTCCACATATTCAGTCAGTTCTTTAAACGTACTGAGTTCGGCATGCTGATCAATATAATCCATGATCTGCAATTCGTCGTTATCATCATAACGGGCACCCGAAAAGTTGTCCTGGCAACCCTGGATCAGAAACAGAGAAGAAATGAAAACCAGGGAGAAACCGCACACACCCCATATATATTTAAAATAGTATTTCATATTTTTTATTTTTAGATCCATCCTATTTGTTCTGATAAAATTCCTTTTGCTCAAGTTGCTGATTGTTCTCGACCTCATCGTAATGATAAGGTAAAAACCAGCTTTCAGGATTCATTAAGCGTGCCCGGATCACCTGGTATGATTGTCCCATGGAGTGCTCAGTAGCAGCCTTATCGATGACCACGGTTTGGTATCCGGGTCTTCTTGAAACCCGCACGGCGGCAAACCATTCCTTACCTTCAAAACCAAGCTCAAATTCCCGTTCCATTAACAAGCGGGTAAAGAATTCAATTCCTTCTCCTGCTTCACCGGGTTGCAGTGACGGGATATCGCAATGTTCCCTGATCAGATTAATGCATGCTTCAGCGCCTGTATAATTTCCAAGCATGGCGTAAGCTTCGGCTTTCATCAACAGGATCTCCCGGTAACGATAAAAGATATAGTTAGCTGTACGCTCGTTCGGACTTCGATAGGCTTCCTGATAAGCAGCCTGCCCTAAAAATTTATAAACCTCAAATGCTCCGCCATAGCCATTTGAAACGGCATCCACATTATATGTGCTGAACGACTTCAGCCTGATCGTGTCTGAAGTACTGTATTTCTCCGACGCAGGAGGATAAAGATCGGCGGAGTTTATTGCAATATTAGCGGCATTGGCCAAGTATTTTTCTTTTCCCACATCAAAAAACGAGAACCAGTTATATAATGGCGACGAAGGTCCCTGCTGGGTATACTGTAATTCAAAAATAGACTCAGGTGAGTTTCCCGGATTGAAAATCGTGTACCAATCCAGGGGCCTGACCAGTGAGGTGGCGTAAGTCGCATCAATTACGCTGCACAGGTCCAGGCAGGCCTGATACTCATTTTTCCAGAGTTTTACATCAGCCCAGACCGCCCTTACCGCATTTTTGGTCACACGTCCGTATTTTTCATTGACATTATCAAAGGTCTCGCTCGTGTTTTTCAGCGCTAAATCCAGATCTTCTTCAATAAAGGCGAGCACTTCATTTTCCGGAAACGCCGCCGTATTGAACTCCTGTGAATCGGATTCATAGGGTTCTTTAATGATGGGAACATCTTTAAAGGCGCGTACAAGGTAAAAATAGTAAAGGGCGCGTACAGCATGGGCTTCGCCCATCATGATGTTCAGTTCATCCTGTTCAAATGTCGGATCTTTGGCCAGCGTTCCCGGGGCATTTTTGATAAACGAATTGATCCAGGTGATCGATTTATAGACCTGCGACCAGGATACCAGGTCGTTTTTGGGATAAATGTCATGCAAAAGGAACTGAGCATATTCAGGAGTGAATTCAGTTCCAACACCCGGGGCATAAAAGCTGGAACGGATATCTCCCCAGATATGGAGTGAATTCAGACTGCCGTTCAGCGACGTGTAAATTCCCATCAAGGATGAATAAACCTGGTCCCTGTTTTGCCAGAATTCGTCCTGCACCAGATTATCGGGTGTATCCACCTCCAGAAAACTATCGCAGCCGGATATCAGAATGACCACCCCTAATAACCCACATTTTATTTTAGTAAAAATATTCATAAAGCAAGCTGTTCGTTTCATAATTCTCAATTTAGGTCATTTAAAATGAAGCTCTGAGTCCAACCGTAAACTGCCTTGCAGGAGCGGTTGCATTATCATCAACGCTGAACATATTGACCGTTCCGGTAACCGGGACTTCCGGATCAATTCCAAGGTATTTGGTCCAGGTATACAGATTGTATCCTGTGAAATAAACACTCATGCTGCGAAAGCCCAGCTTTAAGCGGCTGACCGCTTCGCTGTCAAAGTTATAGGTCAGCGAAACGCTCTTTAACCGGACATAGGATGCATCTTCAACCCAACGGGTCGAGGCGTCTTCATTCCAGTAAGCCAAACGCTGGGCACGCGGAATGTCTGTGATGTCGCCCTGTTTCCGCCAGCGGTTCGTCACTGATTTCGCCTGATTGCGTGAATCATGCATCCATTCAACCGATTTTCGTGTTCCGTTGATGACGTCATTTCCCATCTGATACTGGAAATTGATGCTCAAAATCCAGCTCCTGTAATTGAATGTGTTATTCCAACCCCCATAAATGTCCGGGTTGGCATCACCCACCTGTACCTTATCCAGTTCATTGATAATCCCGTCTCCGTTAAAATCCTGATAGACCATATCACCGCCACGGAACTGGTGCCCGGTATTGGAGCCGTAACGCATGTATTTCGGCGTTACACCGTCGGCCTCATAAATGACACTACCCTTTTCATCCTTCAAAATGGCATCGTCGTCTGTCGCGTAAACGCCCAACGCCCGATACCCGTAAAACCCGCCAATCACATCGCCTTTCTGAAGCTTTGAGGTATAGCCTTCTTTGGAAGCAGTAAAAGCATTATCGTCCAGGTTGTCCGGCAAGCTTAACAGTTTGTTGCGGTTCCGGGCAATATTGAAAAAAGTTTTCCAGCGCAGTTTAGTGCTGCTTCCTTTTAAAATAACACCGGTAATGCCTAACTCGATACCGGAATTCCGGACCGATCCGAAGTTGATATACTGGGAACTATACCCCAATGTGGAAGATAATGTTTCCTTCAGGAGAAGATCATCGGTCGTTCTGCTGTAATAATCGAACTGACCTGACAAACGGTTATTGAACAGGCTCCAGTCAACTCCTGCATTGTGTTCGACCGTCCGTTCCTCTTTGATATTGTCATAGGCAAATTTGGCCGGGTAGGTATAGGTTTTTCCCATATACCCCGTCCCGGTTTCATAAGCGACATCATAAAGATTTAAGATATCAGGCAAACTGCCGGTGATGCCGAAAGCATAACGGGGTTTAACGGAGTTGATCCAGCCTGCAGAGGCAAGAAATCCTTCCTTTGATAGTTCCCAGCCGGCTCCGATAGCCGGAAAAATGGAATAAAGATTATCCTTTCCATAACGGGAATCACCTTCCATCTTTCCGGTAACCGTCAAAAAATAACGATCTTTCAACACGTAATGTCCCTGAATGAACATGCCAATATTTTTCCTGTTCCCATAGGTTCCTGAAGCCTCGGCGATCACCGCTGAAGCATCGGAAGCCCTTAATTCGGGCGACGCTCCGTTGCTGTAACTCAGTGAAGTTGAGTTATTCTTATCCGTAGTCAGGTTCAGCACCCCTGAAATCGTTAACCGGTGATTAGCTGTATTGACAGGGATCCAGGACAAGCGGTTATTATTGGTGAGCATTAATTGATAGCCATCGGTTTGCCTGCCGGCATTGTATAAAGTTTCTCCCGGTAAAGCGGCAGTGGCATATCCGGGAAGAAAATACTCATCTGCCGCTTCACGGAAGTCGACCGAGACCTGTGAACGGAATTCCAGATTATCGCGTATTTTATACTCCAGCACCGTAGAGGCCATGAAACGGTTTGATTTGGTCAGATAGGTCGAATAATCGATAATGGCGAGCGGATTGTATCGTCCGGTATAGGAAACGGTAGATTCCCTGTCAATAAAATAGTTCAGACCATTCTTCGAATAAACCGGATAAAAAGCGCCTATGGCCCGCGCAAATTCGATTGGATGAATGTTATCCCCTGCACTGTTATAGTCGATCGGATGTTCCTGCCCTCTTTTGTCGGTCAGTGTATTCACATACGACAGATCAGCAGAAACTTTCAGTTTGTCCGAGATCCGGTAGTCCAGATTAAAACGGGTATTGAAACGGTCATAGCCGGTCCCTTTTGTGGTGCCGTACTGGTTGGTATACCCCAGTCCCCAGTAATAGCTGATCCTTTCTCCGCCTCCGGTCAATGACGTATTGTATTGCTGGTAAAAGCCATCACGGGTAATCTGATCCATCCAGTCGGTATTGTTGTTATATTCCCAGGCGTCACTCCGGGTAAGATCGCCCCGCAGTTCGGGTAAAAATGAACCGTCATCGGTTCCGGTCTTATAGCTTTCAATCGAAAAGATCCGTTGCTCATCGCCCGACATCATGGGGATGGTTCTCGGCACCTGAGTGTAGGTAAATTTTGAGCTGAACGTAAATTCCGGTTTTCCCCGCTTTCCACGTTTGGTTTTGATCACGATCACCCCGTTGGCTCCCTTTGATCCGTATAGCGCAGTGGCTGATGCATCCTTTAAGATATCGATCGATTCAATATCTGCAGGGTCAATATCGCCGATCGGACTAAACCCAAAATCCGTGATACTTTCGACCTTGTAATTGTCACCGATGATTTCGGCTCCGTCGATGACCCAAAGCGGATCGTTAATCCCGGTAATACTTGAAATACCACGAATGCGGATGGAAGCGGCAGCGCCCGGATCACCACTGGCAGCAACAATTTGCAGCCCGGGAGCAGCCCCCTGGATCATTTGGTCGACCGATGTAACCGGCAGATTTTTCATTTCTTCCATATCAATCGAAGCCACGGCACTCGAAAGCTCCTTTTTGTCGATGGAAATGAAACCCATATCCGCTTTTGGCTTTTTATCGGCAACGATTTCCACCATGTCAATTTCCTTATTCTCGGAAATCATCACCACCGTGAAACTTGCCGCATTATTCTTTAAGTCAAACACCTGTGTCTTCAGCCCGATAAACGAAAAAACGATTTTCGCAGCATCATCCAGTTTTTTGATCTCAAATTTTCCGTCAACGTCTGTAATGATCCCACTCAGCACGCGGTTGTTCTGGTTCACAAGCATCACGGTAGCGCCGGGAAGAGGATGATTTTTGTCTTCCTCAAATACAACTCCCCTTAAAAGCGCAGTCTGCCCAAACGCAGCCTGATTCAGCACGAAAAGCAGGCAGATCAGAATGGCTATATTTAATAATATTTTAGTCATTTTCAAATTGTTATAAATCAAAACACCTGATTAATTTTATGGATAACACCATTACAACCCTGCTTATTTGGCGTCACAGGCGCGACATTGATCCCCGACGCGCTGGTCACGGAAAAGCTGTCCCATTCGCCGCCAACCATCATGTAATTTCCATTTTTATCGGGAACACTTCCGGTAAAGACACCATCGGTAAAGATCATTCTGTTCAGCACGATATGGCGGTTGACAAACTCCAGCAACGCTTCAGGAGTCATGGCATCGACCGATATTCCGGCGCCGGTTATCGCCTCATTGGTAGGAACAAACACCGTATAGGTAAAAAATCCGGTCAGGTTTAGCTCGGTGGACACACCCGATTTTGTACAGGCTTTTTTGAATAACGAATATTCAGGATCATTGCTGATAAGCGCGAAAACTGATTTGGTCGCATCCAGCTTATCCAGCGGAGTGAGAAATCCGCCGATCTCATAAATAGCGCCATTACTCCTTTCCCAGGCCGGTTCGGTGCTGATCAACGAAACCGAATGGCCCGTATAATCAAAGAATTTCTTATTATCATAGAGGATGTATCCATATTCTGTGGGGTAATAGCGCTTCCTGAACCCGCCATCTTCCCTGACGTCAATATTCAGCATACCGGTCCTGCACTCAGCATACCTCAGTTCCAGTTCCTCATCTTCCATATCTTCGGCCAGCGGCGACCCCCAAACCTCGTCGGATTGAACGAGCATTGTCCGGGGACTGTGCTGGTAATATAATCCATCGGTCAAGCCGGCTGCCAGGTTTGTGTGCAGGAACATCCAGTTCCATTGTCCGTAGACCCGGTGCTTCAGGTAAATTCCGCCTTCAACGCTATGAAGTTTGGGCGGCTCAATAAGCTGACTCATTTTATAGATAACACTGTTGCTGGCCGGGATGGATCCGCTTATGTAAGACGGTACCGGGCTAACAACCTGGGGATAGGCCCCTGATACCGCTTTCAGTTCGGGATTATTGCGGACAATATCGCTTTTAAACCAGCTATTGGGAACGATCGTGCTTCGGATAATCTCATAAATTATTTTTTCAGGAACAGAGTCGATGGTGTTGTATAAATCAGCCATATAAGGTTCAAAGTACTCCTGTATTGCAGCATCAGTAGGAGCAAATACAGTTGTTAAAACGCTTTCGTCAGCCAGGTTTCTTCCGATTAAATACGATTTGATCTTGGTTGTATCGGCCCTTCCATACTCATCTTTGGGTCCCAGGACATAGGTCACCTGCGACTCAAGCCATTGACTGAATATGGATGTTTCGGTGTCACGTGCAATTGCCTCATCCGTACGCAGCAGGACCGGCAGCGGAGATTCCAGCACATGAATGACCCCATTGCTGGCATCAATATCATATTTTTCCGCTGATATTTTCACATTTTCCACCATGAAGCCATCACCCGCGGTATTGTAGATAACCTGATAATCATTTCCTTGTTCTTCGAAAAAGACAGAGGTGAAGATCCGGATCGATTTTCCCGGAAATTTTTCCTCACTTCGTGTCTTATAGTAGGAAGATGAAGTGGGACTCAGACTATTGGTCACATCCGGGTACTTTTTCTCAAAATCATACTTGTAATACATCCCGTTGATGAAATGGTAATTCACATAACGGCGGAGTACTGCTTCCGGAACGTCCTGAATAGCAGCATACCCGTTATCCTTCAGAAATTCATCCACCTGTTCATTGGTGGGGGCAAGACAAGTGTAGATTGCTCCTTCCCCCAGCGTTTTCCGGAGGTCGACCTGGTCGATCGCTACAACAAACTTGGAGAACTGAACGTCCTCACTCAGGATCTGAATAATATTCTTATCAATTTGGCGCTCCGGATTGTAATGTTCATCAAAATCTTTTGAGCAAGCCGAAAGCATAAGAATAATGAACATGAAATAAAGAAAATGAATTTCGTAACAGAACTTTTTTCCCATCTTTGTAGTGTGTTTAGTTAAGTTATTCTAAGCATCATTAGTTTTTGCAATGGAAGGGGAATTCGCTGTTCCCCTTCTTTTGACGGATGAGCATCATTGGTCTTTGCAAATAATACGATTTGATTTAAAGATCATTTTTGAAGGAAGAATCACAAAACGTAAAGTCTCATATGGGCTTTTTTTACCCGCTTCAAAAAAGAGACCCAGATCATTATTGGGTAACCGCACCATACAGGAATAAGCAGAGGGGCCCTCATCGATTAAATGAGAAGTGGCCCACGACTGACAGTCGTTTTCACTTAGCCTGAGGGTCATATGCGTCCGGCCGATGGGCGCTGCAGGATTGGAAAAAAGATGATAAGACTTTCCTCTGTATCTGCCGTAGTTCAGAATGCTGGCCTGGCAGCGCGATTCCACCAGCTGATTATCGTGATCGATTTCACTCCAGCTTTCTCCTCCATCCGTGCTGATGGAGACAGCCCTGCTGAATTTGTCGTTATAGGAACGCATATTCATCAGTAAGGTACCATCGCTTAATTCAGTAACCTGGCTTTCATTACAGCCGGGCCTGATTGGAGTACTCATTCTCCAGCTTTCGCCATGGTCGTCTGAGATCAAAACATGACAGCCATAGCCATAAGGGCCTTTACGTACATTTCCGTTCGGATCATCATAGCTGTGATTGGCCGGAATCACCAGGCGGCCTTTATAGTCACCCGCTTTGATCTGTACGCCAAATCCCGGGCCGGTCGCATACCAACCCCATGACTGATCGCGGCAGGTTTCAGACATGTCGGACGGCCTGGACCAGGTACGGCCGTCGTCATCAGAATAAGACACATAAGGCAGCCTTGGTCGCTCCGATTCTTTGTGAATGATCTCCTTTTCATCATCCTTTCCTGAATTCCAGCTCATCCACAGCCAGATCCTGCCGGTTTTTTCATCCACAACAGGACACGGGTTTCCACAGGTATTCAGTCCTTCATTCCATACGATGATTTCCGGCTCCCAGCTTTTTCCGTTGTCTTCAGACCGTCTGAGCACGATATCGATATCCCCGCTGTCGCCTCTGTCATTCCGTCCTTCTGCAAAAGCGAGCACGGTACCTTTCGTACTGACGACAACTGCCGGGATCCGATATCCTTTATAGGCTCCTTCTCCTGTCCTCCAAAGTATCTGGTCCCGGATACCTTTCGCCGTTATTGCCGGCGAAAGACTGCAGAAAACAACCAGCAGAAGAAAGCAGGTCCTGAACAGTTTTGTTTTTAGTTCCATCATTTCAGCGTAATTTAAGGTATTGCCATACTCACGACTCGCGACTCGCGACTGTCAATTTTTCATTCCATTCAAAAAACCCGATCTCTTTCAGCTCCCTTTCGTACTGCTTCACTTCTTCATCGGAAAGGTTCCGGGCGGGCACCCTTAGTGGTCCGCAGTCCAGACCGATCATTTTCATCACCGGCTTTCCGCCGATAACGCCTCCTCCATACCGGATCAGGATCTCAATGAATTTAACCGACTGAGACTGGTAATGGCGGGCGGTATCCATGTCGCCATTTTGAAAAGAATCAATAATTTGCTGATATAAGGGAGCAATGTAATTGTAGGTACTGCCAACTGCTGCCTTCGCTCCCATGCTTAATCCGCAAAGCAGCACTTCATCAAAGCCATGAAGAATATCCCATTTTCCGCCGTCCATCTGGCTGCATTGCAACAATTCCATCATATTGTGATGGGTGAATTTAATCCCGGCCAGGTTGGGAATGACGTTTCCGGCTTTTTTAAGGAATTCCGGCATTGGCAGACAAACGCCCGACACAGTCGGGATGTGGTAATAATAGAAAGGCAATTCCGGTGCAGCAGAAGCTACTTCAGCACAAAAAAGCACCAGTTCATCCACCCGTTCCGGCTTCAGAAAGACAGGCCCCATACACCCTACGGCATAGGCTCCGATCTTTTCGGCATGAGCGGCCAGCTCTTTTGACTGGACATAGGCCGTTGTACCAACATGAACGATCACTTTTAAGTCCGGAGTTTGCTCCTTCACCCATGATTCGGCAACAGCCATCCTTTCCTCCGCAGACATCAGCATGCCTTCGCCCGTCGTCCCGCAAATAAATACACCGCTTACCCCATCTTTTTTTAGTTTCGCTGCATATTGGGGAATAATCCTTAAATTCAATGAGCCATCGGCGTTCATTGGCGTAAAAGGTGCGGCAATCAGTCCTTTTAGTTTTTGCATTTTTATCAGTTTATTTATAGTAGTTCGTTGTTCTGTTCAAGTTGTAAGGATGCTTTAAGCCGACTTATTTTTTTCTCCCTGCTGTATAAATAGTCAGTCCTTCAATTGATTTATTCCATTTTGGAAAAAAGAAGCTGCCCAGCCAGCCAAATACAAAGCAGGAAACAACTCCGGTGGCCGTATACATTAACAGATGAACGGTCTGATGATTGCTAACCAGGATCTGAACCACCATGCTTCCGGCAATTCCGATCAAAGCTCCTGCCGCATTTGCCTTCCGGGTCAATATGCCAAGAAGAAATAAACCGCCAAGACTGCCAATGACCAGGCCGATCAGCTTGTTGAATTCATCCCAGAGTGACTGAATATTCCAGGTGGCCATAAACAAGGCAAACAGCGTACCCGCCAGTCCGATGGCCAGGGTTGACAAACGGGCAATTCTTAACGGTGAAACCTTCGATGTCAGACCAAAGCGGAAATGAACGTCAGTAGAGTATGCCGTTGCGGCTGAATTCATACTGCTTGAAAGACTGCTCATAGCGGCTGCAAAGATCCCTGCAATTAACAATCCGGATAATCCGTCAGGCAACTGGGAGGCGATATACCAGGGAAACACCGAATCCGGATTTTCAAGAGCCGGATTCATCTGCTCCGGAAAAGTCCGGTAAAAAGCATAAAGAGCAGTGCCAATTGAAAAGAATAAAATCGTTGCAGGAATAGTCATCCAGGCATTGGTCCATATACTTTGACGGGCTTCTTTTTCTGTTTGTGTGGTCATGTAACGCTGAACCATGGTCTGATCGGTTCCGTAAGTGGTGATGCTGGTAAAAAAGCCCCCGATCAGCATCACCCAAACAGTGGGTTCACGAAGGGTCAGCCGCAGATCCAGCAAGTTGAACTTATGGTTCTCCGCTGCCATTTCATAAATCCCTGAAATCCCGCCGTCGATCCGGGTCATGATTAATACCAGGGCAACGATGGCGCCTGCAAGAAGGACAACGACCTGGATCACATCTGTCCAGATAACCGCTTCAATCCCCCCCATCAGCGTGTATATCAGACTGATGAACCCCATGAGCGAAATGCACAGAAAAACATTCATGCCCGTTACCACGTTCAACGCCAGTGAAGGCAATAACAGGATAATTCCCATTCTGCCTACCTGAAATAATATGAATGAGATGCTCCCCAGTAATCGGATGGTCAGGCTGAATCTTTTTTCCAGGTATTCATAGGCTGTGGTAATATTCAATTTCCGGAAGAATGGAATAAATAAAATAATGATCAGCGGCGCTACCAGGAAAATCGCCATATTCAACAAAAAGTAGGACCAGTCGGTTGAATAGGTTTTGGCCGGGATTGCCATAAATGTAATCGCACTCAGGGCAGTACCAAAAAGGCTGATCCCTGCGGCCCACCAGGGTATTCTTCCCCCTCCCTTAAAATAATCCTCCGTATTTTTTTGCTTTCGTGAAAACATGTATCCAATGATCACCAGCACGATGAAGTACAGGAAAATCACGCCCAAATTCAGCCATCCAAAATGAAATTGTTTTTGACCGGCCTGAATAAGCAGCAGATTTGGTGTGCGAACTCCGGGCCTGACCTCACCACTGGTCAGAATGACGTTTTTTTTCCAGATGATGGCTTTCGTGGTTACCGGAAGAGGAAGTTCTGATTTTCCGGCAGAGGTAATTCTTTTTGTGATAGTATTATATAGAAGAATTTCATTCGAAAATCCGGGATGACCAGTATAGTATCTTAAAAGTGCGTCTTTGGATATGGAGATCGCAAGCGTATCACGCGCACGGACCGATTTTGACAGGTCTGCCTTCAGTTGTTGTTCCTGAAATAATAAATCGCCCGGCGCTCCCCCAAAAAACAGAATTGTATTTGAACCATATGGAAGAGCTGTTCCTGCCATAACCGGGAAACTAGCTGCCGGATTGAGCTGATCCCATTTCTTCAGCACCGGATCATAAACCCACCCATCCGTAAAAACAGTCAGTTTATTTTCAGTACTGACGTTCCGTCCGCTAAAAAGATAAATGCATGGCCGGGTACCGTTCGACTGCACCACGGAAACAGCATGGATCCGTCCGGGTCCAGGGAAAGCCGGGCCGGCTTCCCAGCCAAAGCCGGAGGTACCCTGCTTCGACAGATCAAGCCGGTAAAAATGATTTCCCGTATCGGTTCCGTCAGGAGATGAAGAACCACCAACAACATAAACGGTATTGCCTGATAAAACGGCAGAGGCATAAGTCAGCGGTTCGGGAAGATCAGGGAAAAATTCAACTTGCACTTCCTTCTTCTGATCATCCCATTTCAAAAGAAACGTTTTTGCAAAACAGGTTTCATGATCATTTCCGCCAATACACAGAATGCCTGTGGAAACTGAAACGGAAGCTCCGTAAGCTGCTGCAAAAGGTAATTTCTGAGAACTGGCAATCAATTCAGGGCCGGTGGTATCATTTAACTGCCAGGTATAAATCCGGTCATAAAATATTTTAATCCCGCCTTCCCATGGTTTTCTGTCAGGAAAGTTGGCCCCTCCGGCAACGATCAGTTTATTTCCTGTAATTCCTGAAAATGCACCTGCCACACCGGCATTCTGTTCCGGACCAACCGAGGGCAGGTACCCAAGATTGGTGACACTAAAGTTTATCGGAGACTCATCACCGCAATATCCGGTAAAAGCGCATAAAAAAGCCAGTATAAAAAAGTAAAGGTTTAGCTTCATCATCGAATTCTTAGCGGTAAATAAATTCCATATAAGGCTGCAAATGGATTTTTATGGCATTCCGGTATCCTTCCATATCCCGGTCGCGGATAAACCGGAACAGGTCGTGATGGGTCACAATCTTTCCTTCGCGCAGCAAACGTTCATTGACAGGAGCAAAATGGCTTTCATAATTGCTCTTGGCAAACTCAAAAACCGGATGAATAATCTTCTGAAACTGAATAATGAAATTATTCCCGGAGATTTCATAAATTTTTTTGTGAAATTCTGTTTCCTGCTCAACCGTTAAGCTGTATTTCATTGCTTCCTGTGAACGGACAATATCTTCCAGTTCCCGGACTTTCTGATCATCCAGGTTGTGGAATAAAAAATCAGTCAGCCCGGTTTCCAGGGCAATCCGCATACCCATCATGTCCAGAATAGCGCCTTCACTCAAAAGATAAGGTTCAAATACCTTTTCAAAACCGGACAACAGGGAAGGTTCGCGGATTACAATCCCTTTGCGGGTGCGCGACTGCACGATGCCCAGCATGCGCAGACGGCTCAGCGCTTCCCGCAGCACGTTCCGGCTGATCCCAAGTTCCTTTGAAAGATCCATCTCATTGGGCAGGGAGTCACCGGGAATCAGCTTCTTCTCTTTGATGTATTCAAGAATTGATCCTTCTACCTTGTCCACCAGCGTGATCGTTCGATTGTCGATTTTGAAGCTCATCGCATTTTTATTAGTATAATACTATTTGTCCTACAAATATGATTATACTTTTTTAATCCTGGATCACAGAAAGACATGTTTTATAACATCATTCGATTGGGAAAATTGGGATCGCCGCCAGAATCGGTACCAACAAAGGGTAATGCGTTCAGGAAAGAAGAAAAAATCAGTTTTTTTCGGCGGTCATCTTTTTCAGGATGCCTGTTGTTTTCAGGACATCGTTTGTCAGGGCATAAACAGAAATCGTGGCTCCGGAGATCGCATCAATGTTTTTACCAACGGCAAGCGACTGACTGCCGTCATACTTTTGGAATTGTTTCAGCCAGCCTTTATTCATGATTTCCTGTCCGTGAGTGGCCTCATAATTATAAATTTTTACAAGTCGGACGGCCCCATTGCCATCAAATAAAATGAAATAGTCAAAAAACTCGGAATTGACCGAAGGCAACACGTCTGAAGGAGCGGAACAGCCCCCTCGTCTGCAGGTTTGCACCCTTCCTGCATAAAGAAATTTCTTCTGATCTCCTTGACCTGACCGAAAAAATTTTCCTTCGACCATCAATGATCCGGGAATGATCAGCTCTTTCCAGTCTGAAAGCTCAGTTTCTTCGATTTTCTCCAACTCTTTTCGCAGAGACTTATCATTCAAATCCCATTTTCCAGGCGGCAACAGCCCGGTGGTAACAGAAAAAATAATTGCTATGGTTATCAGTTTGATCATCATCAATTCAGAACATCACACCCACACCCATACTGAATACTTTGGAATAACGGTCAGCTCCATCCGGTTTCACCATCTGAAGATCGGTTTTCAGGACAGCTCCCTGAGCCAGCCGTAAGGTCAGTCCACTCGTGATCACGCAATTTTTATAGGATTCTTTCCGGATGATCTCACCGGATACTTCAGCATGCGTGTCATACCCTTCCAACCGCAAGAAAGGGATCAGTTCAGTTTTTGTTTTTTCAAGATGACGGAACAAATTATAGCCGGCCTCAATATAGTAACCGCTCATCCGGCTCCCCAAGTCATTGAGCGAGCCATCATTTGCAGTAAAATGATTGTAAGCGCTGGTATTGGATAAGTTTACCCGGTAAAGCTGACCGCGCAATTGCAGCCCCTTCAGGTTGTAGCGTGCATCCAGACCGATCATCGATATACCTACTACTGATGAGTCCGCTTTTGCAAGGGCCGCATCATCATCTTTTTCAATTCCGTCGTACAAGGTACTTTGCGTGTCGCCAAAATAGCCTGACAAACCCAGATTGAGCCCTCTTATCCCGTAGTACTCCACCTTACCGGTAAAATTCGGACTGCTGATATACGATGAAGCACCTTTCTGACGGCCGCTCCTCAGCCCGTTCTTCCCATTTAGTTTTGCTGTTCCATCGTATCCGTTGAAGCCATTGACCACATAGGCCTGATATTTTAACGCAGCAGACTGGATGATACCGGAAAGCCCTGCTCCTACTTCCCGCCATGTGGTTGGCGTTATTTTATTGTCGATCAGCGGACGCTCTACTCCGTTAAATGTGGTTGGTTCATGGTATTCGTTTACGATACCCATGGGGATCAAAAGTAAACCTGCACGCAAATTGACCGCCCGGTTTAATTTATGCTGAAGAAAGGCCTGCTCGACATAGACTTCTGAAACATGTTCAAATTCAAGTTCAGTGACAAAGCGGGTACGTTCACTGAACTGATACCCAAAAAGAATGACCATGCGGTGTACATCCAATTCTCCGTTCATCCGGGCGTCTGAACTGAACGGCTGGTGGTAATGCACTTCGCCATAACCGCCAATAGTCAGCGGACTGCCTGACGATAAAAGCTGATCGGCCAGATTCTGATAATCGGGTTTTGCCGGATCGTTGGTCTGAGCCTGTAAAAAAATGGTCGTTAATACCGGTAGGGTAAAGGCAAAAAGTCGCTTCATAGCTGCTTTGAGTTATGCCGTCAAAAATAGTCGCTCTGCCCGAGGCATAAAATCCCTAAAAATGGGGATTTTTGAAGGTCATAGGGTTATATGGTTTGGCGTGGGTACCGATAATAATGATTGCAGGCATAGGCGGATCGGTATGCGTAAGAAATGCACCTATATCGGAAAGAACGGATGAGTATATCTGCTGGTCAGCGTGTCCTGCACGACAGACAATCTGGACGGGAACATCACCGGGAACATTGTTTTTGATTAATTCGGACGACAGAGCGGATAAATTCTTCAATCCCATATAAACCATGACCGGAGCATTTGTTTTCAGAACAGAAGCCACCACCTGGATATCATCGAATCCATCATTGCGTTTGTGTCCGGTATAGAACAAAGCCATGCTGTTTATCCCTCTCAGGGTAAGCGGAACATGAAAGCAGGTTGCAGCAGCCAGTCCGGCTGTTATACCCGGGATTACTTCTACATTCAATTTTTCAGACAAGCAAAATTCCAGTTCTTCAGCTCCCCTTCCAAATATAAAAGGGTCACCGGCTTTAAGACGGACAACCTGCTTCCCTTCCAGGGCATATTCTCTGAGCTGACTGTTTATTCTGGACTGACGCTCTGGCTGGTACTGTCCGTCCTGATAACACTTTCCGGAATAAATTTTAAGGGCATGCGGTCCGGCTAATTCCAGAATTTCCTCTCCGTGCAAGGCATCATAGAGGATCATATCAGCCTGTTCAATCCTGCGAAGCGCTTTGACAGTCAAAAGCTCAGGATCTCCGGGTCCGGCGCCGACAATGGATATGAGATGAGAAGGAAAAGACATGGGCAAAGAGGGTTACAGGGTTAATGGGTTACAAGGGTGCAGGGTTACAGGGTTACAGGGTTACAGGGTTACAGGGTTACAGGGTTACAGGGTACATTGCCGTTCCACCTTTTCACCTTCCTACCATGCCACCTTCTGTCCTGTCTTACGACTTACTACTTACTACTATTCACTCCCTTCAGCCAGTCCATCGGACTCGGATAAATAAACGAATAATTCAGTCGTTTGACCAGTTTTGTGCTGTCTACTATTTTTCCCGAAGATGACGACCGTTGTCCAAATACCGGGGGCTGAATTCCTGAAATTTCAGAAGCCGCTTCATAAAATTCTCTCTTTTCAGGATGCTCCGGACAACAGGCGTTGAAAACCTCTCCCCAAACTTCCTGCCTGATCAGTTCAAGGATAATCTGAATACAATCGTCCCGGTGGATCAGGTTGACCGGTTTCGAACCGTCAACAACACCTTTTTGTCGGGCGAGGAAACGGGCGGGATTGCGATCGGCGCCAATGAGTCCTCCAAAGCGGACAACAGTCGTTTTAAAAGCTTTACTTCTGCCCAGCAAATTTTCTGCCTCAATCAAGGCTCTGCCGGAATTCTTATCGGGCGATACTGCATCCTCTTCCTTTACAATACCGGCAGATTCAGGATAAACCGAAGTAGAGGAAATGAACAGGACGCGCGGAACCTGATATTCTTCAAGATAATGAACGAGCTGACCGATCTGGGCAGGGAAAACCCGCTCAACATCATCCGTTCTGCGCGGCGGAATGGATACTATGACCAGGTCGGCTTTAAAAAATTCCGGATTGTCCATTTCAGCATGATCCGCAAAAAGAATCACCTGATAGGGCAATATTCCCTTTTCCCGAAGCATCCCCAATTTTTCGGGGGATGTCACTGACCCTTTAATCTTATTTTTTTTTGCCGGCAAAGCTTCCGCCAGCGGCAACCCAAGCCAGCCACATCCTAATATCGATATCGTGGAAATGTCGTTCAAATTTTCCGTTTATTCGTTCAAAGCTTCAAGCGCTCTTTTGTCCGCAGCCTTCAGCAAAGTATCTTTTGCTTCACTTCCGGCTCATTCAGCTTTTTTATGATCCGGTCGACCGAATACTTAACAAACGACAGCTCTTCCTGTTCAGGGGCAACATTGACCGCATTGGGGAACATTTTCCAGGCCGCCCATGCTGTATTCTCCCCGGCAGTCATGATCTGTCCCCTGGGTGAAGGGAAATTGCCCGAGGCTTTATAATTCTCAATGGCTGCCGGACTAAAGAACAGATAGGCATCAAATGCTTCATTAACCCATTTTTCGATGGGCGTATTTTTGTATACTTCCATCTCATGAGCCTGAATTCCATGAGCAAAAAGACGCTCATACAAGTCGTTCAGCGATTTGTCGCCCCGGAGATAAACCACTTTCTGACCCGTATTGAGTCCGGCCACTAAGCCGGCCAGCGAAAGCGTGTTGGGTTCCGCTGCCTGACGGATTTTCATCTTCGTTTTGCTGAGAATATCCCGCTGATTTGCGGAAAGGCAAAAAATCTCATGCCAGTCTGAAGTCCCAAAGTGTTTACTGAAACGCACCAGCCAATGAGCGGCATAAGTACTGGTCACAACCAGGCTAACCCGTTCATTTTGAATAGATTCCAAAAAATGAACATCCGGTTTTCTGAACTGGATCCGGATAAAAGGATGCTCAATGAACCGTATCGGTTGTCTCTTAAGCCAACGACGTGTTGCCGCCGATAACCTGCCTCCTATAAATATTGACGGTAATTCCATGCTTTTAATGTTTAAATTGTTTTCCAACAAGAGTTTCCTCCACATATTTTTTTCGTATAACAAAATCTCCAAAATGTTCCCCGTCCTCCCTGTTCGTTGCAAAGTCTGCAATAATGGGGCGAAGTTCTGCCAGTATCTCCTCCTCCGTAAGGGTTTCCCGGTAAAGGGTATTTAACCGGGTTCCGTTAAAATTTCCGCCCAGATAAATATTATAGTGTCCGGGTGATTTTCCGATCAAAGCGATCTCCGCCAGATAAGGCCTTCCGCAACCGTTCGGACACCCGGTCATGCGGATCACAATTTCTTCGTCAAACAGATGATACTCTTTCAGAATACCCTCCACTTTGGTTATCAGCGCGGGCAAGTAGCGTTCAGCTTCCGCAAATGCGAGTCCGCAGGTATTCAGGGCAACACAAGCGATGGAATTCTGCCTCAGACCAGATAGTTGCATTGGCCAAACACGATAGTGTTCAAGAATAGCATTCACCTGATCTTTTTCATCCGTATCGGCAATGATCAGGTTCTGGTTACCCGTTAAAATAAAGCGGGCTTCCACTCTACGGGCCACTTCACGCAGTGCGGTCCTCAGCTTTAAATCATCCGTGTCTTTCACCCTGCCGCCCTCGATAAACAAATTCAGGCTCCATTTCCCGTTCTTGCCTTTTACCCATCCGTAACGATCGCCATTACGGGTAAAATGGAATGGCCTTGGCGCCTGCAGTTCATAGCCAAGCCTTTTAGCTAATTCAGCCTTGAACCAATCCAGACCAAGCCTGTCAATCGTATATTTTAATCGGGCCAGTTTCCTGTCCTGACGGTTACCATAGTCCCGTTGCAGCAAGACCACTTTTTCGGCGACATCAATAACTTGTGCTGGAGTGCAAAAACCAATCAAATCGCCGATACGCGGATAAGTTTCTGGGATGCCAAATGTCGAACCCAGTCCTCCGCCGGCAGTCACATTGTATCCGGCCAGTACTCCGTCCTCCTGAATCGTTATAAAACCGAGATCCTGAGAAAAAACATCGATATCATTACTGGGGGGAACCGCTATCCCGATCTTGAATTTACGCGGTAAATAGCGGTCTCCATAGATCGGCTCCGAATCTTTTTCTCCGCCTGCAAGCAGCTTTTTATCCAGCCAGATTTCGTGATAAGCCGAAGTTCCCGGTATCAAATGATCCGAAATTTCCCTGGCCGCCTGATAGGCCTGCGCATGAACATCCGATTCGAAAGGATTGGCATGCGACATCACATTCCGGTTCACATCACCGCACGCAGCAATTGTCGTCAGAAGAACCTCATTGATCCCCTGCATGGTTGTTTTCAGGTCCTTTTTTATGACGCCATGCAACTGAAAAGTCTGTCGCGTGGTCAGCTTCATGGTCCCGTTGGCATGCAGATCGGCCAAACGATCCATTTGAAGCCACTGCTCACGGGTCGCTATCCCGCCCGGAAGCCGGACCCGTATTAAAAAGGAAAACGCCGGTTCCAGTTTTTGGCTTTTGCGCTCTTTTTCCAAATCCCGGTCATGTTGCTGATAAATCCCATGGAATTTGGATAATTGTGTGTCACCCTCAGCTATTGCGCCTGTAACCGGATCAGCAAGGCTTTCAACCAGGGTACCCCGGAGGTAATTACTTTCGTATTTCAATTTTTCCATTGCTGAAAGAACACTCCAATCAATAGTCTCACTCATCGCTTCAATCATTATGCACAAATGCCTGTTATCAGTATTTCTACTACCAAATATACGCATTTATACTTATTAATACTTAATTTTGTTTCGCCTTGACTTAAAATTAACGTTCTATTAAGGAAAAAGAACCTTTTTATCATGAATGCCTGCTCTCCATCTGAAACATGTGCCGCCGGGGGTCAGAAGCTCAATAGACATCTGCCTGAAAGCGTTTTTCTTTTTTCAGTTTTTTAAAATACTCCCTGGCCTGTTCTTCGGTAAGTCCGCCCTGCGTTTGGATGATTTCAAGCAGGGTATTCTGAACGTCTTTCGCCATATACTTCATGTCGCCGCATAAGTAAAAACTCGCTCCGTTTTCCAGCCAGTTAAAAATTTCTGATTGCTTTTCTGCCAGGCGATGCTGCACATAAATCTTTTCTTCCTGATCACGGGAAAAGGCCAGATCAATTTTTTCGAGGTATCCCTTCTTGAGGAATTTCTGCCATTCAATCTGGTAAAGGAAATCGGAGAAGAAACGGCGCTCCCCAAAGAACAACCAGCTTTTTCCTTTCTGGTTGACGGCTTCCCGGTGTTGCATAAAGGCGCGGAAAGGAGCTACACCGGTTCCTGCCCCAACCATGATGATGGGCGTATTTTCATTCTCCGGGAGTCTGAAAGCAGGATTGCGCTCAATGTAAACGGGTATTTCCTGATCAATATCAATCCGGTCGGCCAGGTAGGTTGAGCATGCTCCCTCTCTCCTCCTGCCTTTATTTTCATAGCGGACGGTTGCGACCGTAATATGGACCTCTTCGCCGACCGCTTCCTGACTGGAAGAAATGGAATACAACCGGGGGGGCAGCGGACGCAGTAACCCGATCAATTCCTCAGCGCTTAGCGGGAACGGAAACTCATGTACCAGATCAAGGACATCATTTCCCCACAGGTACGAATCCAGGATCAGGTCATCATGCAGTATCCGGGAGATCGCCTCCAGCTTAGTCTTTTCATAATAGCGCTGCAGTACATCGCGGGTAAGAATGGTGATTTCAAGTTGATGCCTCAACGCTGTTTCCAGGGTGAATTCTTTTTTCTTAAGATGAACAGTTTCGTGCGGATCCAGTTGTAACTGCCTGATCAGGCCTTCGACCAAAGCAGGCGGATTATCAGTCAATATACCGACTGAATCGCCCGGATAATAGGAAAGGCCGGATCCTTTCAGCGAAATTTCAACATGATACACTTCTTTATCTGAATCACGACCGGTAATCTTCACTCGTTCAAGAACGGTTGCCCGGAAAGGGTTCTTTTGGCTATAGGGAATGGCGACTTCCCCAACAGGAACGGGTGAAGAAATGTTTTCAGAAGTCGCAACTCCGGCAGCAAGCTTTCCAATAACCTCGTTCATCCAGCCGGCAGCATCATCTTCATAATCCAGATCGCAGGTAACCAGCGGATACAATTCCTCAGCTCCTGCTTTTTTCAGTGCGTGATCGATGTCCTTACCGGTCTGGCAATATAATTTATAACTTTTATCACCCAGGGCCAATACAGAAAATTTCAGGTGGGAAAGGGAAGGAACCCTTTTCCCGTTGATAAAGTTGTAAAAATCTTCGGCCATTTCAGGGGGTTCGCCATCGCCATGGGTACTGACAATGATCAGCAGGGTCTTTTCCTTTTCCAATTGTTTTACGTTGTAATCATTCATTGCGACGACACTCGCTGACAACGATTTCCCGTTCAGGAGATTCTTTAATCTTTGAGCCAGCCCTTCACTTCTTCCTGTATGTGAACCATAGAGTATGGTCAGACTACCTTGTTCAGGGAGAATGATTGACTGGCTGACCGGCGATTCGACCGGAGCTGATTGAAACGACTGTCCAGGGTCTGCCGTCAGTCCTTGGAAATAGCCGCTGAGCCAGATGACCTGCTCCCGGCTTGCTCCCTGAAGCAATTGTTCCAATGCCCTGACCTGCGCTTCGTTTAATGGATTAAAATTATAGCTCATTTATTTTCTTTTTAATATTATATCATTCTGTTTTCCAAATTCATTCCTGCCAGGACAGGAATCGTTTAGTCCTTGCACCTGAGATTCCCGCCTTTTCCAAGCATGGAATCGCATCTCGTTAAATCTGGTATTCCATATCTGAACTTTCCTTTCCAAATTTGATCCTGTTCCAGCTCCGTTCGTGCAGGTAGTAGAGTATCATCTTTGTGAACAATTCAACTCCCCCAATGGTGACCGCGAATTCCAGCTTTCCGGTCACCAGCCACGCAATCACAATGGTGTCTACGGTGCCAACAACCCGCCAGGAAACGGCTTTCACAATACTTCTGTAAGGTTTTTCTTTCATCATCCTGTTTAAAATTTCTTATTTCTGTCCTGTTTTATTTTACTGAAGTGACAAAAACGAAAAAGGCCCTTCTACACATGCAGAAGGGCCTTTCCTGTAAATTATATTGATAGCTATACCAATTCTAATTCCTCACCTTCTGCAAAAGCGGACCGACAACACATACAAGCCATCATGTTTGTGCTGATCATTAATCCCGTTTTTACAAAAGTTCCGTTTTTCATCTGTTTTTTCAATTTAACTGCGCAAAATTCTCGTATAGCTTTCCTTTTCTGATTATGCAAAAATAGATACTTCAATGACATTTCCAAGTACTTTGATTCATTTTTTATTTAATGAATCTAAATAAAAATAAAAGTCATTAATTTTCAGCGCCTTTTATATAGACTGTTGGTTAAATAATTGGTAAATGTTTTAAGCAGTTCAGTGTTTTCTGCCTAACTGTGCTAATTTTGCTGACAGGATGTAAAAAAAAACGCATGAAACGTACATTTAGAGATTATATTCCGATTACCTTAAAAGGCATGGCCATGGGGGCGGCTGATGTTATCCCCGGAGTATCAGGGGGAACCATAGCCTTCATTGCCGGCATATACCAGGAACTGATCGATTCGATAAAATCCGTTAACCTCAGGACACTGAGGCTACTTTTGACCGGAAAATTCAACGATTTCAGGAAAGCTGTGAACGGTAATTTTTTGTTCAGTCTTTTGTTGGGTATTGGCATTAGCATCCTATCGCTTGCAAAAGGGATGCAATACCTGCTTGATCATCATCCCATCCTCATCTGGTCATTCTTTTTTGGGCTGGTTGTCGCATCCGCGATTTATGTGGGTAAGGATATTAAGGAATGGAAAGCCGGAACAGTGGTGTCTCTCCTCCTGGGTACGGCCGTTGCCTATGTCATCACCATCATTACACCTGCCGAAGCCAATACGGGTTATGGATTTATCTTTTTATCAGGTGCCATTGCGATCTGTGCGATGATCCTTCCAGGTATTTCGGGCAGTTTTATTCTGGTCCTTATGGGCATGTACCGGTTTATACTGGAGGCACTCACCACTTTTAACGTACCGGTCATTTTTACTTTTCTGGCTGGCGCAGGTATCGGTATCGTCCTTTTCTCGAACCTTCTTTCTTGGCTGTTAAAACGATATTACACGGCTACAATAGCCGTTCTGGCCGGTTTTATGATCGGATCACTGAATAAGGTATGGCCATGGAAGCAGGTGACGGAAACATTTGTTGACCGTCACGGGGAAATCAAACCGCTCACAGAAATAAACATTATGCCCGGCAATTATCCGGAACTGACAGGCAACAGCGCACAATTAGGTTATGCCTTGCTGATGGCGGCGCTGGGATTTGTCCTTATTTTTGCAATTGAAGGCGTTTCAGTCAAACTAAAAAGAATTAAGAGTCTGTGAATGTGAAAACATATGGGTTAATTGGCTACCGGCTTGGTCATTCATTTTCAAAGATTTTTTTTTCCGGAAAATTTAAAGAAGAAAACCGGGAAGATCATGAATACGTGAATTTTGAGTTGGATTCCATTCAGCAATTCCCTGATCTTTTTAAACGAAACGATCATCTTTACGGGTTAAACTGCACCATTCCCTATAAACAGCAGGTGATGGCTTTTTTGGATGAGATAGACGAGGAGGCGGCTATCGTTGGCGCAGTCAACACCATCAAAGTGATCCGCCGGCCCGAAGGATTAAAATTGATTGGATTCAATACGGATACATTCGGATTTGAACATTCTTTTCTTCCCCTGGTAAAGGAACAGCATCAAAGGGCGCTGATCCTGGGAACAGGAGGAGCGTCAAAAGCCGTAAAATACGTATTGAACAAAGTCGGGATCGATTTTCTGTCGGTTACCACCAAAGCCGAACCGGCGGAAAAAGAAATTCACTATTCGGCCATCACCGCATCTCTGCTCCGTGATTTTCTGATCATCATTCAAACCACTCCGCTGGGAATGTATCCGAACATCACGGCCTGCCCGGATATCCCATATCAGTTCTTAATCAAAGAACATCTTTTGTATGATCTGGTCTACAATCCAGAGGAAACCTTGTTTATGAGGAAGGGCCTGGAAAAGGGTGCAACAGTCAAAGGGGGCCTGGAAATGCTCCGTCTGCAGGCCATCCGCTCCTGGGAAATCTGGAATGAACCGGAAGAAATTAGTCGTAAGTAGTAAGTCGTAAGTCAGGAGAGCTGTTAGCTGTTAACCATGCAACCCTGTTACCTGTTACCCGTTACCTTGTTACCTTGTTACCTTTTCCGTTTTCCGTTTTCCGGTCTCCCTTCTCCGTTTTGTACTCTTATCACAGCTTCCCTTTTTCGACCGTCCATCAGAATTTCAAGATCCTGATCAAAGCGGACGTGGCGGGTATATTTTAATTCTTCAACAAGGGGCTGATCACCCAGTATTTCTTCATTCAGAAAAGCATCCCTGGCCTTCCATGGAACGGAAAAGTATCCCACGTTCATGGAGGTCACATTATGAAAGAAATGCGATCCCATCGAGCCTTCCAGCGGGAAATCAGGCAATCCGGTTTCTACAATCACTCGCGCGCGGGAAATCTGCGCCCAGTTTACCGGAATTCCGGTAAAGGGATCACGCGACCCCCAGCGACCGGGACCGATTAAAATGTAATCGCGCGCGAGCAGCTCCATTTTTCGGTTAAACTGACTGATTTCAAGAGCGATATCCTTCGTTTTCATTTTGTCAAAATTCTTTCCCGGAATATAAATGACATCGCGAATACCCCTGATCCGACCGTTTCCCATTCCTCGCCGGGCATATAACAGCAATTCCCCTGAGCCGTTCGTATCAGCTTCGATCGGAATATCATCCTCATGCCTGATTAAAGGTTTGATCTGCAGCAGGTAAAAGGTAGGCAGGCCATCGTCGCCAGGTTCCAGATCGACCGAATATTCCATTTCAACAGGCGATCCCATGGCTTCACGAAACAGACGAAGTAAAAAGCGGATGGTTTCGGCCAGGGGAATCCGGTTATATTTCAATATATCGGCAAAAGTGATCACCGGCAGGCCGGTTCCCTTCAGTCCCGGGATCAAATCATCATTTTCCCTGTCATATATTGAAGCACAATGCTCAATGGTCCCGTCTGCCACAGCTTCCCTGACCTTCAGTTTGACAATCGCGGCTTCCTCCCCGCCTTTCACCAAATCCACATCAGAACGCGTCATATCCAGCGCGTAAAATTCCTGTTGCGAACTCCGGACCTGATCCTGTACCGTGCCGATATTGATATTGGGATATTTGGGACTGAACCGGAGCGCCTTTTCACCTCCCACGACATACATTCCAAGTCCCACGGCAGCAACGGCATAGCCATCCTGCGGTTCCATGTGCGAAACCGGATAAAAATTGTAAGACTGGGCAATTCCGCTGATAGCCGGATAATACCTCTCGTGATGTTCATGACCGACCACTTCCTGAATGATAATGGACATTTTTTCTTCTTCAATCCGGTAACTGACGGCATCAAAATAGGCCACCGCCGATTCGGTAAAAATGCTGGCATAAACCAGTTTAACCGCTGTTTCAAGTTGTTTGATACGGACAGAAACATCCGGATGATTGTTGGGGATCAGGTAAGTAGCATATACCCCGGAGAACGGCTGAAGCAAAGAATCCTCGAACAAACCGGATGACCTTACGGCCAATGGCCTTCCCATCCTTTCCACGTATTTCATCAGACGCTTCTTCAACCCATCGCCAAGATCCGATTCCAGAAAGATCATCCGGATCTGCTCATAATCAGAATTTCCGTAGATCTTTTCATACAGATTATTATTCTCCAGGAATTTGTCAAATTCGGCCGATCCAATAATGGCAGTTGGAGGGATCCTGATGTTCAGACCGGGTATAAATTTTTTAAAATCGATGTTTTCGATGAAGTTACACATGAATGCAATGCCACGCCCTTTGCCTCCTAACGACCCTTTGCCCATCCTGACAATATACCGGTCATTGTTGAGCAATAACGGATCAAAACCAATCACCTGTCCGCGCAGTTTCTTTTGCCTGACCTTTTCAAAAACATCCAGACAAAAGGCTCTCAGCTCATTTGCACTTTTAAAGTCCTCCAGTTGGACTGGGATCAACTGTTTGGCAATATTGATCTCACCACGCGCCATCAGCCAGGTGGAGAACGAATTACGCCGTCCGTGATAAATCAGCGCTTCGTCAGGAATAATCCGGAACATTTCCTGAAATTCCTTCAGATTTTTGGCGACCATGATCGGATTGCCCCGGGCATCCTTAAAAACAAAATTTCCGAAGCCCAGTCGTTTATGAATGAAGTTATGGATATCGAGTGACAGGCTTTCCGAGTTTTTATTGATAAAGTCTGCTTCAACTTCAACAGCCCTGACTGCATTCCTGACATCATGACTCTGGAGAAGGAGCGGAATCGGAAAATGCAGGATGTGCTTCACCTGTTTTAACAGTTCGATCCCTGCCTCTTCGTCTTCAACGCCATGATTCCGGAACCGGACATCCGAAATCACAGTCAGCAAATAGTCCTTGTACTGCACAATCATTTCCAATGCATCTTCATAATGACTGACCAGGATCACCTTAGGCCTTGCTCTCATTTTCAAGATCATGTGAAATTCGTCGGTCGACTCGTCCTGTGTCAGGTTTTGCGTCTGGGTCATGATGTTGGTATACAGTACCGGCAGGTAGCGGGAGTAATATTGAATGGAATCTTCAACCAACAGGATTACCCGCACATTTCCGTTTTTCGTGTCTGCTTCAATATTCTTCTTGTCTTCGATGTATTTTACCATTGAAAGGAAGATACTGGAGTCACCGTTCCACACGAAAACCCGGTCAATCGCCGTAAACCGGGAAGCCTCTTCCTGGAAATACAGCAGGTCTCCGTTATTATTCACCAGTACCAGGATCGGGACACCGCTGTTCATCCGGTGAATGGAATCAGCCATCTTTACCGGCGCTCTTTTGTCAACACCTGCCATGATGATCACCAGATCAAAGTTCCGTTCCTTCATCAGATTCAGTGCATCGGCCTCAGAATTAACACTACTGAAGCGGGGATAAGAATAAAGGTTGAGCTGCAGGAACTCTCCGTAAATCTGATCTGAAAACTGACCTTCGCGAACAATCGAATAACTGTCGTAAAGGGTGGCAATGAGCAAAACCTCCCTTACTTTCACAGGCATCAGCTCTTCAAAGATATCGCGGTCACTCTTTTTATATTTATAGATCGATGAAAGTGTAATCTTTTCCAAATGATCCATGATTCCAGAATTTTTGCATAATTTAGGAAAAATCCGGCATCCTTAAACAAAAAAGGAAGCCTAGGCTTCCTTTTTTTATCTGTCGATTAATTTTTTACTTGCCGTTTATTTTACATTTTTTGGAGAAAAACGGAACAGGGGCTATGCCGCCAGGATCGTTCACCTCCCAGGTATTCCCGGCCTGCAACAGATCTGCAACTTTCGGGAACTGACTTCCCTTTTTAACAGTCTCGATTTGTTTGGTCATTTCCTCGTCATAGACCGGAGCGTCAACATTGCGCACCACACCCATGGCCACCGGAAAATCGGGCAGACACATGTTGATCAGCGCCATATGAAGCGTCGGATCCGGGTTTTTCGAATCATGCACCAGGATGTCCTCCACCCGGTAAGCGCCCTCTCCGATCGTAACTACTTTCAGACAGCCATTTTCAAAGACAAGCCCTTTTTCATTATCATTGCCAAAGATCATGGGTTTTCCATGTTCAAGGAATAACTGCCGTTCGGCCCGGTATTTCGGATTGGTAATTTCATCATGGATGCCGTCGTTGAAAATGACACAATTCTGAAGAACTTCCACGACCGAAGTCCCTTTGTGTCTGGCAGCGAGTTCGAGAACTTCCTGTGTATGTTTTACGTTACTGTCGACGGCGCGGGCAAAAAACTTTCCTCGTGCGCCCAATACCAGCAGCCCCGGCATAAAAGGATCCTCAATTGTCCCGAAGGGTGAGGTTTTTGTAATTGCTCCCCTGTTCGATGTAGGCGAATACTGGCCCTTGGTCAGTCCGTAAATCTTGTTGTTGAACAAGACCACATTCAGATCGATGTTCCGTCTGACCAAATGAATAAAGTGATTTCCTCCAATTGCCAGTGCATCCCCGTCGCCGGTAATCACCCAGACATTCAGCTCCGGATTGGCCACCTTCACGCCCGATGCAATGGCTGTGGCGCGTCCGTGGATCGAATGAAAGCCAAACGTACTCATATAATACGGAAAGCGTGATGAACAGCCAATTCCTGAAATGACCGCGAACTTTTCGTGCGGAACATCCAGTTCGGCCATGGCACGCTGTACCGCATTCATAATGGCGTAGTCGCCGCATCCGGGGCACCAGCGTACTTCATTATCGTTCTTAAAGTCTTTTGCAGTATAATTATATTCAGACATGATTATTCCTCCAGCAATTTTTCAAAGTTTTCTTTCAGTTCAAGAACGGTGAACGGGAGTCCGCAGACCTTATTCACCTGTCGGTAGTTAAAGCCCGGGATCCGGTCACGCAGGTAAGCTGCAAACTGGCCCATATTTAGTTCGCACACCACAATTTTTTTAAACCTGCTGAAAACTTCTTTCGTATTTTTCGGCAACGGTTTGATAAAGTTAAAATGAGCCAGGCTGACTGGTTTCCCGGATTGGCTCATTTCCCTGACGGCACTGAGGGTATGTCCGAAAGTTCCTCCCCAGCTTACCACCAGCAAATCTCCGCTCTCCTGCCCACAGACTTCAAGTTCAGGAAGCATATCAACCACCCGCTCAACTTTTTCAGCCCTGTAAACCGTGTTTTGGTAATGAATGGCAGGATCATGACTGACTGAACCTTTTGTATTTTTCTCCAGTCCCCCGATCAAGTGCTGAAATCCGCTTCTTCCCGGAATCGCCCATTCGCGTGAATAGGTTTCCGGATCGCGCGCGTATGCCTGAAAAATATCGGGATTCACAGCCAATTTAGGCTCGATCGCCGGCAGCTCATCCATGTCCGGAACCCGCCAGGGTTCGCTTCCGTTACCCAGGAAACCATCGGTAAGAAGCACGACAGGAACCATGCGTTCAAGGGCAATTTTAGAGGCCAGGTAGGCATAGTAAAAACAATCGGAAGGTGTGCTTGCAGCCAGGACAACCAGCGGACTCTCGCCATTCCGTCCATATAAAGTCTGAAGCAAGTCGGATTGTTCCGTTTTTGTCGGCAATCCTGTTGAGGGACCTCCACGCTGAACATTGACAACCACCAATGGCAATTCAGCCATGACCGATAAACCCAGGGCTTCCGATTTCAGTGCAAATCCGGGCCCTGAAGTTGAAGTAATCGCCAGATCGCCCGCAAAAGCAGCCCCGATGGCTGAACAAATACCCGCAATCTCATCCTCGGCCTGAAAGGTCTTCACTCCCAGATCACGTCTTTCAGCCAGTGTGCATAAAATGTCAGTTGCCGGCGTAATGGGATAAGACCCCAGGAAGAGTTCCAGCCCTGCTTTTTCAGCAGCCGCCAGAAAACCATAGGCTGTGGCCTGATTTCCGTTGATATTCCGGTATAACCCATTTTCAATTACGGCAGGATGTACAATGTATTGCGGGGTCATGTGCTGCATGTTCATCCCGTAATTATATCCGGCATGCAAAACAGCCAGATTACTATCCACGACAACCGGCTTTTTCTTAAATTTCTTTTGAATGTACCTTTCAATGTAATCCAGCGGCCGGTCAAACATCCAGCAAACCAGGCCTAATGTAAACATGTTCTTGCTTCGCAGAATGGATTTGTTATCCAGCTCATATCCTTTCAGACATTCTTTGGTCAGACTGGTAACCGGGACAGGGATCTTCGAGTAGTCTTCAAGGTGACATTCCAAAAAAGGATCATCTGTTTTGAAACCTGCTTTTTCCAGATTCTTTTCGTTAAAGGCATCTGCATCGAAAATAATTGTACCTCCGGGATTCATGAAGCGCGCATTAGCCTTTACCGCCGCCGGATTCATGGCAATCAACACATGGGCAAAATCGCCAGGCGTATTGATTTGCTTCTTTCCAAGTTGTACCTGAAAGCCGGAAACGCCGCCAACAGTTCCCTGGGGAGCGCGAATCTCAGACGGGTAGTCAGGAAAAGTAGAAATGTCATTTCCAAACAACGCGGAAGCATCCGAGAATAAAGTCCCGGTTAATTGCATACCATCACCGGAATCTCCCGAAAAGCGAATGGTTACCTCTTCCAGTTCAATTACTTTAGCGTCTTTCATTCAAAAAAATTTATAAATAATATATTCCCTGTATCGGGTCGTCGTGTAAAAGTCAAGCCAGGAATTTTTACAAAAAAAATTTAAGGAGCCAAATTCCTGATAATCCCGGATTAAAACCGGCGCAAAATTAACTATTTAAAAATCCGGAAACATTTTAAATAAGCTGGGCCGGGCTAAAAGCATGCTAAAATACAACTAATTTCAAAAGCAATTCATGAGCTTTCTTATTATTTGTAAGGGTTTTTTATCTTTGTATGACTGAAAAAAACCGAATATGGCATTAATAAAAACATTACTGGGGAAAACGCCGAAAATTGGAGAGAACTGTTTTCTGGCAGACAATGCAACGATCATCGGCGATGTGGAAATAGGTGACAATAGCAGTGTCTGGTTTAACACCGTTCTTCGCGGAGATGTACACTACATCAAAGTGGGTAAGAACACGAACATTCAGGATGGGGCTATTGTCCATGGAACCTATCAGAAATCGCCAACCAACATCGGGGACAATGTGATCATTGCTCACGGCGCAATCATTCACGGATGTACCATCCACAACAATGTGATGATCGGAATGAATGCCGTGATCCTGGACAACGTGGAAATTGAAAGCGATACAATCATTGCAGCGGGTTCAGTGGTCACCAAGGGTACGAAAGTTGAAGGGGGCAGTGTTTATGCAGGTATCCCGGCAAAAAAAATCAAAAACATCAGCAAGGAGCTGATGGATGGTGAACTGCACCGGATTGCCTCGGCATACAGCATGTACGCAGGCTGGTATAAAGAATAAGAAGCGAGTAGTAGTGAGTAGCGAGTGACGAAAAATTAGTCGTAAGTAGTAAGTCGTAAGACCCGAGAGCGGTCTCCCTATGCCCTATGCAATCTGAACCAATTAACCTTGCGACCTTGAAACGATTTAACCATTTAACATTTCATCCATGAAACCAACATTATTGATCCTGGCGGCGGGAATGGGAAGCCGTTACGGTGGATTGAAACAAATTGAACCCGTAGGACCAGGTGGGGAAACGATTCTGGAATATTCCATTTTTGACGCCATCAGGGCTGGCTTCGGAAAGATTATTTTTGTGATCAGGCGTAGTTTTGCTGATGAGTTTATTGGGCTTATTGAATCGAGACTAAAAGGTAAAATCGAGGTGGGCTATGTATACCAGGAAGTGGATGATCTGCCGGCGGGTTACCAGCTACCTGCCGACCGGGTTAAACCATGGGGAACCGGTCACGCGATCCTGATGGCGAAAGATGTTATTCACGAACCTTTTGCAGCGATCAATGCAGACGATTTTTACGGAGCGCAGGCTTTTCAGGAGATTGCGTCATTCTTCCAAAAGGGAGTTTCACCAGCGGTTTATGCCATGGTGGGATATTTACTGAAGAATACATTATCTGAGTTCGGTACGGTTTCAAGGGGAGTGTGCAGGACCGATCAGGACAATAATCTGGTTGAGATCGTTGAACGGACAAAGATCGCCCGCGAAGGCAATTCCATTGTTTACAGGGAAGAAGGGACCAAACTGGAACTGGACGGAGATACTCCGGTTTCGATGAATTTCTGGGGATTCCACCAAAACCTGTTTACACATTTGGAAAGTCAGTTCAAATCATTCCTGGATGAAAAAATAAACGTACCAAAATCGGAATTCTATATTCCGGGCGTCATTTTCAAACTGATTCAGTCAGGCACCGTTCAGGCCAAAGTACTGAATGCCGTCTCACCCTGGTTTGGGGTTACTTATCCGGAAGACAAACCCTTTGTTACAGGTCAGATCCGGCAACTGGTCGATCAGGGTCATTATCCGGAAAACCTGTGGAAATAAAAAATTGCAGGGTTCAGCCGCAGGCACAGTATTCAGTAGTATACTGTAAACTGTGCCTGCGGCTACCACGTTAATCCGTTCCTGTGAACCGCTATTCCTGGCTTAGGTCGATCGTCTCAGCCCTGACCGTCTGCCCCATAAACTTCATGGCTGCGGCTTCAAACAGCTCGACCTTTTCGGTTGTGTAATAGTTTATCGTCCCTCCGTTCGAGCATTTTTTATCGATCTCCGGATGCCGGGACAAATAATCAACCAGCCTTTCTGCAACAATCCGCCCCTGCTCAATAACCCGGACTTGTTTACCGGGAAGGAATTTCCTGATGCTTTCAATGAGAAGCGGGTAATGTGTACAACCCAGGATCAGGCAGTCAATTTCAGGGTCTTTCGAAAATAACCTGTTCATGTCGGCCTGAATAAAATAATCGGCTCCCGGAGTCCCAATCTCATTGTTTTCGACAATGGGAACCCACATGGGGCATGCCTGCTGCGTAGTAACCTTTACTTTTCCGTCCGACCATTTTTCAAGCTCAATCGGATACGAAAGGGAGGCCACGGTGCCCGGTGTGGCCAATACGCCGACGTGTCCGTTTTTTGTCACTTCCGAAGCAAATTCAACGCTGGGACGAATAACGCCGAGAACCCGTTTGTCCGGAGCAAGAACCGGCAAATCTTTCTGCTGAATGTTTCTCAATGCTTTTGCGGAGGCTGTATTGCAGGCTAAAATAACCAGATAACATCCCTGTTCAAAAAGCTTCTTTACTGCCTGAAGCGTATAGGTATAAACCACATCGAAGGACCGCGTTCCATAAGGCGTGCGGGCGTTGTCGCCCAGATAAACAAAATCCTTATCGGGAAGATACTGAATCACCTCCTTCAGAACCGTTAACCCGCCATATCCTGAATCGAAAACACCGATCGGACAATATTCCTTTTCCATAAACGTGTTTTATGCAAAAATAAAGAAAGCCACCCGAAACAGGTGGCTTTCTTTATTGTATTTTCACAGGGAATGCTCCCGTAGTAATGAATCTTCCTGAAGTTATTTTATTCCCAGTTTGGTCTTAACCAACGGCAGCAGGTCAATACTTGCAGTTGATTTATAAAGAACATTCTGGCTGTCGAAAACGTAAATAACACCCTGAGTTTTGGCAACATCAGCAATGGCCTGATTGGCCTTATCAAAGATTGGTTTCATCAACTCTGCCTGTTTTTGCTGCAGTTTTTGTGAAGCACTGTTATTAAATGACTGAATCCGCTCCTGAAGATTTCTTAAATCTTCTTCTTTAGCCTGACGAACCAGATCGGTCAATGAATCCTGCTTTTGAGTATAATCAGCCAGTTTTGCCTGGAACTCCTTTTGCAGGTCACCCAACTGTTTTTCAAGTCCTGTTGTTTGTTCATCAATCGACGTGCGGGCAGCAGCAGTTTCGGGCATAGCCTCAATCAAAGCCTGCGAATCAATATGAGCAAACTTTAATGTTTGTGCGCTAACCGTCCCTGCCGAAAACAGTACTATCGCTATCAGACAAATTTTGAATACACTTTTCATGATTTTTTCTTTGATTTTAAATTTTTGTTCACAAATATAAAATTTTATTTCTTATAACCAAGCTTTTGAAGTACCTGATCACTCAAGTCGAACTGGGGGTTCGTATAAATCATCGACACCCCGGAGGCTTTGTCAAAAATCACGGCATAACCACCGGTAGCTGCCATACTTTGTATTGTTTTAAGAATCTGATCCTGAATCGGTTTTACCAGCTCCTCCTGCCGTTGCGCCAGCGTGCCTTCAGGGCCAAAGTGCTGCTTCTGCAAATCCTTGTATTCCTTTTCTGCAGCGATGATCGCATCTTCCCGTTTGCGTTTCACATCGGCTGTCAGTCTCGATGCTTCCGACTGATAGGCCGAATACATTTTTTCTATTCCGGCCCGCCTGCTTTCCAGATCAGACTTATACTGCTCTGAGATCTTACCCAAATCTTCCTGGGCCTTAGCATATGCCGGAATATTATTCAAAATATATTCCATATCGACGTATGCATATTTCTGAGCCATTGCTGCACCTGCAACAACAAGAAAAACGGCTAATAACAGAATCTTCTTCATGCGCATGTCTTTTAAAATTATTAATTGCTTCACGGAACCAACCCGTTGGTGAATTTGCTTCATTCCAATTCCGGGTCTCGTTTCATTTATTAAGTTCTGACGATGCAATAAACAAATACTAAGCCAAAAAACATCGGTTAAAATTGTTGTCCGATAACGAAATGGAATTGACTCCCGCCGACAGAAGAATCACCATTTACCTTATCAAACCCATAACCCCAGTCGATACCCATTAAACCGAACATCGGGAGGAAAATCCTTACACCAAGACCAGCCGACCGCTTCAGATCAAACGGATCAAAATCTTCGAAATCCATCCAGGCATTACCGGCATCCATAAAAGTAAGCAGATAAATTGTTGCTGACGGCTTCAACGTAACCGGATAACGCAGTTCCATGGACCATTTGTTATACATATTGGATCCGGTAGTCGGACTCAAACTGTAATCCTGATAACCACGAAGCGAGATAATGTCAGCACCATATAAATTGTAACCGGACATTCCTGATCCACCGACCCTGAAACGCTGGAAAGGGGAGCGTACATTTTCATTGAAATATCCGAGGAAGCCATATTCAAATTTGGTATGTAACACCAGATTGGTGTTCTTAGTCAAAGGAGTGTACCAATCGCCTTTGAAATTCCATTTATGGTATTCAATCCATTGGTAGCGTTCCTGGGCCGTCATATCCGCAGAATCATAATTCTTGTTGGACAGCAGGGAGAAAGGGATCGTTGTCTGCACGGACAATGAAAACTCCGACCCGCTCCTTGAATATAATGGATTGTCAACGGAATTCCTTCCAAAAACAGTTTTAAAGCTCAGATTGTTAAATTGTCCGTCCCCATCGCCTGTATCATCATTCAGAAAGTAATAATAACTGGACATGTTCTTCAGTTTATAATGTTCCAGCGACACTTCATGATAAAGCGTAAAATAGTCGTCCGGCCATGTCAAACGATAACCGTATCCCAGGGCAATGGCACTGGTTATCTGTACCTGATCATCTTCTGAATTGCCGTCATCATACCCTGTATTATAATAATTACCATAGCCTCCGTAACTGCCGTAGTAATTTCCGTAGCCAGAACCATAAGGACTATAACTGTTATTATTGTAGTAACTATTTGCAGAATAATTCACTTTTGAATGAGAGAATGAAATGGAGAGCGAATTTGGTTTTTTACCGCCAAGCCAGGGCTCAATAAATGAAAGGCTGTATGACTGATAAAACTTACCGCTGGTTTGGGCACGAAGGCTCAAAGTCTGCCCGTCGCCTGTTGGCAAAGGCCGCCATGCTTCCTTATTAAAGACATTCCGGACGGAGAAATTAGAGAATCTTAATCCCAGGGTTCCCACGAACATTCTTGCACCCCACCCTCCTGACAACTCAATCTGGTCATTCGATTTTTCCTGAAGTTCATATTTGATATCAACAGTTCCGTCCTCAGGATGAGGGATCGGAGTTGGATTGATGGCTTCCGGATCAAAATGACCTAACTGAGACAACTCACGAACGGAACGGATAATGGCTTCCTTGCTGAACAAATCACCCGGGTAAGTACGTATTTCACGTCTTGCAACGTGTTCGTGTGTTTTGGTGTTCCCTTCGATGAGCACTTCATTGATGGTCGCCTGATTGCCTTCATAAATCCGCATTTCAAAATCGATGGTGTCGTTTTGGACCCTTGCTTCAACCGGCTCCAGATTGAAGAACAGATATCCGTGATTGAGATACAGATTGCTCACGGCATCATCATCCGTGGTTAACCGTTTGTCGAGCATCTTTTGATCAAAGACATCTCCTTTTTTAATACCGGATACCGCTGAAAGGTACTCGGCCGGATAAACCGTATTTCCCATCCACCTGACATCTCCGAAATAATATTTATTCCCTTCGTCAATATAAAGATCGAGTTTGACACGTCCGTTGGGAAGTGGCGTAACCGTATCCGACACAATGGTTGCATCACGAAATCCTTTCTCGTTATATTTGCTGATGATGTTGCCTTTGTCTTCGGTATATTTTTCTTCAAGAAATTTCTTGGTTTTAAAGAAGTTTTTAAGCTTTCTGGCGTTTGTTTTTTTCATGGCCCTGTCCAAAACAGCGTCACTCAGATTCTTCGTTCCATGAAACTCGATTTCATCGACCGTTATTTTCTCCTTTTTATCCACATGAATATCCAGAATGACACTGTTTACCTGGGCGGTATCGTCCCGTTGCACGATATTCACATCGGTATTCAGGAAACCTTTTTCATGAAAGATACTCTTGATGATCCGTTCGGCGTTGTTTAACTGGTTATCGGTCACCTGACTGCCCTTCAGCAAAAGGACCTTTTCAGTGATATCATCTTTTTCCGATTTGGAAACACCGAAGAAATTGACATCAGCCAATCTTGGCCTTTCCTGCAGGTAGATATTCAACCAAATCTTGTCTTCAATAATTTTTGCGGCTTCAATCTTGACATCCGAAAACATCTGATGTCCCCATAATTTTTTGATGGCATCAGAAATCTCTTCTCCCGGAACCGTAATCTCATCCCCAACGCTCAGTCCCGATATCTGGATCAGCACGTCAGTGTCAAGATAACGAATGCCAAGAACCTCAATGCCCGCAATGGTATATTTTTGTGCACTGGAATAATTAATTGAAAAATTTGTCCCTTCATCATCCTGAGCAAAAGAGACTATGCTCGTCATTAACAATACTAAGAAAATTTTCAGGCTTCGCATTTCGGTAATTGATTAGCTCACTAATTGTTGACTGGTTTTCCCAAACCTTCTTTCTCTCTTCTGAAAATCGCATATGGCTTCAAACAGATGCTCTTTTCTAAAGTCCGGCCAGAGTACGGGTGTGAAGTACAATTCGGCATATGCAATCTGCCAAAGTAAAAAATTACTTAACCGGCTTTCACCACTGGTACGAATAAGCAGTTCGGGATCAGGAATTCCATTAGTGGTTAGATACTGACTGATAAGATCCGTTTGAATATCCTCTATTTTCAGTTGACCATTCTGTACATTTGCTGCGATCTTTTTAACGGCTTCCGTGATTTCCCATTTGGCACTGTAACTAAGGGCTACAATCAGTTTTAAGCCAGTGCAGTTCTCCAATTCATGAATTGACCAATTCAGTTTTTCCCGGACATCAGGAGGAAGACTGGAAAAATCGCCGATGGTCATCAAGGATATATTTTGTTCTTTGAGTTTACTTGTTTCATCACGAATAGCATGCACCAATAAACCCATAAGGGCATCGACTTCTTCTTTCGGACGCGACCAGTTTTCAGTTGAAAAGGCATACAGCGTCAGGTATTTAATGCCTACCTCACAAGCTCCTTCCACAGTCGACCTGACTGCATCAACGCCATGCTCGTGCCCGGTAATTCTGGCGCTTCCATGACTTGCGGCCCACCTGCCGTTACCATCCATAATAATGGCTATATGCTGGGGCAATCTGCTTGCAATTATTTTATCTTTTAAACTCATTAAATCAATTTTACTCCTTAATATACCAAGCCTCCTATTGCGTGCCGGTCATCCAAAGCATATCCACTACGCCATATCTTCCTGTATATCCTTCACTCCCACCTTCCTGCAAACAGAACCGCCCACGATATCAGCGAATATATTTAAACATAACACCTTTCAGGTGGTACAAAAGTAATATAATTCTCAAAACATCATGCCTGCGGCGTATTATAAAAGGCAAATAGTGGTTAAAAATTGTTAAGTGAATGGCGTTAGTTTCTTCGGTCAGTTCCCCACATCAGCTTATTTCTTAATGTATTAAAAAAATCGTGCTCACGGAGTTTAATGGTTTTTACCCTGAAATCTGCCTTCCGGATATGAATTTCTCCCGGAAAATTAACCGCCTGGGACCGGGAATCCAATGAAGCCAGGAATTGTTGTCCCCGTCCCTCCACACGCAAAGTGAGCTTGTTGTGATCGGGTATGACTATAGGGCGCATGGTTAGATTATGAGGTGCGATTGGCGTAATGACAATATCAGCCGAGTCAGGAGTCAAGATCGGTCCTCCGACACTTAATGAATACGCTGTTGAGCCTGTCGGCGTAGAAATGATCAGTCCGTCGGCCCAATAGGTGGTCACATATTGATCGTTTAAATAGGTATGGATGTTGATCATCGATGAAGTGTCCATCTTGGTGACTGTTATTTCATTCATCACGTAATTAAAATCACAAAATAATTCAGCCAGTCCGTCAATTTGGAGTAAGGTCCTTTCCTCAATGACAAATTCATTGTTTAATACATCATCAATTGCCATTTCCATGTCTTCCCGCGAAATGGCTGAAAGGAATCCCAGCCGGCCTGAATTAATACCGATGACCGGAATTGATCTGTGTTTTAAAGTCAGGATTGATTTCAGTAAAGTCCCGTCTCCGCCGATGCTAAAAAGGTAACGAACCGAATCCGGCAATTCCGTTCCGTCCATAAATACACCTGCTACAATTTCAGGATCAATATGGTTTGTTGATCGAATCAGATCGTAAAAAGGCTTATAAATATATGATTTTACCTGCCGTTGCTTTAATAAGGAAAAAAACCGGTTCATATTCGGCGAAAAGGCCGGGTCGACTGTCAGTCCAAAAATTGCAATAATCATATCCGGAAATTATTCTGAATTACATATTCATGAAACGCATGAGCTGATCAAATCTGTCCCCATACATATCCTTTATTTTGGAATCGTCCATAAAGACAGCGCTGACCGTGTAATCATACCGCACGAAGGTCTGAATTATTGGTGATAAATCAATCACATTTACCTTTAAAGTTACTTTGATTACCGCTGAATTTTCTTTCCGGGATACATAAAAACTTAAAATTTTGGCATCATTTTCTTCGACCATCCGCGCGATCTGCGCCAACGAATAATCCATCGGGTTTAACTCCAGAACGATGACACCGCCCGGTTCCCTGACGGCAACCAGATCGGCGAAATGCTGAGCAACGTCAAAAACAGAGATAACGCCCTTATACCGATGATAAAGATCTAAAACAGGCACCACACTGATCTTCCACTCCGAAATAACGGAAACGACCTCATAAATATGCTGACTGATCAGGATTTGGGGCTGAACCAAATATTCCCTGCACTCTTCCATTTGTTTTTCAGCCAGATTCAGATCATAGATCGATTTGTCTGAGATCAATCCGATGTATTCATGATCGTCCGTAACCGGTAGGTGCGAGATGCGGAAAATCTCCATCCAGTTTAAAGCCTTCTGTCCGGTGTCATCCAGCCTTAAGGAAGGTATTACTTCTGATATAAGTTCCTGTGCCAACAAAGTGTTACAAATTTAATGGGTTAAATTCTCAGGACTACCCGGTGCTCGCTTTCCGATCATTCTAAAAGTTTGCATAAACTATCGAGCAAAAATCAGACCACCATTATCAAGGTTTCAATACTAAATTGTAACTTGCAGCCTATTTCAAATCAGTATGACCAGACTCAGTGTAAATATAAATAAAATAGCAACATTAAGAAATTCGCGCGGCGGCTCAGTCCCCAATGTAGTTGAAGCTGCAATTAACTGCCAGAAATTTGGAGCACAAGGAATTACCGTGCACCCAAGGCCTGATGAAAGACATATCCGCAGACAGGATGTCTATGATCTTAAACCCCACATAACGACCGAGTTGAACATCGAAGGTTATCCTGACGACAATTTCTTAAAATTAGTGACAGATGTGCGCGCAGACCAGGTCACATTGGTGCCCGACGTCCCGGGGCAGTTGACCTCCGACCACGGCTGGGATACCGTCAAACACAAAAAAAAATTAATTGATGTGGTTGGATATCTTCAAAGAAATGGCATCCGGACTTCCATTTTTGTAGATGCTGATATCAAAATGATAGAAGCAGCCGCAGAAATTGGGACCAACCGGATTGAATTGTATACGGAACCTTACGCCCAAAAATACATGGCTAATCCGGAAGTGGCCATCGCTCCGTTCAGGGAAGCAGCGAAACTGGCTGTTAAGCTTGGTCTGGGAATCAATGCCGGCCATGACCTGAATCTCAGGAATCTGAAGTACCTGACCGACATGATCCCGGCCATTGCCGAGGTTTCAATCGGACATGCGTTGATCGCGGACGCGCTTTACCTGGGATTGCGCAACACGATCAAGGAATACCTCGATTGCATCAAACCGTGACAATAGAACGCGAAGTCACTAAGACGCAAAGAAATAGATTTGACTCCGGTTTTTAATTTTTCTTTGCGTCTTCATGTCTTTGCGTTCAGTTTAGAATGTGGAATCTGATCATTGTTTATGGAATTATTTTTTAGGGAAGAAGGAAAGAAAGGGGCCAATGTTGTCATTGTTCACGGACTTTATGGTTCATCCGACAATTGGCTAACGGTTGGAAAGAAGCTTGGCGTTAACCATCATGTCTACCTGATCGACCAGCGCAATCATGGTCATTCGCCCAAAAGTGACATTCACACCTACGAGGCCATGAAAGAAGACCTGGCCGGTTTTTTTGAAAAGCATAAACTGGATAAGGCTGTCGTGATTGGTCACAGCATGGGTGGGAAAACGGCAATGGCGTTTGCAGCCGACTATCCCGAACACATTGAAAAACTGGTGGTGGTCGATATAGCCCCCAAAGATTATTTACTTTTGGGTGAAAACAGCCAGTTTTACCAGCATCAGCATATTTTGCAAACATTAGCAGAAGTGCATGAGAATTGCGATCAATTCAAAAGCCGGGACGACATTGCAACCTTTCTGAACATCAAACTAGACGGGAAGGAACTGGTCAACTTTTTACTCAAAAGCATGTACCGGGATAAAGAGACCAAACAATTCAAATGCCGCATCAATATTGAAGCGTTGAACAATTCACTGGATGAAATCATCGGCGGGGTAAACGAACGTTATTTCAGTGACCGGATCCCGATCATGAACTATCCTGTATTATTTATTAAAGGAGAAAAATCAGGATATATTCAGGAGGAGGACTTTAGCCTGATCAGAAAAATTTTTCCGGAGGCCGAATTTAAAACTATACCGGATGCCGGCCACTGGCTTCATGCCGAACAACCTGCCCGCTTCATGGAAACGCTGGAAAGGTTTATTTAGGCATGAAGCTGTTAGCTTGTTAGCTTGTTACCCTCTCACCCTGTCACCTTGTCGCTTTGCAAACTTGTAACCCTCTTCCGGTCTCTGTGCCCTATTCCTCATGCGTTTCCCTGTTATATTTTTTTGTGATCTTTTTAAGAAAATTCTTTTGCCTGCGTTTCAGCATATGCCAGTCAAAGCGCCATTCCCAATTGCCGCCTATTGTTCCTGGAGTATTCATTCGCCCCTTATTATCCAGTTCCAGCAGGTCCTGCATCGGTATAATAGCAATTTTAGCAACAGAAGCCCAGGCTGCTTCAATTAAGCGCAGATGCATATGCCTCCAGCCGGTATCAAAATACTTCATCAGGTTTTTCCGTTCTATTTTCGATCTGTTTTTAATCCAGCCAATGGTTGTTTCATTATCGTGAGTCCCTGTATAAACAGCGAAGTTAGGATTATAATTATGAGGCAGGTAGGTATTGGTCTCATCCGTCCCATAAGCGAACTGGAGCACCTTCATTCCCGGAAGTGCAAAGTCGTCACGAAGTTTTTCCACTTCCGGTGTGATCACTCCCAGGTCTTCTGCGATAAGAGGCAACTCTCCTATTTGTTGCCTCAGCAAGCTAAGTAGTTCAGCTCCCCGTGCGGGCACCCATTCCCCATTGACAGCAGTTTCCTCGCCGGCAGGAATCGACCAAAACGATTCCAACCCACGGAAATGATCGATTCGCACCAGGTCAAACAGATGCAGATTAAAGTGAAAGCGGGCAATCCACCAATCGAAATTTCGCTCAACCATACGGTTCCAGTTATATACCGGGCACCCCCAGAATTGTCCGGTAGCACTGAAAAGGTCGGGAGGTACACCTCCGGAAAAGTTCATCTGCCCTTCATCATCGAGCAGGAACAGATCCGGATTTGCCCAAACGTCGGAACTGTCCATTGAAATGTACAGGGGCAGGTCACCCACGATCCGAACTCCCTTTTCATTCGCATAGCTCTTTAACTGAAACCATTGTCTGAAAAAGATGAACTGGATGAAACGCTGAAATTCAATTTCAGCACTGTACTTGCGAAGTGCAGCATCGAGCACCGGACGTTCACGATGTTTCAGCCCTCGTTCCCATTGATTCCAGCAAAGATTTTCATCCTCATTTTTAATCGCTTTGAAAAGACAAAAGTCATTTAACCACCACCCGTGTTCGTCTAAAAATGCCCGGTACGGATCTTTCCAATGCTCAAATTGCTCAATAAAAACCTGGTATGCTTTTTTTAGCAAGGCGGTCTTTCCGATCTGAACCAGATCGTATGCAACTTTTCCTTCCGGCAACTTCGGCATCTCCTGCAAGTCGTCGTCTTTGATCAGTTTTTCTTCAACAAGTTTTGCAAGACTGATCAGCATGACATTTCCCGCAAAAACCGAGAATGACTGGTAAGGGGAATTGCCATAACCGGTTGGTCCCAAAGGCAGGATCTGCCAAAGCTGCTGTTTTGTTTCCTGCAAAAGATCGACAAATGCATAAGCTTCAGGTCCCATTGTTCCAATCCCGTACCGGTTGGGCAGAGAACTGATATGTAATAAAATTCCGCTACTTCTTTCCATCCTCTTTTATTTGATTCCGAAATGCGGACAAATGGTCAGCCGTCTCTCTTACAATCCGTTGAACCTCCAGCCCATGCTTCAGATCAGGATTAAAAGCCCTTTCATCTGTACCGCCCAGGAAAAGGTAATGGGCGTGTATCATCGCTCTCAGCCAGCCCGGCGAAACATGCCCCGATGGGAAACTGCTAAGGGGCAGGTAATTGCTGCCCACATTTCGGGTGACCCATTCGCCTGTTTCTTCCAGATAAAAACGGAACTGATCCGGCTGATGTGAACAATATTTAAGTGTGCCTTTTTTCGCGTAAATTTCCAGCTCCACCAGGTCACCGGTGCCCGAACTGATCCGGCTGGCAGAAAGGTGTCCGGAAGAACGGTTAACCGGATCGATCAGGGAGATTGAACTAAAAAGATCTGAACCC
>Ga0074195_1000982_pt1 | contig 45961 bp, 34 predicted proteins | sample EPASupsiteHSE623_FD_64525 | JGI IMG/M metagenome (GOLD analysis project Ga0074195, IMG submission 64525) | Bioremediated contaminated groundwater from EPA Superfund site, New Mexico - Sample HSE6-23 | ecosystem: Environmental > Aquatic > Deep subsurface > Groundwater > Contaminated ...
GTGCGCGGCTCCCGCCTTTGTCCAAAGCTCATGCGCGATCCGTTCGGTATCAAACATGAGCCCATCCATATCGAAGGCGACCGCCTCGATCGCGAAACCCTCCACGCATAGCATTCCCGTACTCCTCAAAAACTGGTTGTGCTATAATGTACTATTCTATGCAAGCATGAAAAGCGCTTACCCCTTCAGCCACAGCTCTTTGGCTAAAATCTCGCGATCGGCAGTCAAATGCGCCGAAAAACCGGCCCGTGCCATTCCGTTGACTTTTTTCCGCCCAGCTTGTATATTTTTTGCCGCGCCCGGAGGGTGAATAGTCCCTCGTGGCGTTCCGCTTGATTGCGCGGGCCCATAGCTCAGTTGGTTAGAGCCGCGGACTCATAATCCGTTGGTCCCTGGTTCAAGTCCAGGTGGGCCCATATCGCAATTCTTTTAATCTCCCGCCAGTTCAAGCTCCACGCAACCTTCTCGGCTGATCTTTATCCGACTGCCTCGGGCATGGGCGCGTCAGGCGTCCCTAATCCTTCAGGCACTTCTTCGCCGCAAGTCTGCCCGTCATGATCGCCGTTGGGCCCCCCGCGGGGCTGTACACCCACTTCCCGGCGGCGTAGACATCGGGCAGGGCCGTCTTTACGGAATCTGCCATGCGGAACATGCTCGTCACCACGGGTATGGCCTGCTCGAAAGACCAGCCAACGATGGAGCCCTCGGAGCTACCCGCTCGCTCGAGGATGGAGAGGGGCGAGAAAGAGAAGCTGAACAGCTTTTTCTCCTTGATTCCGGGGTAGATGCTCGACGAGATGACCTCGATGAATTCGTCTTCCACGAGCCGCTTGAACGACTCGTACCAGCCCGCGGCCTTGATCCTCCGCGTGAGCTCGTAGCTGAACAAGGCGCTGATGATGACTCCCGTCTTTCCCGGCGGGGCCGCGTCGGGATCGCGCAGGGCGGGAATGGAAATCTCGAAGGTGTTGTAGCGGCAGAACCCGCGAAGCCAGGCGGAGATTTCATCCCGCTGGACCGAGTCCCAACGCGCGAGCATGCCATCCAGTTCGGAGCTATGGATCTGCCCTAGTCCGTTTTTATCGGGGGTGTAGAACAGGTGCCCGCTCGCTATCTTGCCGAAGGCCTCGGGCGGAAGATCCACGCCCAGGAATACCGAGTAAACTGATTCAGCTCCCTTGCTCGCGAGGATCTTTTCCTTGCGCTGGATGAACGAAGCCCGCGACTTCTCCGCCATTCCCGTCGATTCGCTCATCGCGTACAGGGCTTTGAGGTCTCCGGCCCAGACCATCTTTTCGTAATGATACGCGGCGCCGGAGGAGTCGGTTATCACCTTTGCGCTGGGCTCGACTTTGACAATTTCAGTATCGAGGCGCACTTCCCCGCCGCGCTCTTGTATCGCGGCCTCCAGCTTCTGGATAAAGGCGCCCACGCCGCCTTTGGGATAGACGTAGTCGTTGTAGAGCGCGAAATAGCTCAGGGCGAAAAAAACCGGCGTCTTGCGGAAGAAATGCTGGCCTATGATGTCCTTCAAAGACTGATTTGAGGAGAGCTCGTCGAGGCGCTCCTCGAAAGGCGTGTCCATCTTGGAGATGCGGTACATCGTCCTCATGAGTCTCACCAGCCAAGCGACGAGCGAAGGCGCGAGGACGAGGATGTTTTTCCTCTTTTTGGCGAAGAGGGGATTGTCGACTCCGTAGAGGACTTTCATGTCCTCGATGATGGAGCGGATAGCCTCGATGATCCTATCGACATCGCCTTCGCTGCCTGGATAGAGCCTTTTCAGCATGTCGGCGTAGGTGTGGAGGCCCTCTTCCCCTTCGATCCGGATGATCGAGTCCTCTATGCCGAGTGTGATCGGATTGGGCAGGATCTCGATGTCGATGCCGAATTCCTTGATCATTGGCCCCACCAGCCCAGCGTTCACCAAAGCCCGCGCCCCGCCCTCGAAGCGGAAGCCCCCGCGCTCGAAGGAGTTCATTAGCCCGCCGCAATGCTCGTTCTTTTCGATGAGGAGGACGTCTTTGCCCTTTCGCGCGAGGCTCAATGCCGCGGTGAGGCCGGCGAGGCCCCCGCCTACGACGATGATATCCTTGTTCGTCATAGATTCACCCCCTTTTGACTGAGCAAAGCTATCGTCTTTTCCCATAGAGCCTCGGCCGCTTCCATGTCGCGCGCGGGAGGCGCCAGTTCCTCTTCTGTCGTCAGATGGAAGAATACATCGCTGGTTTTCGCCAGCGCCTTGGACGTCCCTAGAAAATAGAGGGCTTCCGCGGATTTGTCCGGAGTCGCCGAACGCGCGTCGATGAAGTTCCGCTTGTACCATTTGTACAGCTTGCCGTTATCTTTGCCCGTCTCGGTCCGCACCATGCCCGGATGCATGGCGTTGATGGTCACTCCGAGCGGCTCGAGTTCCCTTGCGATGAGGTGCATCGACAGAAGCTGGGCCAGCTTTCCGGCTCCGTAGGCCTTGAGCCCGGAATACTTATTCCATTCCCACTGGAGGTCGTCCAGATTGAGTCCCCACACGGCGAACCGATAGCCCTCGGAACCGACGAAAATGATTCTGCCCGTTCTATCCCGGCTCAGCTTGGGCATGAGCATCTTGGTAATGACGAAGGGCGCGAGGTAGTGGAGGGCGAAATTGGTCTCGAGGCCGTCGGCGGTTTCATGCCGGGTTTCGAGGTGAATACCCGCGTTGTGGATCATAACGTCGATCGGCTGTTCCAGCCCGGCCAGATAGTGTCCAGCGCGCTGAATGTCCGAGAGCAGTGAGAGGTCGGCGGTGAAGTATTCCGCCCGGACGCCGAAGTCGTCGGCGATTTCCCCGCAAACTCGCTCGGATTTCTCGCCGTTCCTGTTTATCATGACGAGCCGAGCGCCCATGGCAGCGTATTTCCGCGCCGCGCAGAGACCGATGCCCGAGGTGGCGCCCGTGATGGCTACCAGCTTGCCGGCGAAGGGCTCAGCGCAGAACTCGGGCTCTTTCTTCATGTTCTTGAGCATCGCCTGGATGTTCGACCATTTGTATTGCGGCCAGTACCGCCGGATCGCCTGTTTACGTATCACTGGCTCCTTATATCTATTTTTACATTATAGCAAGGCGTTATGCGCCAAGCAATGCGGATGCTGAGACGGATTGCGCAGCCCTTGTGCGACGCCTGTGGATATGGTAGGTATGTCGACAATGAAGACCAAGTACGTCCTCTGTGTCTTCCTGGCCATCATGGCCGGGCTGGTAGCCTTCGCCGTCTTTTTCAAGGCCGAATTCATCGCCCTTCTCAACCGGCCCGCCTTGCGCGGCCACGCTCTCTTCGTCCACATCGCCGCCGCCACCCTCTTCTTCGCCAACGCGGCCGTGGGCATGATCTGGGAAAAGCGCAGCTTGGCCTCGGGCAGCAAGGAAGTGATCCTCCACACCTTCACCACCGTGGCCTGGATAGACGCGCGCTTCTCCTCGCCCCTCATCATCCTCTCGCTGGTCTCGGGCCTCATGCTCGCCTTCATCCTGGGGGACCTCTGGACGATCGGCTGGCTTTCGACGGCATTCGTCCTCTTCATGCTCTCTGGGCTGTTCTGGATCGTCAGCGATATCCCCACCCAGTACAAAGTCAAGCGCCTCATGGCGAGCCTCAAGGCCGACGACCAAGCCCTCCCCGGGGAGCTTGTCCGGCTGTTGCGGCTGCGCTGGTGGATAAGCCTTGGCGGCGTGGTTCCCCTCGCGGCGGTGTTCGCGCTGATGGTCTACAAGCCGAACATTCCGGCCGTGGGGATGTTGTTCAGATAAGGGCGAGCGTCCCATTCGGCGCGGAGCGCATCCTCCTTGCCGGAGCGGCGCGAAGTCACGCTGTGGGAGCGGTTATCGCGCGGGTGCTTCCGCGCACGATCAGTTCACCGCCGATGGATACTTTTTCGGAGGGCCGTTCCGGATCGGCGATGCGTTCGAGGAGGAGCCGCATGGCGCGCCGCCCGATCGCGCGGTTGGAGACCTTCACCGAGCTGAGGCACGGTTCCATGAACTCGTCTGAGGGGAGATTGTCGAAGCCGACGATCGAAACGTCATCGGGGATGCTCTTGCCGGCGTCCTTCAAGGCTTGGATGCAGGCGTACGCGATGAAGTCGTTGACGCAGAACAAAGCGCTCGGCAGGTCCCCGGCGTTGGCGAGCAGCTTCGTCATGTCCTGCCTTCCCTTGTCGAAGGTCGGGTCGATCGCGAAGCAGTCGGCGGCGGCTACGGGCAATCCCAGGCGGTCCATCGTCTCCATGAAAGCATGCTCGCGTAGCCGGAAATTCCTTGTTTCGATCAGGCTCTTCACGAGGCCTATGCGGCGATGCCCGGCGCCGTGGAGATATTCCAGGGCTGCGCGCACCGAGGACTCGTTGTTCATGTCGACGAAGTCCAGGTCGAGCCATGGGCGGTAGGTGTAGACGACGACTATCGGCACCGACACCTCCGCGAAGAACTCGAGATCATCGTCATCCAGCGCCGATCCGAGTATGACCGCGCCGTCAATCATATCGGTGTTGAGGGCCTGCAGCACCTTTTGCGGATCGAATCCTTCCAATATCTGAATCTCGACGCGATAGTTCTCCGCCTTGGCCTCCTCTTCGAGGCCGGCGATGTATTCGGAGATGAAGATGCGGTGAGCCTGGTAGGTGACGTGGCCCTGCTTGGCGATGTAGAGCATTCGGATCGCGCGCGTGCTCGCCGAGGGCGGCCGCTTCGATTTTTTCTGTTCATAGCCGAGCTTGGCGGCGATCGCGAGAACCTTGTCCCGTGTTTCCTGCCCGACGCCCGGCTTGTTGTTGAGGACGAAGGAGACCGCGGCCGGCGAGATGCCAGCCAAGTCCGCTATCTCGCGAATTGTTGCTGCCATAATGTATGGCTATGATAAACCCAACTTAACAAACTGTCAATGTTAAGTTGATTGTATGAGAATAGCATTCAATAATCCATTAAAATGTGTGAAATATTCGTTAATAACTAAATAGCAGTGTAAAATCTCACTAATTATATGAATAATTAACTAAAACATTTTAGTTTTTTCTTGACAGCTTTCAAATCTAGATTAATAATTCAACGATTCCGGAGTCGAGAGAGGGGTTCGCATCGATGATATCGATCGCTGTCATACTTGCCGTGCTTGCGCTTGTCGCGGCTCTCTTGTTATGGATGCTATGGCCAGCCTCGCCAAGCCCCGAAATGCGAGTTCTTCTGAAGGGCCGCAAGTATGCCCATCGAGGCATGTTCGACAACAAGGCTGGGATCCCCGAAAACTCGCTCGCGGCCTTCGGCGCGGCGAGGGACATGGGCTATGGGATCGAGCTGGATATCCATCTCGCGAGCGACGGCGAAGTCGTGGTATTCCACGATGACAAGCTCGCCCGCCTGTGCGGCGAAGCGCGGAAGGTCGAGGCCCTGTCGCTCGCTGAGCTCAAGGCTCTTTCGCTTCTGTCGACCGATCAGAAGATCCCCACCTTGAGGGAGTTGCTCTCCCTTGTGGACGGCAGCGTGCCGCTCCTCATCGAATTCAAGACGGGACTCCCCGGAAGCGCCGATGTCCGTCCTCTGTGCGAGGCCGCGTCCCGGCTTCTTGACGGATATGAGGGCGATTATCTGGTGGAAAGCTTCGACGCGAATGTCCTTTCCTGGTTCAAGAACAACCGCCCGAAGGTTATGCGCGGGCAGCTTGCCTTGGGATTTAGAACCTATGAACGCGCCCTCGGGAAAGAGGGCGCCGCGTCCATCCCCCTTATTCGGCGAAGAATGCTTTCATGGCTTCTGTACAACTATAGATCGAGGCCGCATTTTATTTCCTACCGTTTTGAGGATGCCGGCTTGCCTCTGCGAATCTGCATGACGCTCGGCGCCATGGCGGCGGTTTGGACCGTCAGGAAGCGAGAGGATTCCGTTCGACTTTTGGCGAAATACGATTCCATCATCTTCGAGGGATTCAAGGCATGAGCGAAAAAAAGTTGGCCGACCCATCAATCAGGAAAATCGCGAAAGGACAGATGTATTTCACGGCGATGCTTACGCTTCTCTACGAGCTTCTTCACCTCACTCCGCTGAGGCGCGTCTACCAGAATTTAGTGAGCAAGGCCACCCGAGAAAAGAAGCGGGTGGGCGACATCCCTATCTTGGAATACTGCGTCGGTTCGCCCAAAGGCAAGCCCCTCGTATTCATGACCCACGGCTACGGCTCCTTCAAGGAGAGGATGGCGAACTTCGCCATGCGGCTCGCGGACAAAGGGTATTTCGTCGTCGCTCCGGACGCCCTGGCCCATGGCGAGAGGAACGAACCCGGAAGGTACTCTATCCTGCAGGTTGTCGAACGATCCGTGGCCGATATCGACGTTCTCATCGAATACTACAAGGCCAATTCCGATGCGGATACCGAACTTTTTTCCATCGTGGGCCGTTCGATGGGCGGCTTCGTCGCCTACAGCTACCTAGTGAATGGAAAATATCCGCCCCGGGCCATAGCGCCGACCATATCCTCTCCCGATTCGCGGGATTTGATGAATTACCAGCTCGGGCTTTCCTACTATGAGAACCACAAGATTCGGCACCTGACCGATCCAGTCGAGATAGCGCGGCGGAACGAGGAACTGGAGGAGGCGAGCCTCCTGGCGAGGGTCGTCAAGAACGACAAGGTCGCCGTCATCGTCCAGAACATGAGGTTCGATTTCCTCGTGGGGAGCGAGGGAAGCGACAGGCTGTACGAGGCGTGGAAGGATAAAAGGAAGGACGGAAGCTACCGCTACGTCAAGCCCTTCGCTTTCTTTCATTACATTCCCGATGTCGCCAAGAAGAATGTCATCGACTTTTTACAGGAGTGGGTTAAATGAGTACTCCTATGATCGAGCTGCGCGGAATTCATAAAAGTTACGGTGCCGAGAAGGTCCTCGAAAACCTCGACCTCCGTATGGAAAAGGGAGGCTTCACTGTCCTCCTCGGCCCTTCGGGCTGCGGCAAATCCACCATTCTCAGGCTGATCGCAGGGCTCGAGACGGCTTCGGCAGGGGAAGTCCTCATCGATGGCGCCAGCATGCGCGAGGTCCAGCCTGGAGACCGGGGCATCGCCATGGTTTTTCAGAACTACGCCCTCTACCCGACGATGACAGTGAGGGAAAACATCGAGTACGGCCTCAAAAATGGCGGCATAGCGAAAAAGGAGAGGGACAGGCGTATCGCCGAGATCGCGGAGCTTGTCGGCCTCGGCGATTATTTGAAGAAAAAGCCGCAATTCCTGTCGGGCGGGCAGCGCCAGCGCGTCGCCCTGGCGCGCGCCATGGTCAAGCAGCCACGTATTTTCCTGATGGACGAGCCTCTCTCGAACCTCGACGCGAAGCTCCGCGGCCAGCTGAGGAAGGACCTGATCGAGCTCTACCGGAGGCTTGGAAGCACCTTCGTGTACGTGACGCACGACCAGGTGGAGGCGATGTCCCTGGGGACGAAGGTGATCCTGCTCGAAAAAGGCAAGATCCGCCAGGAAGCAACCCCGGAGGAACTATACGCCAGACCCGCGAATGTCTTCAGCGCGAGATTCATAGGGACGCCCCCGATGAACATCATCGAGGCGGATCCGGCGACCTCCGCGCGTTTCCCCGGGGCCCGCCACCTCGGCTTCAGGCCCGAAAAAGCCAGGATCACCGTTGATCGGTCCGCGGTGCCTTCGGGGGATTTGATTTTCCCCGGCGAACTTGTCACTCATGAGATGCTGGGATCCGAGGTGCTCTATCAGGTCAACGGGCCCGGGTGGAAGGTCCAGGTGAAGCTGTACGAGAATCGAAGGATCCCCTTCGGGCCGGTGTTCATCCATGTGGACAGGAAGGATATCTTTTCCTTCGATGGAGATGGAAACAGCATGGAAAGCCCGGCTCCGGGAGGGAACCGATGAAAGCCCTCAAGGCCAGACCCTACCTGATGATCGCCCCCGCCATGACCATTTTCGCGGTCTTCGCCCTCTACCCCATCATCTACATGCTTTATCTCAGCTTCTTCAAATGGAATATGCTTGGTCCGAAGATCTTCATAGGGCTCAAAAACTACGCGAATCTTCTCTCTAGTAAGGAATTCGGCAAGGTTTTCTCCAACTCCCTCTACTACATGGCGCTGAGCGTCCTCCTCTCGATCGTCATTTCCCTTGCGGTCGCTCTCTTTCTTAAAAAGAAGACGGCGCTCAACGGCTTCCTCCGGGCTTCGATCTTCGCCCCCTACATTATCTCCCTGGTGTCGGTCTCCCTCATCTGGCTTTGGTTCATGGATCTCGACTATGGACTGCTGAACTTCATCCTCGGGCTGTTTGGGGTCAAACCGGTCGATTGGCTCTCCGACAGCCACATGGCTCTCACGTCCCTGGTTATCGTGTCGGTGTGGAAAGGTCTCGGGTTCAACACGCTAATCCTGGCCTCGGCCCTCCAGGCTATTCCGGAGTACCTCTATGAAGCCGCCGAGCTCGACAAGGCCAAACCTTTTTCGGTATTTCGCTCGATCACCTTGCCGATGATCTCCCCTACGCTTTTCTTCCTCGCTCTCACGAACATGATCGCCTCCCTCAAGGCTTTCGAGACCGTGGCCCTGATGACTCAGGGGGGGCCGTCCAACTCGACGAACACTTTTGTCTACTACATTTACCAGAATGGTTTCCAGTTCTTCAAGATCGGGTACGCCTCGGCCGCGGGGGTCGTCATGATGCTGTTCATCGGGGCGTTCACCATCGCGTATTTCATGGTTCTGGACCGCAGGGTCCATTACCGATAGGAGGGCGGCGATGATACGAGCGCGACATGCGATCCCCCTAACGGGACGACTCCTCGTTTCCCTCCTGATTTTCCTCGTATACTTCGTCCCCTTCTACTGGATGGCGCTGACGGCGATCAAGTCGAAGGGGGAGATGCTCCAGTTCCCGCCGACTTTCTGGACGGCCCATCCCAGCTGGGACAACTTCGCGGCGGCATTCGGCGCCTTTCCCTTCTGGAAATACCTCTGGAACAGCATTCTCGTCTCAGGATCCATCATCCTCTGTCAAATCTTCACGGTCGTACCGGCGGCCTACGCCTTTGCCCGATACAGATTCAAGGGCAGCGGCATCTTCTTCGGACTCACCCTGGCCTCGGTGATGATTCCGCCGCAGCTGGTCTTTCTGCCCGTGTTTCTGCTGATGAACCGCTTCGGCCTCATCAACCACTACGCGTCCCTCATCTTACCGCAGGCGGCAAGCGCTTTCGGGATCTTCATGCTCAGGCAGACGTTCCGGCAGGTGCCGGAGGAAGTCCTCGAAGCGGCTCGCATGGACAAAGCTTCGGAACTCTCCATCATCACGCGTATCATGATCCCGATAGCGATGCCCACGATTTCGGCCCTTGGCCTCATTACCTTCATCGGTACTTGGAACGATTATTTCTGGCCTCTGGTGCTCACCACAAGCGATGCTGTCCGTACGCTTCCCGTGGGTGTCGCCTCACTGAAGTTGCTGGATAGCGGAATATCCATACCCTACAACGTCGTGATGGCGGGCAACCTTATCTTGATCATCCCCGTTTTGCTCATCTACCTCATCGCTCAACAAAGAATAACGAAAGCATTCACCTATATGGGTGAAAAATAGATTGCTCTACTAAAGGAGTCGGATATGGCAAGGAGTCTTGAGATTCGCGGCGCCAGGGTTTTCCTGGCCGCTATCGTCCTGGCGCTATTGGGGGCTCAGGCCCTGGCGGCGCAGGCCAAGCCCATCGAGCTCAATTACTGGTACGCATATTCTGGCGTGGTTCAGGAAACCAACGAGACTCTGATCAAGAATTTCAACGAGACCGTGGGAAAGCAGAAGGGTATCCATGTTACCGGAGCCACGCAGGGGACCTATTCTGACGTGCAACAGAAGGTTCAGGCGGCTACAATAGCCGGGAATCCGCCCAATGTCTTCGTGCTGGAGATGGGCGTGACCGGGATGCTGGGAATGAACGGCATCACGGAACAGCTGGACAGCCGGGTCGCCGCCGACAAGTTCGATCTTTCCGATTTCCAGCAGGCCCTGGTGAAGAGTTGCAAGTACGATGGCAAGCTGTACGGCCTGCCTTTCATGCCCTCCAACCTTATCCTGTACATGAATACGACACTTCTCAAGCAAGCGGGCCTCGATCCGGCCGGGCCCAAGACCTGGGACGATTTCGCCCGCTATTGCAAGACCATCAAGGAAAAGACCGGCCTTTACGGCCTGACCCTGGCCAGCAACATCTGGTTCCTTGAGGGAATCCTTCTCGAGTCGGGGACTTCCGTCCTGAGCGACGATGAAAAGTCCACGAACATCAACACCAAAATGGCCTACGACGCCGTCAAGTTCTTCAGGGATCTCAAGGACGCCGGTTATATCAGGATCATGGCCAGCGCCGATTCCGCAAAGCTGATGTCGGACGTCACGAACCAGAAGGCGGGCATGTGGTTCTACACGACGGCGGGGATTACGACCTTCATGGGTATGGGAAAGAACGCGGGATTCTCGGTGAACACCGCCTTCATGCCGAAGCAGGTGAGTTACGGAACCTCGGCGGGAGGCTCCAATATCGTAATTTCCAGCAAGGGAACCAAGCAGGAAAAAGACGCGGCCTGGGAATTCCTCAAGTGGGTGACGGCGACCGAGCAGACGGTCTTCGTCAGCTCCAAGACGGGGTATATGCCGAGCCGTAAGACAGCGATCGAGTCTCCAACGATGAAGGCTCTGTACACCGCGTTGCCGCAGTTCAAGGTGGCGATCGACCAGATGGCCTACGCCGACGGGCGCCCGATGAACCCCGCCTATACGGAAGCGTCCTTCGTCATCACCTCGGCTCTCGACGCGGTATGGGTCAACGGCCAGAACATCGAAAAGGAGTTCGCCGAGGCTCAGAAAGCCGTCGACAAGCTGCTGCGCGAATAGATGGAAGGCAGCGCCCCGGATCGGCCGCGGGCGCTGCTGGCCTTAAGTCAGTCATCGCTTCGGGAGAGCCTCTATGAACGCACGGAGATCCATCCTCATCGATACGGATATAGCCTTCGGATCGCCGAAGGCCGACGCCGACGATGTTCTTGCCCTCATCCTCGCCATGTCCATCCCGGGACTGGAAATCGCGGCCATCTCGCCGGTAGGAGGGAATGTTTCGCCGGATAGGGCGAGCCGCAATCTGCACGGATTTCTGTCGCGGATCGGAATGTCTTCCATCCCCCATGCCTGGAGTTCGGCGATGCCTCTCGATCCGCGGTCGAGGGTAAAAGCCGAAGTGTGGGACAGGGCGGCCGAGGATATGATCGTAAGGCCTGAGGACGCGCCGAAGATCGATTCCGTCGACCTCATCCTGAAGACTCTCGCCGAGGCCACGGCGCCTCTGACGATAGTCGCCATAGGCCCTCTCACGAACCTCGGGATGGCCTTGGCGAAAGAGCCGGCTGTCGCCGCGAAAATCGGCGAGATCGTCATGATGGGCGGCTCCCGGGAGGTCAGGGGTCTGCACGGCTTGGCCGAGTTCAATATCTGGGTCGACCCGGCGGCAGCCGCGATCGTATTCGGTTCAGGCTTGCCGATCAGGGTCTTCGGGCTCGATGTCACCAAAAAGCGCAAGGTGCTTCCTCAGGATCTCGCTCCCTGGGCTGTCTCCGATTCGCCTCTGGTCCGGGACATTCACGAGAGCGTCCTGGGCTTCATGCGGTACAAGGCAGAGCTGTTCGGCCAGGACTACCGCGTCGGGTATTTCCACGACGCTTTCCCCATCGCGTATTTTCACGATTCCGGCCTTTTCAGGTTCAACCCTTACGGGATAGAGGTCGGCCTCGACGACGATGAGGCCTATGGGGTGACGCGTATCGACTTCGGTCCCGCCGACGGCCCGCACCTATTCGCCGTCGATGTCGACGACGCCGCGCTGACGGAGTGGGTCATTCGAACGATCGCGGAATCGCCGGCCTGCCTTGCAGGTCATGAAATACGCGTTCCGGGATCAAGGGATGCGGCTTCTCCCAATATATAAAGGTAACGGGCATCTACCGGATCGTATTTAGCGCGTATTTTTTCCTCCGGCGGGATACCGGAGGAAGTAGGAGACAGGAACATTTAAATGTTTCATGGAGAGGCTTTAGTGCTAAAAAATAAAGAATCGTATTCTATTGACTGTCAGTAGGCAGAACACGTTGGCACCTTCGCAGGATGAACCTGCGGCAGGTTCAACTTGTTAGTGCGAAAAGGGGTTCCCCCTTCACACATGAATGGCGGCAGGAAAATTAAGAATTCTCACCCTACCTCCAGAATGGCAACTATTCTTTGCAGTTCAAGAACCCCGTTATAGGCCTACCGAGAATTCAGCGCTTTACAAAGGCCAAGACTCTGAAGGATGTATAGGAGTTGTTGAGGGATGGATGAGTAAGGGCCAATTTAAAAAACTCTATTTTACGAGTGATTCGTAGCCGGATATTACGTCGAACAGCTCGGAATCGATGCCGCTCTGTCGCAATTGATGAAAGGAACGGTTGAGTTCTTCCATCAGCTCGTCGATGTTTTTTTCGGCGCGCCGCATCGCCGAAAGACGGCTCGAATTTTCGCTTGCCAAGGATTCGGCGCATGCCCGAAACAGCGAGACGAAGAGGTATTCACGTATCAGCGCCCGTATAGTCATGGTAGCGTTACCGATTATTTCGGGAAGGTTCGCGGTTGGCCAGGGCAATGCGGCTCGTTCGCTGAACCAGATTTCGTCCAGAGGCAAAAGACGTTGGCTGACTGGAGCGCAGGCGGTGCCGGATGTCGGACGATTGTAGAAGAGGTAGAACTCGTCGATTTCGCCGCGGTCGCGGCGGTTTTCGCAATCGTCGAGTATCCGGGCAATCAATGGGGTGATGGCTTTGACGGAATTCGGCACAGGAAATAGGGCGATCAGAGGCATGCCGGCATCATCGAGCCGCGCTCGCGCCCTTTCGCCGACTACCCATGCGATTGCTTTGCCCGGCATGGCGGCCAGCGTTTTAATCGCGAAATCGGCTATCTGGTCGTTGAATTGACCTACCATCCCCTGGTCGGAGCCAAAGACTATCGCGCTTATCGCTCCCGCCCTGCCTTGTGGCTTTGTGAGCGGGGGTGGCGGGAGCGCGTTTCTACGCAAGCAGACGCTCAAACCCAACTCGATGGTACGTTGGTAATCGGCCAATGCCAACACCGATTTTTCATATTGTCCGATAGTGGATGCCGCAAGCGACTTCATCGTACGGACAACGGATTTCAGATCTCCAGCGCTGTCGATCTTCCGGCGAAGGCTTGCCGAAGTCTCACTCATGATCTTCTTGACCTTCGTGTGCCTGTTGGGTTCCCGCAAGGGCTAGACGCGCAAGATCGAGTATCGCTTCGCGGTCTTCTTCGCTCAACGAGGCGGCGGTATCGAATCGCGCGATTATTTCTGCCGGAATCTTCACCGCGGCTTCATGTACGGCATCCTCGGCGCCCTTTACCTTTTCGAAGGGTACAGGATCAAAGAGATTCGCGCCCAATGCCAAGAGGCTGGATATTTGCGCGGCCACCGAAACCGGGGCAAATTCGGGCTGTTTGAGAAAGGCGCGGATTCGCCGGCCATGCTCGATGATCCTGGCCGTATCCGCGTCTGGGTGAGCTCCGAAACGGGCAAAGGTTTCGAGTTCCTCGAATTGCGCATAGGCGAGTTTTAGATCTCCGACTGCCGCGCGATAGGCAGCCCTCTGAGCCTTGCCTCCCACGCGCGAGACTGATTTTCCCATGTCGACGGCGGGCAATATGCCCAATTCGAATAGTCTCGGTGAAAGGTATATCTGCCCGTCCGTAATGGATATCAGATTGGTCGGGATATACGCGGATATATTCTGGGCTTCTGTTTCTATTACGGGAAGGGCGGTGAGCGAACCGCCTCCGCGTTCTTCGCGGAGATGGGTAGCGCGTTCCAAGAGCCGTGAATGAATATAGAAGATGTCGCCCGGAAAGGCTTCGCGGCCGGGCGGACGGCGAAAGAGGAGGGAAAGTTCGCGATATGCGCGGGCATGCTGGGTCAAGTCGTCGTAGACTATCAGTACGTCCTCTCCGGCTTCCATGAAGTACTCTGCGATGCTGGTCGCGGCATAGGGAGCGATATAGGAGAGCCCGGGAGGGTCGTTGCCTTCGGCGACAACCACAACAGTGTAACCCAAGGCGCCATTTTCCCGCAGCACAGCCACGGCCTTCGCCACAGCCGAGGAGCGTTGGCCGATTGCGCAATAGACGCAGACGACATCCGTCCCGCGTTGATTGAGAATGGTATCGATAGCGATGGCTGTCTTGCCCGTCTGGCGATCTCCCAGAATCAGCTCACGTTGCCCGCGCCCTATAGGGATCAGCGCATCAATGACCTTGATGCCGGTCTGCAGGGGATCCGCAACGGAGGCGCGGTCCATGATCGGCGGGGCGGGTCGCTCTATCGGCATCCGTACGGTGCTTGCCACAGGTCCCTTGCCGTCGAGTGGTCTGCCGAGAGGGTCTATGACGCGTCCGCGCAATCCGTCCCCAGCGGCGACGTCCATTACCCTACCCGTACGCGCTGCTTCATCGCCCACATGCAGTCGCCGGGATTCACCGAGCAGGATGACGCCGATTTCCTTCTCGTCCAGGTTGAACGCGACGCCGAATTCGCCGCCGGGAAAAGAGATCAACTCTTCGAATCCCACGGAGGGAAGGCCTGATACCTTGACTACGCCGGAGGATACATCGGTGATTATGCCTATCTCCTGCGGCATCAAAAGCGGCGCATATTCCTTCCGCGCCTTTTCGATTCCCGCGAATGCGCGGTCGATACTTCGCTTCAAATCTACAACGTGGTCGCTCATGGACGCTCATCCCTGGATTCGGCATTGGCTTCTTCCCCGACGGCACCGTCGACGATTTTTCCCATGGCTTTCAGGTAATTCGCAATGTTCCAGGCTGCTTTTTGTCCGTTGGATGCCAATTCAATCCCGCCGATCAGTTCCGCCTCGACCAGGAACCTCAGCTTGATTTCCTCCTGGAAAGTCTCGTTGAGCGCCTTTTGTATTTCCTTTCGCTGTTTTGCCGTCAGTTCGAACGCGCTTCGGACCAGCGCGGGTTCAGGTGCCGTGGCGAAGGCTCTGGCGAATTTTTCCTTCGCCGGACCTTCCAGCGCGCGCACGCGGCGAATAAATACCGCGCACAGGCTGGCTTCCAGGCTGGTTGTGGAAAGATCGGCCAGGACTTGGCGCGAGATCGCAAATACCTCCTGTTGAGCCCGGCTGGTTATTTCGCGGTTCAAGCGCTTTGCGTCGGTCTTCAGGGCTGCCATATGTTTTGCATTCATGTCATCGGCGGATTTCTTGGCTTCCTCGATGAGACGCGCCCTTTCGGCGTCCGCCTCCAATTTGGCCTTCTTCAACAGCGCTGATCGCGCTTTATCGAACTCATCGTTTTTATGCTGGAATTCATCGCGCTCTTTTTCCGCTTCGGCCATTTTTCCCCCGGCCTCCGCGAGTTCGGCCGCGATTCGCCTTTCGCGCGTCGCGATGGCTGCAAGAATCGGTTTATAGAGGAAGCGTTTCAGCAGCAGCACCAGGACGACAAAATTGAGTATCTGGGCTACGACGGTGAACCAGTCGATGCTCATGGGTCATTTTCCCGCGGCTTGAGCGATGGCAGAGTTCCAGAAGGGATTGGCGAAGATGAGGATCATGGCGACCACAAAACAATAAATGGCCGTGGACTCGATCATTGCAAGGCCGACGAACAGAGTCCTGGTTATGGTGGAGGACGCATCCGGCTGTTGCGCCAAAGAAGTCAGCGCGGTTGAAACCGCCTTCCCTTCTCCGAAAGCGGGAGCCATCGTGCCGATTGTGATGGCGAAGCCGGCGGTGATGATGGATACGATAGCGATAATAGTCATGCTGTCCATGATTTCTCCTTTTTGATGGGTACCGTTCTTTTTGCATGGGTGGTGGCGGCGGCGATATACACCGCGGCCAGGATGCTGAAAATGTAAGCCTGCACCATCCCGGTCAGTAGGCCGAGCGCTGTCATGATGATGGGAAAAACAAAAGGCGTGATACTGACTAAAATACCGACAATCATGGAACCGCTCATCATATTGCCGAAGAGACGAATGGCGAGGGCCAAGGTGCGGGAGATTTCGCTTATAATGTTGAACGGGAGCATGATGAATGTCGGCTTGACATACAATTTAAGGTAAGCGCCGAGCCCTTTCTCCCCGATGCCGAAAATGGGCACTGCCGCGAAAACGCATAGGGAAAGCGCCGCGGTGGTAGAAAGCGAGCCCGTTGGCGGTTCATAGCCGGGAACTATCGTAAAGAAGCTTGCCGCGGCGATAAAGATAAAAAGCGTACCCAGAAAGCCAAGGTATTTTTCAGGCGTGCCGAGGCCAATTTCCTCTATCTGTTTTTCTATGGCCGTAATGATGATTTCGAGCATGTTCTGCCATCGGGAGCGAATGTGCGCCACGGATAATTTTCGAGTGATCAATATCGAACCGACAACCAGGACAACCATGATCGCCCACGTGAACAGGATGGTGGCATTGAGTTTCATGAATCCGAACTGCCAATAGATAATCTCGTCAGGGCTAAGTCGCATGGAAAGCCTCTTTCAGCATCTGCTAAAACCGATAGGTCGCGGCAAGACCTGTTTTCGAAGGCATGCCTTCCGAAGCTACCACAAGGATTTCCCCGCCTTTTTCCGCGACCAAGTCGCTCAGATCGTCCAACGTGTCGTCCACGCGAGGGTCGGAAAGGTCCCCAAGTTTTATCTTTCCCGTCACCAGGTCGAGCCGGCCAGGAATTTGCTTCTCGCTTTCGATCAACAGCGTGGCGACCCGTCCAGCCAAAGCCGCCTTGGCAACCTCGGCAAGATTGTCGCTGCCAAGCCCCTTGGAATGGGCTTGTTGGTATTCATCGCCCGCGGCCTTCAGCCGAGCGGCATACTGGGGCTCAAAATGCCCCCAGGCGCGGTCGCTGAGTTCTTCCATGGATACGGATTCGGGATTGAGCGTTATCCCCTCCGCGGCGAGATAGGGATTCTGGCTGATACGATGGAACATTGCCTGGTGTTCGCTCAATGCCGCGAGGATCAGTGGGAGACCTGATGGCCGCGAGTAATGTTCCAGTATTCCATGATCGATGACACGGAAGAAGCGCTCGGTATAGCTGTCTATTTCATCGCTTTTGCCGCCCTGCCCATGGTGCATCGGCGTACTCTGCGAGCCTATGCCACCATAGGAGGATACTGTTGAATGCGGCTCGGGCAACTCTTTGCCAAGCGCTTCGGTGATGGTGTGAGGTATCCCAGGGATGATATCGATTTCGTCAAGACCGTCGCGGTCGCCTTCGAATAGACGGATCGAATGACGGCTCACTCCCAGCACCTGGTATCGCCCCACGCCTTGCAGAAGCCGTTTGAGCGGCTTGGTATGGAAGCTGTCCGCCACCACGGTCAGCGCGGCAAGCGGGCGTTTTGTCTGAAAAACCTGAAATAACCCGGGCGCCGAGAATACCGCCAAGCCATCGAAGGTATGATTCCAAAACTCGGCATCGCTGACGAGTGCCTTGTATGGTTTTAATAGCGCGGCGATTTCAGTCGCCGAATACTTTTCCTGGAGCGATTGCTCCAGTTCTTTGACCAAATTCCGAAACAGGATCGGATCCCGCTGATTTTCCGGGTAGTGGCGATGCGTTGGCTGGTACAGCGATAGACAGGGTGGTTGTGCGCCAGTGAGTTTCGTGTTGAAATCTCGGGTAAGTAAATTCATGGGTTAACTCCTTTTGAGATATTGGAAAGCGCCTTTTGGTCAGCCAGATTCTTGTCCGTGATAGGCGATTTCATCCGCCAGATCAGGGCGAACCGGGCCATGGTGCAACCGATCAGACATGTCAGCAGACGCTGCCAATGGCCTGCCGATACAAAGAAAAATCCCGCGATGATAATGCCCGTTCGCAGGAGAAGACTGCCGGAAAACAGCAATGCCGGGTGTTTGGATGAAACACCTTTTTTCACCGTCCACCAGAGGCCTAAGAAAAAGGAGACACCCAGCGCTCCGCCTGCCAACCATGAAAGAAAAAGCGCGATAGTATCATTCATTCTTATCTTCCTTGCTTTCCAGCATTTCCTTGTCTTCCTTAACGACCCAATGCCAGGCATTGAGGCAGCCGATCACAAGCCCGGCCACCAAGAGTGTCAATGTCCACACATGGTTGCCTTGGCCGCGCTTGTCCAGCCAGAGACCGATCAGCGCGCCGAGCAGCGTGGGAATAACCACCGACCAGCCGATAAGTCCCATCATGCCCAAACCGAACCAAACTCCCTTCGCGGAGTTCCGCCTTGCCTTGAGTTTTCGCGCCGCCTTCGCCTTGATTTCGGAGGCCAAAGTCCCTTTTTCCTCCAAGGGCTTGGCCGATTCTTTCCTATTCATATTCGATGATCCCCAAACGCCGCAAAAAACCCGCTTCCAGCTTTGCCAAGGCAGAACGCATGGTTTGTTCATGTTCATCAAGCGTCAGGAATTCCCGCTCCACCGCCTCGCTCAGTTGATCCAAGTCGGATCCTCCTATCGCCCGACGCACGGAAACGAGCACATTCGATCCTGTTTTTACCAGGATCCCTTCGTCCACCGCGATAAAGACTTCGCCTTCATGTTTGGTTTCAAAACTGAGGATTCCCGGCACGAGCGCGGCGACACAGTCGAGCCTATGCGGCAACAGCCCGAAAGAGCCCTCTTGGGTCTCTGCAACGATGCGCGACACATCCGTTTCCTCAGCGAAGATTCCGAAAGGCAGGAGCACCTTAAGATTCATGGGCGGACTTCTCCTTCGCTTCATCGACCGCTCCGATCATATAGAGCGCGCTCTCAGGATAATCCTTGAATTCATCCTGGAGGATCCTTTCGCACCCATCCAAGGCATCTTTGAGACTGACGAGCCTTCCTGGGAGGCCGGTAAACTGCTCGGTAGTGAAAAAGGGCTGGGTGAGAAAGCGTTCAAGGCGCCGGGCACGGGCGACGATATCGCGATCCTGTTGCGAAAGTTGTTCGAGGCCCAGCATGGCGATGATGTTTTTGAGTTCCGCGTATTGCGCCAAGGTGCGCCGTATCGCTTGGGCCAAGAGGTAATGCCTTTCCCCTACGATACCGGGCGTGGCCATCTTGGAATTGGATTGGAGGGGATCGATAGCCGGATAGAGTCCTTCGCTGGCCCTTTTACGTGAAAGTGCGATGGATGCGGACAAATGCGAGAAGGTATGTACGGCCGCCGGATCGGTGAAATCATCAGCTGGCACGTAGACCGCCTGGATAGAAGTGATGGCGCCCTTGTCGGTATTGGCGATTCGCTCTTCCAGCGATGCCAGCTCGGTGCCCATGGTCGGTTGATAGCCCAGCCGGGAAGGCATATGTCCCATAAGGCCCGAGACTTCCGAGCCGGCCTGGATGAAGCGAAAGATGTTGTCGATCAGCAGAAGAACATCTTGGCGTTCGTCGTCCCTGAAATATTCTGCCATGGTGAGGGCCGCGTGCCCGACACGGAAGCGACTGCCCGGAAGCTCGTTCATCTGGGCGAAGATCATAACCATATTGGGGAGCACGCCGGCCTTCTCCATTTCGCGGTACAATTCTTCACCTTCGCGGGAACGTTCGCCTATTCCGCAAAAAATGCTGACACCTTTTTGGTTTCCGATCATGTTATGGATCATCTCGGTGAGCAGCACCGTTTTGCCGACTCCCGCCCCGCCGAACAGTCCCGCCTTGCCGCCTGTTTCCAGCGGCACAAGTACGTCAATCGCCTTGATTCCGGTTTCGAAGATTTCCGAAGTGGTGGAGCGCCTATCCAGGGGTGGAGGCGCATGGTACACCGAACGCCACTCGACTTCGGATAATACGTCTCCGCCGTCAATAACGTCGCCGAATACATTGAACATTCGGGACAGAATGTTCTTGCCTACGGGAGCCCTCAGCGGACTGCCAGTGTCCCGGACAACCATACCTCGCGCAAGACCCTGGGTGGGCGTTAAGGCTATCCCGCGCACGAAATGTTTGTCGCGCTGGGACTGCACTTCGATGATGATATGGCCTTTTTCCCCGGTACGCAGAATCGTGTTTATCGGCGGTAAAAGCTCATCAAATCGTATATCTACGACACTGCCCCGCACCGAGACCACTTCGCCTTGGTTCGGCATGCCGGGCATCTGTTCCATCGTCACGCTCTCTCGTCCGGCGGCGGTTTCCCCGTCCATTTCCAATTCCGGATTTCGGGCATATCCTCTCCATAGGTTTCGATATACTGTTTGTGTTCGGTAAGCTTGTCGCGGAGGATTTGCCTCACGGTGGATGTATACGCGCTGGGTTGAAGAGCGCGATCGATGACGTCGGCGACGAGATGGAAGCGGTCCATGTCGTTCATCACCGTCATATCGAAGGGCGTGGTCGTCGTTCCTTCTTCCTTGTAGCCTCGAACATGGATGTTCCCATGATTGGCGCGGTGGTAGGTGAGTCGGTGGATCAGTGTCGGATAGCCGTGGTACGCGAAGATGACCGGTTTGTCCCTGGTAAAAAGCATATCAAAGTCTTCATCGCTCAGTCCGTGTGGATGTTCGCTTTGGGGCTGGAGCTTCATCAGGTCGACCACGTTGATGACGCGAATCTTCAAGTCGGGGAAATATGTCCGCAGCAATTCAGTCGCCGCAAGGATTTCGAGGGTCGGCACATCGCCTGCGCATGCCATGACGACATCAGGTTCGCCCTCCTGGTCGCTGCTCGCCCAGTCCCATCTGCCGATTCCGGCGGTGCAGTGCGCGATGGCCGCGTCCATGTCGAGCCATTGCGGCGCAGGTTGCTTGCCCGCGACGATCACATTCACGTAATCGCGGCTGCGTAGGCAGTGGTCCGTGACGGAAAGCAAGGTGTTCGCGTCGGGCGGAAGGTAGACGCGTATGATCTGGGATTTCTTATTCACGACATGGTCGATGAAGCCAGGATCCTGATGGCTGAATCCGTTGTGATCCTGCCTCCAGACATGCGAGGAGAGCAGATAATTCAGGGACGCGATGGGTGCGCGCCAAGGGATCTGTTTGGAAACCTTGAGCCATTTCGCGTGCTGGTTGAACATGGAATCGACGATATGGATGAAGGCTTCATAGCTTGAGAAGAATCCGTGGCGGCCCGTGAGCAGGTAGCCCTCCAGCCAACCTTCGCACTGATGCTCGCTCAGCATTTCCATAACCCGGCCATCGGGAGCGATGTTCTCGTCGCCGGCGACGATTTTCGCCGTCGAGCAGCGGTCGGTTATGTCAAACACGGCGCCCCAGCGGTTCGAGGCGGTTTCATCGGGACTGAACACGCGGAAATTGGTCGGGTTGAGCTTTATGACATCGCGGATAAGCTCGCCTTGGACGCGCGTGGCTTCGCCATAGATTGACCCGGGTGCGGGAACATCGAGGGCGTAATCGCGGAAATCGGGCATTATGAGGTCGCGCAGAAGAAGCCCTCCGTTGGCGTGTGGATTGGCGCCCATTCGCCGCCGGCCTTTCGGGGCCAATTCCTTCAGTTCGGGACGCAATGTTCCGGCTTTGTCGAAGAGCAGTTCAGGGTGATAGCTTCTCATCCACGCGTCCAGTATCTTCACATGCTCCGGATCGCCCATGTCGCTCAAGGGAACTTGATGCGCTCTGAATGTCCCTTCGATCGCCTTGCCGTCCACGAACTTTGGTCCGGTCCAGCCTTTGGGCGAGCGCAGAATGATCATGGGCCAGCGGGGGCGTTCCGAAAAACCATGGGTTCGGGCGTCGCTCTGGATGCGCTGGATCTCCGCTACTACGATGTCGAGTGTCGCGGCCATCAACTGGTGCATTTCCATCGGATCGTCGCCTTCGACGAAATACGGCGCGTAGCCATAGCCCCTGAAGAGCGCCTCCAGCTCTTCAGGCGGGATGCGCGCCAGCACGGTGGGCCCAGCGATTTTATAGCCGTTCAGGTGCAGAATGGGCAGGACAGCGCCGTCCCGAACCGGATTGAGGAACTTGTTCGAATGCCAGCTTGTGGCCAAAGGCCCCGTTTCGGCTTCCCCATCGCCCACGACGCAGGCCGCGATCAGATCGGGGTTATCGAAAACCGCCCCAAAAGCGTGCGATAGGGAATAGCCCAGCTCTCCTCCTTCGTGGATCGATCCGGGCGTTTCGGGCGCGGTGTGGCTTGGAATCCCGCCAGGGAAGGAGAATTGCTTGAACAGCCTTTTCATTCCCTCCTCGTCCTGGGAAATTTCCGGGTATACTTCGCTGTAGCTCCCCTCGAGGTAGGTGTTGGCTATGATCCCCGGAGCGCCATGGCCCGGTCCGGCAATATAGATGACATTGAGATCCTTTTCCTTGATCAGCCGGTTCAGATGCGCGTAAATGAAGTTCAATCCCGGCGTCGTACCCCAGTGGCCTAGAAGGCGGGGCTTTATATGGTCAAGCGTGACAGGTTGTTTCAAAAGGGGGTTGTCGTAGAGATAAATCTGGCCGATCGACAGATAATTAGCGGCACGCCAGTACGCGTCGATCTTCCCCAGAAGGTCGGGCGTTAATGCTTTCTTTGCAAGGTTTTTTACCATGATTTCCGGATGCGCCCTCCTTACTGATTTTATAAAGGTACTGAAATTGGTTTCGCAATTCTATGTGCCAGCGAAAATAAGGCTTTTCTTTACTTTCCCTGCCTTGTTTCGCTCGCAATGCCTCTTATTCAGCGGCTCGTTTTAAGCTTTAGCGATAAGTCCGTACGGGGGGTTGGGATGGCTACATCCATACAACCGCGGCCGACAGAAGCCTTTTCTTTTGGGGCGAGGAGGCGATGCCCCCTTCAGCCACGGCGTACCACCGCCTCATTGGATCGGAGCCTTGAAACGAATACCGCAGCGTTTTATGCTTGACACCTTCGACAGGCAGTACTAAAACTCTTTAATTGCTTATGATATTATAATATATCAAAATTATTATATAGAAGGCTCTATGCAAAAAAAATGAAAAACTGTGGAAGACAGCCTACTGGCAAACAACAAAGCCACTGACAGTCACAAGAGCCGCGAAACACCGCTCTTTCAAGAGTTTGGACTCAACATGGGCATGACATCCGCCATCTCAATTGATTTCATCATCGAATAAGAAGGGAGAGCATAATGAAAAAACTGATTAGGGCAATTTTTATCGTACTGTTTTTCTGCCTCTTATGCGCCTGCGATCTCAACGTCAATAATGGGATCGCGTCTCTGCATATGACGTGGACTAAGCGGACTGCATCGGGAAGCCACTATTGGGCTTCCATCGCGAGTTCCTCGGACGGCGCGAAGCTCGCCGCGGTGGATAGTATGGGCGACATCTATACCTCGGCGGATTCAGGCGCGATGTGGCCTCAGCGGACTGTATCGGAAATCTATAGTTGGGCTTCCATCGCGAGTTCTTCGGACGGCGTGAAGCTCGCCGCGGGGGATGGTAGCGGTGAAATCTATACCTCGGCGAATTCAGGCGCGACGTGGACGCAACGGTCTGAAACGGGAAGCAATGACTGGGCTTCCATCGCGAGTTCCTCGGACGGCGCGAGGCTCGCCGCGGTGGATGGTATGGGCTACATTTATACCTCGGGAAATTGAGGTTGAATAGGCGAATCTCATTCCGAGCGGGGGCAAGGGGGGCGATGTCGCTCATCGCGATCAGGGTTTTTCCAACCGCAGCGTTCCCCGACGCAGACTACGACACAGGCGGCTCCCTGCGCTCCCGTCGCCGACAAAGCCTTGATATATCTGATAGCAGTCTGGAGGATAGAATAATGTGGCGAAAGATTATTGCCGTTGCATTGCTGTGTGGATTGTTGGCCGCTGGAGCTGGGGCGCAGGAGACATCGGGTACCAAGGTTCAGTCCGTGGACCGGGCCGCGGGATCGGGCTTAAGCGGGATCGCGCTGATTTCGAGGGCGGAGGCGCTGCGCGTCGCGGGCGAACTCACCGAGGCCGCAAGGCTTTACAAGGAAGGGTTCGCGACGCTGAAAGTCGACGATCCTGAAGAGGCGCGCTATTCCCGCATCTGCAGGGACGGGCTCATCTCGATCGATCTCGTAAGGGCCACGTATTCCCTCGATGAACGGGCGGCCGACGCCGCGCTCGCGGCGGCATTCCCCGAATGGGCCGCGGCCGGAGGCACAGCGCAAGGCGCCGCCAGGGGGTTGGAGCGGTTCATCATCGACGGGAAACCTCTGTACACGGCGGATCTGGTCGACAATGTCCAATTCCGGGACATGAAACTTATGCATGCCGACGAAAAGAAGAACAGCCTGTACGCGCGGCTTGTGTCACAGATGGTTGAACGCGTTGCCAGCGTTTGGCCGAAGCAGTCGTGGAAGACTTACGACTACCCCGCGACCTACACAGGTCTCCACGCGATCGAGATCCCCCGCGACCGTCTTCCCGCGGCGGGACTTTTCAAGCTTTGGATTCCCCTTCCCATAACCTTGGCCTATCAGCAGCCGGCGGAAATTCTGTCGGTGGAGCCGGCCGAGTACGTCGCGCTGCCGCCATCCAGCGCGGGAAGGGTGAGCACACTTTACATGGAAATTCCGCTCGAAAAGATCACGGGGCCGCTTAAAATTGACGTGCGGTTTAAATTCACGCATTACGAACAGCACTTCAAGGTCGAACCGGCGCTCGTCGGCGCGTACGACACCGCTGATCCTGAGTATATCGAATACACGAAATCCTCAGGCAACATCGAAGTCACGCCCGAGATACAGGCCATCGCGAAGAAGGTTGTCGGGGACGAGAAAAATCCCTACCTGGCCGCGCGGAAAATCTACGACTACATGATGAAGACCGTCGACTACAGCTATATGCCACACCTCATATTCGACCCCCGGTCGAGTCTGACGGAATCGGCGTATGTACAGGAATACAAGGTAGGCGACTGCGGCTCGCAGGCCATGTACTTTGCCGCGCTCTGTCGGGCGGTAGGGATTCCCGCGCGGACGCCGGGCGGGTGGCAGCTTTTCACGAACAACTTCGCGAGCCACTTTTGGGCCGAGTTCTATGTGCCGAATTATGGCTGGGTGCCGGTGGATCCGAGCGCCGGACAGATGTCACTGTATACCGATAGGGTGGATTCAGCTACGCGGCAAGCCTACACGGACTTTTTCTTCGGACGGCAGGACGCGTATCGGTGCGTTGTGCAGACCAATGTTGATGAGCCGTTCGTCCCGGTCTATCCTGGCATGAGTTTTATTCCCCTCGCGATTCAGAATCCCGTGGCTTCCTGCGACGCGATGGACCCCGCGAAGGGTGAGGACGTCCTTTTCACGATGCTGGAGTTTTCCACGCTGAAGGTTGAGAAGGCTGATGTGTCCAAACCACTCGGACTATAGCGGGCGGTAGCCGCTGGCAGAGCGGAGAAAGGAAAATGACGATGAAAAAAATTATGCAAAGGCATCCGATTACGTCTTTTTTCGTGATCGCGTTCGCGATTTCCTGGGCGGTATGGCTGTCGCTTCTAGCCGTCCACGGCGCGGAAGGGTCCACCGTCCTGCTCATCATTCTCATTGGGGCGTTCGGGCCCGCCCTTTCGGGCTTCATATGCGCCAGCGTCCAGGAACCTGGGAAAAGCGACGGCCATGGGATGCGCCAATGGATGCTGTGGGCCGCGGCAACCATCGTCATTTTGCCTCTCACCATCAACTGGTCTTTTTTGAAAGGGCACGCTGAGAACGCTCGTTTTTACTTCCTCGCGCTGATTCTTTCCGGCTTGGCCGGATTCATAGTCTCCGGATCGCTGTCGCGGCGGAACGGGGTGCGGCGGCTCATGTCCCCGCTTCTGCGCTGGCGCGAGCGGCCTCTCTGGTACCTGTACGCCATCGTTTCATGGCCTGTCGTGCTTCTCGCCACGAACATGCTCGATATCCTGCTTCATGGAGGCTCGGCGGGAGACTATTTTTCGAGCCTTGGATCGTTCTCGGTCGGCAGGATAATTATCGCGTTTGTGACAACCATGTTCATAGCGGCGCCTTTCCAGGAAGAACCCGGATGGCGCGCCTTCGCCCTCGACCGGCTGCAGCGCGCGTACAGCCCGCTGGTGGCGAGCGCGATCGTGGGGATCATGTGGCAGCTCTGGCATCTGCCGCTTTATTTCGTTGGGCTGTATCCTTTCAGCGTGGCGGACATGCTTTCTAGGCTTATCACCTTCCTGCCGGGCGCGATCATCTACACCTGGCTCTGGAACCAGACGCGCGGAAACTTCCTTATTCTGGTGCTTTTCCACGCGAGCAACGACGCTTTCTCGCAGCTTCTGCCCCTGCGGGGAGCCGGCGCGTCGCGGCTGTTCGACATCGTCATCTTCGCGTGGGGAATCGCGCTCTTGTGCTCGGACAGGATGTGGAAAAGGACTCCACCCCCGGAAAAGTATCGGTAATATATAGAAATCATACCATAAAGATTTTATTTCATTATATTAAAAGAGACAGGCTCATCCCTCCGACGGACCGGAACGGAATAAGGGTTTCTATTCGGTGTCCCAGGCTGCCAATCATTCTTCTAGGATAAATATGAAAAAAGGTCTTCTCATTGGATATTTCCCCGCCCGGCAAGAAGCGATTATCGCGTCCAGGAAATTGCGAAAGCGGGGATTCCGATGCGTGGCAAGGATCAGCAAGAGCGCCGAAGGGGAGATCCAAATCGGCAGACCCTTATTACGGCGCTGGCTTTTCGGCGTAAAGAGGAAATTGATAGAAAATCATGGACGCTGGCTCGTCGCTGGCGATACGGCGCTTATCCTCGTGGCTCCGATTGAAAAATTAAAAACGCCAGCCAGGATTTTGCTGGAGAGCGCGGAGGCGATTCCAGCGGTTTTTGTTCTGCATCCCAAACGAGAAAGGCAAATCAGAGACCGGAGAGAGCGCGGATTGGGGGGCTCATTGTTGAGCCCAAACCAACTTCATGAGTACGCTTTGCGCCTGGCCGCCGAACACCGCCTTGACCCTAAGCCCTTGCGGAACACCGATCTGCTGAAGAGGTTGGAGCGAGGACGAAACTGGATACAGCAGATTTGCCGAGACCTGGGCGAAGCGTCGCACTTGCAGCAAAGCGTGCCGCCAACCGCGGAATGGCTTTTGGATAATGAATATATTCTCGAAAGCAACGCGCGCGATGTACGCCTGAATCTGCCCTGGCCCTTTTATCGGCAGTTGCCGGCTCTCGCGAACGAAAACGACCACGGTCTGCCGCGCGTTTACAGTTTGGCGCATGAACTGGTCGCCCGTACCGAGCTGTTGGTGGATGAACAGAATATCATGTCCTTTATAGAGGCCTATCAATCGGTGAGCTCTCTTTCGATTGGCGAACTATGGGCTGTTCCCCAGATGCTGCGAATGGCTCTCGTCGAGGGAATAGAAGAACTCGCCGGCCGAGCGCTCACCGAGCTGCGAGAGCAGGAAATCGCGGATTTTTGGGCGCATCGGCTCATCACCACCAATAGGCGCGAGCCGGGCCAACTGTTCGCGATCATGGCCGAATTAGCCAAAGCGTACCCCTCCCCAAGCCCCTACTTCGCCTCGCAATTGAATGATTATCTTTATGACGAAGAAGCGGTGATGGCTCCGGTGAAGGGATGGCTTGAACGCGCCTTCCAAAAATCCTTGAATGAGATAATCCTGCGCGTGAAGAATCAGCAAACCAGGGATCAAATCTCCATCGGGAACGCTTTTACGAGTCTCCGTCTTCTCACCGTGCTGGACTGGAAGGTATGTTTCGAGCGGCTCAGCCGGGTGGAAGCGATACTCAAAAGGGATCCCGCCGGTATCTATTCCACCATGGATTTTCCCACGCGCGACCGCTATAGACGGGCGATAGAAGACCTGCGCCGCGGGTCCGGTCTCGGCGAAGAACAAATAGCGGAGCGTGTCGTTGAACTGGCTAAGAGCGCTGATGGAGACTCGGCGTTGGACGATCGATCGACTCATATCGGAACCTATTTGATCGGCGAAAAGAGAGGCGAGCTGGCAAAATTGATCGGATGCCGGGAAGCTTTGCGCTTTCGCGCTTTACACTGGGCATATCGGCACCATTCGTCGGTTTATTTTCTCGGTCTGACGTTCTTTTCGGTCGCGTTGATCATCCTGGCTCTGCGGGCGGGCGCTTTTGCCAGCGGCTTGGGGTTTTGGTTTTTATTCGCGGCGCTCCTGTTTCTTCCCGCGAGCCAAATATCGCTCGAACTGCTGAATACAATTATAATCAAGCTTTTTCCGGTTCGAGCGCTGCCAAAACTCGATTTCGGCGAGGAGGGGATTCCCCCCTCCTGCCGAACCTTGGTGGTCGTCCCCATGATGCTGGTGGACAAAGCGACGATAAAAGGAGAAGTGGAAAAGCTCGAGATCCGATATCTCGCCAACAAAGAGGATAATCTGCTCTTTTGTCTGTTCTCGGATTACAGCGACGCGTCGACCGCCCACTGCGGCACGGACGAGGGGCTGCTGCGATACGCGACGGAGAGTATCCAAGCGCTTAACCAGAGACATGGCGGTAGACGATTCCTGCTGCTGCACCGCGAGCGGAGGTGGAGCGATAGCGAGCGGAAATTCATCGGCTGGGAGCGCAAACGCGGGAAACTGGAAGAGCTCAATAATCTCATCGTCGGCAATCGCCCTCGCGACGCGGAGTCTTTGGTGCGTCTGGGCGATCCGGCTGTTCTGACCAGCCTGCGATTTGTCATTACCTTGGATAGCGACACGCAACTGCCTGCCAACGCGGCACGGAGGATGATAGAGACCTTGGCGCATCCGCTCAACAGGATTCGCTTTGATGAATCGGGTCGTGTCCTGTCCGGGTATACCATAATTCAACCGCGCGTCAGCCCTTCGCTTCCAAGCGCAAACGGCACTCCTTTCAGCCGGCTCTTTTCGGACCCGATCGGTATAGATCCCTATACCAACACCGTCTCCGATGTATATCAGGACCTGTCCGGAGAAGGCTCCTATCATGGGAAAGGCATCTATGACGCGCGAGCCTTCAATAAAATAGTCTCCGGAAAATTCCCGGAGGCGCTGCTGCTCAGTCACGATCTGATCGAAGGAGCCCATGTCCGGGTGGGCTTCGCCTCCGACATCGAACTTTACGATGAGTTTCCGCAAGATTACCTGAGCTACGCAAAGCGGCAACATCGATGGATCCGCGGCGATTGGCAGATCGCCGATTGGATGATGTCCCGAGTTCCCCAGGCCGACGGCGACAAGGGCCCTAATCCACTCTCGTGGCTCGATCGATGGAAAATCTGCGACAATCTGCGCCGCAGCCTGCTTCCCGTGGCGAGCCTTGCCCTCTTGATAAGCGCATGGCTTGTTTCCCCGCGGGCCGGTGTGGCCGCAAGCATGGTGGTCGCGGCACAGCTTCTCTTCCATTCCTTGGTGCAGCCATTCGCCTGGGCGGCCAGCGGAAGGGGATTCAAAAGGGCTTCGATCGAGAAAGCGGCGCATGATCTGCTCCGCGTGGTAATTGAGGCGGCCTTATTGCCCTTCCAGGCTTGGCTCGCGTTGGACGCCATCGGAAGGGTTTGGTATCGTCGCCGGATCTCGCATCGGGGATTGCTGGAATGGACATCGGCCCAGGCGATGAATGTTAAGTCGCAGGCGAAGGTGAAAAAGTTCATCATCTCCATGAGTCTAGCGAGCCTTTTTGGTTTGTCCGCGGGCTGGGCTGTCGGTCTTGCCCGGCCGGCCAATCTCGGGATTGCCTCCCCATGGCTGTTGCTCTGGATACTCTCGCCGCTATTCGGCTGGCTGCTCAATCGTCGGCCTCATGTAATAGAGCCAAGAGAAGCGCTTCCCGAAGAAGATCGGCGATTTCTGAGAAACGTTGCGCGACGCACTTGGCGCTATTTCGCCGATTTTGTAAATGAGGAAAGCTCCTGGCTGCCGCCCGACAATTTTCAGGTCTTCTACCAAAAAGGACTGGCGTTTCGGACTAGTCCGACGAATATCGGCTTGTATTTGGTCAGCGCGTTGAGCGCTTTTGATTTTGGCTATCTCTCAGTGGATGAAGTCGCCAAAAAACTGACGAAGACGATGGAGACCATAGAAAAACTTGAACGCCACGAAGGCCATCTTCTCAATTGGTATGATATCAAAACACTTGCTCCCCTCAATCCGCGCTATGTATCCACGGTGGATAGCGGGAATCTGCTTGGCTCGCTTTGGACATTGAGACGCGGGCTGGAGTCGTTGGTAAACGCGCAGCTTTTAGATAAAAAAGCCCTTGCGGGCCTATGTGACACCAATGGGGTGCTGCGGCAAGTGGGTCGGGAAGGGCAAATTTCCGGCGAAGAAACCTATGTTCTGGATGAACTGGAATTCTCGCTGGAATCTTCGCCGGCTTCGATTGTCGATATTCTGCGCATCGCGCGCAGGGTACGGAGCGATATTCCGCCGCTTGCCGAAAATGCTGAGACAGCGTATTGGAGCGCTCAAGTTCGAGACCGCGCGACGGCTTGGATAGATATCGCGGATCGGTATCTCGCCTGGATTGAAATTTTATCGGAAAAGACCGAAGAGGAGATCGCCGTTCTGGATCCGGGCGCCGCGGGGTTTTTTCGCGCGGCGCTTAATCAGGCGCCTTCTCTCAAGGAATTGGCGAGCGGAACCGCCGATTGCGCCACATTCCTCGAGACCATCCGGCTGAAAGCTCCCGTGAGTGACTCTTCCTTTCTGGATTGGATCGACCGCGTATCGAAAGCGCATGATCGAGCGAAATGGCTGGCAGGCGAGATGGTGGCGATGGTGGAGCGACTGTCTCGCGCCTGCGGCGGACTTTCGGAATCGATGAATATGCGCTTCCTTTTCAATACCGAGCGGCGTCTGTTTTCCATCGGCTACAATGTTTCCGAAGGACGCCTCGACCATGCTTTTTACGATTTGCTGGCGAGCGAGGCGCGTTTGGGGAGCTTTGTGGCTATTGCCCGAGGGGATATTCCCCCGGAGCATTGGTTTGCCATGGGTCGGCCTTATGGCGCGATCGGCCGGCGTCGGGTCCTTCTCAGTTGGACGGGAACGATGTTCGAATACCTGATGCCCCTGCTTTTTCAGAGAACCTATAAGAATTCGCTGCTGGATAAGGCTGTCAAGGAGGCCGTCGCGATACAAATCGCCTTCGGGCGCAAGCATCACGTGCCCTGGGGAATCTCGGAGTGTGCCTTCGGGGATCTCGATATCCAAAAAGCGTATCAATACCAGGCGTTCGGGGTACCGGAACTCGGGCTCAAGCGGGGCTTGGCGGAAAAAATTGTCGTGGCTCCTTATGCCTCGCTGCTGGCGGTGAGCTTCGTGCCGCGTGAGACGGTGCTAAACCTGAAGCGATTCGCCGAGTTGGGCTTGCTGGGCGATTATGGTTATCTCGAATCTCTGGACTATAGTCGGCAATCAATGTATCCAATCGGGCGTGGAGTGATCGTGCGCGCCTACATGGCGCATCATCAAGGCATGAGTTTTTTGGCGCTGACTAATTTTCTGCAAAATGACTATTTGAAGCGGCAATTCCGGGCCGATCCGCGCATACGAATGGTCGAGCCTCTTCTTCAGGAACGGATTCCGATTATGCCACCGCTCCACCATATCACCACGCGCGAACGCGTTTCTTCGGTAGCGAGCGTCGGCGAGCCCAAACCCTCGGTCAGCCAGTTCGAAACCCCGCATACTTCGAGGCCTAAAACCCAATTACTCTGCAACGGCAACTATAGCCTTATGCTGACAAGCGTGGGCGGCGGTTATAGCCGTTGGGGAAATTTTGAGCTGACGCGCTGGAGATCGGATTCGACCCAGGATTCCTGGGGAACCTTCTGCTATATTCGCGATGTCGATTCAAGCCGATTATGGTGCGCTACGTATCAGCCGATCAGAGGTCATGTTGAACAGTTCAGCGCGAACTTTTCCCTAGACCGCGCCGTATTTCGGCGCGTCGATAATCAAATATTAACGGAAACGGAGATAATTGTCGCGCCGGAAGACGACGTGGAAATTCGTCGAATGACGCTGGTCAATCGATCGGGCTTCGATCGCCGGCTGGAACTGACGAGTTATATCGAACTGGCATTGGCGCCGCACAACGTTGACAGGCAACATCCCGCGTTTAATAAAATGTTCATTCAGACCGAGGCGCTGCCTGAGCAGCAGGCGCTTTTGGCCTATCGCCGCCTCCGAAGCGCCATCGATCCGCCGATCTATGTCGCCCACCGATTCACTCTGGAGCCGACAGTCGGCGAATCCGCTGATACGCCTTTGCGCTTCGAAACCGACCGGCGTCGATTTATCGGTCGGGGACGCACCCTCGCCAACCCGATGGGCGCCGAAGAGGAATCTGGCGGCAGCCAAGGCTTTGTCTTGGATCCGATCCTCAGCCTGCGCAAGAGCATTACCTTGGCTCCCGGCAAACGGCTCCAAATATCCATGATTCTTGCCGTCGGAGCCTCGCGGGAGACGGTCCTCGCCTTGATCGACAAGTACGGCTCTCCACAGGCGATCGACAGAGCGATGGAATTCGCCTGGGCATCGGCGCAGCTTGAGCTTCGTCTTCTGCGCATCCAAAACGACGAAGCGCGCAATTTCCAGCAACTGGCAAGCCATTTGCTGTACCCTCAGCCTCTTTTGCGAGCCGCTTCGCAGCGAATAGCGGAAAACCGAAAAGGCCAGTCGGGCTTGTGGACCTATGGCATTTCGGGCGACGTGCCTATCGCCCTTGTGGTGATCGATGAAGCGCGAGATCTTGGGCTGGTTCGTCAAATGCTTCAGGCGCACAGCTATTGGCGCATGCATGGGCTGCTGGCCGACCTTGTCATCCTCAACGAGGAATCCTCCGGCTACAATCAGCCAATGCGAGAAGAACTCCTGCATCTCATACAAACGCTGGATCCCAATGCGGGAACCGGACGCTCCGGCGGGACCTTCCTGCTCAACGAGGATAAAATCCCTTCCGAAGACCTGACACTACTGCAAGCCGCGGCGAGTGTGGTTCTCGTCGCCGCCCGTGGGAATTTGACCCAGCAATTCGCCGTCCCGGCATTGGAGCTTCCCGCCTTGTCGGCTCCCATCGCCAGGAAACGGGATCCGCGCGATCCTTCGGCGGCGCTTCCCTTCATGGAGCTGCCTTTCTTTAACAGCTTGGGAGGATTTTTCCCGGATGGCCGGGAGTACGTCATCTACCTTGGGCCAGGCATGAATACGCCCGCGCCCTGGACCAATGTCATGGCGAATCCTGGATTCGGCGCCATTATCAGCGAAACAGGCGCCGGCTTCACATGGCAGGGCAACAGTCAGCGCAACCGACTCACCCAATGGTCGAATGACCCTGTCATGGATCCACCGCCGGAAGCGATTTTTCTCCGCGATGAGGATACCGGTCTTTACTGGACTCCGACAGCGAGCCCCGTCCGCGAGGAATCCGCCTACCGGGCTCGGCATGGAGCCGGGTACAGCGTCTTCGAGCATAACAGCCATGGCATCGAGCAGGAACTCACCGTCTTCGTGCCCTTGGACGATAAAGGGGGAGAACCCATCAAGCTGCAGAGACTGGTTCTGCGCAACGCCTCAGGTCGATCGCGCAGACTATCGCTTACGTATTATGTGGAGCTGACGCTGGGCGAGTCGCGCGAGTCGTCGCAGATGCATGTCGCTACCACATGGGATGATGAAGCCCAGGCGATGCTGATTCGAAATCGCTACCATCCAGAGTATGGGGATCGGGTGGCTTTCGCGGCCGTGGGCGCTGCCGCCACGTCGTATACTGGCGATCGCACGGCGTTTATCGGGCGGAACAGAACGCTCGGCAATCCCGCGGCAATGGATCGCATACGGCTAGCCGGCAGGTCGGGAGCGGGCCTGGACCCCTGCGTGGCGATACAGGTCATGCTGAAGCTGGCTCCAGGAGAAAGGGTTGAGGTTGCTTGTATGCTCGGCCAGGCTGAATCGGCGGAAAAGGCTCACGCTTTGGTTTCGAAGTATCGGGATCCCCATGCAGTGGAGGCATCTTTGCGGGAAACGCAGGCATGGTGGGACTCCCGGCTCGGGGTGGTCCAGGCTCATACTCCCGAACCTGCCGCTGACCTTATGATCAATCGTTGGTTGTTGTACCAGAGCCTAAGTTGCCGGGTCTGGGGGCGTTCCGGTTTTTACCAGTCCGGCGGCGCTTTTGGCTTCCGCGATCAATTGCAGGACGTTATGGCCCTGCTGTACGCGCATCCGGGCCTGGCGCGGGCCCATATTCTTCTGGCCGCCAGCCGACAGTTCAAGGAAGGCGATGTCCAGCACTGGTGGCATCCGCCGAGCGGCGCGGGAATCCGTTCACGGATTTCCGATGATCTTTTATGGCTTCCATATGTGGTTGCGCGTTACATAAGCGTCACCGCGGACGCGAATATTCTCAATGAGCTTGTTCCTTTCATCGAAGCGCCGCTTTTGGCGGATGGACAGCTTGAAAGCTTTCAGTCGCCCAACGTTTCCTCCGAACAGGCCCCGCTTTTTGAGCATTGCCGGCGGGCGCTCGCGCACAGCCAGCGCTTCGGCGTTCATGGTCTGCCGCTCATGGGAACGGGGGACTGGAATGACGCGATGAACCTTGTGGGCGCGAAGGGAAAGGGTGAAAGTGTCTGGCTGGCATGGTTCATGATCGATGTATTGAAGGGAATGGTCGAGCTTTCCGCCTTGGCTGGCCATCAGGAGCTGGGCCAGTCCTATGCGAAAGAGCGAAGCGCGTTGATCGAGCATGTCGAAAGTTTTGCCTGGGACGGTGAGTGGTATGTGCGGGCTACCTTTGATGATGGGACGCTTCTGGGGGCTTCGGGGAATTCGGAGGCGCGAATCGATTCCCTGCCGCAATCCTGGGCCGCTTTGAGCGGAGCCGGCGACGAGGAAAGGACGGCGAAGGCACTTGAAGCGGCATGGAAGCACCTTGTTCACGAAGATGAAAAACTGGTACAGCTTTTCACGCCGCCTTTCGATACTTCGGAGCCATCCCCAGGTTATATCAATGGCTATCCGCCAGGGGTGCGCGAAAACGGCGGACAGTATACACATGCCGCGGTCTGGCTGGCCATGGCAATGGCCAGGCGCGGTGATGGAACGAGGGCGGCGGAAATTTTGCGCATGCTCAATCCGATCGAGCACGCGCATGAACCGAAGGCCGTCTGGCGCTATGGGGTTGAACCTTATGTCGTCGCGGCGGATATTTATCGCCTACAGGGACGGATTGGACAGGGTGGCTGGTCTTGGTATACAGGCTCGGCGGCATGGATGTACCGCGCCTGGGTCGAGGAAATCCTTGGCCTGAAGATTCACGGCGGAACGATGGAGATCAACCCGGCCATTCCCGGCTGGTGGGATGGATTCCAGATGACCTATCGTCATGGTGAAGTCATATATGAAATTCATGTCGAAAATCCCGACCATCGTGAGCGGGGAGTTTCCTTTGTGGATATGGACGGGGCGCGTATCAAAGATGGCATCATATATCTCGCGTCGAACCCTGGCAAACACGAGATAAAAATCCGAATGGGAGAGTTCAAATTATCCAGTACGAATACCGCTTTCCGGGAGCGGAATGAAAATGGGGAACCTTGAGCGCTGCCTCCGGTAAAGCCTGGATCAAGGTAGATCCCCACTGGCATCGAGCCTAAAAACCCACCGCCCGGGCGCGCCGCCTATGGCGGCGCGCCCGGGGCAGTCAGCTTAAGGGCCTATTTCTTGAGCGCCACGGCGATCTCCTCGCCGGCTATCTTGCCTGAGGTAAAGGCATAGCCCTGGGCCACGCCGCCATAATTCGCGTAACCTTTTTTGTTCGTGAAGAGCACGCCCATGGAATCGGTGCCTACCGCGTAGAGTCCGTCCAGGGCCTTGCCGCCCTTCTTGAGGACCTGCATCTTGGCGTTGACGTCCAATCCCGCGCAGACGCTGTAGATGTAGGGAGCTCCGGTCACGGCGACATAGTATTCGCTGCTCGCGCTCGGCGCGCCGAGCCTCTCGAAGCGCTGTGCCGGCTTTTTGAAGGTATCGCTGCCCTTGGCGCCGGCGACGTACCCTTCGATCGACGCGAGAAGCGCCTTTTCGGTCATGCGGCCGTTGTTGATCGCCGATGCCAAGCCCTTGAGACTGTCGGACTTGTAGATGAAGCCCCGCTTTACTCCCTCTTCCAATACCTGATCGATGTTGGACAAGGGAACGTTGGCCTTCACTCCTCCCTGGGAGAGGTACCGCCCGGAAGCAGCCGCGCCGAAGCCTTTCTCGCGCAGGGCGTCGATCTGCTCCTTCGAGAAGATCGTGAAGTACTTGGCGCCGACCTTGTAGGCGTTCATGGCGATGTCTTCCTCGTTGATGAAGCGGGAACCGGACTGATCCACCGCAAGGACCTCGGGGGAGCAGACCATGCCGTAGGGAATGTCATTGTCCATCGGATTGTCGAATTTCGTGATGATGGAGTATGGAGCCACGAAATGGGACATCGGCGGCATGTCGATGTTCTTGGTGGCGGCTCCCTGCTCGACCGCCATGAGGATGCCGGCTCCGTCGTTCTGGGCCATGCCATACAGTTTCCAGGATTCGCCGAGGTATTTCTTCATCAGGCTTTCGCTGCCGCCAAAACCTCCCGACGCGAGAACGACAGCCTTGGCGTGTATCGTCATCGTTCCCCCGTCCCTGGTAGTGGCCTGGACTCCGACCACCTTGCCGTTCTTCATGAGGAGCTTGGTCGCCTCGGTCTCAAGGAAGTATTGGCCTCTCTGTTCATCGGCGAATTTTTTATAGGCGGCCGCAAAGTAATCCTCAGTGAGGGCTTTATTGCCCGCATAGGAGGTGAAGATGCCCCATTTCCCCCCGACGAAGCCGACGGCGGGGGTGAATTTGAAGCCATAGCCGCCCAGCCAATCGATGACCTCGCCCGAGCGGTCCATGATCTTTTTGATGATTTCTGTTTTGGATTCCTGGACGCCGTCGACCTTTGTGTACTCGACCCAGTCCTTGAACAGGGCTTCGTCGTCGACAAGTTTCTCGCCGGCTGCCTTCACCCTCTTCGTTTTAGAGATGGGATCCTGCCAGTTTGGTATCTCGGCTTTCACCTGGGAGGGCACGTTGATTCCCATCGGTCCCGAAGTGACCGCCGCGGTACCGCCCCACTTCGCCGCCTTGTCGATCGCGATCACCTTGAGGCCTTGCTCGGCAGCGCTCAGGGCCGCCGCTGTTCCTGAACCGCCCATTCCCACGATGACGACATCGGTTGTGTATTCTTGGTTCTTCTTCGCCTGGCTGGAGGCCTTGCGATAGAGTGCGGCCTCGGTTGCCCCAGCCTGCACGGCGCAATTTCTTACGGCGTCGATGAGGGCTTTAGAGGTCGCTGTCGCTCCGGTGAGGGCGTCGACAGCCAGGGATTGGGCTTCGATGATCCTGGGGACGAGCTTGTTCTGGACAACCTGCGGCATTCCGTTGGTTTCCCCGTTCTTTCCGATCGTTATCGCCGTGATTGTATTCCCCGCGATGTTGACGGAAACGGCTACCGGGGTCAGGAGGTTGAAGCCTTTGGCCGTTGCCTCATACAGACCGTCCTTCATCGTCAGGACATCGGCGCCCTTGCCCATGGCTTGGGACAAGGCCTGGCCAGCGGCCAGCTTGACCGCGTTGCTGCTATAGGTAGCCCCCGAGACGCCATCGATATCGGCGCTCTGGGCCTTGAGTATGAGAGAAGGAAGTTCCTCTACCGCCATCGACCCTATACCCTGCGTTTCCGAGGGACCTTCGGCCTTCACCTCGGTGATGCTCTTGGTGTCGACAGTGATCTTTACCGTCACCGGACCGCCAAATCCCTTCGCTGTTGCCGTATAGGTGCCGGGGGTGAACTTGCCTTCGGTGAGCTTGTTATTGGAAACACAGGAAACAATGGAAAATAGGAGGAAAAATGACAGCATCGCGGCTGTCGCACGATAGATCGATCTTTTGTGCTTCAAACGTTGCTCCTTCGCGGAATGTGATGGGTTGGCTGAAATGAATCGATTAATATAGATATAGAAAATCCTATTCTGTCAATATGAAATGTTTGCTCGGGAACATCAACTTTAGAAATTTGTAGGTCTTAAAACCACTATATAAAGATATTATTATATTTATAAATATTGCTCTTTTTTCTTATTAAAAATTGACTGATGGTGGCGGATAGGCTATTCTAGCCAAAATTATCGCGATCTCAGGAGGATCTATGAGGAAGCATTTAATTCCGGGCATTGCAGTTATGGTAATGGCGCTCGCCATTATTGGTTGCGCGTCAGACGCCGTAAAGGTCGCCGCCCCCGTGGACGGCACCTATGAGGGCAGCGCTTATGGCATGCAGGGACCGATCAAGGTCCAGCTGGTGGTTTCCGGCGCTCGGATTGCCTCTGTTGGTATTCTTTCGTCCAAAGAAACCCCCATCGTGGCCAAGGTCGCGTTGGAGAGGATTCCGGCCCGCATCGTAGAAACCCAGAGCCTCAAGGTGGACTCCGTCACCGGGGCCACCCTCGCCAGCAACGGCATCAAGAACGCGGTGGCCGACGCGGCCAAAAAAGCCGGATTCGATGTCGCGGCGCTCAGGGCGAAGGAAGTCAAGGTTACCCCGAAGGCGCCTCAGACCTGGAACACCGATGTCCTTGTTATCGGAGCGGGCGGAGCAGGCCTCAGCGCGGCCTTGAGCGCGGCTCAGACGGGCGTGAAGGTCATCCTGATCGAGAAGGGTTCCGTGATCGGTGGAAACACCATGATGGCCGGAGCCGCGTACAACGCGGTAGACCCCGAGGCTCAGTCGACGATGAAGCTGACCAAGGCGCAGAAGTCGTCGATGGATGCTTATCTGGCCCTCGACCCGGCCGACCCGAGCTTGATGTTCGACAGATATCCCGAGTGGAAGCCGGTTCTTGAACAGCTCAAAGCCGATATTAAGGGTTTCTATGCCGCAAACCAGAACAAGACCCTCGGCGTCGACATGATGGGCTTCGACTCCATTTCCCTCCATATGTGGCACATTTACACGGGCGGCCTCAGGAAGATGGACGACGGCAGCTGGATCGCGCCCAGGATCGAACTCGCCCGCAAACTGGCCGAGAGCGCCCTCGACAGCCTGAAGTGGATGGACAGCCTCGGACTCAAGGCTCAGTACGGCTCGACCTCCAATTACGGCGGCGCGACAGGTCTTTCCACCGTCCTCGGCGCTATGTGGCCCCGCACCCACACCTTCATGACCGGCGCGGATCGCATTCCGCAGCTGGAGAAGAAGGCGATCGAGTTCGGCGTGAAGATTTATACCGAGACTCGCGGTACCGAACTCCTCACCGAATCAAAAGGTAAAGTCATAGGCGCCAAAGCCGTTCAGGTCGATGGAACCCAAATCACCATCAATACGACGAAGGGTGTCGTCATCGCCTCCGGCGGCTACTGCGCAAATCCCGCCATGGTGAAAAAGTACGATAAATATTGGGGCAAGGACCTCTCCGACAGAACCCTCTCCACCAACATGGGCACGAATACCGGCGACGGCATCGTGATGGCCGAGAAACTTGGCGGCCAGCTCTTTGGCATGGAAGTCGCCCAGATGATGCCTTCCTCCTCGCCCACCAAGGGCACGATGACGGACGGGATTTGGGGCGACGCCGCCGAGCAGATTTGGATCGACGGCAAGGGCAATCGTTTCGTGGATGAGTACGCCGAGCGCGACGTGCTCGCGAAAGCCTCGCTCAAGCTCGATAACGCGATTTTCTACATCATCTACGCCGGCCGCGGCGCGGTCAACAAACCCGATGTCATGCTCAAGGGCATTCCTTACAAGAACGTCGCCGCCATGGTCGAGGGCGGACATATCTGGTGGGGCAATACCCTGGCCGAACTCGCGGCCGCCACGGCCAAACCCGCGGCCGGCAGCGCTCCCGCATTCACGGAAGCCGCTCTCCGCGCTACCATTGAAGAATACAACAAGTTTGTGGCCGACCAGAAAGACACGGACTTCGGCAAGGGAGTCATCGCCGGCGCCATCGATCTAGCCGCCGTCGAGGCCGATCCTGAACTAGGTTTGGCCATCAGCCCCCGAAAAGCTTCCCTCCATCACACCATGGGCGGCGTCCTCATCGACACCGAGGCTCGCGTGATCGACACAAAGGGCAATCCCATTCCTGGCCTCTGGGCCGCGGGCGAAGTGACGGGCGGAATCCACGCGGGCAACCGCCTGGGCGGCAACGCGATCGCCGACATCTTCACCTTTGGCCGTATCGCCGGCCTGAACGCCGCGAAGTAATTCGCGTCGTCGACGCCAGTATCAGCCCCGCTCAAGCATGCTTGGGCGGGGCTTTTGTTTTAACCCGAAAAAGGACCGACTAATTCGTTGAACCAGTCGCTGTTGCCTTCGTTCTTATGAGAACGGCGCCAAGCCAGGCCAACCACGCTATCAGCATCAGCCCGAATACGATGGAGGCGTCGCGCAAGGGCGGGGCGACGGACTCGATCGCCAGCCAGGTCGCTTGAGCCTGCCGCTGGTCAGTTACGGTCAAGCCCACGATTGTCGTCATGCCGTAGTTGAAAATCATGCCGCGAACAAGGACGATATACTCGACGGCATGGTCGACCTCGTGATCGAGCTTCCCTCCGGCGTCGACGGCTGGCGCGAGGCGATGCGCCGCCGGGCGGTCTCCGCCCATCAGGTCTTCGCCCTACATCCCTGGCTACCGATGCTCATCGACTCGCGCGAGACAAGCGCTCCGTCAAGAATGCTCTACCTCGACTGGGTGATTGGGACGCTGGTGACAGCGGGATTTTCGCTGGAAGGCGCGGCGCGCGCCTTCTCCCTTCTCGACAGCTACATCTACGGCTTCAGCATTCAGCGGTTCAATATGTCGGCCGACGCCGATGCCTCGCCCGAGGAGATGGCCCAAGCGATTCTGGCGTCGATACCCGCTGAGAAGTACCCCTACCTGCATCGGATGGCTTCGCACGCGATGGAGTCGGGTTATGACGCCGAAGCCGATTTCGGCTTCGGGCTGGAGCTCATCCTCGACGGGCTGGAACGGATCCTCCACGAGTCGCTATCGGAATAGAAGCGCGTGAACGACATTTTCGGATACATTCATGGCTCAGATCTTGAACAGGACTCCTATGTACGAAGCCCTGAGGCCTGATTCGAGGTTGATGGCGACGTTATTGGATAGATAGTAGCTCAAGCCGCCGATGGTGTCGAAACCGACTCCGGGGAACACCGTGAGTCCCAAGCCCAAGTACGAATCGAAGTTTCCGATCCAGGAAAGTTCCCTGGGGAAATTCAGGGCGCCCCAGCTGAAATGGAGCGTGCCGAAAGCGCCGATGGACAGAGCTACGCTGCTGGCCAAGTCGAGCCCGGCGCGGCCAGCGATTCCGTAGGTGAAGGGCAGCTTTTCCGCGATGATGAATTTTCCAATGGTGTATTCCACGCCTCCACCGAGACCGAAACCATGGCCATAGTGCAGACCAAGGCCTATATTCGCGTTGAGCGATCCGGGGGCTACAAGCATGCCGTTTTTCGCGTACGAATCACCGAACGCTAATCCGGAAAATATGACGAGTGCCACCAGAAGGAATGCTATTCTCTTATTCATAAAAACCTCCCAAGGTTTATTCGGCAAGGACCATCCTTAAATCGTACATGGGCGACAGGTCTTGGTCTGTGCGGCACCACACATAGCGGCCTAGAGCCATATATCATACTATTCAGCTGGTACGAGGTTGGTTGCGCGCGGTAGCGCAGAAAGCTTGGAACGGATATGATTGCTGCCATGCCCGCCAAAGACACGAAACGCTATTCAGAGATCGGGGTTCTGACCGTCTCGCACATGCTCAACGACCTCTACAGCAATTATCTTCCACAGATGCTGCCTTTTCTCATGGCTTCCCTCCAGGGGTTCACGGTGACGAAGGCGGCTATCCTGACCGCTTCCTTCTCGATCACTTCATCGATCGTACAGCCTGTGTTCGGCTATTTTGTCGACAATCTGGGCAGGAGATGGCTTGTTCATGTGGGAACCCTCTGGATGGCGGTGATGCTGAGCCTTACTGGTATCGCGGACAGCTACTGGATGCTCGTGGTGCTCTCCTCGCTCGCGGGACTGGGAACGGCTGCTTTTCATCCGCAGGCGGCGTCCATGATGAATGTGCTTGGCGGCAAGCACAAGGCCGTAATTTTTTCCATTTTTGTCGCTTTCGGCAATATTGGCTTCGCGTTCGGGCCTCTGCTCCTCGTTCCCCTCTTTCAGGCTTTTGGCCTTAGAGCGACCATGTTCACGGTGGCGCCAGGCATCGTCGTGGCTCTTCTTCTTTTCTTTTTCGCCCCTCAAATTCAAGTGTCGGCCAAAGCCATTCCCTCGCTGCGGAATGTGCTGGCATCGATTCGGGCTTCATCGAGACAGCTCGTCCCCTTGGTAGCCGTCATAGCGGTGCGTTCGATGGCCTATACGGGCATGCTGACGCTTTTACCCCTTTTCTTCGCGGAAAAGCAGCTGAGCAAGATCGCGGCAAGTCATCTCGTTACCATAATGCTTTTTTCCGGGGCTATCGGCGGCATACTTGGAGGCTTCATTTCGGATCGCTACGGTCGAAAGCCTCTTATTGTCGCGTCGCTCATGATATCGACACCATTCTTCTTCGCTTTTCTCGCTACGCAGGGTACCTTGTCCATCATTTTCCTGGCTCTGGCCGGGGCGAGCCTCCTCTCCAGTTTTTCGGTGACGGTAGTGGCCGCGCAGGAAGCCATTCCCGATAACAAGGCGCTCGCGGCCGGCATATCCATGGGACTAGCGGGCGGGCTTGGGGGCATGGCGGTGATCTTCATAGGAAGGCTCGGCGACGTATGGGGATTGACTCAGGCGGTGTATGTTCTCTTTTCCCTGCCTGTCGTGGCCGGTCTCATAGGGTTGTCGATGCGCAAGCAGCATACCAAGTGAGCTGGTGTCACCTGCGGGCGGCTAGATCTTTTTAGCGGCGAATAGGCCCCTTCTGTCTCTCCTGTATTAATTGCGAATCAGAAAGATCCGGAATCTGCCGATAAGCAATCACATGAAGTCATCGATCTCTGTCCTATATTCCGACTCACTGCTTCTTCTCACCGCGGCGATATGGGGGTTCGCTTTTGTCGCCCAAAGAGTGGGCATGGACGATTTGGGGCCTTTCGCGTTCAACGCGGTACGCTACGCGATAGGCGCCCTTGCCCTTTTGCCTCTCATCAGGCACAGGAGAAGGGCAAGGATCAGCCTGGCTCGATATTCGTCAGGCGCGAATTCCCGCGAGCAGGGGCTTCTCCCTTTCGTCCTCGCCGGCGGGGCGATGTTCATAGGCGCGAGCTTCCAGCAAGTAGGCATCGTCACCACGACGGCCGGCAACGCGGCCTTCGTGACGAGTCTTTATGTAGTGATCATTCCGCTGATCGGCACGCTGTTCGGACGTAAGACTGGTCCAAAAGACTATCTCGCGGCTATCGTGTCGGTGATGGGCCTCTATATCATCACGATTGGCGGCGGCTTCACCATGGCGCCGGGCGACCTCCTCGTGCTGGCGGGGTCCTTTTTCTGGGCGCTTCACATACTCGTGATAGGCCGCTTCGCCGCCTCGGTCGATCCCGTCGAGCTTTCGGCCGGACAATTCGCCGTTTGCGGTCTCTTAAGCTTCGTCGCTTCCCTGATTTTCGAACCGAACCCATACGAAGGCGTGTTTTCGGCGGCGATTCCTATTCTCTATGGCGGTCTCTTATCCTGCGGCGTGGCTTTTACCCTTCAGATAATCGCCCAGCGGACTTCGCCTCCCGCGCATGCGTCCATTATCCTCGCCATGGAAGGTCTCTTCGGCGCGATCGGCGGCGTTCTTCTTCTGAATGAGCCGGCTTCGCTTCGATTTTTTATGGGCGGAGCCCTCATGCTGGCCGCCGCGGTCTTCTCGCAATTACCGATCGGCAAACCGGGCAAGTGAGTTCTCTACCTTGCGTTCCAGGTCATCGATGCCGCAGTCGACGATGTTCATCGCGTGGCGATTCACGACATCCATATCCTTCATGCCCGAACCGGTGAGCACGACCACGACGCGATCCCGGTTTTTTATCGCGCCGCTGGCCCTCAGCGAACGCAGGGCGGCCAGGGTGGTCGCGCTTCCCGGCTCGACGAAAAACCCCGACCTCGCGTAGAGCAGCTGCGACTCGAGAATCTCCGTTTCTGAAGCCACTCCGGCGAGCCAGTCGAATTCATTCGCTTTGGCGAGGATTTCCTCGCCGCCCGGAGGATTCCCCGAGGAAAGGGCTTCGGCGATCGTCGTGAAGTTCCGGAAGGGTATAACTTTGTCGCTTCGCGCATGGATCGCGCTCGCTATGGGGCTGTTGGCCGCGGCCTGGACAACCACCATGCGAGGCAGGCGCGATATCAGTCCCGCCGCGAAAAGCTCGCGGAATCCCTTGAAAATTCCCCTGATATGGCCGCAGGCCGAAGTGGGAACGACGATGAAATCGGGAACGTCTCCCCGCAGCGCTTCGAATAGCTCGAAGGCTTCCATCTTGTAGCCTTCGACGCGTATGGGTCCGTTGCCCGATACGATGCGGATTCCGAAACGGGAGGCCAGCGCGAGCGCGCGCAGTTTGATGTCCGCGTAATCGGCCCCGCGCACTTTTATGATCTTCGCTCCATGAACGGCCATGGCGAGGATTTTTTCGAGCGGCACGAATTCGGGCAAAAAAATCAGGACATTCAGACCGGCTCTCGCGCCGTAGGCGGCCACAGACTGCCCCATATTGCCGGTGGAAATAGTGGCCGTCATCGATTCGCCCCGCTCTTTCGCCATGATCGAACAGGCGATCGATCCTCTGTCCTTGAAACTCCAGGTGGGATTCGCCGTCTCGTTTTTGAGAAGAAGGTTCTCGACGCCGGTATAGGTTTTCAGGAGCGGACTAGCCTCTATAAGCGGCGTCGAGCCTTCGCCCAGAGACAGTTCGGGGTGCGTTTCCGCGAAGGGCATGAATTCGGCGAAACGCTCCCATGTGCGGTTTCCCTGCTTGATGCGCGCATTTTCGATGCCGGGAATGGCCACCTCGAGCGATTCGCGGTTTTCCGCGAATTCCTCGAGCCGGGCGAAGGGGTATTCGGTTCCGGAAATCGTCGACCGCAGATGAACGCTTTTCATTCTACCGCACTCCTGGGCGTCGGCTATCAGTTCAGCCCGATGAGCTTTCGCACAACCTTCGAAGCGATGATGAGTCCGGCCACCGAGGGAACGAAGGAGACCGAGCCTGGAATGCTGCGCCTTCCGGCGCCTCTGATACCGCCGGTACCGGCGCCATCCTTTTTCGGACAGACGCAGTCCGTCGGGCAGGTGGCCCTTAATTCGCCCGTTTTTAGAGGAGCTTCCCTTGAGTAGACTACGTCGAGCGCCGCAAGGCCCCGCTTCCGCAGTTCGCAGCGCATGACGCGAGCGAGGGGACAGACGGAGGTGTCGTAGATATCGGCGATTTCCAGCCTGGTTGGGTCGAGTTTATTGCCTGCGCCCAGGCAGCTTATGATGGGTATGCCTATTTTCGTGGCATGCATGATGAGCTCGATCTTGGAGGAAACGGTGTCGATCGCGTCCACGACATATGAAATGCCTGGGATGCCGGGAGCGCCCTGTCCCGGAACGTCCTGTCCCAGAAGGCAGGGTATGTTCTGGACATCGCAGTATTCCTGGAAGACTTCCACCTGGGCCTGAGGGTTGATGTCCAATATTCGAGCCTTCATCACCTCGACCTTCGGTTTTCCGATGGTGGATCTGAGGGCGATGATCTGGCGGTTGATATTGGTAAGGCAAACGCAGTCGTCGTCGACGAGGACGAAAGAGCCGACTCCCGAACGCGCGAGTCCTTCGACCGCATAGGCGCCGACCCCGGCTATGCCGAAAACCGCCACTTTCGAGGCCGCCAGTA